>OJML01000301.1_pt1 | contig 30636 bp, 12 predicted proteins | sample 1597221 | NCBI WGS metagenome assembly OJML01 (sample SAMEA2452123, study PRJEB22498) | human gut metagenome | biome: human feces; feature: human gut; material: feces | place: Australia | collected 2012 | reverse complement strand
ACATATATCCTGGTCGCACCTCGCCATTGTAGGGGCTATAGTGTACGGTGTTTCCGTTAGCGCCAATCTCATGTGGGCGCGCAAAATATTACAAAGTGTAAATACACGAAAATAAATAAAAACTTTTTGATAGAATATTTAAACATTATTCTTACAAAACGCTTGTATAAATAGTATATAAATAGCAAATGGCAAGCACAAGAGCCTTTTACAGCTCCGCACTTGCCATTCTTATCATTACTTACTCACACTTTATCGTACCATTATCTTTGCCGTTTGCTGTTGTGCGCCTGCACATACCTTAATAATATATATACCGCGCGCGTGCGAGGGCAAAGCCACCTGTTGCGGTCCGGCCGCTATCGTTTGTTGCATAACCAGTTGTCCCGACGGGGTGTAAACCGCTACAGTGCCGTTAGTGGGCATTGACAGCATCAGCTGTTTGTTCGCTACGCATTGTACAATGCCTATTTGGGCTTGGCCTACGTTATCGGTCACAGCACCTATGCCCGACGCTATTTGGTCGCTATACAGCAGTTGCCACTCGCTCAGCTGCAGCATAGTGTCGCCATTGTTGCCATCCATCACCAGTCGGTAGTGGGCATAGGCATGCTTATTATTGAAAGCAAAGAACAGCGTGGTCTTGCGGTCAGGAAACACTTGCTGCGTTTGCTGGTCCAGCGTCACCCAGTCGGTGCCATTGTCTGACCCCATCAGTGTCCATGCCTTCGGGTCGCGTCCCGCATTATCGTTGGCCGACGACACGCTATAGAGATTGGCCACCACAGGGGTGTCGAAGTCGTAATTTAGCCAAGAGCCCATAAAAAAGTTATAGCAATATTTGGTGTCGATATTGTTGTCGGCCACCTTGTCGCCCGTTTCATTAGCGTTGTCAACAGGCACTAAGGCCGTTGTCGTGACGCCAGAGGCGTTTAGAGCATCGGTGGTAACACACTGTCCGTTCAGTTGCCAGTCGTCAATCACCACCTCATCGGCATCGGCCTTCGATACAGCCGTTATGTTTAGGCGAATATATTTCCATTCGGCATTGCTGGCCAGCGTGTTGGTCACCACCGTTGCACGTTTGCTAAACGTCTTGCTCAGCTCGGTGCGCAAGACAGTCCACTTAGTGCCATCTTTCGACACTTCCACCTTCCAATTCTTCGGGTTGGCCTGTGTCTCGCCCTGAGCGCTACCAGCACACAGCGCATACGATTTCACCTTAAAAGGCCACGGGCTCTCATACACCACCTGTGCCTGTCCGTTGGTCAGCGGTATACGCACTGAGGTTGACGGGTCAGCATCGGCGATTGCTTTTAACGAAGCGGTAGAAGAGGCTGCCGTGAAGGTGCCACCATTGCTGAAGATGCCAGGATAGAAGGTAGCGGTGGGCACTAACTGTGCGAAGACGGTGTAACTTTGCGCGGTGCCCTCGCCATCGGTTAGCAGCCGAAACTGGCTGTAGCCCTTCTGAGCCGAAGCGGTATAGAAGGCTGTGGCGGCACAAGTGAACGATTGTTGCGAGCGATGGTCAATGTCGTCCCACGTCTTGCCATCGGTCGATCCTTGCAGTGTCCAGCCTGTGGGCGCTTGCTGCCCTGTGGTGGCGTGGGCTGTTACGGCATAGCGGGTGGGCTTATACAAGCCATCGGCCATGCACACCTCGGTGCCCTGAGCGGTAAATCCCAAGTTGGTGTTAAGGGCACCCACCAGTTGCCAGTCAGACACGGCCGTATTCTCGCCACCATGATTAGCTGTGATGTTCAGCCTGAAGCGGGTGTACAGCGCATCGGTGTTCAGCGTATGGCGCTGGGTAGTGGCACGGTCGGCAAACGAGGCAGCGTCTTGGCGGTCAAGTTCTATCCATGTTTCGCCATCGTTTGAGGCCATCAGCGTCCAGGATTTCGGATCGTTGGCGCTTGGCTCAGTTCCTACCGACACACTATACAGCAAAGGGCGCACGGCCACCTCTGACTGATAGCTGAGCGACAACTGGTGTCCTGCCACCGAGGCCGACGTGGTAGGGTCGGCATCAATGGCCAGCGCTGCCTGATCAGAGGCGGGGCTGAGGGTGAGCACGCCACCATTCTTTGTCACATCGCTCATCATGGGCGTGGCGGTGGTGAGAAACTTGAAGCTATCGAAGCTGAAGGCGCTGGTGCTTGATGTAACCTTTGTCTTGAAGCGCATATACACATCGTGGCGACCTGCCACAGGGGCGATGTCGGCGGTAAGGGTAGCCCAACTGTCGGTGGTAGGAGCATTGATGGTGGCAATGGGCTTGGCCGAGGGGCTGTCGAGGCACACTTCTACGCTGCCACCCACAGCTTTATTGGTTATTTTAGATAGGGTGAGCTGAATTTGTCGAGCGGGCATTGACCCGAAATCGACATTGCGATAACAGGTGTACAGCCCTTTTTTGATGTTGGTTACCACAGTGCGGCCATCAATCTGGTCGGTGTAAACACCTTGGGCATAATCGAAGTCTTCGGCCTGAAACACTTGCCACGCCTCTTTCACAATGCCCGATGTGGGAACAAACGCGTTAAACGCTGCCGACACAGCGGTAGAGCAGCCAAAGGACTGATTGTCGTAACGCTTGTCTCCATAAGTGCCATCTTCGGCAGCCTTGGTGAGCCATGCCGACGAGGTAATGCCCTTTGAGTTGCGGTTGCTGTAGGCATGCAGGGCATTGCGCTGCATCCAGGTCATGATGCTGGGCACATTAAAGCGGGTGGCATACTGGCGCATATAGCGCATAAGGATGCCTTTGAAGCCACAGAGGTCGCCCTCAACGGTTTGGCACACGTTGATAATGCCATCACTGTTGCACAGGTGATTCAGCGAATAATCAACAATTTTTTGGGCATCTTGCAGATAAAAGTTGTCGCCATAATGATTATATAATAAGGTGGCAGCGCCTAACATGGTGCCTTGATTGTAGGTTGACGACCAATAGCTGTAACCACCCGGTATATTGGTCTCGGCGTTCCAGGTAAAACAGTCGTACACGGCACCTGACTCGGCATTGAACAGGTAGCGGCGCTGATTGTCGTACAGGGCGCGCGCCTTTTCATAATAACTCTCGTCGCCCAAGCCCATGGCTATATAGCAGGCAGCCACCTCGGCCGGACCATTGATGCACGAGTTGGTGCCGTTCTTGCCTCCACTCTGCTCGGCCCAACGCAGCATGCCCCATTGGTTGTAGGCGCGCTGCCAGATGCCATCAAAGGCTCGCTTGGCATCGTTGATATATACTTTTTGGCCTGTAAGCTGATAGGCGCGAGCGGCGGCAATAATCATCCACATCACGTCGTCGTTAAAGTCGTGGCCATACCATTTATAGGCATCTTCATACACCAGATGCAACCAGTCGGTGCCCACCTTTTTCTTAAAGTAATTGTAAACCGAGGTGAAGGCATCAAGATATTGCTTTTGGCCCGTGGTTTCGTAGGCGTCGAGCATGGTTTCAAGGATCTCGGGTTCGCCCCATCCGCCCTTGGTAAAGGTTTTTCCACCACTCACGGTTTGAAGGAACGAAGCGAGATAGTGCTCGCCCATCTCATCGCGCAAAGCGTGGGTAAAGGTGGTGATAGGAGTTTCTTCAACAAAGGTCCAGGTTTGCTGTACTGCATCGTCGCCCGTTTTCTTGGCAGCCAATGACAGTTGGGTGCCATCACTTGTTTTAACGGCACCGAGGTAACGCAACTGTGTACCTATGGTTTGGGCCACACGATAGGTGTTTGTGCTGGCATCAATGGGCTCAAGGGTCCATTGCGCAGATGTGGCCGTGGCCTTATCCGACTGCTGGGCTACCGTTGAAGCGATGGTGAGATACTTGCCTGTATATACGTTGCGCAGCACCCACTTTTCGCCTTGGCGCTCGGCATACCACTGCTGGGCAGGGGCTGGCGTATGTGTCCATAGCATCACCTTCTTGCCGTTATCAAAGGCTGAGTTTTCTACAAACACAGCCTTACCCTTGTCGGTAGCGGGCACCAGACGGTAGGCTTTACCAGCTTCAACATCGGCCCACAGCCCTTGCACAACAGCCATACAGGCTACTGTAAGGATGAGTTTTTTCATACGAATTATTATGTTTTAATTGTTTTGGTCTTTTGCAATATATCATAAGAACAGGTAAACGCGCATTTTTTACACCACCATAGTGTTTTTTAACACAATAAACCAATAGCTCTTTTACCGCGTTTTTCATTTATAAAGCGGGCGTATCAAGACAACATCTTTATTGTTTCAATACGCCCACTATGATATCATTTTTTATTTCACAATCACTTTCTCGGTCTTTCTTTTGCGGTCGGCTACAACAGTAACCATATACACGCCTTTATTAAGCATTGCCGATGACACAGCTGCATTTCCACTAAAATGTCCTACGGCTACCGTCTCTCCACCCACTGCCACAATGCTATATGAAGCATTATGAGCAGCGGCTTCAAGATGTATGTCAGCACCTTGCTCTACGACCTTCGGATATACAACGATGTCGGTCTTGGCCGAAACATTATCAATGCCCGATGCCACCTGCCCGTATACCTCAAACTGGCCGATAAGAGCCGAGTCGGTAACGCAGCTATAGGGTATTTCTAATTTCACATAGCGACCGCTAACCGTAACATCAGGTACATAGGTTTTAGTGTTTTCAGAAGAAGCATCTGTAACATTGGCCACACGTTTCCAGCCTACGCCACCTGCACTTCTTGCATAATTTTTCATCTGTGTATCTGTGGGACGTGTTTTTGACACATAAATGCGATAGCCACTAATGTTATGAGTTCCACCAAAGTTTTTCGAGTCGTACAACTTAAATTGGTTGATGTTACACGTTGCACCTAAGTCGACCACAGCCCAAGCATACACGTCGGCCGAATTGGTCTTCTTTACCTTCCATGTAAAAGGTTTTAGGGTGCGCGTCTTCAGGCCATCAAATAAGTTGAGTGCCGACTCATTGAAATGAACTGGACTGTTAGAACCTATCACCGAGCGATGTAACGATAAGAGGCCCGTTGTTGCCGTAGGCTCTGTTTCGGCCGTAGGTGTGCCCCACATATCAAACTGATACACGCGCACGGCACCATCACCTTTTGCCATAGTGAGTTTTACATACTTAGCTTTTACAGGCTCAGTAAGTGTAGACGAGTGAACATCTTCGGCCGACACTCCCTTCTCACTCACCGCTGTTGTGTAAGTATTGCCATCCATACTATAAGCAATTTCATACTCGTCTGAATTGCGAAAGGCTTCATGTGTCTTCGAGTCGTAGATATCAAAGCCTGTGAGCAGGTGCGGTTCGCTCAGTTCAAACACAACCGAAGGTTTTTCAATAGAGCCATTATAACACCACTTGGTGCCTCGCTGACTGTCAAGCATAAAGTAAGGATCTTCCTTTTCATTTACACGTCCGCTCGACTTTACCACCGTGGCCACCTGTCGGCCAAAACCATAGGTAGGAATACGACTAATAATTTGAGGTTGATCAGCCTCACCCTCCTTAGGTTCATGGCCATACACACTAAACTCGTATACACGGGCAATGGTGCCATCTTGCTCACCCTTTACCACGCGCAAACGCACGCCCTCACTAACAAAAGGATGCTCAAGCACAAAGTCGGTAGTGTTAGCTGAATTATCTACCACGGTTTGCACATCAACCCATCCATCGTTTACATAACGTTGCAACACATATTCGGAAGCAATATTGCCATCGCCTTCACATCCAGCGTTTAGCACCTTCCAGCCTGTTATTGTCATGGGCTTTTCAAACTTATACTCCAGCCATTTCACCGCTGACGAGTTGTCGCACCATTTAGTATCGGCATTGCCATCGCAAGCCTTCTGCGCACTCTCATTACTATTTGTTTGTCCTGAAGCTTGCACCGTTGCAGGCGTAATGATGTCGTCGTCGTGTTCTACAGCTTGATAAGGATCCTTAGTATCTTTGTGTTTCAGCACATTTACCACCTCAGATAGCGGTTTTGTATCATCGTTAGCATTGTCTGACACACTGATAGCATAGACCAAGAGATCAGGATCGTTAGGTAGCGTAATCGTATTATCGCCCTCATTCAGCGTAAATGCATACTTATACATATACAGATAGTCGTATACATTATCGGCCGTTTTGCTGTGCGAGTGGGTAGCTGTAAAGGCTGTATTCTCCATACGATAATGTTTCTGCACATCAATGCTATTGCTCCATACGCCCACCATGCCACCATAGTAGTCGACAAACTGTTCTACGGTTCTGGTTCCGATACCAAACGTTGCCGTGCTGCCCTTCGTATTGAGCGACGAAGCCAACACATACACCTTACGGGCACCCTTCAGTGCAGGCAATGTGATGGTTTGCCCCATGCAGCGCACAGCATTTTTCTTGCCTATGCTGCTATTTCCCATGGTAAACGATATGCCATCGGCTTTCAGTTCGCTGCCCAACAGTTCTGCAGGAAAAGCCTTATCAATGTCAGCATCGCTACGACGCTCATTGGTGCTCATCACATCCACATTATAATCGAGGCTCACAGGCACCGACTGCGGTGCTTGTTCACTAACTGTAGATGCCGATGACGCTGTAGAAGAAGCTAATTCAAACTGGAACGTTTTAGGATGGAAACGATCAATATGGAATGACAGTTTGCGGCCACTAAACTGTGCGGGACCTAACAATTCTTCAACACCGTTCACCTCGTCGGCAGAAACAATGTCGGCGGGGAATTCGACTGTAACATTCTGTCCTTCGCCCGTCAGCTCATAAAAGCGAACGATATATTTATCTGAGCCCTCTGCCTTCTTTAGCGCTTTCACTGCCACGTTGCGGTTATCTACCTTTAGGAAGCCAAAATCAGAGCCCAACGAGCCCTCTTGACAGGTTGTTTGATAAGCTAACATCGGCTCGTTCAGTTTGTCGGCTTCCCATTGCGTATCGGCTCCCCACACGCCCTTATGAGCAAAGAACGAATAGGTAAAACGATTCAAGCCCAAATCTTGCTTGCCTTGATAAGCATAATTATTTGAGCCCACCTTAGGTGTATGTATCAGCGTGAGACGTATCTCATTGTCTTTCTGCTTATCCCAACCATACTTGCTATCGTTAAGGATAGAAACGCCACAATCGCCATTGGTGTTAGTAACGTCGGCCCATTGATGTCCGAGGAACTCGCATAATGAGGTATTGTTGTTTGAATCGGTACTATAACTGGTGCTATTATTATTTACATCAGTGCCTATGCTAAGGTCGTAAGTGGCTTTAGGATTGCTTACGGTGAGCGGGAAAGTGGCTTTCAGCAAACGTTCACGCGTTTGCCAGTTTACCTCATTCACAAAGTCGATACGGTCAGCACAGCCTTCAGAGGCCAGACGTATGTATTGCACAAAATCAGATGCTCCTTTTTTGCGTGTTACCTTTAAGCTGACACGCAATGGGCCATTTTCGGCCACCTCTACCTGCAGTCCTTCTTTGTCAACATACTCACGCGGTGCCTTTTGCAGTTGGTCGCCATGAATCTCCCACGATGGCCATGCAAGCGACTCGTCGAAGAGCAATGCCAAACGAATGGGTGCACTTAACATCTCACGGTTACCGTTTTGTTTATCTATAATCGACGACACGTCGCCGTTAGCATCAATGGAAACCTTATAGCGCTGGTTCTCCATACCTTTTTCGCTGACACTGAGGTTTGAAGCAGAGGTAGGAGTAGATACATTAGTATCTGGCGCCACATTGTAGGTAGCATAACCTAACGATGGCACCGTAGCCAAGAAGATAAAGTGAAGCCGGCCATCATCTTCACGTTCTGTTATTTGGCATGGCACCACATTGCCCTGCGCATCGGTCACTTTGATATTCTGCACATCGGGGGCCATTGCTATTTGTCCTTCAACAATATCAGTACGCTGTATCGATAGCGGATTATACACCACCACAGGCACATCATGGCACCACTGAGTGTTCATTAGCTTAGCCACGCCGCCTACAGCATTATTCAGAGTGCGCGAAAAGTCGAGCTGATTGAGCACCTGATCGTTTACAGTATAGGTGTAGGCATCGTTGATACATGTACCTGGAATATCATCATGAAACTGGTGCCATAACAAACGCACCCAGGCATCAGTAAGCGTTTTCTGCTGATAAGGTAACGTGCCTAACCAGTGGGCTGTGAGCGAAGCCTTCTCGGCAGCATCGCCCAGCAGTTCGCCCTTACGCATCCAATATTTAAGCATGGTGCGCGAGGTGTATCCACCTACACCATGGGCACGCATGGGCAAGCCATGATTAATGACAGGCAGTTTATCATAGCCCATATGGAACAATTGGTCGAGCATACCCGTTGATGAGTTGAGCGTTACCCCCAACTGTCCGCTGCCATCCACACTTTTTGATAGCCAGTCGGCCGTTTCCTTATCCAGGCCTCCGCCACGGTCGCCACGTGGGCCTACATACTTGATGGTAGCAGGAATACCATATTTCGTTTTGTTTGTGTTTACCTCGGCTATCATATCAGCGTCGGCCGACATATCCTTACGAAACTTTTCGTGCTCATCATAGGCACACAATTTCAGCACCGACAACACCTCTTCGCCATCAGTGCCTTTCCATCGTGCAAAGCGTGGCAACTGGTTGTAGGCGTAGGCCGAATTCCACGACAACTTCTGCGTATGAAAATACTTCATACCACAATGCGCAGCCACGGTGGGCAAAGACCAAGGAAAGCCGAAACAGTCGGGCAGCATGATGTCGCGTCCGCCACGCACGCCAAACTCTTTACGGTAGAACGATTGCCCGTAAAGGAAATTGCGTATCAACGACTCGGCCGAACCAATATTTACGTCGCTGGCATCGATAGAGGCACCAGCGATGTTCCAGCGCCCATCGGCAATATATTTCTTCAGTTTCTTATATTGGGTAGGATAATATTCCTTTGCCCACATATATTTTATAGCCCCTTCAAAGTTGAAGGTAAAGTTGTGGTCGTCTTTATCTTCAAAACGTTCAAACGTTTGATTAAGCGTGTTCTTTACATAATCGGCAATGGTCGACTTCACCGTCCAGTTCCATTGCGTATCAAGGTGCGAGTCGGAGATAAAAAACAGCTTCTTATCTTTAACAGCAGTGCTTGTTTTATCGGTAGCGGTAACAGCAAAAAGACATACCGAACGGCCCTTTTCAGCCAAACTTACTGTGATTGACGTTACCTCATGCGTAGCATCAGAAAGCGAAATTGGGGCTTCATACAAGGCATAGTTGGTGTCGGCCGCCGAGCTATCGCCATTTGTCAAGCCCAACTGCCAAAAAGCCGAACCTTTGCTCTGCGTAGCTTTCCAGTTGGCAATGGCAATATTATTGATATTCTGTGTAGAGCCATCAGCAAAATGCACCGTAACATTTACCTTTGTGGCACCATGTGGTGCTGTAGCCAGCAACCATAGTGTGCGCGCCTTCTGCGGTGTAGCCAGCGCAATGGTGATACTTTGTCCGTAAGCAGTGCCCTCGGCAGCATCAATATCGGGCGACGAGAGTTTGAAAGCACAAGGTGCAGAGAAATCGGCCAACTGGTACGGCACATCTGAAAACATACCGTGCAACATCTGTGGCAAACCACCGCGCCCTTTTAGCGCTTCTGAATAGAAATTCCAATGCCCATCGGCAGTATTGACAACACGCTCGCCAGGCTGCAACACCACATCGGCATTAAACCCGCTGAGTCGCAGCGGTGTATAGTCAATGTCGGCGGCATGCAAGCCCAATGTCTGACCTAAAAGAGGCAGGAACAATAGTGACAGTTTTTTGTCCATAATTTAAGTAAGTTGATTTATAGTCGTGTCATATAGAGGCACGCTACACATTATATTATATATTAATAAGTTTTGAGCATAAAAGCCCTGTGTGTGATTTAGTAATGATAAAAAAATAACTTGGTACATTTTTGTGTCCTCTCTATAAAGTAACACATTGTTAAAGGATAGAGTTCCAAACTCTTCCTTTACCTCAACTATCTCTTCACCACTTTTCTTCCTCCAATAATGTAGATGCCCTTGGGCAGCGAAGACAGTGAGCGGTTGTTCGTCAGCTTTTGTCCGCTTAGTGTATAGATGGCATCGTTAGCGTGGGTAGCCTTTTCGCGCACAAGAGCGTTGATGCCTGTGCTTACAAGTCTGCCCACCTGAAGGGTTTTGGCTTGCAGTGCCTCGTCGTTATTGGCCACAAACACGGCCGAGAAGGGCTGTAGCGTGGCCTCAGCTTGTTGCACAAAGGTGGTGCCGTCGGGTGTGAGCACGTAGGCGTTAGGCATGCTGGGGGCACTGTAAAGGCCCAATAAGCGATAGTTTGTGCTATAGGTCGAGATGCTTTCGGTGGCCTCGATGGCGGCATCGGTAGCTTTAAAGGCCAGCGTTTTGCCTGTTTGGTCGAAGCTTGCAGCGCCTGTCTCGCCTTTTATGGTAAGCAGATAGGGGCGGTTAGGCTTCAGTTCTGGTGCCAATGTAAAGTTTACGGTAGTGCCTTGTGCCGATGTAAACTCCTCAGCTGCCAGTGCTCCCACGGCATCATCGGCGCTTTGAACAAAGCTTAGCGGTGTGCCATCAGCCTCAACGGTTTGTGGAGCAAAGGGCAGGGCTATGGTCATACAGGCGTTGGCATTGCGCTCGGCGGCACGCACATAGGTCACGTTGTTTGCCTTAAAGTTGTAGGGAAAGTAGAAGGGCTGGCCGTCGGTCAGCGTCAGTTGTTCGGCATTATCGCCCATCACAATGTTGTGCACATTGCGTTTTAAGATGGTCAGCACGCGGCTGTTTATCTGTGCGCCCTCGTCGAAGAACAGGGTGGCATTGGCCGCTGGTGTGCCCTCAAACGCAACGGTGGGCACGTTTAGCTTGCCAGGCACATGCACGGCCACCATATCGGGTGTAACCTTAAAGCCTTTGGTGGGCGCTGCGTTGGCGGCACCATCGGCAGTCCAGTAGTCGATGCCTTGCACGAAGGTAAAGTTGCCCAAGTTTGAACTGTTGCTTTTGTCGGTGTCGATGTGGAAGTTGTAGGTGCTACCCAGGTTTAGGTTGGGCAGGGTGAAGGTCAGTGTGGTGCTCTCTCCTGGCTCTAACTTTATGGTTTGCTTATAGCTGCCACGCTTCCAGTATACGTTGCCATCCAGTTCCCACGGCGATGCCTCAACATAACTATAATAGGTGTCGTTGCCCTCGTTGGTTACCTTCACGCCGAGCTTCATCACATTGCCGTAGATAGAGCTCTTGTTGTTTACGTTATACACCTTTAGTAGCGAGGTGGGTTTCGCCACCTTCAGGTTGTTCGTCACCGCTGCCTTTACGTTAACCGTGGTGGTGTAGAAGGCGTCAGAGGCGTTCTTTGAGGTAGAAACCTGCAAGGTGTGCTTGCCTGCCGATTCGGGTTTATATTTAAAGTATATATCGCGTGTAGAGAGGGCCGGTATCTGTATGCAGTTGCCCGACACAAAGTTGCCATCAACCAGCAAGAAGGTGTTATGATAATATTCGGTTTCGGAGTTGTTGGTCATTGTGGCCTTCACCTTTTGTTCTACGCCCACGGTGCCCGACCCTTCAAGCGTGAGGTTCTGCACAGTAATGTCGGTGCGTGGAAAGACGGTGAGCTGCGCCTTGGTGCCATCAATCACCACCTTTATAAACGTGGTGTTGAAGTTTACGGTGTGCAGCCAATCTTGTGTGCCATTCTTTCGGCTGATGCTGCGTATGTAGTAGGTGCCATCGGTCAAGCCCTTGCCAAACACCACCGTAAGGCCGCGTGTGGGCCACCAGGTGCCGGGCGAGATGTCGAAGGTTTCTTGGCCGATAGGCTCCTTGACGGCGTTGCCCTGGGCATCATACAGGCCGAAGCCACTGTTAAAGGTGTAGGCATGGCCCATATCAGTACCTGCTGAATATTGTATGAGCACCGAGAAGTTGCGGTTGGTGTTTGAGCGCGATAGCGTGGTTTGCTGGGGTCGAAGGTTGGTTACCGTGTTGCGCACCACCTCGGGCTGTTCGGGCTGCTCCTCGCCGCTGTAATTGGGCTGTAAGCCTACCACAATGCCCTGGCTCATGCTGTAGCCATCGCTCGATGTGCTTCCGCCTATGCCTTGCTGGTCAGGAAACATCACGGTGAGGATGAAATAGCCATCGCACATGCCGCCCCAGCCCCAGTTCATATGAAAGAGGCCGTTGCCATCGTAGCCGTCGCACACCCATTCGTGTCCGCCTGTGAGATCGCTGTTGTCGCCATTCATCAGCACGGGTCGTCCTGCTGCCAGTTCGTTGTAGATAAGGTCTTCCCACTCGGTGTAAGTATACTTGTCGTGCGAGGCATAGAACGATGTTTTGTCGTAGCCAAAATAGTCGCGTAGGGCGGCCGCTGCATTGCCCGAGTTGGCGCCCGATGCGGGTCCATACCCCATCTTTGCGCCATGTCCCAGTGCTCGCATCAGGTGTGCCACGGCCTGTTGGCTCTCTTGGCTTTGCTTACCGTTATACACGTCGCTCATCTTATCCCACTTAAAGCTGGTGGGTGCCATCTCAGGATAGGTTACCGTTTGGCTGTTCCAGTTGGTGGTGTAGGCGGGCATGGTGGTGGTGGTCTTCGGCCACTTCCAGTAATACACTATCTGTGCCATGGCTGTGGCTACGCAGCCTGTGGCCGCTGTTTGTTGATTGCCATTGCCATCGGTATATTTAGGACACTCGAGGTTGTAGGGCGACCCTTGGTTCCAGCGGCACGACACCAGTGTGGGCACAAAGTTTTTGGCCACCGATACGGGCGTGGCCACCCCACTTTCTGCCGCCGACTTGCGTGGCGCCAACTGTGCGTTGCCCTGTTCAGCCGCCTCGACAATGGCCGATAGGCGCTGCACATATTGCTTTAAGGGCTGTGGGGCGTTGCTGAGGTTAAACTGCCCTTCGTCGGCATATCCTAAGATGGGCTGTGTGCGGTCAGAGGCCGACATCATAACAAAGCCGTTGCCTCGGCCTATGTTATAGGCATAATAGCCCTTAGTTTGTCCAGCCAGCGTAAGGTTTGTGCCGCCTTTTAGGGGTGCGCGTCGTGCGCCACTGTGCATACGTTGGGCCAAAAACTGTGCTGCTTGTTCCTTGGCTTTGGCCTCGGTTATGGGGTTTGCCAATAGCATGGCGGGCATGGCCAGCAACATAATGCTAAGTAAAAACGATTTATTGTTCATGTGGTTGAGGTTTTAATTGTGCATAGATGTATGTTCAAAAAAAAAGAGACTGTTGCCCACACGGCGTGGGCCATGTTTTGGCAACAGTCTACTTAATTAACAAATCAATATACCGAGATAAATATTATTCGGCAGCCCATCCTTCGTTCTGTACAATCTGCTTGTCGCGGTTCACCTCTTCCTGTGGAATGGGGAGCAGGCTCATACGCTTAGTGAAGATGCGGTGCTGCGTTTTCACACGTTTGTAGAAGTTGAGGCTGTTGGCCTTTTCAGCATCGCTGCCTTCGTTGTTCACGTTAAAGCCAATCATGTCGCCGCCTTCGCCGCCTTTATGCCAGGTGGGATATACCCAGCCATCGCCTTCGGCCATGTCGGCCACACCCCAACGACGCACGTCAAAGTAGTGTTTGCTTTCATACGACAGCTCAATCAGGCGCTCGCGATAGATAACCTTCAGCAGCAGTTCTTGGTTGTGCTCCAGGTCGCCTACATATATCTTGCCCTTGTTGCGAGCATCTTTGGTGCCCTCTTCGGCGCGGTTTAAGGCATACTCGTTAATGCCGGCACGCGAACGAATGAGGTTTACATACTTCAGGGCCTCTTTGTTTTCGCCCAGCTGGGCACAAGCCTCGGCATAGTTGAGGTAAACCTCGCCCAGACGCAACATAACGGCGCCATCAATATTGCTTTCCTTCTCCCAGAAGAGTTTGCGCACGATGGTTCCGAAGATAGGATAGTCGTGTGTTTTACCATCAGAGCCCGAGTTGCCGTTAAACGACATATCGGTATAGTAGGTGTTGGCCTGGTCATAGTCCCAACGGCGGTTCTGGAAGGTTACGGCGAGATAGAAGCGAGGCTCGCGGCAGTAGAACTGCTTCATGATGCCCTTGCCCGAACCCGGTGTAAAGTAGTTGTAGCTTGAGAAGCGGTCAACATACTTAGCAGTGCTGAGCGAGTTGCGTGCGTTCATTGCTATATCGTTGCCATTCTTATCCTTTGAGGTAAGGTTCTGGGTGTCGTAAACAGGGTATACAGGGTCGTCGGCCTTGAAGGTGGTAACCTGTGAGATGGGTTTCTGCTCTACATCGTCAATGCGCTTACCGTTGCTCATGAAGAACAGGTCGATAAACTGCAAGGGGATAGAGTAAGCACCTGCACCGCGGTCAACATTGCCTGAGATGCCCGTGTGGCGGGGCTTGAGGATGTATGAGTCGTTAGAGGCGTTGGTGCGCAAGAAAATCATCTCTTCGTTATCAACACGACCGATGGCCGAGTAGAAGCACGACTTGTAGGGGTCGGCCTTCTTTACATCTTCAACCAGCTTTCCGCTCTGATCGCGCAGCACCAGTTTAAACTTGCCGCTGTCGATGATGCGTTTGGCGGCATCGCGTGCATCTTTCCACTTCTGCATATCTTTGCTCTGTGGGAAGAGTTTCTTGCCATCTTTGTTGGCCATGGTTTGATAGTAGGGGTCGCCATTAAACAGGTAGCTGGCACGATAGAGGTAAACCTCGGCAAGGATGCCTTCAACGGCCTCTTGTGTGAGGTTGCCTTTATACTGGCTGTCTACAGAACCGTCTTCGCCAAAGGTCGACTTCAATTTGCCGCCATCAATGGCTGCCTTCAGTTCGGCGATGATATAGTCCCAGCACTCGTCAAGGGTGTTACGGGGCAGCATCATATCTTCCAGGGGTGTGTCTACGTTATATACCTTGTCGCCGATAAGGGGCACAGGGCCAAACTCTTTCACAAGGTTGAAGTAGAAGTAGGCACGCAAGGCATGCACCTCGGCTTTACTCCACTCGCGCTCGTCGGCCAGCATATCGCTGTTCTTATCAATGTTTGCCAGATAAATGTTGGCATACTGTATACCGCGATAATACTCTGTCCACTGTGTCTTTACAAAGTCGGTAGAGGGGTACAGTGTGCCCAGGATAATGTTGTTTGCTACGATATGATCCCAGGGCAGGTAGCCTTCTATCGAGGCCATTGGCCAGCAACCATTGGTGCGCGAGTTGTAGCGCACGTTGGTGTTATCGGGAATGTATGTATAGATGTTCGAGAGCCACTTCAGCGACTGGCCACGGTTGGCGAACACGGCCTCGAGCGATGTGGCGTTATCGGGCACATCATCGAAATAGTCGTCGCACGACGTAAAGGTCAGTGCTGTCGCTCCAGCGAGCAATATGCTTAATAATTTAGCTTTCATATATTATGTATATTGTTTCTTACTTAGTGTTTAAATATTGAAGTTTACGCCCAATGAGAAGGTGCGCACGTTAGGATATGAGATACCGTTGCTGGTGTTGAGCTCGGGATCCCACAGCTTAAACTTGCTAAAGGTGAGCACGTTCTCGCCCATGATGTAGAAGCGTCCGCCCTTCAAGATACCGTTCTTGGTCCATGCCTTGGGGAAATAGTATGACACGGTGAACTGTTTGAGGCGCAAGAAGCTCATGTCGCGCAACCACCAGGTAGAGGTTTGGTAGTTGTTCTGGTTGCTGGGGTCTTTAGCGCCCCATGCCAGGCGGGGGTAGAACACGTTGGTGTTCTCAGGGTCGTTCTCGCTCCAGCGGTCGGTAATGTTGGCGTACAGTGTGCCGCCACCTGATGAGCTGGTGAAGGGGTTGATGCCGCTGCCTGAGAGGAAGCGGTGAGCGCCAGCGGTGCCCTGGAACAAGATGCCCAAACCGAAGTTTTTCCAGCGCACGTCGCCACCAAAGCCATAATAGGTTGAGGGCACGTCGCCATTGTTTACATAGCTCTTGTCGTAGTCGTCAATCTTGCCGTCACCGTTCAGGTCTTTATATTTAATGTCGCCGGGCTTCGTGAGCTCGCCAGGATAGGTCTCGCCAAACTGGCAAACGTTGTTGTTCTTGATGTCTTCTTCGCTGGTGAAGAGGCCCAAAGCGGTGTATCCGAGCGATGCCAACACCTTGTGTCCGCGCTTGTCAAGCCAAGGATAAGCAGGTTCGGCCTGTCCGTTTTCAATAATCTTATCTTTGTTATAGGTAACGTTACCGCGCAAAGAAACGAACCAGTCTTTGCCAAACTGGTGGTTATACTCAAACTGTGCCTCAATACCCTTGTTCTCTACCTTACCAATGTTGGCCGAGATGCCTGTGGCAAAGCCAGCAATCAAGGGCACGTTGTCGCGTGAAACGAAAATCTTCGAGCGGCTTTCTTTAAACAGCTCAACGGTAACGCTCAGGTCGTTGAACAGATTCAGGTCGATACCTAAGTCTTGCTTGCGCACCTTCGACCACTGGGGCTTGTAGCCATACGATGTATAGTGCAGGCCATCACCACTGTTCCAGTAGGTGCGATAGCCAGTGCCGTCGCCCTCAATCTTTGAGAAGTAGCCGAAGCGGTCGCCCGAGCTATCATTACCTACGGTACCGTCTGAATAGCGTATCTTCAAGAACGACACTACGTTTGACAGCGGTTTCCACCAGCTTTCGTTTGAGGGAACCCATCCGATAGCGAAGGCGGGGAAGAAGCCAAAGCGATGTCCTTTCTTAAAGTTTTCTGAGCCAGTATAACCAGCGTTGGCCTCGATGAAGTAGCGGTTATCATAGTCGTATGTAGCGCGCAGCGAGAGGCTCTCTTGCTTGTGTGGCAGCACTGAGAACAGGTTGCCATCGTTAGCATCAAGATAGTTGCGCAGGTTGAACAGTACCAGTCCGCTCACGTTGTGCTTCTTGGCAAAGGTGCGCTTATAGTCGAGTGCGGTTTCAAAGTAGAAGGTGCGGTACACCCACTTGTCGGCAGAAACACTCATCGATTTGTTACCCTTATACTGTTCAGTAAGCAGCAGGTTGCCCTCTTCGTCATACATGGTGCTTTCGTCCCACACCTTGGTGGTGGGGTCTTGGCTACCCGCCAGTTTCCATGTGCTATCGTCAACCTTATACTGCAGGTTCTGGTTAGCCTTTACGTCGAAGGCAACCAATGCGCGGAACGAGAGGCCCTTGCTCCAGTTGAAGAAGCCCAGGTCTTGTGTCAGCTTCAGGTTGGTGTTCAGCTGTGTGTTGTGCTGTTTTGAGTAGCCACGACGTGTTAGCGTTACCCAGGGGCTGTCGAGCTCACGGTTGTCGGGCGACACGCCAGGGTTCTCACCATTAGGATATTGCACGGGGTAGAGCACCGGGTTGGTGGTCATAGCCTTTGTAAAGATAGTGTTCAGGTCTTGCTGAGGATAGTTGCCTGAAGTAAGGAAACCGCTCACACCTACATCAATCTTTGTTGTCTTGCTTGGCTTGAGGTTGATGTTGGTTAAGAAGTTGTAGCGGTCGTATGATATCTCTGAGGTATAGTCTTGCGTCTTATCGCCCTTGGTCATACCGCGTTCGGTATAGTAAGACAACGACACATAGTAAGTGGCGTTAGGAGCACCACCACGAATGTTTACGTTGGCGCGGCGGTTCCAGCCAGTGTTCTTATACAGCTCCTTCATCCAGTCGACATTAGGATAAAGATACTTGTTCACGGTGCGGTCGGCCTTCAGGGCAGCATACTCTTCGGCCGAGAGGTTGGGGGCAGCCATACCATTGGCCACACGTGTGCGGTCGATATACTGCTGCGAGTAGTAGTCGATGCCATTGGTATGATTGTAAGCCTCGTTAGCAGCCTGCATATAGGTGATGCCGTCAACCAGGTCGGGCACCTTGGTAAGCTGTGTGATACCCTGATAGAGGTCGAACGAGAACTGAGGCTTGCTCACCTTACCTGGCTTGGTGGTGATGATGATAACGCCGTTACCACCACGCACACCATAAACGGCGGTTGAGGCAGCATCTTTCAATACCGTTACGCTCTCAATGTCTTCGGGGTCGAGCTGTGAGAAGCTACGCTCAATACCATCAACCAGCACCAGCGGACCTTCGTTTGTATTGGTCATGGTAGAGATACCACGAATCCAGATGTCAGAGTCGTCTTGACCCGGAACACCTGTGCGCTGTACCGATACCACGCCAGGGATACGACCTGCAAATATAGAGCTAAGGTTTGCTACAGGCGCTTTAACGTGCTCCATCTTCAAGGTGCTTTGTGCACCCAGCACCGACACCTTTTTCTGTGTGGTGTAACCTGTTACCACCACCTCGTCGAGGGCGCCTACGTCTTCGTTCAAGATAAGGTCGCAAAGGGTGCCTTGCACCTTCTTCTCGGTGGCTTTAAAACCTACATACTGTGCCACCAATACAGGCTTAGCAGTAGTACATGAAATGGTGTAGTTACCGTTAATGTCGGTAATAGCTACATTGTTTGTTCCTTTTTCCTTAATGGTTACACCCATCAGCGGTTCGCCGTTCGTGTCGTTAACACGTCCAGACACCTTGATAGGCGCTGCCCACGTAGGAATGGTTACGAGCAATACTGCGATGAGCAGTAGCCCCTTCCATAGATTTCGTGCTTTTGTTTTAAACATATAAATTAAAGATAAAGTTGGTAATAATACATATCAATGTGATTTATTATTTCTATATGATTTATGTGTGATGTATATATAGTGGGGCGAGTATATTCAAGTTTTGGGGAGAAGAGACAACGCGTATCTCTTGTCGTGTGGGGTGTGTCGTTATGGGGTGTGATGTGTGTTGCGTGATGTAAGGGGTGCAATGTTTTGCTAAAGGAGTGAAGGGGAGGCGGCCCACAACGTATATTATATGTTGATATGTATATATGTGTGGGTATCGCCCCCGTTCACCTATTTATCTTTTTCAAGTGTTTAACCTGATAACGATAACCGTAAACCCTATTGTTTACGGTTATCGTATTATAAAGAGAGAGATTTTTTTACTTGTTCAGCACCTTAGCAGTAGCGGTCTTGCCGTTTACAGTAGCCTTTACCAGGTAGAGGCCCTTGCCGGGCAACTGGATGGTAGCGGCACCAGTAGCGGTAGAAACCATTGCTACGGTTTGTCCAGCCACGTTAGCTACAGTTACAGTAGCGGCAGCGTCGAGACCAGCCACGGTGAGCACATTGTCGGCAGCAGCAGCTACGAAGGTAGCCTTCACGTCGTTCTGCAGGTCTTTCACACCGCTTGCGGGGAACGAGTCAAAGATCTTCAGTGTAGGATAGAGATAGCCGCTGGCAGCGTCCATTGTCCAAACCTTTTCAAAGTCCCAACCCAAGCCCTCATACGGAGCAGAGGTCTGCAGCGCCTGTGCGGCCATATCCTGAGCATAGTCAACAGGGTTATCTTCGTCGGTGGTGGGGTTCTTGCCTGGCCAATCCGACTCGTTCGACATGATAGCGCTGTTGTTGCTAATGTTGTTGCTTGAGAAGTTTACCTTAGCGTTAGGAGTGTCGCCAGCGCTGTTACCAGCGATGAATGGGCCAGTCTTCTTGGGCGATCCGCCAGCGTCTTGTGAGAACTGGCAGTCGCCAATAGAAACGCAGTTTTCAATGGTTACCTCGCTGTTGGCCTTATCAATCAAACCGATGAAGCCACCCACCCAGCCACGCTTTGTAGCGGTAAGCGAGCCATTGAAGTAGCTCTTCTGAATGTCGGCACCACCTTCCAGTGTGCAACCGAAGAAGCCGCCAATCTGGCTACCTCCTACGAGGGTACCGTTAGTAAAGGTGTTTGTTACAGTACAGTTGTCGGCATCGCCAGCCAAGAAGGCTACGTGGTCGTCACCTGAAACCTTACCCTGAACATATACCTGGTCAAACTTAGTAGCAGCAGCCGAGCCAATGAAGCCAACGTGGTTAGCGCTTGAAGCAGAAACGTTGAAGTCGACAAAAGCAACGTTCTTAATGGTAGCACCATTGGTGGTACAGAAGATACCCTTGTTTTCTCCGTTGGTATAGCTTACGCTGGCGTTGCGCACCACGTGTCCGTTACCGTCGAGTGTTCCTGAGAAGGCATCGTTTGAACAGAAATCGGTCAGGTCAATACCGCTCATGTCGATGTCTTTCACCAGCGTGAATACACCTGAGGGGTTAGCCTTAATCTTTTCAACCAGCTCCTGGCCAGTGCTAATGTCAACACCTTCGCCCAGACGAGCAATGTTGATAGTAAACTGTGCATCGGCATTGGTGGTGTTGAAGAGGCTTGCCACGTCGCTGGCAATGTTTGCCTTCAGCACTACGGGGCCAGCACCGGCCCAACTGCCACTCTCGTCGCCAGCCCACAGGGCATTGTTGTTGATGGTAGCCTTGTCGCCACCCGATACAATCTGCACGTCAATATCCTGACCGTAAGAGGCGTGGATGGGTGCAAATGAGAAGAAATCCATGCCCTGGTCGTACAGCAACGCGCGCTCGGCCGGGATGTCGAAGATAGTGGTGGGCAGTTTGGGCTGCATCCACTTCAGCACAGGATAGGTCTTGCCTTCAGCGTCATCGAGGAACTTCCATGTGTTGGCAAAGTCGAAGCCCAGATCCTCGTAGAAGCTCTGCGAGCGCAGCTGGTCGAGTGTGGCGTTAGCACCATTTTCTGAGGTGGCATCGGTAGCGTTCTCCATCACGCCAGCGTTCTTAGCGTTTGCGCCACAGTAGGTGGTTTCAAGCACATAGTTGTTTTCAAGCTGAGCCTTGTCGCGGCCAGCCGTGTTCACAATGCGATGCACCTCGCCATAGAGGTGCGATGCAGCTACCACGTTGTTATGAATAATAGAGGGAGCATCGTTGCGGTCGACGAGGGCTACCATACCCGTGGCGCATCCTCTGTCGTCAACAGTACCTGTGAAGAGGTTGTTTTCAACAGTGCCACAAGTGATGGTACCTACGATACCGCCAGCCTGATACTCGCGGCTCTTGACAACAGCGTCGGAAAAACAGTTGCTCACGGTACCGCCATTAAGGGTCTCGCCATCCTGTGTGTTGTTAATTTCGCCAGCAATAGAAGCTACGTGGTCGCGACCCTCGATGTATGAGTTAAGGGTAGCACAGTTGGCAATAACGCCGCCATACATACGACCTACGATACCGCCCACATTGGCGTTGCCCACAAAGTGTGCGCCCTCAATGCCCAGATTGGTAATGGTGGCGTTCTCGGTCTGGCTGAAGAGGCCTACCTCGCCCTTGTCAGCGTTGTCATACTTCAAGCCCTTGATGATGTGTCCTTTACCATCAAAGTTACCTGTAAACTTAGCTACGCTGGTGTTGCCCTCGATGCCGATAGGTGTGAAATCGACGCCTGTCATATCGATGTCGTTCTCCAGCGTAAAGTCGCCAGCCATGTTATACTTCACAGCCATCAGGTCGGCAGGAGTGGTGATAGCATAGTTAATGTCGCCCACGGTGATGGGCAGCGTGGTGGTGAAGGCGGGTGCTACGTCGGTAGCAGCTGCGGTAAAGGTTACCACGGCATCGCCTTGGGCTTCAAACTTCAGTGTGGTGCCTTCAACAGCTACCACTGAGGGGTTGCTACTGGTAATAGTAACAGCGCTACCCAGGGTAGAAGCGGCCTGTGTGTCATACTCGGTGCCCACTACATAGCGAGAAGGCACCTGAGCGGTATAGATAGCGTTCTCAATAGCAGCCTGTGTTTTCAGGGTGGGATACTGGCCATCTACGAGGTTCCACACGTCGGCGCTGAAGCCAGCGGTGGTATAGGTGGCGGCCTTCTTCAGGTCGGCAGCGGGTGTTACGATGCCGTTGAGGCCCTCGTTGTTCTCATCAAACTTAATGTCGGCAGCTGCGGTAAGGTTACCACCAACAAAATATTGTGTGGCATCTGATGACAGGTTCTGGTCGTCGTCAACAATGGCACAGCCCGAACCGTTCTTCCAGCCCAAGATGCCGCTGGTACGGTTGTTTGCACCCTTTGCATAGGGTATAGCCGACACGTTGCCTATAAACGAAGCGTGGCCATTATTATCAATCATTGAGCAGATACCTGCTGCACCACCACCGGGAGCGGTAACAGCGCCGTAGGCTACGTTATATTCAAACATGCCCAGGTTAGTCCAGCCAGCAATACCACCAGCCTGATTGTCTGATGAGAGGGCTGCGGCTGTAGAAACACAGTTGCTGATGTTGGTGCCATCGGTGTCCACATTGGCGTCGCCGCGAGCATCGCCCACGATGGTACCTACGTGGTCGCAACCCGTAACGTAACCCGATACATAAACATTTGAGATGGTGGCGTTTTCGGCCTGACCAGCTACGATAGCTGCTTGCTTGTTACCCAGCACCTTAGCGCCAGTAAAGCTTACGTTCTTAACGGTGGCAGTGCTGCCAATAAAACTAAAGAAACCAAGGTTGTCGGCTTTAGTAGTAATGGTAAGACCTTTAATGGCGTGGCCCTGGCCGTCGAAGGTTCCCATGTAGGGGGCCTCTTTTGTTCCAATAGGAATCCATTCGCCCGAAAGGGTGATGTCCTGCGTAAGGACGATGTCAGCTGAAGTGTCACTCAGCGCTGTCTTCAGTTCGGCTTCGTTACTTACCGGAATGACCTGTGCAAAGGCTGCGGTAGAAGCGAACAATGCTGAAGCCAGAGCGAACGACGTTCTTAGTGATGTCATTTTCTTCTGCATAAGCATGAAATTTTGGTAATTAAAAAGTTATTATCAGTTTTGGAAAACTATCCATTTTTTTACATGTGTGTGATGTGTATGTAATGATTTGTGTGTACGTGTAGATATATTATATAGGTACGCGTGTATTTATTGTGATTTATGTCGTGTGCGTTATGCGTGTACGATTGTGTATGATTTGCGTCTTCATAATAGTGGTGTGCGCTCTTATTTTTGGCAAAGATAATGCAAACCGAGAGCAGAGCGTCAAGCTTGCTTGAACGCTTTGCCGAGGTGCAGCCTATCTTATGCAAAGATAGCAAAAAAACACAATACCAACAATTTTTTTTGGCGTTTTTTTCTTTTTAAGTTGGAGCCCACTTTAAAAAGTAAGGCTTGTTTTATATGTTTATATTTCACGAAAATAATCTCTGATTTATGCCGTTGTCTAGAATATTTTTTCGTATCTTTCCTATTTTATCACGATAGGGTCGCCCACGCCCGAACGATGTGCGGGGTCGTATACAGCCACGCCCACCATCGAGTCGGCACAGCCATAATAAAGAAACCATTTGGCGTTATGATACACCAGTCCTTCAATAAACACCGTTCCAGCAGCATACTGCCCCGTCTTTTCAAAGTCGGACATGGGGCGGAAGAACGGCTTGTCGAGACGCGCCTTCACCTGTAGCGGATTATCGTTAGAGAACAAAATCTGTCCAGCAGCATAGGTGTTTAAAGGGTAGGCGGCATCGGCTTTAGCACCCGAATCGTTCTTACCATTGTAGAAGAGAATAATGCCATCAGAGGTTTTTACAGCAGGAGGGCCACACTCGGTGAGCATACTATCAAAGTAGCCCTCGCGCGGAGTAACGAGATATACAAGGTTCTGGTTTTCATCAACATAGGGAGTCCAGTTCACCAGGTCATCGCTCGTGGCGGCGCACACCCACTGCTCGCCCCAATACATCAGGTATTTTTTCTTACCATTCACCTTCACCTTGGCAGCCACCTGCTTGCCATTCACCACCTCAGTAACGATAGAGCCCGACTTGCACGCCAAATCTTTAAACTTACCATTATAGGCGTTTAGCAGCGCGGGGCCATGCTTTGTCCAGTGTTGCAGGTCGGTAGAGGTAGCAATGGCCAAGCGTGGCGTGCGATTGTTCCATGCCGTATAAGTCATTACATACAGTGTTTTGCCCTTAACATTGGCCGCCACCACACGCGGATCTTCGCAGCCGCCCTTCCACTCATAGGTGCGCGAGATGTCGCTATCATCGGGGTAAAACACGGGGGTAGCCTGTCGATAATCAAGGTGTATGCCATCGGCACTCTCGGCATAGCCTATACGCGAGGTGCGTCCACCGATGCCCGCCTTCGGGTCGTCTTCGGCACGATACAGTATGCATATCTTACCGTCTTTCTCTACAGCGGCAGGATTAAACGTGTCGGCACACTCCCAAGCCACGCTATGCCCACGCATGGGGCAAGAAAAAGAGGTTGACACATTAGGAGTGACAAGCGGATTTACGCCCTCAGGACGCTCGAAACCACCAAAAGCCCAGGCAGGCAAATGGTTGTCGGCCTGTGCGGGTAGCACATTCAGCACCAGGGCTGTGGATGCGTTCAGCAGCAATGAAAAAATTTTATTAGTTATCATAAAGAAAAGGTTTATGTCCATATAACAATAAAATAAGTGTTATTTACACCCTTTCCGCCTACCTTTTAAGAAATTTTAACAGGCCGAGCGATACTGCATCGAAGACACGAAGCAACTTTCATTGTTCTAAGGACAGAATAATCTCTTTCGATTCTTTATATAAGTAGGTGTTCAAAATTAATTTAAATGATTCTATGCTCTATTTTGGTCTGTATGTTCAGCTCCGAAGAGGGAGTGTAGCGGGCTACACGACCGATGAGAGCTGGGCATACGGGCCAAAAGAGGGCGTAGAGGCATTTGAAAGCATAACCTTTTTTATTAGATTCATATATGCGATTAATTTTGAACACCTGCTTATAGCCCATGTCTGATGGCATGGGAAGAGAATTCACATATCTGTCTTCACATGCAACTCACAACGAAAAAATTCCACCCCTTGGGGGTTGAAAAAACATAGGCTCGGTTGTTTATTTTATAGTGGCAGGATATACGTTATCACATATTTGATATGTATCTTTGCCTTTTAAATTACACAAAACCAATATTTATAATAACTTTTAAACAGAAATCACAATGAGAAAAACATTTATGTGCGTGGCCTTGGCCTTTATGGGCGCACTGAACACGTTGGCCAAAGATGTGGTCGACTATGTAAACCCATTGGTGGGCACTGAGTCGAAGTTTGAACTGTCGACCGGAAACACCTACCCCGCCATTGCCATGCCTTGGGGCATGAACTTCTGGATGCCGCAAACCGGACGCATGGGCGACGGATGGGCATACGTTTACTGGCACGACAAGATACGTGGCTTTAAGCAAACACACCAGCCCAGCCCATGGATTAACGACTACGGTCAGTTTTCTATCATGCCCGAAACAGGCGAACCCGTGTTCGACCAAGACAAGCGCGCCTCATGGTTCTCACACAAAGCTGAGATAGCCAAACCCTACTACTATCGCGTATATCTGGCCGACTATGACGTGGTGGCCGAGATGGCACCCACCAGCCGCGCCGCCATCATGCGCTTCACCTTTCCCGAAACCGATAAGGCAAACATCGTGGTCGACGCCTTCGACCGTGGCTCGCACATACAGGTGCTGCCCGAGAAAAATATGATTATTGGCTACACCACCAAGAACAGCGGTGGCGTGCCCAGTAACTTTAAAAACTATTTTGTGGTGCAGTTTAGCAAGCCCTTCACCTATCGCGCCACCGTTACCAATGGCAACATTGCAGAGGGCAAGCTCGAAGCCAAAGAAAACCATGTGGGCGCCATCGTGGGCTTTAACACCAAACGTGGCGAACAGGTGCTGGTGCGCGTAGCATCATCGTTTATCAGCCCCGAACAGGCCATGCTGAACCTGAAAGAACTGGGCAACAACTCGTTTGACCAGGTGGCAGAACAGGGCCGAAAAACCTGGAACGAGACACTGAGCCGCATCGAGGTGAACGACCCCAACGTTGACCACCTACGCACCTTCTATTCGTGCCTCTACCGCTCGGTGCTGTTCCCACGCAGCTTCTACGAGATTGACGCTAAGGGAAACACCGTACACTATAGCCCCTACAATGGCGAGGTGCGACCAGGATATATGTTCACCGACACGGGCTTCTGGGACACCTTCCGTTGCCTCTTCCCCTTCCTGAACATGATGTATCCCTCTATGAACGATAAGATGCAAGAAGGATTGGTAAACGCTTATCTTGAAAGCGGCTTCTTGCCCGAGTGGGCCAGCCCCGGCCATCGCGGATGTATGGTGGGCAACAACTCGGCATCTATCGTGGTCGATGCTATCATGACCGGACGCAAGGGCTACGATAAAGACAAACTGTGGGAGGCCGTGCTCCATGGCGCCAACAGCGTTCACCCACAGGTAAAATCGACCGGACGCGACGGCTTTGAACTGTATAACAAGCTGGGCTATGTGCCTTGCGACAAGCTGAGCCAGAGCGTGGCTCGCACCCTTGAATATGCTTATAACGACTGGTGCATCTACACCATGGGCAAAGCCTTAGGACGCCCCGAAAAAGAAATAAAGATATATGCTAAACGCGCCATGAACTATCGCAACGTGTTTGACCCATCGCTCAACCTGATGCGCGGAAAAGATAGCAACGGCAAGTTTGAGACACCCTTCAACCCCACCGACTGGGGACGCTCGTTTACCGAGGGCGACACATGGCACTGGACCTGGTGCGTGTTCCACGACCCACAAGGCCTCGTCGACCTGATGGGCGGACGCGACAACTTTATACACATGATGGACTCTACCTTCATTGTTCCCCCTGTAGCTAAAGAGCACATGATACACGAAGAGCGCGAAATGCAGGTTATGAACATGGGACAGTATGCTCACGGCAACCAGCCCATACAGCACATGATCTATCTATACAACTATGTGGCTCAGCCCTGGAAGGCACAATACTGGCTGCGCCAGGTTATGGACAAGCTGTATAGCGCTAACCCCGACGGCTACTGTGGCGACGAAGATAACGGCCAGACATCGGCCTGGTATGTGTTCTCGGCTCTGGGCTTCTACCCCGTTTGCCCAGGCAGCAACCAGTATGTGCTGGGCACACCCTACTTTAAGAACGTAAAGCTACACCTTGAAGGCGGAAAAACCCTCGACATTACAGCCCAAAACTGTAGCACTGAAAACAAGTATATACAAACCATGACACTGAACGGTGCCACCTACGATAAAAACTACATTACCTACAACGATGTAATGCAGGGCGGAAGCATCTTGTTCAACATGGGTGCCACACCTAACAAGCAGCGCGGCACAAAACCCGACGCCGCCCCCTACTCGTTCTCAGTGAAAGCAAAAAAAAGCAAAAAGTAAAAAAAAAGGGAAAATCTCAGAAAGGCTTAGAGAGGCTTAGAAGGGCGTAGCCCCCTGAAAGGGCAGCCCCTCTGAGCCCTCACCCCCTCCTCTCTTTTTTCCCCCTCCACCGACACATAAAGGTGAATTCTCTTTAAAAACAAGAGAGATTTGTATTTTTGCCATGTCATTCAGAGTTTTATTTGTTTTTTAAATGCAACACTAAGATAAGTGAAACTTCTGACATGACATAATCCTGGGCCGCTCGGCTTTGCCGCTTGGCTTGTCCAAGATCTTTTTGTTGCTCAGAAACTTAAAAGATTTAATTAATAATAGTGTTGCGGAATTATGGATATGAAAAAAATACTTTTATCAATGATCTTGCTCGCTTTGTGCTTGATACAGGCTTCAGCGGACGATTATTACTTCAAAATCCAGCTTTCCAATGAGAATGGTCAGCCGGGAAAATGGTCTAATTATATTGATGTAAGCTTTAATGATAAGGACAGTGTTTATGTTAACGGACTGAGAGATCTTATTAATGGAAAGACTGTAACGGATGAAGATAATAAACAATATAAATTGCCCAAAAACGCCAATAATAAGGTAGATACATGTAGAATTTGGGGTATTGCATTTGCCAATGGGATAGGAAGAACTAAAACAAGTGAACAATCAAACATAATGGAGGGAGATGAATATAAAGCGTGGAAGGAGATATGTACTTACATCAAATATCTCGGATTGCGCGAGTATAAACTTTATACACATACTAATTCGGGCTATTTCATGGATATGCATAATGTTGAAGAGTTGGAATTGCCTAAAGATGGTAAGACAGTAGGAGATGGTGATGAAGATTGTCAATATTATTTCGCTAATGCTGAGAAACTGAAAAAAATAACTATATGGAGCGATGACAAGCGAGCCCCCGTAGATATAACAGATGATGAGGTAAAGGATAAAAAATTGCTGAATAGAGTTGGAAAATATATGTTTTCCAATTGTTATAGTTTGAGTACCAAATATATAAACCGATTGATTAAGAATGTTTCAGAGATAAAAGACAATGCTTTTCGCGCAGATAAAGGAAATCGTGATAAATTCTCTGACGAAGCAGACCATAAAATGGCTATTGAGATACCCAGCTCAGTAACGAAAATAGGAGATAAGGCTTTTTATAATCGAGTGAAAGTTACCGGACTGAATATTCACGGAAATGGTGGCTTGGAGATTGGTTTTGAAGCATTCAGAGGATGTGATGAACTGGCAAATATAACTCTGGATAATATAACTCAGGATAAGAAAGAACTTAGAATATATAAAAATGCATTCAGACGCTGCGAACAGTTGAATGTCTTTGAAAACTTGGATAATGCTAAGATAACCTATCTTGGAACTGGTGTATTTGGTGACTGTCGATCCATGACCAACAAGTTTGTTAATGATGTGTTAACGAATTATGCAGCCAATGGGGGAAAGAAGATTCCTGCTTATCTGTTTTTTGGCTGCAACGGACAAGATGGACATGATGGATCGGATAAGAATAAAAATGTTTGTTCTTTTACCGATTTGAATATTCCTGCACAGTTTACTGAAATAGGAGATGGTGCATTTGCTTCTACTGGTGATGCTGAAATAAAGTTGAAAACTATCACAGTGAACAGTGATAAGGCTCCTAAGTGCCTACAAGGGGAAACGGACGAATATGCAGATATTAAAAATAAAAGCGTGTTTGATGGGCTGGATCCAAATATGACAACTGTAATCTTTGCTAATCATGCAACAGGCTGGAATGAAGATGAGACAACTGGTAAGACAACTGGTTTTTTGACCTATATGAATGATGGGTCTGAGTTTCAGCGTCTTCTCACAAAAGACCTATATAGTGATCATACAGGATATATTAATGTGCCGCAGCAACATGCGATAGTAAGATTGCACAGAACACTTAAGGAGGGTTGGAACACCATTTGTCTGCCTTTTGGAGTGAATTACAGATATTGTAGTAAGTGGGGTGACGATTATAAAACCAAACAGGCTCACAATGCACGCATCATAGTGAATGGGCTTACCAATAATGATAGCGAGGCTAATGGTAATAATTTCACAATGGGTGTATACCGCGGCTATTGGAAAGAGGGTAAGACTTTCATGTTTCTCCATTACACCAATTTTAATGATTATCCGCTTGATTTAGGTGAGACATTCCTTGTTAAGATGAGAGCAAAAGATATTGCACAAGATGGTATTTATACGTTTAGAAATGTTGATTTGAACTACCGCTGGACTGCAAATGGAAAAGATGGAAATGATGGGGAATGGACGTCTGAAATATATTCTGCTGAGGACATGTTAAAGAAGTCGGTAAAGGATTTTGATGGTAGTGTGAATACTGAGAACATACCATTTAAAGGTAAGGCATCCTATAATGATTATGTGCTTACAGGTTCTCTTGTTCAGTGCACGGGCACTGTGGGGGATTCACAAGGTATAATAACAACCAAGGATTATTTCTTTCAGCAGACCCATAACGGCACGATGAAACTCTATCCCTATAAAGATAGTCAAAAATACGGTATCCGTGGGTTCAGTGGGTGGTTTCATCATAAAACAAATAATAGTTCCTCGGAAGCTTCTGAATCTTCTATAAGTTTGTTTGATGATAGTTGTGTCACTCCTATAGAAACAATAAAGGTAGATGACTTGAATAGAGACACTTCTGGCAAAGTTTATAGCATCAGCGGAGTGCTTATGAAAAACAATGCCGCCGATCTGAATAATCTGTCAAAGGGCATTTATGTCGTGAATGGAAAAAAATATGTAGTCAAATAAAAAAAGCAACAATGAAAAAGGAATATATAAAACCGATAATCATTAATATAAAAATATATAATGATGATGCTTTATTACAAAAAGCATCGCTTTTTGATATCAACGAAAGCGATTCTGTTGAAAATATTGCCGGCGAAGGTGGCGAAGACAAACCGGACACCGACAATGATGGAATCATTTGGAATGACTAACAACTTTATTTCACGTTTTTCCAAAAAAAATTTTAATAACGAACGTTTTCGTTAAGCCAGATGAGCAGAGCCAAGCTTGCTTGAGCTTTGCCATGGCGAGAAAACGTGCCATGAAATGGAACAATATGCTGAACAGGTAGCAAAGTCCTTGGGGTCATCATCGTTTCTTGATGACGATCTTGAAAGATAAACAATTATTGCTGTCCGGTAAAACTTTTTCAAACAAAAATTGGGTAGGAGGTAAATGCTAATCATAAAAGGCATTTACCTCCTATTTTCACATTTACCGACCTCCCACACCACCGTACATGCCGTTCGGCATACGGCGGTTTCGTGCTTTTACACCTTGCGGTGTGTGGCAAGTTGTTTTCAGCGATCCCTATGAGTAGCGTCACTTCTATCCTATTGTCGGATTCCGTCCTATCGTCTT
>OJML01000284.1_pt1 | contig 31668 bp, 27 predicted proteins | sample 1597221 | NCBI WGS metagenome assembly OJML01 (sample SAMEA2452123, study PRJEB22498) | human gut metagenome | biome: human feces; feature: human gut; material: feces | place: Australia | collected 2012 | reverse complement strand
TAGCCCATTGGAACAATTCTCGTAAAATAGCCTTTACATTGGCGGAGGTTTTAATTACTCTCGGCATAATCGGTATTGTTGCAGCAATGACCATGCCATCATTGATTACAAATTATAAAATTAAGGAAACTGTTTCTAAGTTGAAAAAGGTTAACACTACTTTTAACAACGCATTTTTGCAAGCCAAAGAAGAAAACGGAGAAATTTCTGATTGGGGATTGTCAAATTCTACACTTGATACAGATACTGATGATGGAAGTATAGCTAATTCAAACTATGGTCGAGATAAATTTCTTGAAATTTTAAGCAGGCATTTGAAAACGATTTCAATGTGCAAATATTCCGACAATTCTTGCGAAGTCTACCGCCCAACTAATTTGCAAGGAGATATTGATAACAGTGATTCTTATTCAAATAGACTGGTTTTGGCTGATGAAACTATTATTGGTCACTTATATTTAAACAATACTGCGTGCAATACTAATTGGGGAAGTGGGGCATTAAGTCAAAGTTGTGGAAGTTTTAAAGTTGACTTAAACGGTTCTAAAAAACCTAATATGTATGGAAAAGATATTTTTCAATTTGATATAACTGCAAACGGTATAGTTCCCAGTGGAATTGCAACAGATATTTCTGGAAATAATTTTGAAGAAAGTTGTATCAAGTCGGATTCTAGAATGAATGGTGTTGGATGTACCGGTTGGGTAATTTACAATGAAAATATGGATTACTTAAAATGTCCTGAAAAATTAGGCTGGAACAAGGCTAAAAGTTGTAAATAATGTATTAAAAAGGTAATTTTGAAAAAATTTTTTAAAGTTACCTTTTTTATTGCGAAATTTCATTTTTATTCAAAACTTTTTTCCATTCAAAATAAAAATATATTGCCAAAACAAAATACACAACCCACATTATAACAGTTGAATATGTTTTTATTCCGTGTAAAACAAGATTTATCCACATTAATGCTGAAATCCCGTTCACAATCATCCATACAACCCATTGTTCTATCGCACGACGAACTGTTAAATACATTCCAAGTACCGATAAAAATGTTGTAATTCCGTCTGCAATTGGACTTTTGTCGTGACAGTAATGCAAAATTATACTTGTTATAATTGAACCTAAAACTCCAATAAATAATAGTGTTATGCGGTTTTTATTTGATAATCTGGTTTTTACGATTTCTTTAGTATCTTTTTTAAGGTGCTTTTTCCATTTGAAAATCCCTAAAATTTGCATTGGGATATAATAGCAAAGATAAAGCAACATATTACCCCAAAGTGAATTTAGAAACGATAGCCACACATAACACCAAGAACCTGATAGCCCGAAAAAATAGCAAGAAATCTTACCTTTCCCTGCGATTATAGTATATAAAATTCCACAGAATGCAGATATAACAGCAATCGGATTGTCTTTTACAATAATTGCATTTATTAAAATTAACGTAAGCACCGTAAAAAGTCCGATTATTTCAATCTTTTTCCAACCATTTAATTCTTTTTTTACAAATTCTGTCAATTCCATTATGAGCATTGTATAATGAATTACGATGAAAGTACAGTCTATTTACACAAACCGATTTGTTAAAAAGGGATTGAAATTTGCAGCTGATAACGGCTCATTATTCGTTGCATCTGCCTCACTTGCGCTCTCTACTGTTGCACGTCCGTTGTCAATTATGGCAACTCCCAATACTGACAAACAAAATAAAAAATATGCTTGTGCAAAATCCCTAGCATCCAGTGTTGCCGGATATATGGTTATGCTGGTAAGTTCAATACCGTTAGCAAAAGCAATAAAAAATATTGACGAAAATCCGCACGAATATCTCAAAGCTACAACAATAAAAAATTTGAAAAATGGTGAAAAAGAGTTAAAGTCTTCTTCAAAATACAAGTTTGCAACCCAACTTTTTAAATTAGGACTAGGTTTTGTAATTGCTGCGCCAAAATCAATTCTTACTTGTGCGTTAATTCCTCCGTTTATGAAAAAAGTTTTTTCTAAAAAAGAAGCAACTCCACAACACCAAAAGAAAAATGTTTCATTTACTGGTATGGAAGGTTTGTCTAAACGTATCGGCAAAATTATTGATACATCTACAGTCCAAAAGTTGACAGATAAACTCCATAATACTAATTATGAATTTAATATGATGGCTTTAACCGATATTATTGCAACCGGAATATTTATGCACCAAACTGCTAAAAGCAAAGGAATTGAACAAGATAGAAAAAAAGCTCTTATGTATAATTCCGCAATCTCAACTGGCTTGTGTGTCGGTGGCGGTTATTTGATAGATAAAATGTCTGAAAAATCGACGAAAAATTTTATTGAGAAATTCGCAGAAGCAAACAAAAAATCTCCAAACCTCGACAAATATATTGAAGGTATAAAAATTGTCAAACCTGCAATGATTTTTGGCGTAATGTATTATGTCTTTATTCCGATAATTTCGACATTTTTAGCTGACAGATTTGACGGGAACAAATATATTTCAACAAAAAACAAATAATTGTTTGCTATTAATTTGTTGCAATTGTCTTTCCTAATTCTTCAACTGTTTTGATGTCATCATCAGGATTTTTGCCGATTGTTGTTAAATAATTTCCGACCATAATTCCTTCAACACAAGTGTTTAAAGCTTTTCGTTGGTTTTCTTCAGATAATCTCATTCTACCACCACAAAAACGCAATATTGAATTAGGGTTTGCGATTTTAAATATTGCTAAGGTTCTCAACACATTTTCTTCGTCAATTTTGTCTAAATAGTTTTCAAATGGAGTTTCAGGGATTGGCATCAAAATATTGATTGGAATTGAATTTGGCTGAATTTCTGCTAATTCAAGAGCCATTTCTACTCGTTGTTCAACGCTTTCGCCCATTCCTAGAATTACTCCACAACATAATTCCATACCGTATTTTTTGACTAATTTGCAAGTGTCTAGTCTATCTTGCCAAGTGTGGGTAGTGCAAACTTCCGGATAATAAGATTTTGCAGTATTTATGTTATGGTGAAATCTTTTCAATCCGCTTTGTGCAAGTTTTTTGGCTTGTTCTTCATTCAAAATTCCGATTGATGCACAACTGTTTAAGCCTTCAATTTTATTAATTTCTTTAATCATTTCTAACATTTTGTCAAAATCGCTTTCGTCAGGTGTTTTTCCTGATGTTACGATTGCAAAACGTGATGCTTTATGTGATTTTGCATCAAGAGCGGCTTTTCGTACTTCTTCAATTTTTACAAGCGGATAAGAGTCAATATGAGTACGATAATGAGAACTTTGTGCGCAATATTTGCAATTTTGTGAGCATTTGCCATTCCGTGCATTTATGAGTGAACAAAATTCAATTTCATCTTTGACATATTTTGATGACAATTTTAAAAGTTCATCTAAATCCAAATTATAAAGTCTTAAAAGTTCTTGTTTATCTATCATAATCCCTCCATTGTTTCAATAGTAAACCTTTAATTGACTAAAGTCAAATGATATGCTAAAATCAGATAACAAAGGAGTAAACAATGTTTTGTCCAAAATGTGGAAAACCAGTAAAAGAAAACGATAATTTTTGTAGATATTGTGGAAACAGACTTGAAATAGAACAACCATCAGATGTTGTTACGCAGTCATATATTGAACATGCTGAAAAATCAGAAGTTCCTGAAGAATACACTGTACATCATTATGAGCCAAAGCCGGTAGTTGTAGAAGAAAATATAAAAGAATATAAACTTCCTGATGAAAATAGTGAAGAATTAGTTATTTATGATATTAAAAAACACTGGATGGCTTTATTTTGGCCAATATTTTTAACTCCAATATTTTTCTTGTATTTTTGGTTCATATTTTTAAATACGCATAGTTTTTTTAGTTGGGTAATAGTATTTTTAATTCTTGCACCGATTGTGTATCCTATTTTGAGATTTAACTCTGATAAAATAGTTATTACAACAAAATATGCGCACATAAAATTAGGAGTTTTAAACCCCGAAGAAATTGACATTCCGTTGACTAAACTTGATATGTTGGAGATTTCTCAAACAACAATGGGCAGAATAATGGATTATGGAATGATTTCTTTTATGTCAAATGGTGAACAGTTTGATTACGGTTACATAAAAGATCCGGGAGAACTTCAATATTTAATCGAAAACCCTGCAAGATACATTGAGGAAGCACTTGAAGAAGTTGAAGGCTAGCCTAGTGTGATAAAAACCTTTGCATTCAAGCATCTAAAATCACCAATCTAAAAAGTCCTCCTTTTTGAAGGAGGACTTTAATTTGTAATTTCTATTCTTCAATTGTTGTTGCAACATTTTTGTTCATAATTGTTTGGGCAATCGGTTGGTCTTTTTCTAACAAACTTAAGTATAATAATTTGTTAGCTGTTGCCTGGTCTAGGTCGATGAACTTACCTCCGGCTTTTACATCACTTGCTGAAACGATTTTTACGTTAGCATTAATTGTCAAGTCGCCATATTGTAGATGTACCGGAACAACGTCACCAACTTTTAATTTTCCTTTATGGGTTAATGATACCCCACCTCTTGAGATGTCGGAAATTGAAACTACGTTGTCACTTGATTCAAATGAAATTGGATTTTGATTTTCTTGAGTATTAAATCTCATATATTGACGTTTATCAATTGAATCAACTCTATCATTTACAACACGTTGTTTGTAAATATCTTTGAAATCAACTTTTGGACGATTCGGTTCTGGTTCTGGATCTGGATCTATATCAGTATCTGTATCAATATCAGTGTCGTTGTCAGTATCTGTATCAATGTCGGTATCAATATCAGTGTCCGTATCTATATCTGTATCGGTGTCAGTATCGTTGTCTAAGTCAATATCAGTATCCGTATCAGTATCTGTGTCCGTATCGGTATCTGTATCATTGTCAGTATCTGTGTCTGTGTCAATATCAGTATCTGTATCAACGTCTGTATCAGTGTCGGTATCTGTGTCAATATCAGTATCGGTGTCGGTATCAGTATCTGTATCACTATCCAAATCTGTATCAATATCAGTATCAGTATCTGTATCAGTGTCGGTATCTGTATCCAATGGATAATCCGGTTCTTCATCTTTTGGAACAACTAAGTTGTCATCATCTTCCTTTGTTCCTTGTTTATCAGGATCTGTAGTTCCATCATAGCCAGGATCACCGCCTTGTTCACTGCCACCATAGTAATAGTTTCTATCATCAGGATTTTTACCAATTGCAGTAACATCATCCGGTCTAACTGCTTTTGTTCTGATTGAAATTGGAGTTGAACCATCTTTAGCATTAGTCAAAGTATTTGTTGTAGAATTTTTAACTACTGTAGAAACTCCACCATTACGGTGTTTACCCATATTGAAGTAGTAACCACCGGCATAAGCATTATCTGCAACCATGTATAAATCTTGATCACCAGAAGGGCGTTTGTTACCATCACCTTTTAAAGTACCATTTTTAACTACGATTGTAGAATCTGCAGCTGATCTGTATTCAGGTTTTTCTGCATCAATCCATTGTGTACCCAAGTCAAGTGCAACCAATTTTGCTCTTTCAGGATGTACGTTTGTATTTGTTCCGTAGTAATCTGTACCATAAGTAGGAACTTCGCCTAAGTGGTCAATGTACATATTTTTACCACGAGTTGTTAAGTTCAAGTTTTTGTTTGCAGTAGTTTCTCTTACATAAACATTACCAGAGAACTCAGCATTTATATCACCTGTTCTTGAAATAATTGCGCAAGCATTAGTATCAAGTTTTGCACCATTTGCAGCATCCATACCTTTTACGTCAATGTTGCCAATTGCTAACATATCAACGCCGTTTCCGGTTTTGTTAATAGCATCAATATCATGAGGAAGTTGTGCATTATCTCTTGAAGGGTTATATGAATAACCGTTTTGTCTGAATGTTAAAGGAGTTGCTGACTTTGTAGAAGTTTTAGCTTCGCCGATATTACCACTAGCGATTAGGGAAATACCTGTACCTTCAACGTTTGGATTTGCTGAATTTTTAGATCTGTTGACGATACTGTAAGGAGAAGCACCTTTTGTAGAAGAGTCTGCCAATAAGATTACTCTACCATCAGCTTTAATTTGGTTAACATTCATATTTTTGTTCAAGCTTGCCATATTAATAAGCGAACCAGTACCTGAACTGTTTGCAGTAATAACGCCGTCGATAGAAGTATTTACAGATTTAGTCAAATCTCTTTGATTTGGTCCAATACCTGTACAAATACCGCCGTCACAAGGTCCAACTTCTTCACCGATTGCACCGTTTGTAACAGTTGCGTTCAAATCAGCTCCATTAGTTGTATAAATCAATGTGTTAGCAACACCATTGTTTAACAAATTACCGTTTGTAACTGCGATATTTACATCGGCATTAGATGTAATATTGTTGGTTACACCACTTGAGCCGATAGACATATTAGAATTTTTGTTTACAAAGTTAACTGTGTTAGTTTTGTTAGTATGATTAGCAGTAACTTTACCTTGAATATTCATACCGCCTGAGCCTTCATTAGAAACTAACAAAGTAGATTTATTTTGAGTTAAAGCGGAACCGCCAGATGCGATTAAACCAGTAGATGCAACAAGCAAACCACCGTTTGTGTTAGTGATTTTTGTTGCGCCATTAGGGTTTGAAACTTCGCCTGCGATAGAAATGCCATTAGCTCCAGAGTTTTCGATAGTAATATTGCCAGTACCATAGTTTCTAACTTTTGCACCATTACCAACAGAAGTGCCGGTAACAGATTTGATAGAAATGTTACCGTTGTTGTTTACAAAAGTATTAGCAGTACCCATATTATCTATATTAACAAGTTTGGTAAACAAAGTGTCAGCTGCATCATGACCTGTCAAAGCTGCAGTTTCATTGTTCCCTAAACCAGCTAACAAAAGACCATTATTCGCAATTGTACCACCTTGCAAATTAATATCACCACGAGCAGCAACTCTGCCACCTGCGTCAATTTGAATAGCTTTTCCACCAAGAGATAGCGTACTTCCGTTACTATCTGTTAATGTTGACAAATCGAATGATTTATCAGTCATTACAGCAGTATTTTTAGTATAATCATACGCACTAGGAACAATTGTTGAAGTTCCTGTTGGATTACTAGCATCATATTTTACATCATAGTTAGAAATATAATATTGATGATCTTTAGGTAAACCTAAATTGCTAGACAATTTATTATAAGAACTTTGTGTTGGAGAAATAACTGATAAATTACCGACATTGATAACGCCAGAACTTCCAACAACCATACCGTTTGGAGAAATAAATACCAAATTACCATTTGTTTTTAAAGCACCATTAACACCTTGAAGTGCATTAACAATACCATCTATTTTTACTCCATTATTAACCAAAGCAATAAAGTTATTAATATCACCTTTAATATCGGTTAATGTTAAATCATTACCAGTTCCAGATTGTTTTTGTAAAATATAGTTATAAATAAAGTTTAATACATCACCCTTAGCCAAATTAATTTCGCCAAATTGTTTAAATCCGGTATCACCTTTTACAGCATCTGGTCTGATATTCCAAGTGTTACCACCACCATTATTAATTGGGTTATTATTACCATCAGTGATTGTTGATGCAGCCAAAACCTGATATGTCAAAGACTGTTGCATAATTAGCAACATACTTAACATAAATGCAACTACTCTTTTTTTATTAATTCCCTGTGTATTCATTGTCTTTGGAACCTCTATTTTCTTTTTCTGCACGTTTAAACACTTTTACATGTATATAAACGGATTTTGCGCTTAAATCTTTACTATTTTCCGGTAATTGTTTACAAAAATTTATAATTTAGAAAAGAGGGAAGGATTGAATAATCCAACCCTCTTTAGAGTTATCTGGTTATTACATTTGCTCTTGCAATAAATCCTTTTTTACGTAAATTTGCTTCACTTGCATTTTTACCATTTTTACCGCCAAGAGGAATTTGGTTTCTATCAAAACCGCCAATTGTGTTAGGGTCAGTTCCGATTATTGTATCATCAATACCTGCAATCATGCCTGCCGGAATTTCTGATGGGAAGTGATAAGTCAAATCTCCCGCATAGTTTAACTTGTAAGGATTTGATTTGTAACCGTTGATTTGTGTCATAACATATTCAAGAACTTTGTTTGCAGTCGCATCATCTTGAATGTTGTACATTTTCTTAACGATACTCAATCTATCTTCTGCTAAGTTGTAGTTAGTTCCTTTTTTATGAGAAACTTTGATTTTGTATGTAAAGTTATCAATATTTTTATCAGGAGTTTGAACTTCTCTTTCCTCTCTTGTAACAAATTGAGGAATATCTAAAGTTTGCTCTTTATTTTCAGTTTCAGTTTTTTCTTTCTTTTTATTTAGGTTTACGATACCGTCAAAACTTCTGCCTTTAGCGTGAACTTTACCCATTGAAAGTGCGTTGTTAACACCTCCACCAATACCTCCAAAGATAGCGGCATTTATTGCAGTTTTCAAGTGCTTGTCGCCACGACCTTCCCATTTCTGACCTTCAGCCTCAACTTGGCCAGAATATTCTTGTCCCGGTGCAGTAACTGACCATTCTTGACCTTCAGCAGTAACCGACCATTCTTGTCCTGGTGCAGTAACCGACCATTCTTGTCCTGGTGCAACAACTGACCAATCTTGACCTTTAACAAATATATCTTTATTGACGACTTTAGTGAATGTTTCACCATTATCAGTATAATTAAATGTTGTTCTATCATGAATTGTTCTATCTGCTGTCGTTCCAAATAGAGTTTGGTCATCTGTTCTACCAGTAAATGTTTGATCTGCAGTTCTGCCAGTAAATGTTTGATCTGCAGTTCTGCCAGAGAAAGTTCTATCAGCAGTTTTACCTGAATATATCCTATCAGCTGTTCTGCCTTTATATTGAACAAATTGAGATGCGGTTTCACCTGCAAGGTTAACAGCACCTGCTAACCATGATGCAGCGTAAGCAGTACCAAACCCTAACGCACCACCAATGCCAACACCTTGCAAGACGTGTAAAACACGTTTTGCGTTAGTTGAGTTAGTGTCAATACTGTTGCCACCTTTTTCAACCAAATGACGAAGTTTATTTAATTCACCATTGCCGACTCTGCCATTATCGTTACCAATAATTTCTTCAATTGAGCGACGTTTACCATCTTTGGTAATCAATGTCTGGCTCATCCAGCCTTGACGACCTTCATTTAATGTCAAGTTCCCATCTTTCGCAAAGCCTTCTTGTGTTTCGTTATCTAGCGTACGAGAATCTGTAGCTTTATCACAGAATGCTTTGAATTTAGCTTCACTGAACTTATAATATTTGCCATTTACTTCAAAATCGCAATCATTTTTAGTTCCTTGAGTACAAAATTCATCAGGGCATTCCATTACAAGTTTACGACCTGCTTTACCAATGTCAGTATGTTCAATTGCAGAATTTTTTTCTCCTTTAGCAGCTTCCTTTCTTTCTGCTTTTGAGAAATGAACTCTGGTATTATCAATATTTTGTTTTGTTTCAGCTGCTTTTGCTTGACGTTTTGCTTCATCTTGAATAAATTCTTTTTTGTCCTTAGCAACTTGTTTATCACTTCTTTTACCCAAGACATCAACAACTGCCATACGTTCTAGAATAACATTTGAATCAAAATTTGGATCTTCTGCAATTCTTAAATATGCGGCTATCTTCTTTTTAGCTGCTCCAGTATCACCTTCAAATGTAGCTCGACCATCACCGGTTCCACGTTTGTAAGCTTCAAGTAAAGCATCCTCATCCTTTACCGCTTCATTTAACAAAGTATTAAAAAATACTTTTTCTTCATCTGTAGCATATTCTTTAAGATATTTTTGAACAATTTCTTCTTTTGTTTTGCATTCTTTTTCAATTTTGCCCATTTGCTTTGAAATTTTCTTTTCATATTTATTACGAGCAATAGAAATATTCATTGTTGATTGGTTTTCAGGATCTTTTACCCATTCTGTCAATGCAGCTTCATAATCCTTACGAGCTTGTTTTCTACCAGCTCTATTGTGTTTCAAGTCATCTGCAACTTTTACAGGTTCTGATTCTTCTGTTGTAGTTGTTGTAACTTCTGTATTAATTTTTACTGATTTATTTTCTCTTGTTTCAACAGGTGCTTGTGTTTGAGTTGGGAATGCTTCATCAACTGCTTTTTTGCCTTCAGCACCATTGATAACATAACCTCCATCTTCATTTAGAGTAATTTTGCCATCTTTCGCTAATTTATCTGCAATAGCTTTACCATCCTCATTAGTTGATAAATATGATAATCTGTTATTTTTAGCAAATTTTGTAATCGCTGTATCATATTTTGTTTTATCATAAGTTACAATACCTTTTTCTTTATCAATTGACAAACCTGCAGCTTCAAATTCTTTTACCAATTCTGCACGTTTATCTTCTGCCAAACCTGACTGTTTAACAAAATCATCAAGTTTGAAGGTAACTGTTTTTTCTTCTTTAACTCCTTCTTTTGCTTTCGCAGCAGAATGTTCAACACCCAAACCTTTTGCAGGTGTCGCACTATCAAGAGTTTTTGTTTCTTTTACTCCGCCAGCTCCTTCAACGTCAAATACGCCAACGGATTTTAAACTTGCATCAGCCGTACTATATGTACCATCTCCATTGTCGATAATTGAACCTTCATTAATTAATCTTTGAAGATTGCCTGGATTTTTCTTTAATTCATTTACATATCCTTGTTGTAATTGGAATTGAACTTCATTTGCACACATAGTCATAATCCTTTCTTCTCAATTTTCTATACATCTCCACATGAAAATTGATTTGGTCTTGTTTATACTCTCTATGTCCATGTAAAAACATGTTTTTTAGGAAAATTGCGCTGTTTTTGAATTTCCTTATTACTTTTTTCTAAAACCATTGATTTTACTGGGTTATAGAGGGTTTTACTACTTAATAATTCGTAACAATTATATCTATTTCGTATATATTTCATCTATACTAATTAGATATTTTTCTCGTTTTCACTTGCTTTATCGCACAAGTACACACTCCTTTTGTTAGAACTTCTACCACATAACATATCGGCGCACCTTTTCCAAATCTTTAGGATTTTAAAGAAAGATGTTACATTTATTTACAATTTGTTTTGTCGTCGGATTGGTAAATCCGAGAAGGACCATGTCATTACGAGGAGCGAAGCGACGTAGTAATCTCATCATTATTTCAATATAGATGATTGCTCTCCTGCCTTTCAGGCACCCTCAGCACAAGGCAGACAGGGTCACACGCATCGCACAGCTCTGCGGTTCCCTTTGTCTTCCCAAGTGGCGAGGGGAAAGATTAGAAGTTTTGGAAGCATGAAAGAATATATCTTTTCCAATATAGTCTACTCACTATTCACCACTCACCATTCACTTATTCATAACGATACGGTCTTTTCACGTTTCACTTCTCACTTTTCACTCGAACAAACTAACAATTCATTAACGATTTTTATGATAGTATATTTAAAGTTGGAATAAAGGAGAGATTTAATGGAAAAATTCTTTGATTTTATAAAAAAACACGGTGATTTATTCACTTTTTTAGGTCTATTAATAGTATGTTATTTTATTTTCTTTTTTAATATTGGAAATTATCCTTTGATGGATGTCGACGAAACAAGGTATGTTTCTATGGCACGTGACATGTTCCATTGCAAGGACTTTTTGACACTTTACTTAAACGGAGAATTTTTCTTTGAAAAACCACCTCTTTATTTCTGGGGTGAGTGTTTATCATTCGCTATTTTCGGGAGAGTTACAGAATTTACCGCAAGATTTCCGGTTGCACTATACGGAACACTTTCAACTTTGCTATTATATTTTACCGGCAAAAAAATTGTTTCTCGCAGATTTGGAGTAATTTCAGCTCTTATCCTTGCAACTACATTGGAATTTGTAATTTTGGCAAAATTTGCAATTCTTGATATCGTCGTAACAACTTGTGTCGGATTTTCAGTAATGTTCGGATTTTTGACCCAATTTGTTCAAGACAAAAATAAAAAATATATGTGGTGGTTATTCTACATATTCTCAGGCTTGGCAGTAATGGCTAAGGGAATTCCTGGTTTTGTTGTGCCGTTTGCAGTAATGTTTTTTGTAACAATCGCAAACAAGACATTTAAACAAGTTTTTAAACCACAATATATTTTGCCGGGATTTTTATTATTCTTTTTAATAGTTCTCCCGTGGCATTTAATTATGTTCAAAATTCACGATCCGCTATTTTTCCACGAATATATAATTAAACACCACATCGAGAGATTTTTAAATTCAAATGAAATTAATAGAGAACAACCATTCTATTTTTATATTCTAACAGTTTTATGGGGACTTGTTCCATGGATTTTTTCAGCAATCGCTGTTGGGATTACAAAATTTAAGTCAATCAAAAAATTCAACGTTACAGAACTATCCAACCCACAAAAATACTTGTTATTTAACGCAATCGCATTTGTTGTAACAATGTTATTTTTCTCATCTTCCAGCACAAAATTAATTACATATATTTTACCTGTATATTTCTTCACTGCCTGTATTTTGGGATTTGTATGGGAAGATTATATGTTCAACAAAAAATACGAAAAACCAATAAATATAACTGTTTACATTTTAGGTGGAATATGTATTTTGGCAGGAATTTTGACCTGTTTTGCAAAATTCGTTCTTCCGGCTCAAACATATTCAGATCTATTAACAATAAAATGGTTCTGCATAATTTTGGTTTTGGCATTTGGAATTTCAAGTATTTTATGCGCAGTTAAAAAACATCCAAAAGGAGTTTTTGCATGTTATGTACTTTTTATCCTTATCACATCGGCATTTGGAACAAAATTATTCTACAATATGGATTATAAATTTGGACAAAATGATTTAATGCGTTTTGCAAAATACGCTCACGAAAACGGCAAAAAAGTTGCAGTAATAAATGATGAAAGGAAATATTCAGTAGTTTATTATTACGGAATTCCAACAGACATGGATAGCAGAAACGTCTTATTCATTACTCTTAACGATAAAGAAGAAATGAAGCAACTGGGACATATTTTAGATGATAAAAATATCGTTGCCATCATCAGAAAAAAACAGTATCAAGAGATTGATAAAACTTTAGATTTTGATGTAATATTAGAAGGAAGAAAACATTTACTTGTTAAGGTTCACTAATGTTACAAAGATACGAAAAATTTTTAAAAGAAGTTTTAGATCCAAAATTAGACAAATACTTTGAGGAACAGTGCGAATTTGTAAAATGCAAAGAAGGCTGTTCTTCTTGTTGCGAAGTTGGAGAGTATCCGTTTTCAAGACTTGAACTTGAATATTTAATGTCAGGATTTGTAAATCTTCCATTTGAAACAAAACACAAAATCAAAGAAGAAATAAAACGACTAAAACGAGAACAACCCAAAATGTATAAATGCCCGTTTTTAATTAACAAAATGTGTTGCCTTTATCAATACAGGGGAATTGTGTGCAGAATACATGGGCTTGCTTGGTATGACGAAGTCGAAAACAGAGTGAGATTACCTTATTGCGTTAACAAGGGATTGAATTATGGAACGGTTTTCAACAGAGAAACAGGAGAAGTATTTTTAGAAAATCCAATCAAAGAACGATTGAGGATAGATACTATCCTCAAAGGTCCTGAAGCTGAACCATATAATTTGGAATGCGGAGAAATTCGCCCGCTTTTAAAATGGTTCTAAATTGTTTTAGCGTAAATATTTTATATACAAATAAATAGAACTTATGATTAATGAAACAGTTGTTACCAAAGCTCCATATTTCATAAATTTTATAAATGAAATCGGATGACCTTTTGTATGCGCAGTTTCACTAACAATAACATTGGCAGCAGCTCCAATAATAGTTAAGTTTCCACCCAAACAAGCACCTAATGACAACGCCCACCATAAAGGATGATGACCAGCACCTGCATAAGGTAATGTATGTTGAACTTGTGCAATTAAAGGAGCCATAGTTGCAGTGTAAGGGATATTGTCAATAATTCCTGACAAAATACCTGATCCCCACAAGATTAACATTGTCGCAGCAGTCAAGCTTCCATGAGTAAACTGGATTAATTTGTCAGCCAAAAAACTAATTCCACCATTTGCCTCAAATCCGCCAATAATTATAAACAACCCAACAAAAAAGAAGATTGTTAACCATTCGACATCTCGATAAATTTCTTTTGGTTTTTCAAATAACAACAAAAATGATGCACCTGCAACTGCAAAAACATATGCAGGAATGTGAGTTACGTCATGAGTCACAAAACCTGTAATAACAAGTACAAGAGTAACCATTGAACGTATCATAAGTTTTTTATGCGTGATAGTTTTGGAATTGTCTAAATTTGCGATATGTTCCATTTTTTCTTTTGTTGCTTTAAGAGATTTTCTGAACATGAAAACCAAAATTCCGACACAAACAAGAAAAATAGTAAATACAACAACTGTTAACTCGTTTACAAAATCCATAAAACTCAAACCTGCTTTTGCGGCAATGATAATATTTGGAGGATCTCCGATTAATGTTGCTGTACCGCCGATATTTGATGCTAAAACTTCTGTAATCAAAAACGGAACAGGATCGCATTCAAATTCTCTGGCAATGACAAAAGTTACAGGCATAACTAAAACAACAGTTGTTACGTTATCCAAAAACGCTGATGCAATTGCCGTAAATGCTGCCAATGCAAAAAGAACTGTTTTTGGATGCCCTTTCGTAGCTTTCAAAATCCCAATAGCCATCCATTTAAAAACTCCACTTCTGCTTGCAATATGAACAATAATCATCATACCAATAAGCAAAAAGATAACCTCAAATTCAATATAATCAAAAACTGAGCGAATGTAAGTTTCAGTCTGCGGATTGACAGAACCGTGAAATGGCAACAAGCCTAATAACATCGTCAATGAAGCTCCTACAAGTGCTACAACAGATTTTTGAATTTTTTCACTGGCAATAAAAATATAGGCAACTAATAATATTGCGCCTGATATAATCATGCCGTAGTTTGATACTAAATCCATAATTTTTCCCTCATAAATATTAAAAGCAAACTTCTCTTTTTCGAATATTCCCTTAGTGATTGCACTCCAAAAAGAAAAACTTCCTGCAAACGGGTATTTTTTCTAATTGTAACATAAACATTTTATCAATTGTCAATAAACAAAGCCATATCAAAAACAGTTAAATTATTTTATAAAGTTTTACACTTGAAATTTTGTAATACATGGCTTGAAAACACAAAAAAATATGTTATAATATGAAAGAAGGGAGCGAGTGATTAACACTCGCATAAAAGTCCCTCTATAGTGATTTGAGAACTAGTAGTATAATTAGGATTATTACTAGTTCTTTTTCAGTTATACTGAAAACCACATTTACCACCTCCTTTCGTTATTGGTTATCAAATTTTGAGTTTGCGCCAATACGATATGAGTATGATAAAAAGGGGCTTTCCCCTTCAATCGATATTTTATATGAAATATTATTAAATTGCAAATTTTATAATCATTTCTTGATTTTTTGAGTTTTATAACTTATAATTTCCTCTATGATTGAAAGAGCTAAAAAAGAATTAAAAAAATTATTAGACGGAAACAAGAATTTTGTTAATGGTACTCCGACAACCAAAAACATGTCACTTGAAACACTTCAAAAATACGCATTTCACCAAGAACCGTATGCCTGTGTATTAACTTGTTCTGATTCTCGTGTTGTACCGGAAATCATTTTTGATTGCGGAATTGGAGAATTGTTTGTTGTAAGAGTTGCCGGAATGACTACTGGCCCAAACGTTATTGAAAGCGTTGAATATGCTGTAAAAAAATTAAATGTTCCACTTGTCATTCTCTTAGGGCATGATGATTGTGGAGTTATGAAATTTGCGAAAGAGCATTATCCGGAACCTACAAAATATTTTTCATCAATATTAAAATGCGTATATCCGGTACTTAACCACAAAGAGGATATCTCTTGTCACAACTTTTTTGCACAGGAACATACCAAATGGGTTGAAGATTATTTGATGAAACATTCGGTTATCATAAATGAAGCAGTCAAAGAAGGTAAAGTTTGTATTGCAAATTGCCACTTTGACCACTCAACAGGATTAGTAAACATTATATAAAAAGGAGCTAAAAAGCTCCTTTTTTTGTACAAATTTTTAAAACTCCGGTTGCGGATTTTTAACCATTTTTTCGTATTCTTCTACAGAAACAGTATCTGGTGACATAGAATTTTCATCCAATGCTCGTTTTAATATTGATGGTTCTTTTGCTCGCAATTTTGGTTCTGCAGTAACAATATCTGTTTTTATAGTTGCGTTAATCAAATGGATTGTTTTTTCTGTAGGAACGCATTTCCCATTCATATTTTTTTGAGCTTTATAACTTGTCCAATTATCAGAAAGTTTATCTATTGTTGTATAATTCATTTCCGCACCAAGCCTTTTATCTACTTCGTTTTCCAAAATATCGGTAACATATTTTTTTTGGTTTTCAAAATGACACGGAAGTAAAACTTTATTACCTATAATTTCTTCCGGATCACGTTTTTCGTATTTTTTTAATAACTCTGCAGCAATTTGTAAATGTCCGAGTTCAAATGCCAAAAATTCTTCCCAAATAGGTCTTAGTTTTTCATTACTTTCATCAACATAACAATTGTAATATGTACAAACTTCTGTAAATTCGTGTAACAAAAGTTTTTCATAAGGAGTTTCGCACGGATCAATCAAACTTTCGTACATAGTAACATGTTCTTCTTCAACATCACAAATTTCACCATAAGTTCTGCGTAAATCATCATTTGCATACATCATACCATGTTCTGCGTAAAAATTATGTGTTTGTTGTTCGCCTGAAAGAAGTGTATAAATATTAACTTTTGTTTGAGGAGAAACCGTTTTTCGGTTATAAGATTTACGAACCCTTATTCCATTATCATTATGATGATATTGTGTCGGTCTGCCAATAACAACATCTGTTTTGCCCTGCAATATATTATCAGGATTAATCCCATCAATCATATATGCCCATTGACTATACCTGTAAAGATGGTCGAAATCTTCTAACAAACCAAAATTAAAAGTTTCTCTTACGTAATCATCAGGTTCATTTTGTGCAAGCCAAGCCGTTAAATCAACCGCAACTTGCTCATATCCTAATGTTGTTTCCAAAACGGTTTGACATGCCGGTGTCATCCAGTTTACTGTAGTTTGCTGCATATCTTCAATTCTGCGCATAAGTGCAATTAATTTTTTGTCATCATAATCTTGACAATTTCTTGCAAAATTATGTTTAAACCCCCACGCCTCAATTTCTATACCATTCATCAAAATTTGACGAGTTCTTGAATAACAATCTACATCATATTTATCAAATGGTCGTTTTACAATATCCTCCCAACTTCTAAGTTGATCACTAAGAATTATCCCTTTTTCTTCTAATGGATTAAATGTCATTTTCGCTCCTTTCTTTTTATTAAAATTTTACCTGTTAAGCGCCCATGCAAAAAGTTCTCCAACACATTTGTTGTAAAATCTGCCATCATCTTTGGCAAACAAATTCTCAAAATGACTAAAAGAAGTTCCATCTGTAGAATAAGACGGATTTGTCATCATAAGATGATGTGTTGTTGTGTCATATCTCAATGGAAACAAATCATCCATTTGCATAAAACTCGGTAATTTATCGCTGGCATAATTGTAGGCAAAAAGTGCAGTGTTTATTCGATTTAATTTCTGTTCATAAGACAAACCGCCATCATAGTTATCATTTGTAATTTCTACACCTGGAGCATAAGTCCTAAGATATTTTAATTTTTCTGACAAATTTTTTACTGAATTAAAATCATCTCCAGTAATAAAATCAGTTCCTGCATTCAGCCCCATATTTTTGTATCTGGCAAAATCATCAGAACTTTTTTCACCAACAAAACTTATATTAGTTTTTTTAGAACGAGAACGAATTTCGTGCAAAATATATTGCATCTGATGGTAATTCGGCAAAGCTCCCACACCTGTATAATTTTTCATATCATAACCGCCAATGTGTTTGGCAGAATCAATAAACATACATTCAAAACCTATATTCATCAATTTTACGCATTCATTTATGTAGATTTCAACATGTTCAGAATTTTCCCAATTAAAAGTTTCATCATCCTTATATTCTCTTGCAATCTTCATTTGATCCGCAGAAATCACATGCCTGAACCCAACTTTAATTCCTCTAAAATGCGCCAAATCAACAAAGGCTCTTAATTGTTCTTCGGGAGAAATTTTATCAACAATTGAATAATCTATAATATTATCACTATAACCAGTGTTGAGCCTAATAGCGTACAAAGAATTTTCTTCAAAAGCTCCTTTTTCATAAGCATCTCCATAAATATTTTGCCAAATTTGTGAAAGAATAATACAATTTGTAAAACTCATAGCAGATGGCGGAATTGCGGGCAAAAGTTTTATGCAACTCAAAATACCATTACAAGTACACCCATTATCCATTGTTGCAATCGCTCTATTATTTATCTCAATATAATTCGCTAATCTCCCCCATTCATCACCATAATTTGGAGTTTCTATAAGGTCGGGAAAGTTTTTATAAAAAATTCCACTCTCTGACAAAGTTACAATAATTTCTATACATTTTTTTACAGAAAGTTTAAGTAAATCAGCAGGAACAATATTCGCAAGCCAACGTTTACTACAACTTGTACCAATTCCGTGAAAAGCAATATATTGGCTAAATTTATCCAATTTTAATTTGGTATTTTCGCCTAGTGCCAATAGTAATTTATTTACACAATTCATAATAAATTTATAAATAAATCAATTAATTTTTTCATTAGACAAAACGGCAATAAAACTACAAACCACCATACATTTTAGACAAAGGTTCCTTTTTGTCAGGAGGAAGTACAAACGCAGAACCGTAAGGATTTGTCGGATCTTTTATCATACCGATTTTATCTGTATAATACCTTCTTGATTCAGGCATTGGAATAAGTTTTATATTTCCGACACATTGCGCCTCATCACTTCTTCTTTGAGCAATTTGTAACAATCTTGTACCTGTTCCTTCATAAAAATCAGTTTCTTTATTCCAAAATGGAGTATTTGGGTTGGAATAATTTCTTAATTTATCAACAAATACGTGGCTTGGATCTTCTTTATAGATAAAACGGTTATAATCAAAGTACTTATTGATTTTGAGCATAATTTCACCAATAGTACCGCCTTCGTTATTTTTTAGAAAATATTTTTCGTTTCCGCAATCAAAATTTTTGAAAACATTTACCAACTCTTCAGTTCCTTTTGTAACATTTTTCAAAAGAACATTCCCAATAAATCCTTCGCCCATCATTCCTATATTCATGTGTGTTAAACGTTGCACCCCACAAAAAGACGGTGATTTCGCTTTGACAGAATTTTGAGCATAATTTTGGGTGTAATTAGGATAAATAAAATTATTTTGCGCACTAACTTTCATCATATCTTGTATAAATAATATGAATATTCAAAATTGCTTAATCATAAAAATTTTGTTAACAAATGTTTATTAAAGATATTTTAATGCTAAACTTTACTTGTAAAAATTGTTTAGTTTTTATTACAAATTAAGGAGAAAAATATGATTAACGAAAAACTAGAAAAAGCTTTTAACTATCAAATTAACAGAGAATTGTATTCAGAATATTTATATCTTTCAATGCAAGCATATTTTGAAAGATTAAACTTAAAAGGCTTTGTAAACTGGATGACAGTACAAATTCAAGAAGAACACGCTCATGCTATGGGTATGTTTAACTATTTGAACCAAAGAGGTGGAAAAGTTGAACTTGATACAATTGAAAAACCTGAAATTGATTGGAGTTCTCCATTAGAAGTTTTCGAACATATTTTGACACACGAAGAACTTGTTACATCATTGATTAATAAATTGATGGATGTTGCAGAAGAAACTAAAGATCGTGCTGCAATTTCGTTCTTGAACTGGTACTTGAAAGAACAAGTTGAAGAAGAAGACAATGTTGGAAATGTTCTTGCAACATTAAGGTTAATCGGAGATGATAAAAAAGCTTTATTAATGCTTGATAAAGACCTTGCAACAAGAACTTTTGTTGCTCCTGTAATCGGTTAATTCATTAATTTATAATTTCAAAATGAGATTTGTATTTAAGGGAATTTTTTTCACATGCAAATCTCATTTTTTAGTTTATAATATATACCATGTTCGATTTCCTTTTTGTAATAATTAACGAAATCAGGTCGTATTTTGTGCCGGAAAGAGTTAGCTACGAAATCACCGGTGAATGCAAAAAATGCGGAAAATGTTGTAACTATATGTACAGTTACGACACTTATACGGAAAAAGAGTTTAAAATAATGCAGTTCCTATTTCCTGCCTACAAAAGATTTTATATAAAAGGAAAAGATGAAGAAGGAAATTTGATTTTTGCATGTAAACTGGTTACACCGGAAGGTTTGTGTTCGGATTATAAACACAGATTGCCAATGTGCAGAAAATATCCGCAAAAAAGAATTTTTTACAACGCAAAACTTCACGATGGCTGTGGTTACAAGGTTAATGTAAAAACATTTAAAGATTATTTAGACAAAAAATCCAAATAACTATTTTAACTGTTTTGCCTCCTTATTAACCATTTCCATATATTTTTTATTATGTTTTTCTGCAAATTCTATTGCGGCTTTTCTTGCATTTTCTTGTCCGTCAAGTTCTGATGAATAAAATCTTTTTGCAAACCCGAATTTTTCTAATCCTTGAGTTTTTGACTGTTTAAAAATTGCTGTATTATACTCATAATAATCTTTTGTAGGCGGGAAATTTATATAAGCCACCATTGCAGCATCAGGGTACAAAAGGACTGAAGCCCCCTTAGTTTCTTCCTGAATTTTATGCGCAAACTCTGCGACTGCCTCAGTTTCATTAGTCAAATCTGTAAGATTTTCAAGAATAATTTTTGTATGCCAATTTTCAATATTTTCGTCTTTCAAATAATAACTGTAGCATTGATTTTTGCTATCAGGATTAGAAAGATAGTAAGTTTCTTTGTCAAATTTAATTTTATTTTCCATTGCAACCACCATAGATTGTGTAAGTAAAAGTATATTGAGTAAAATAGCAAATAGTTTAGCAAACTTTTTCATTGTAAATCCCCTTTCGGGTTTTAATTATTGTATAGTTTTATGTAAAAAACTATTACCCGCTTTGTTAATTTGAGAATTTATTGTATAATTTAATTAATTTATATGAGAGAAGGAGAATTATGCCATTTGAATTTGAAAGACAAAAAATAAAAGATGTAATTTTAGTAAAACCAAAAGTTTTTGGCGACAACAGAGGATTTTTTATGGAAGCATATAAAAAATCAGATTTTGTCGCAAACGGAATTGATGTTGAATTTAACCAAGACAACCACTCAAAATCTTGCGCACACGTATTAAGAGGCTTACATTATCAAGAAGCTCCTTATGGTCAAGCAAAATTGGTAAGATGCGGTCGTGGCAGAATTTATGACGTTGCAGTAGATATTAGAGAAAATTCCGAAACTTTCGGACAATATGTAAAAGTTGAGTTATCAGAAGAAAACAAACATATGTTGTTTATTCCTGAAGGCTTTGCACACGGATTTGTTGTACTTTCAGATGAAGCAGAACTTCTTTACAAAGCTAGTGGAGAATATGCGCCACAAGCTGATAGAGGAGTTTTGTGGAACGACAAAGATATAAATATTGACTGGGAAATTGATTTTGACCCGATTTTATCTGAAAAAGATAAAGTTCAACCGAAATTGGCAGAAATAAAGAAAATAAAAGGATAAAAGGAGTAACAATGACAACAATATTAGTTACAGGTGGAGCAGGATTTATCGGAAGTTGTTTTGTCAGACACATGCTCAAAACTCACCCTGACTACAAAATCATAAATCTGGATGCTTTAACATATTGTGGAAATTTGGAAAATCTTGATGATGTTAAAGACAATCCAAATTACAAGTTTGTACACGGAAATATTTGTGATAAAAAATTAGTTCCACAGTTGGTTGAACAAGTTGATGCAATCGTAAATTTTGCCGCAGAATCTCACGTAGACAATTCTATCAAGCACCCTGAAATCTTTGTAGAAACAAATGTTCAGGGGACTTTGAATTTATTACAAGCGGCAAAAGAATTTAAAACAGAAAAGTATTTACAGGTTTCAACTGATGAAGTTTACGGAACATTAGGTAAAACAGGCTATTTTATGGAAACAACTCCACTTGCACCAAACAGCCCTTATTCAGCAAGTAAAGCAAGTGCAGATATGCTTGTAAGAGCTTATCACGAAACATATGGTATGCCGACATTAAATACAAGATGTTCAAACAACTACGGTCCATATCAATATCCTGAAAAACTTATTCCATTCTTTATTTCTCAATTATTAAAGGGTGAAAAAGTTCCTGTATATGGAGATGGTTTGAATGTAAGAGATTGGTTATATGTATATGACCATTGTTCAGCAATTGATACTGTTCTTCACAAGGGGAAAGTTGGAGAGGTTTACAATATTGGCGGACATAATGAAAAAACTAATATGGAAATCACTCACTTAATCCTTGATGCAATGGGCAAAGATGAAAGTTCTATAAAATATGTTCAGGACAGATTAGGTCACGACAAACGCTATGCAATTTGCAACGACAAAATCCAGTCAGAACTAGGTTGGGAACCATCTTTGACATTTGAAGAAGGTATCAAAATTACAATAGATTGGTACTTGAACAATCAAGAATGGATGAAAGCAATCGAAAATAAAAGGCATTAAATATATTACGCCGGAGAAAGGGAAAAATGAAAATACTTGTTACAGGGGCTAAAGGAATGTTAGGGCAAGATTTATGCCCGATATTAGAAGATAGTGGAGCATTTGTTATTGAAACAGATGTTGACACAATGGATATTACAAACGCAGAACAGGTGAAACAGGTTTTAACTGACATTCATCCGGATGTTGTTGTTCATTGCGCCGCTTATACAAATGTTGATAAAGCAGAAGAAGATTTGAAAACTGCCGAACTTATCAACGTTACAGGAACAGAAAATATTGCAGAAGCCTGCGGAAAATTAGGAATTACACTTGTTTATATTTCAACAGATTACGTTTTCAATGGCACTAAACAAGAGCCTTACACTCCGCAAGACAGACCTGATCCAATAAATAATTACGGATTAACTAAATATGAAGGAGAAGAGGCGGTAAGAAGCCTTTGTGAAAAACACTATATCGCACGTACAAGCTGGTTATACGGTCATCACGGCAAAAACTTTGTTGAAACAATGATTGGTTTGGCAGACAGAGCAGAAGTTAAAGTTGTTGATGATCAAGTTGGATGTCCAACTTGGACTGTAGAACTCGCAAATGGAATAGTGAAGTTATTATCAAAACCTTACGGGACTTATCACGTATGCGGTTCTGGTTCAACAAGTTGGTACGGATTTGCAAAAGAAATTTTTGCTCAAGCAGGATTAGATGTAAATCTTCAACCTTGCACAACTGCAGAATTTCCACGCCCTGCCAAACGCCCTGCACATAGTGTTATGGATAATAACGGAATTTGTAGAAACTGGCAAGCAGCATTACACGATTATATTGAATTAAGACAAGACTAATCATTGTAATTTGCGAATAAAACACTTTTATAATAAAATTGTCCCTAACAAGGAGTATTCATGTCAAAATATTACGTAAGAAAAAATTATACTGCCAAAGAAATGGCAAGAGCAAATATATCAAAGAGTTCTAAGAGAAAAAACGGTGGCTTTTTCTCAACAATAAGATTTATTTTTATAATGAGTTGCGCTTGCGCATTAGCCGGCGTCGCTTCTTTAGAACTTTATTTGTCATCACTTCCGCCAATCAACAATTTGGAACAATTTAAACCAAATATTGTTACCAAAATTTATTCAGGTGATGGCGAAATCATCAAGACATTTACGGCTTATACTTACGAAAAAATTGACTTGAAAGATATTCCTGACAATTTGAAAAAAGCATTAATTGCAACAGAAGATAAAAACTTCTACCGCCATCACGGCTATGACATCACAGGTTTGGCACGTTCTACTTTGCAAAACGTAATTGCTGGTCATGTTGTTCAAGGTGCAAGTACAATTACCCAACAGTTGGCAAGGGTTCTTTTCCTTAACAACGAAAGAACTTTTGACAGAAAATTGAAAGAATTGTTCATTGCAGCAAGAATTGAAAAAACAATTTCTAAAGATCAAATTCTTGAAATGTATATGAACAACGTATATCTAGGCGCAGGTGCTTATGGTGTTGAAGGTGCTGCGCAAATATATTTTGACAAACATTTGAAAGATTGTGACTTGGCAGAACTTGCACTAATTGCGGGCTTGCCACAAGCTCCATCCGTTTACAATCCATTCAACAATATGGATTTGGCGGTTAAAAGACGTAATCAGGTTCTTACAAGAATGTATAAAATGAGATACATTACAACAGAAGAATACGAAAAAGCAAAAGAAGAAAAGGTTCACCTTGCAAAAGTTCCACAATTCTATACAACTAATAAAGCTCCGTATTTTTGTGATTACGTAATGAAAGAATTGGAAAGATTAGGCTTTGACGAAACAGAAATTTCTCAAGGCGGATATAAGGTAGTTACAACCCTTGATTACAAAGCTCAAAAAGCAGCCAATGAAGCTATTTTAAGAAACCTTAGAGGTTGGGGCTTAGGCGGAGAGAAAAACCAAGCTGCAGTATTCTCGTTTAGCCCGATTGACGGAAAAATTCTCGTATATTCAGGCGGAAAAGATTATACAAAGAGCCAATATGATAGGGTTACTCAGGCAGTTAGACCACCGGGATCTTCTTTCAAACCTATCGTTTATGCCGCAGCAATGGAAAAAGGTATTTCTCCAAACGATATGATTGAAGACAGACCTTTGACAATCGGTCAGTGGTCACCTAGAAATTACGGTAACAAATACAGAGGTAAAATTCCTGTATATACGGCTTTGATGGTATCTTCTAATGTTTGTGCCGCAAGATTAATTAAAGAAGTTGGTATTCGTTCAGTAATCCAAACTGCAAGAGTTTTAGGAATTGAAACTCCATTAGAATATGACTATACAATCGCTTTGGGTTCAAACGGTGTAAAATTGTTTGAGTTTACAAGAGCTTATGGAGCTTTTGCAAACGGTGGTTATGTCGTTCAACCTTACGCAATCGAAAGAGTTGAAACTTCTCGAGGAAAAGTTGTTTACAAAGCTCCAAAAACGAAAATTACTCACCAATTGAGTATGAATACCGCAGCGGAAATGACTGCAATGATGAAAACAGTTATTACAAACGGCACAGGTCGTGCTGCAAACATAGGAAAACCGGCTGCCGGCAAAACAGGAACAACTGACGATAACAAAGATGCTTACTTTATGGGATATACTCCAAACATTGTTACAGGTGTTTGGGTAGGAAACGATGATAACACCGTTATGAACAAATCCATTCAAGGTGGTACAGTTCCGGCACTTATTTGGAAAGATGTAATGAAAGTTGCAACAGAACCTTATGGAAAAGCTGAATTTAATTACCCTCAAGTAGAATTAGTTCCATTCGGTTCAGTAAATCCAAATAAAGTTATTGGCGATACCGCTGCCAAACCTAAACAGGAAGAACAAGAAGAAATTGATTTAAACGAAACAGAACCGGTTTTACCAGAATCTGTAAGAAAAATCGATCAGCAACAACAACAAAAACCTATTCAAAATCAAACCCCAAAACCGGCAGCAGCGGTAACAACAAAACCTCAAACTACTGCTGCTCCAGTTCCAATCCCAATGGCAGTACCTGAAGGGGTAAGATAAGCAAGAACAAAATTACTAACAGGAAAGAGTAATTTTCCTCCCTAATGATGGATGTGTAGGTGGGTGCTGATTAACCTACCTCAACATCGAATTTCCAATGAAAGGACAAAATGACAGAATTTATAGCACATATCGGAACAGATGAATCTGGTAAAGGAGATTTTTTCGGACCTTTAGTTATTGCCGGAGTTTTGGCTGATGAAAAATCTGCTCAATATTTCAGAGAATTGGGGATTAAAGATAGTAAAAAATTATCTGATAAAAAAATGTTAATGCTTGCTGCAGAGATAAAAAAAACTGCGCCGCATTCGATTATTGCAATTTCAAATTCTAAATATAATGAACTTTATTCAAACATAAAAAACTTGAACAAATTGTTAGCGTGGGGACATGCCAGAGCAATTGAAAATATTCTTGAACACAATCATTGTGAATACGCTTTGTCTGACAAATTTGGGGATGAAAAATTAATCCAATCAGCATTAATGAAAAATGGAAGAAATATTCACTTGGAGCAAATGTGTAAAGCAGAAAGCGATATTGCAGTAGCCGCAGCATCAGTTTTGGCTAGAGCGACTTTTGTTGAAAAAATGCAAGCAATGGAAGCAACTTACGGCTTGAAATTCCAAAAAGGTTGTTCAGGGTTAGTCAAAAATGTTGCAGCCGAATTTATTGCAAAATATGGCAAAGATCGCCTAAAAGAAGTCTGCAAAGCACATTTTAAAACTTATAATGAAGTGTAATCATCATCTTTCACTTTTATAAACATTTCTTTATAATCAATTGAAATAACGCAAAATGTTGTATAATATTATGGTACAAAAGGGATAAATATGACAGAAAAACGCATTTTAATAGTTGATGATGATGACGAAATTAGAGAGTTGCTTGAGTTTGACGTTAGAGCAAGCGGATATTTTGTTGACACTGCAAAAGACGGTTTGGAAGGCTTGAACAAAGCTCTCAACAATTCTTATGACTTAATCTTACTTGATGTAATGATGCCTAAAATGAATGGTTTTGATGTTTGCAAAAATATTCGTCAAGCAAAACTTGCAATTCCAATACTTATGCTTACTGCAAAAGGAACTATTGACGATAAAACAGAAGGTTTTGATTGTGGTGCGGATGATTATTTAGTTAAACCTTTTGACGTACAAGAAGTTCTACTTAGAATAAGAGTGCTTTTGAGAAGAAATCAGATTGAAGATAAAACTGTTATGTCTGACGAAGTTTTGAATGCAGGAGATATTCAAATCTTCCCTGAAACACTTGAAGCGATTGTGGTTAACAAAAAAGTTAAACTAACCCCTACAGAATTTGAAATTCTTTATTGCCTAATACAACATTTCAATACTCCGGTTACTTTAGCCACATTGTTAGATGAAGTTTGGGGGTATGATAGTGATGAAGATGTTAGAATGCTAAGAGTGCATGTTGGCGGACTTAGAAACAAAATAGAACCCGACACAAAACACCCAAAATATCTTCACACCGTAACAAATGTAGGTTATAAGTTAACTCCATTTGGAGAAGAATAATATGTTTGGAAAACATTTTAAAATTGTTGAACAAATTGCCGTAGTATTTGTTTTTGCGGTAATTGTCCCAATGTCTATAAGCGGTTTTATTATCAATAATATTAACCAGCAATCAATGCGTTATCAACTAAGAGAGTCCGCTGTTCTAATTGCAAACATGGTTTCTGATGAAATTGATTTTTTCAACAAAACAGTTTCAAGTAACCTTGAACAAGTTGTTTTTTCATTGAATTATTTTAAAACTCCTGCGGCAAAAACGACTTACTTGCATGAAGTTGTAAAATCCCTGCCTGATTGCGAAAAGTTAGAAATTGTTAACGCTAAAAAACTAAACAAAATTCACGAACAAAACAAAAAAAATAAAAAAGCGACCATTCCCGTAAAAATCAGTGACAACGAATATCTTGTTGCGACATACAAACTTGATGCAATTAAAGATGAATTGTTCAAATCTCTATCTGATGACAAACGCCAAATATATGTGCTTTCTAATGATGGGGATTTAATTGCTGAACACAATTATACAGAAGAAGCTTACAAAAAAACAATGTCACTTCTTCCAAAAAAATTGCGCAAAAACAGCCCGATAGTATTTGGGGATGTAAAAAACCAACCTCTCGTCTATGTTTCAAAAAATGAACCTAAAATTACAATTATCGTAAATACAACCGAAAAAGTTACTAAAAAAGCAATTACAAATAACAGTTTAAAAATCATTCTTTCTTGCTTATTTGCAACCCTAACTATCATTTTTGTAGTCGGTTTATATACATATTACCTGTATATCAATATCCGCCAACTTTTCAAAGGTATTATTGCGATTTCCAAAGGAAATTACGAGCGCCAAATCAGACTTTTAACAACTGCTTTTACTCCACACGAAATTATTTTCCTTGCTTTTGAATTTAACAGAATGGCAACAGAAATTCACAAATCTTATATTCAACTAAAGAAAAATAACGTTGAATTAAAACAATTAAACGAATTTCGTTCAAACCTTATTGACACAGTAAGTCACGAATTGAGAACTCCACTAACAAGTATTCAAGGTTACACTTCCCGATTAATGCGTCAAGATATTACAATTGATGAGGAAACTCGTCAAAAATCTTTAAGAATAATTAAAGAACAATCTGAAAGACTAAAACGCTTAATTGAAGATTTGTTGACAATCCCTGATATTGAAGGTATGCGACTTAGAACTAAAGTTGAACAAGTTTGGATTCCGGAAGTTTTAGAAGAAGCCAAAATTCTTATCAAGAACAAAGCCCAAAAAGAAATTGTATTCAACATCGCAGAAGATTTTCCACTTGTTGATGCCGACAAAGACAGATTAATTCAAGTGTTTGTAAATTTGTTAGAAAATGCTGCAAAATATGCAAATGAAAACTCGAAAATTACTGTTGATGTAACTGTAAAAGAAGATAAAGCTATTATTTATGTAAAAAATGATTGTGACGTTATTCCGCCAGACAAATTAAACAAACTTTTTGAAAAATTCATCAGACTTGATGATAATACAACCAGAACCACTCGGGGAACAGGTTTAGGGTTGTTTATCGTAAAAGGTTTAGTTGAAGCAATGAATGGTGAAATCAAACTTCATAGCGATGAAACTTGCGGTTTTTGCGTTGAACTCGTTCTGAATTTGTCTAACGCAGTTGAGGTTATCTAATGGAACGTGCAATAAAATTAGCCAAACAAGCAAACGGAGAAATCCCTGTTGGAGCATTAATCGTAAAAGACAATGAAGTTATAGCCGAAACCTTTAATCAAAAGGAATTGCTAAACGATGTCACCGCACATGCGGAAATTCTTGCAATAAGAGAAGCCGAACAAAAATTAAAAAAATGGCGCTTAGATGATTGCGAAATGTATGTAACCCTTGAACCTTGTCCAATGTGTGCTTGGGCAATAATAAATTCTCGCATAAAAACAGTTTATTTTGGTGCTTATGACCACAATTACGGCGCTTTAGGCTCAAAAATTGACCTAAGAAAAATCGCTAATTCAAAATTAAAAGTCTACGGTGGAATTATGGAAAAAGAATGTACCGAAATATTGAATAACTTTTTCCAAAAAAATAGAAAAAATTAACATATAATTCCGCCACCTTATGTAAAAAGATTTGCAAGTGAATTATAACATATCAAATCTTTATTCACCCAAATTAATTTGAGAGAATTGAACAATCTTGTTTTTACCACGTTTCTTAGCATTATACAAAGCATGTTCAGCATATCTGATAATCGTATTAGCGTCTTCTTCTGTATCCTCTATACAAGGATAAGTCGCAATGCCACCTGAAATCGTAATCGGGTGTCTTTCTTCTTCTCCAGCAGGAATAAATTCCATTCTTTCAATATCACGTCTAAATCTTTCCGCAAACAAAAATGCGTTTTCTTCAGAAGTGTTTGGAAGAATTAATAGAAATTCTTCATCGCCGTAACGAGTTAAAATATCTTCTTTTCTAATTAATTGTTTCAATTTATCAGCAATAGAACGAAGTAAAACATCGCCCCATTCATAACCGTAAATATCGTTTACAACCTTGAAAAAGTCTAAATCAAACAACAAGCAAGACAATTTTGTACCATATCTTCTTGCTCGAGAAATTTCTTGTTCCATACGTTCTTGCATATATTTTCTATTATGCAAACCTGTAAGTTCATCAGTTGTAGAAACAACTTTTAATTTATCACGAAGTTCCTTGTATTTCAAAAGTGCATTCGCTCTAATAACAAGTTCAAGGTTGTCAACAGGAGTTTTGATAAAATCAAAAATTACCGCTCTAACTGTTGCTCCTTTAAAAACTTCTCCAATAAAAAGAGTTGGAGCTTTAAACTTTGTAGTCATCAACACATCTTTAATATTTGGAACGCTTTCCACAACAACCAAGCCCGGGTTAAGCATTTCATAATCTTTTAGATTTTCTGCATTTTCAATCCTAACATTTGTATCATCAATTTGTGCCAAAACATCAGCAAGTTTTGATTCGTTTTTATCTGTATAAACAACTATATTTTTCATAAAGCTACCCTTCTAATAATATTAACTTAATCGAATATTAACATATTTTTCAAATTTTATCAAGTGCTACGCACATAGCCCTAAATTGTCTTTACGAGCAAACTTTAGTTTGCATCATAATCTCATTATTTTTAATATGAATGGGATTACTACGTCGCTTCGCTCCTCGTAATGACAGTAAACAAGTCAATAGATTGCGCAACAAATGCGCAATGACAGGTTATTGTCATGTTAAATTTGTTTCAGTATCTTGTGGTTTGAACCCCTCTCCTGCCTTTCAGGCACCCTCAGCACAAGGCAGACAGGGTCACACGCATCGCACAGCTCTGCGGTTCCCTTTGTCTCCCCAAGTGGCGATGGGAAAGATTAGAATTGTTGAGAATATGAAAGAAAATAATTCTACTGATAAGGTCTACTCACTATTCACCACTCACTTCTCACTAAAACAGCTATATAAAACCAAAAAGGTGAGAATTGTTTTCCCACCTTTTTCAATGTTTATTGAATACTATAATTAGTATCTTATAGGTTCGTTGTCATTACAACTTTGTTTGTATCTGTTTGTTCCAACTGCTGCACCTGTGAAAGCAGTATAAGGAGTTCTTGGTCTGCCGTTTTGACTTGCAACTTTTCCATTACATTTCAATGTAATTTGTGCATCTTTCAAATATCTCAATTCAGGATATTTTTTCATGATTTCAGCATTTTCCAACAAGTCTGAGTAATCTGTGTACAACCTCATTGTTGAAGGCATTGTATTTAGTTTAAAGTTTGTTACGCCGTGTTTAATTTTTTCTGCGTGAATTAGTGCTTTCAAAACATGACCTTGAGGTTTTTTACCGTTAACTTCAACTTTTCCTAAGATTACTGTTGACCAGTTTTGACCTTTTTTAACTTTGTGGTCGCAATATTCAGATTCCCATTTATCTTCAGGACAAGGAATTTGAGCCGGTGGAGTTGGTTGAGCCGGTGTGTCAGCTGGTGCTTGTGGCGGAATTAAGTCGTGTTCCGGTGTTTCCGGTTTGTGAGCCGGTTCTTCAGGTTTGCCTGGTGCGTAAACTCGTTTTTCATTTACACCTTTGTCTGCTAAGAAACCTGCACCGCCAACACCTGCTGCTGCGCCTGATATTCCTCCAACT
>OJML01000279.1_pt1 | contig 31979 bp, 27 predicted proteins | sample 1597221 | NCBI WGS metagenome assembly OJML01 (sample SAMEA2452123, study PRJEB22498) | human gut metagenome | biome: human feces; feature: human gut; material: feces | place: Australia | collected 2012 | reverse complement strand
AAACTGTAAGTTCTTTTGAACCCCCAGACTATCTGGGGGTTTTACTCGCTTCGCTGAGACAAGGAAAAGCTTGAACCTTACGATTCAAGCTTTAGATTTTTAAGAAATTATTAATCCTTTATCAGGATCATAACCTACCATGTATTTCTTACCAGTTTTTAGTTCACCAGCAATAATTTTTCTAGCAAGTTCTGTTTCAATGTTATGTTGAATAAATCTCTTTAATGGTCTAGCGCCAAATTCAGGTGAGAATGCATTTTCGATAACATAATCTTTTATATTGTCTTTGAAATCGACAACATAATATTCGCTTAATAATCTTTCTTTTAAATCATTAAGCATCTTCTCAACAATCTTATATTGAACATCTTTATTAAGACTATTGAAGTAAACGATTTCATCGATTCTATTTAAGAATTCTGGTTTAAATGAAGCATGTAAAATCTTTTCGATATTTTCACTATGTCCACTTAAGATTTCTTGGCTACCAATATTACTTGTCATAATAATAACAGTATTTTTGAAGTCACAAAGTCTACCTTGAGCATCAGTTAAACGTCCATCATCCATGATTTGTAGCAATAAGTTCAAAACATCTGGAGCAGCTTTTTCGATTTCATCAAATAGAACAATTGAATAAGGATTATGTCTTACAGGTTCAGTTAATTGGCCGCCTTCTTCATAACCAACATAGCCTGGAGCAGCACCAATTAATCTAGAAACACTATATTTTTCCATATATTCACTCATATCAATTCTGATAATGTGTGAATCACTATCAAATAATGCTTCAGCAAGTGCTTTTGCAATCTCAGTTTTACCAACACCAGTTGGTCCCAAGAAGAGGAAACTTCCAATTGGTCTACGTGGGTCGTTAATACCAGCTCTTTGTCTAATAATTGCATCACTAATAAGTTTAATAGCATTATCTTGACCAATAACACGTTTCTTAAGTATATTTTCAAGATTTAATACTCTTTCTTTTTCGCCTTTTGTAATTCTTTGAACTGGAATGTTCGTCATTTTAGAAACAATACTTGCGATATTTTCTTCAGTGATTGTATCACTAAGAATCTTATGAGAATGTTCACTTTTTTCTAACATATCAATTCTGCTTTGAATACTAGGAATTTCTTTATATTGAATTTCACTAGCCTTTTTGAAATCTCCTTCGTTAAAAGCATTTTGAAGTTTGAAATTTAAATCATCTAACTTTGCTTTTAAATCTTTAATTTCTTGAATTTCAGTTTTTTCTTTCTTCCATTCAGCAGTTAAAGATGCAGCTTCATTGCTAAGATTATTTAACTCTGCTTCAAGTTTTTCTAAACGAACTTTTGATTGCTCATCTTTTTCTTGAGAAAGTGCCATTCTTTCAATTTCAAATTGTCTAATTTTTCTACTAATCTCATCGAGTTCACTAGGCATAGATTCAATTTCAACTCTAGTTTCTGCACAAGCTTCATCTACAAGGTCAATAGCTTTATCAGGCAAAAATCTATTTGGAATGTATCTAACACTATAATTAACTGCAGCAACAAGTGCATTATCGCTAATATGAACACCATGATGTGATTCAAATCTTGGCTTTAACCCTCTTAAAATAGATAATGTATCTTCTTTAGATGGTTCAAGTACCATAACAGGTTGGAATCTTCTTTCAAGTGCTCTATCTTTTTCAATATATTCTTGATATTCCTTTAAAGTTGTTGCGCCTATACAGTCGATATCACCTCTAGCAAGCATTGGTTTTAACATATTGGATGCATCAAGTGCACCTTGGCTTCTACCAGCACCAACAATAAGATGGATTTCATCAATAAAAAGTATAATTTTATGATCACTACTCTTTATCTTATTTAATACAGCCTTCAATCTTTCCTCAAATTCGCCTTGATATTTAGCACCTGCAACAAGTGCGCCCATATCGAGTTCAAAAATTTCTTTATCTTTTAATGTTTGAGGAACATCGTTTTTTACAATTCTTTGTGCTAAGCCTTCAAGAATTGCAGTTTTACCGACACCAGGTTCACCAAGCAAAATAACATTATTTTTAGTTTTTCTAGCAAGAATAGTTATAATTTTACGAATTTCTTCATCTCTTCCTATAACAGGATCAATCTTATTCTTTTTTACTTCTTCAGTAATATTTCTACCAAATTTACTTAAAATATTTTCATCCTTGCTATAATCTTCAGGTCCTTGATTATTTTCCATAAGTAGCCCTCCTTTTAGCACTCTTTAACTTTAAGTGCTAATCATATTATATACACTTTTTTAGCACTTGCAATAGTTGAGTGCTAATTTTTTTAAAAATTTTAAATGTTGTTGCTTTTTATACCACTAATTGATAAAATCATTTAGCAACAATTTTATGGCGAAATTGGAGAAGTGGTTAACTCACCTGGCTGTGAACCAGGCATGCACCGGTTCGATCCCGGTATTTCGCCCCAGACTTGCGATATGAGACTTAGTATTAAGTCTTTTTTTATTGCTTTTAACTAATTTTAAATAAATCTTGAAATCAAAAAGAATAAATATTGCCAAAAAATCGTAAATTTATTGCATTTCTGTTTCAAATTCAGCAATTATTATTTTCAAATACTTTAATTATTAATAAAATGAATTAACAAAAAGAAGGTCCCGACTGGGATTGCTCCATAGGCACCTTCTTTTTGTTTTAATAAATAAAATCCAAAACCTTTTTCTAAATATTCTTAAATATTTCATATGTCCAATAAACGAACAAAATTGATTACTATAATAGTTAATAAATTTTTACAGAGAGACAAATTAAGCTCCTTTTGTTTTAAAAATATGATTATTAATTTACATTATGGTATAATTTTTGTATATTATTAAACATAAAGGCATTGTTGTGTTGATTATTTATTAAGTATATGAAGAAAGTTGATCAAAGAATTAAAGTAACAAAAATCCTAATTGGACAAGCATTAGGGTCATTAGCAAAAGAAAAATCTTTGAGTGAAATCACTGTTAAAGAATTATGTGAAAAAGCTCAAATTAATAGAGGTACTTTTTATTCTCACTATAAAGATATAAATGATTTAGTAACGAAAATTAAAATTGAATTTGTTAATTCTTTTAAAGATACACTTCTTCCTGTATTCCAAAATCCTACAAAGGATAAACTCACTAGCGCTGATTTAATTAACTCAATAATAAGTTTCTTTGATGCTAATAAAGACCTTTGTAGAATCATTATTAAAGATAAAGATAGCGAAGCATATCTAAGTGAATTATTAAAAATAGGAAACGACGTAGTTAATTCTGTTTACCCAAAAGCTTTTGTAGCAAAAAGTGCTGAAGATGTTAATTTATATTATTTATATGTTAGTGGTGGTAGCGTTTATATCTTAATTGATTGGATAAAAAATGACTTCAAGACACCAAAAGATGTCTTAGCACAAAAAATAAATAAATTAATTTCTTGTTCATTAGCTTTCCTTGATTAATTTCTTAATCTTATGACTTAAATAAGCATCCTTGGAGGTGCTTTTTTATAAAAATTTTGAGAGATTCTCTGTTTTTATTCTTCAAATCTATTAAATTTAGGCAATGAAATAGAATAAAGAAACGATATTAAAATTGTTGTTGGAAACAGTGTTCAGACAGCTACAATCTTAAGCACACATCTTCCAGAACGTTTTATGAATGTTTATTTATTTAAAAAATCTATAATGATCAGCAATTATAGAAATTTCATTGTATACTTTTTAATTTCTCGTACATCTCTGGTGTCCATCTCATTACTGTATCATAAATAATAACCATATTCACAACACCATAATTATGGACTATTTTATTGCGCATTCCCTTGATTGCAACCCAAGGAATTTCACTATATTCTTTTTTAAATTCATCAGATAGACGACTATTATTTTCTGCAATTTGAATAATGCGAAACATAATAGAATCAACTAGTAAATCGTCATTTTCTATTTCTTCTTTTGTTTTTCCTTTGGTGTGTTTAATTATAAACATCAAATCAGATATTATTTTTTCAAGGTAGTATTTATCGTTTTAACATTATCCATAAATTTTTATACCATCCTTTAATATCTCTTGTACAAGCATTGGATTATTATCCAATTGTGATATATCAAGCAAATCAATTTTCTTCTTTAATTTTTCTCTTAATCTCTCAATTAGTTCAAAAAATTTCATCCCATCTATTGGTACTGCTACAAGCAAATCAACATCGCTCTTATCCGTTGCTTTTCCTTTAGCATAAGACCCGAATAAATAGCAATAAGCCACCGAATAATCCTTGAATACTTCACTACATATTTCTCTTATTCGCTCTATGGTCAATATTCCGTGTTCTTCATCAACCAATCCATATTCATTCAATCGTTGAAGCAAAAATTGATACTTAAGAGGACTTATTTTGCTTTCATCAGATTCATATCGTTTGTATGTTCGCAAAGAAACCTGTAATAATTTTGCGCATTCAGATTGAGTAATACCTTTTTCTTTTCTTAATTGTTTTAAAGTCATTTTTGCCACCTTATGTTTATTTTATCATATTGTCGCCTAAAAAAGAATCTATTATGGTGCCATTTTGTCACTTTTATTATTTGCAATAGTGCCATTTTGTCACTTTTATTATTTTAAATGGTGACATTGATGCCGATTCTTAATAATTCTTTGCTCATGCAATATATCCGATTAGTCAAAAACTATAATTTGTTTATCAAATTAAAATTTAATTCAGGATTGATGATTAAAAGAAACAATCATCAATAAAAGTAGCAAGCTTATAATCAAATATTAAATTCCCTAAAAAGCGAATTGAACAAATGCAATCTCAGTTTAGCATTTATAGTGTAAGTAAAAACAAGCATTGCTTTTTTGACATTAAAAAAGGCTTGATATCATTAATCAAACCTAAATCTTTAAAAGTGGTGCCTTCTATCGGAATCGAACCAATAACCTACTGATTACAAATCAGTTGCTCTGCCAATTGAGCTAAGAAGGCATTTCTTTGGTGGGCGTTATTAGGATCGAACTAATGACCTTTTCCGTGTGAAGGAAACGCTCTCCCGCTGAGCTAAACGCCCATTAACGCCTATTTCAATCAATTTGGTGGGTCTTAATGGACTTGAACCATCGACCTCACCCTTATCAGGGGTGCGCTCTAACCAACTGAGCTAAAGACCCATAACGATTGACGCTTATTAAATATAACGAAAAGCCGAACTAAAATCAAGAAGAAAAAAGCAAATTTTTAATAAATTTCATTTTTTTCATCTTTAGTTAAGAAAAAAATACAATAATAACAAGGAATTGATATATAATTTACCCAGTACGGAGGTATTTATATGAGTAAACAAAAAGCTTTAAAAATTGCTCAAGCTATTATTACTATTGTTGTTGGTATTTTAATTGCTTGTTCAATCGTTAATGAAAGCATTTTAAAGTATCTTGTGGGTGGAGCTATCGCTTTATATGGTGTCTTTATGCTAGTAAAAAGTGCATATGATACAAAAAGTTTAGTTTTCATTTCTGGTATTGTTGGTGCAGTTTTATTAGGCATCGGTGTCTCAATCTTAGCAAGTTATTTGAATTTCATAGATTTCGTAGGAAAATCAATCATGGTTGCTATTACAACTATTGGTTCATTATTTATTTTAGACTCAATTATTCAATTATGTTTAAAACATCAAAATCGTGGAATTACTGAACTTGTCATCGGATGTGTATTACTCGCTTTAGGTTTATGTTTAATTCTTATTCCTGATTTCGCTCATTATTTATGGGTTATCTTTGGTGTATTATTAGCAATCTTTGGTGTCTATTCACTCGTCATTGAACTTGTTAAACTTTCAAAAAAGAGTAAATAATTAATTTAGTTATTGAATGCTAAAAATTCCATGGATTGTTCCGTGGAATTTTTTATTTGTTAACGCAGAAATAATTAACGCCTTCTTTTACCATAAAGGAATAGCTTTTAGCTCCAATTTCTTTTAAAGAATAAGCAAATCCTTTAGTTGCTTCGTTTCCTATTAAGCCATCAACTAAGGCTCCACCAATTGAAATATTGAGATCTTCTTTCTTTCCTGTTTTAAGAATTTTATTAAAAGTATTAATCAATTCTTCACTATTTTTATCATCTAGTTTATTTAATGTTAATTCTTTACTGCTTACGCTATATTCAAATCCATCGCTACCTTTTGTAGCAGTTACTGTAGATGACGCATAAACGTAATTAGGAATCATACCTTTTATTAAATTAAGTGGAAAGTCTTTTAACGTAGAAACAAGTGATGTTAAATCTAATTTAATAGTTGCATTAAAGTCTACATTTGAATCTTTATCGATATTTAGGAAATTAACTTCGATTAATTCCATTCCAACTTTAGTATTTCCAAATTCAATTTGACCATTTGTTTGATTATATAAAGCAGATTGTAGCATTGCTCCTGTTGTTTTTTCATTTAGCATTAACGAAGATGTTATTACTCCATTAAATTTTGAAAAATCAACAACGTAACCATTAAAACCTTTTCCTTCTTCGTAAGTTACTACATCACCAAGACTTGTATTTATAGAAGTTTTCATTTCTTCTAAATCTTCATTGCCAAATTTATTTTTATATGTCGATTCTTCATCAACAAGTTCATTTAGCAATTTCATTTGATTATAAGTCGCTATCAAATCAATGCCATAACTATTCTTTACAACGAAATAAAATATCGCAACTGTTCCAGCAGCTACAAATAGAATTGATACTAAAGTAGTTAAAATTTTAAGAATGATTTTCATATTTTTTTCTCCTAGATATGCAAATACACCAATTTAGTTCATTTATAAAACTACTAGTTATATACATAATTTACTACTAATTATCTACTAGATATCTACTAAAATTAAATAATTAGGAAATATAATATATATGAATAAAAGTTTTTACAAAAAAATTATATCATAATTATGGAAACTCAAAATAATTGATTATAAAAATTGATTATTTTAATATTTCCCAATAACCAGTTTTATTTGAACCAGTTCTTTTAATATAAGAGTGATCTTTTAGAAATTTCAAATTGTTGCCAACTGCAGTATCACTTATGCATAGAACATTTGATAATTGAATAGTTGTAATATTTGGATTTTTTCTTATTTCTTCAAGAATTATTTTTCTATTATTTGTTAATTCTTTTTATTGCCAACTTTATTACCAACCACATTTATCCACTTAAAAGGTATTGTTACCACTATTGAGTTCTTTCTAAACGTAATACATCTTTTGCCATATGTATCAACAATTTGAGGCACACCTTTTCCAGATTTTTCACTTATATGCAATTGCAAAAATATATCTGATAATTTGTCATTAACAGGAATAGATTCGCCTAAAAAGAATCCTTCTATTGTTTGTGTTGGTGCTAAAGTTCCTCTAGATAATATCTCAATTCTATTAGAAAAAACAGAAATCATTGGTTCACTACCTTCGACCCATTTGTTGTGCAGTACTGCATTGATAATTGCTTCATTAAAAGCTTTGCTTTCGTATAAAGGTACTTCTTTTCTTTCTACAATTCTATTTCTTTCATCGGCTTGTAAAATATTCAAAACATCCCCATATCTAAGTAAATCATCGAGTGAATATAAAAGGCAGTTAAAGCCAAATTCTCTTACTGAAAACAAATTAGAAGATTTCGTTTCTCCATCAAAAATTGAAACTCTTAAAGGTGTTTGAGAATTGTCTGATAAGAGTTGGGCCATAATGTTATATTTTCCATCATTTGTTAAAAGTCCTAAATTCTTTTTAAATGTTTCTTGACTTAAAATAATTCCTTTTGATCCATAATATCCAAATAGTTTTGAAAAAGTAAGATCTTGATATTTTGAAGGGGTGTTTTCTATTGTGGGCAATCCTTCTGTTAGTGTTTCAAATAAAATTACTTCTTTTTCTGGAAACTTAGAAAGTTGTTCTCTTTTTGAATCAACTTTAATATATCTTTTTCCATCCCAATCAACAGGTATCGTTTTTGCAGCACTGATTATTAAGATTACTATTCTTTTTCCTTTATAATATTCTTCTTTAAAATCAATACATACATTATCTGATAATTTACTTTCAAGATAATATTTTAAAGATTCTCCATGTCTTACATTTTTATCATAATCAAAGGATGTTCCAACAGAAATATGATTTTTAGTACTAATTCCCCAAACCATATATGCATAGTTTCTTCCGCAATATGCAGCTGAATTTGAAAGAGCTGAAATACATTCTCCAATTTCATCTTCATTATCGCAGTTTTCTTTAAATTCAAACCAGTCTTGTTCAAATTTATAGAAACAAATTTCATTTAAAACATCTTTCGCATTCATTGTTATATTCTCAGTTTTATTACCAACTAAATCTTAACATAAAGTTGGTAATATTTTATAAACTTTAATTAGAATTTAGAAATAAAAACAGTGTAAATCATTATTTTTTTATTCACATAAAAAATGAAGCTTGATTAGGATTTTTTCCTTTCAAACTTCATTTTAGATTTTAATTGATTATGAATTATAACTTATTGTTAAATCTTCATTGCAACATCCCATGCACGCCAGATGACAGTTCTTAAGTTTCCAACTTTTAAAGCGTCTCCAACGATATGTATATGTTTAGAAGGCTCTGCAATAGGTGTTGGTGTATAACCGATAGAAATAATAGTTGTATCACACATAATTTTGCTTTCTGAACCATCTTTATTAGTTACAAGAACATAGTCCTTGCCAATTTCTTTAACTTTAGTTTCTAGATGTACATCAACATTTTTATATGCCATCATTTCTCTTAAGAATGATGTATTAGCTAAACAAACGTGTGGTGTGCATACTAAATCATTTAAAGCTTCAACAATAGCAACTTGTTTTCCTTTTAAAATCAAATCGTATGCCATTTCAGTACCTGTTAATCCACCACCTACAATGACAACTTTATTTCCAACTTCTTTGTCACCTTTTAAGTAATCACAAGCTTCGATAGAATTTTCAATTCCTTTAATTGGAGGTCTCTTTGCTTTTGAACCTGTAGCAACGACTACTTCATCAGCGTGTAATGCATTAATATCTTTAACTTCATGATTAAATTCAACTTTGATATTTAATTCTTTTAATTGATTTTCATACCATTTTAAAAGCTTTTTATCAGCATCTTTAAATGAAGGTGCAGCTGCTTCATTGAAGACACCACCTAAACGATTTGATTTTTCATAAATTGTTACGTTGTGTCCACGTTTTGTTAAAACGATAGCAGTTTCCATACCACCAACACCAGCGCCAATAATAGCTACATTCTTAGCCTTTTTAGCTTTCTTTAATGTATAACGCTTATGTTGCATTGTAATAGGGTTTAATGCGCATCTACTCATATGCATTGAATCTTCTAATGGTTGATCGTTTCCGATTCCTTTATGATGACCCATATTAAAGCAAGCGTTATGGCAATGAATACATGGCTTAATATCGATTTCTCTATCATTCATTAATTTAGTAATCCATTCTGGATCAACTAAGAATTGTCTCGCAAATCCAACACCATCTAATTTGCCTTCACTGACAGCTTTAGCTCCTGCTTCAACAGTCATTTTACCTGCACAAACAACTGGTATATCGACAAACTTTTTAATATGCATGACATCTTCTAAGTTACAGTTATTTGGCATATATCCTGGTGGATGAGCCCAATACCAAGCATCATATGTTCCATTATCGCAGTTAAGCATATCATAACCAGCATCTTGTAAGTATTTTGCTGCTCTTTCTGATTCTTCCATATCACGTCCAACTTCGACATAATCTTCTCCAGGAAGTGCACCTTGACGGAAACCTTTTGTTTTTGAAACAACTGAATATCTTAAAGAAACTGGATAGTCTTCTCCGCATTCTTTTTTAATTGCTTTAACAATTTCTACTGGGAAACGATATCTATTTTCAAAAGATCCACCATATTTATCAGTTCTTTGGTTAGTATATTTCATTGTAAATTGATCAATAAGATATCCTTCATGAACTGCGTGGACTTCAATACCATCAACACCAGCTTCTTTACATAACTTTGCAGTTTTAGCAAAGCCTTCAATCATTTTTTCAATTTCTTTAATTGTAAGTTCTCTTGTTTTAATTTTATCTGACCATCTATTTGGATTTGGAGAACTACTTGCACATAAATAATCAATGTCGACAAATGGTTTTGCTAAAGTTCCTAAAAATTTATTAGTATCTAACTTTTCCATTATGTCTGTAACAGCCATTGAACGTCCAAAACCAGCTGTTAATTGAACGAACATTTTACAGCCAGTTTTATGGAATTCATCCATAAAAGTTTTTAATTTTCTAAATTTTCCTTTGCCTTGGTATAACCATTTACCCATAACTGGGTCTTTAATTGGAGCAATACCAGGTAAAATTAAACCAACATTGTTTTTTGCTCTTTCAAGTAAAAAGTTTGCTGCTTCTTTGTCGAAATGGTTAGGTTCCATCCATCCAAAAATTGATGTACCGCCCATTGAACATTGAACGAATCGGTTTTTAATTTCGCAATTTCCTATTTTCCAAGGGGTAAATAATGCGTTTAATTCTTTTTCCATTTTATACCTCATTTTTTAATCATTTGTTCATGAAGTTCTTTCATACCTTCAATTTGACTACAAAGAGTCTGCCATTCACAGCGTTTGCAATCCATTTTTAAGTCAGAAATTGCATGATTTAACGCTCTAAATATTTGTAAAGACGTTGTAGAAATGTTTTCAAGTTTAATGTAATCAATATTTTCTTCAGTGATAAATATCATTTTCACTGCTTCAACATATTGATTTCTTTTAAATTCATCAATGTACATACTGCCAACATCTCTGAAAGACATTTTATTTTTGATAGCTTCTTTATTAACTCGTACTTGTTCTCTATTACTTAATACAGAAGTTCTTATCATATAACCTTTAAGATTTATGTTATATCTTTTTAAATTAATAGTTTCTAATATAAAGTAGGAAGCTTGTTCACCACGAAGATAAGCACCTTTTGTTTTGACTAAGGCGATTCTTGCAAAGGAAGTATCCTTTTTAATCTTATTCAAGTCTTTACCTATAACGATAATTTCGTCTTTATCAACTAAATTATCATCTTCTGTAAATAATGTGTAAGCGACAGAATTTAAATTTTCTCCACCTAACTCAAATTGAGCATCTTTTTTGAAGATTAATTCTTGTTTGTCACTTACAAATTTCTTGTAATTATCACTATAATCAAAACTAACAAAATCTTTCTTATCTAATAAGTTATATGTATCTTTTATTAACTTATCAAATACACTCATTATAATTTAGACTCAGTGTGTTTTTTATCGTGGTATTCAATTAATTTGTTATAAATTTTTTCAACTAATTTTAAATCAGTATTTGTTATATAAATAATAAATAAAAGAACGAATAGGAAAACAAACACGGATGCTAAGACTATTAATAAAATATAGTACCATGCCATAAAGTTTACCTACATTCCTTTTTGGCGAGCATATTCTGCTGCACCTAAAGCTCCCATTAATTGTGGATCAGTTTTTAATTCAACGACTTTAATACGTAAAACATTTTCGATAGCTTTCTTTAAACCAGCATTCTTTGCACAACCACCAGTTAAAGTAATCTTATCAGTTGCACCTGCTTTTTTAGCCATAACGAAGCAACGTTTTGCAACAGCTTGTTGAATACCAGCAGCGATTTCATCACGTGGTTTACCTTCACCAACTAAAGTGATAACTTCACTTTCAGCAAAAACTGTACATTGAGCAGTAATTGGAATTGCGTTTTTAGCTGATAAAGACAATTGTGAGAATTCATCTAAACTACATTCAAAAGCATTTGCCATTGCTTCAAAGAAACGACCTGTTCCAGCAGCACATTTATCGTTCATAGCAAATGTTTTAACAGTACCATCTGAATCAATTTGAATACCTTTAACGTCTTGTCCACCAATATCGATAATTGCTTTTACATCTGGATTAGTTACGTGAACACCCATTGCGTGACAAGAAATTTCTGAAATGTTTTCATCAGCTTGAGGTACTTTATTACGTCCATAACCTGTACCAACGAGATATGCTAAATCGCCAATTTCTTTTAAGCCTTCAACTTGTTTAATTGTTTGTTCTAATGCATCTTTTGCACTAATTTCTGCATTAATTTTACTTCTAATTGTTGTATGAGCAACAATTTGTCCTGCTTCATCAATGATTACACATTTTGTATAAGTAGAACCAACATCACATCCACCAAAATATTTCATAATTTTCACCTTTCTAAATTTTTATTATTACCATGTAAGAGGATCTTCATAATCAACAAACGTTGGATCTAAAGGTTTTTCTCTAAATACGTTTGTCATATATTTATTGAACTCATCACGCATTGCTAAGCGGCTAACAGTTCTTGGATCCATTAAATCGTGAGGAATCCAAACCATGTGAACGCCATGTTCTCTAGCTTGATCTTCATATAATCCATGTAAACAGCCAACGTTCTTACAAGAAACGTGGTCATACATAATTACCATATCAGCATTGAATTTTTTGACCATTTTCCATAATTCATCAAGCGAATTTACGTAACCACCATTAGTATGTGAACGCATCATCATTCTTTCGTATGATTTAGCAAGGTCAATCATTGCTTGTTTTTCATCACCTATATGATACATGTGATAGGAAAGCATACATTCCATATCAACAAGAGTTTTAACACCCCATGTTAATTCAGCCCAGTACGTAAAGTTTGTATAATAGTGAGCTGGACAAGCCCAAACAATTGCACGATGTGTATAATTTTTAACACCTTTTGCTTTATCTTTTTCATAGCCTTTTTTAGCCATTTTTGCTGTTCTTAATTGAGTTTTATATAAATATGGATCCAACATACCTGCGCCTTGGAATTCATATTCTCTTGTTAATGAGAGTGCAGCGCCACAAATTTGTGGATAATCTGTACAGTTTATATCCCATTTATCAATAATTGCTTGTGTTGACTTATTATATTCTTTTGCACATTTCCAGAAATTATTCCAATCCCATTTAACGTTATAATTCTTTTCAATAAATTTAATACAGCCTTGAAGATTTTTAACAGCAAAGTCTTGTACTTCTGGTTCGTTAAATCTTTGAGGAGGAGTAATTTGATAAATTGGATAATTTTTAAAATAACGACCCATGAATGTTGTTTGACCAATAGATCCATCACATGGCATTGTACTTGTAATAAATGTTTTTCCTAAGATTGGAAGATCATCTGCAGCAGCACATCCACATTCAGCAGCTGGTAATGGGCAAACATCAGCAGCCATACCAAATTCTTCAATTTTATCAATATAATGAACATTAGCTTGTTGATCAATTTCTCCAGGCATACCAATAGTCATCATAGCGACATCCATCCAATCAAGCGTTGGGAAACCCCACATGATTGATTTTGGTGTCATTTCATCAAACATAACTGTTCTTTCACGTATTCTTTTTGCCTTTTTACTTCTTGGTCTTAAATGTTCATCACGTTCAAGAATTTTTTTAACATTTATTGTTGCGTTATGAACTAAAGCAAAGAATTCTTCGTGTGTATATCTTAATTCTTTTCCACGTAAACCAATTGTATGTCTATCAATCATGTTTGCAGCAGTTAAATAAGAAACCATCCAACGATATCTAAGCATTGCTTTAATTAATATAATAGGATGTCCACCTAATTTAAAAGCAAGAAAACCATAACATTTTAGCCAACGGAAAAAGTCGTAAAAAGTATCTCTAAAGCCTTTCCGTTCACGTCTAGTCATGGCACGGCTATCAGCTTTATAAAGATTACCTAATCCTTTTTTAGTTTTTTCATTATATGCCATCTTATTTCACCTCACTATCTTTCTCGCGTTTTGCTTTTATCTTCTTAATTTCAACATTTTCAACAAAAGCTTGAATTCTAGTTCTTAATTGACCACTACTTCTTGCTCGATATGGTCTATCAATTGATAAAGTTGGAATTTTATATTCGTTGCTCATGATATATGAAGCAAGTGTTCTTTCATAACTCCAATAAGTACAGAATTTCATTTGTTCATAAATAATGCCATCAGCATGGAAATCTTTAACTAATTGATTTACAAAATCATAACGATGTTGAACACGATGAGGAGCACAGTGTCTTGGACATTCAGTGTGCTTCAAATAATGTCTACAAATTTGTTTTAAAACAGGTTCTTCATCATTTAAGATAATTTCTTGACGTCCTGGGAATGAGCCATAACAGAATCTATCAGCAACAACTAATGCGCCATTTTCTTCCATTAATTTTATTAAATCAGGATCATCAATTTCTGAACCTACGACAACAACTTTAATACGATATTTTTTCTTTTCGTCAGGAACTCTTGTTTTAATTTCTTCTAAAGTTTCTCTCAATTTATCGATAATTAAATATTTTGGACAAGTATAAGTTGCTAAAGTTAAAACATGGAATTCATAACCAGTAATAGGTGGATTTTCAAGTTTACGGAATTCACCAATTTCAGTAATTAAACGGCAAATTTCATTATGATCAGCAACTGCCTTTCTTAATGCAGCTTCACTTATATCAACACCATAATTCTCGTGTAATTTGTTTAGAACTTTACGTTGAAGTTGTTCTACCGTATGAACAACACTATCTTCATCATCAGAATAAGCAACATCAGTATTTGTATAGAAGAATTTGTCCTTATTTTCATCTTGAATATGTAATAATTCCATATTTTCCATGCAACGATTCATTGCTTCGCAAAGGTCAACACCACAAATTGCATCTAAGAATTTATAGTTACCTTCCATAGCTCTTTCAAGTAAAGCTCTAGAATATTCACAACTTCCATTACACATATAATAAGTTGCAACTTCCATAGAACCAGTATTTGGAGCTCTTAGTCTTACTGAAAAACAATTAGGTAAATTCAATAATACTTCAGGCATGTGAAAACAAGTATAGCCTAAAGCAAGTTTGCCTTCGGCTTTAGCTTGTCTGACTAAATCATTATTAGCATCTTCTAATAGTTTTTCAAAATAGATTAAATGTTTTAAATCTTTCACGCTCTCACCTCTCTTAATTTATTATTTTTAAAGCTTTCAAAGCTTCTTTTGCCCCTATACAAATGTTTGAATCATCAGGTAAATCAAAAACACTTTCACCTTTAATATCTGCTAATTGTAAATTTTTATCTTCTTTTATATATGTAAGAATTGGAATTCCACCAACATTTATATATTGTTTTTGTTCTTCACTTGAGAGTCTATTAACGACAACACCAATCTCTTTATACATAACAAGTTCATCAGCTACTTGTTTAATAGTTTGTACAACTTGTGTTCCTTTTTTACATGGATCAGTTACAAGAATCATATGAGTTACTTTTTCCATAACTCTACGATTTACTTGTTCAATTCCAGCTTCTCCATCAATAACAACAAAATCAAATTCTTCACTCATCATTGAAATGACTTGCTTTAAGTAAGAATTGATTCCACAATAGCATCCAGCTGTTTCAGGTCTACCAACTGCAAGGAAGGAGAATCCATCTTCTTCTACAATCGCATCAAAAAGTTGATATTTTGCTTCAGCTAATAAAGCTTGGATTTGCTGTTTATCTCTTGAGTCGCCTGTTCCTTCAGTTATACGTTTTCTAATTTCATCAATAGTTAACTTAACTTTAACTCCAAGTGCTGTAGATAATCCAACAGCAGGGTCTGCATCGATAGCTAGAATTCTAGCTTTTGGGAAATCTTTTACAAGTTCCCTTACAATTGCCGCAGAAAGTGAGGTCTTGCCTACTCCTCCTTTGCCGGCAACGGTTATGATAAATTTATTCATATTTATGATTAATTGCCTTTCGAAATGTATATTTCTTTAATAATCATAACTTTTTGGTATACTAAATACAATTAAACTCAAATAACCAATGAAACGAAAAGGCAAAAGTGTCTCATTTTTTGCATGAAAAAATTAAATATGGTGTTTTTATGGTGTTTTATTTATGAAAAGAAAACCTTACTTTTCTAAATCATTATGTGAAATAGAAATCATAAGGTTTTTAAGTAATCAAATTGCAATTATTAAAAAACGAAAATCAGAAATTTAAAGATGACCATTCTCAAATTATTTATTGGGTCATTTAATGGGTCATTACTTGGTCATTTAATGGGTCATTATAACTTTAACTATTCTATCAAGTTCATCAATCAAATATAGTGGAACGTTTAAAATCTTCCCATCAAAAGATAAATTCTTTAAAGAAAATCTGATGCCAAATTTTGTTTCTTTATAATCAGATAAATATTGCTTAATGCTAGCAGCTTGAATGTTTATACCAGCTTTAACTTCTACAGGATAAATCTCGTTTTCTAATTGAATTACAAAGTCTACTTCATAAGAATTATTAGCCCAATAATATGGTTTTACTTCAAGTATTCGTGTTAAACTTTCTAATACAAAATTTTCAGTTAAAGATCCTTTAAATTCTGTAAATAATCTATTTTCCTCTATGAATGCTGATGTCGACAAATTCGAATGCTTTCTTAATAATCCAACATCATTCATATAAATTTTAAATGAAGATAAGTCTTCATATGACTTAATTGGAAGCGAAGGTTTAGTTATTTTCAAGACTTTTTCGATTAAATTAGCATTTTTTAACCAATTTAATGCATTTTCATATTCTCTAGCTCTTGCACCTTGCTTTACTGCACTATATAAAAATTTTTTATTTTCTTTCGCAAGTTGAGAAGGCAAGGAATCCCAAATTAATCTAATTTTAGGAACATCTAAAATAGGAGCATGTTTTCCAAAATCCGAATCATTAGAATCAAGAATTGACATTAAAATTCTATCAGCTTCTTTAATATCGTTATCTTCTGCCCATATTTTTACAGCTTCTGGCATTCCACCTATTACAAAATACATTTTTATTTTTTCAATTAATTTATCATGAAAAACATCAGGTATATTTTCAATTGATTCTATACTTTTTAAGTAATTAACTAGTGAATCATCTCCACAAGCAAGCAAGAATTCTTCAAAACACATTGGACCAATATCTAAAAAATCAACTTTACCAACAGGAAATCCTTCAGATAATGTAAGTCCTAAAAGCGATCCAGCTGCGCAAACAAAATATTCAGGTGCATCTTCGTAGAAATACTTAAGTGAATTAAGCGCTTCAGGTGAAGCTTGTATTTCATCAAAAATTATAAGAGTGTTTGTTGTAATCTTTTTATCACATGCAAATGACAAATTTTGAACGATTCTTTTAACATCTTTTGATTTTTCAAAGAATTGACTAAATTCTGGTTCCTTATCAAAATCGATGCGAATAAAACCATCAGGAAATTCTTTTCCGAATTCTTCTAAAATCCACGTTTTTCCAACTTGTCTTGCGCCTCTTAAAATAAGAGGTTTTCTTCTTTTAGATTCTTTCCATTTTCTTAAATCTTCAACGATAAATCTTCTCATTAATAACACCCAACTTTGATAGCATTATAAATAAAACATCGTTGATTATAAAGTTATAATCACACTTTTTTGCCTAATTATGTGATTTTAATCACGCAATTCCGTATTTTTATGTGATTTTGTCCATTATTTAGATATTTATATGAAAAATTAGAATTCACTAATATTTGTGTTTTAAAAAGATTATTTAAGAAACATACTCGATTTTCAATATGACAATTTAAATATCTATTTTATCAAATACACCTCTATATTCTTGCATAGAACAACCAGAAAAACAAAAATCCTTTATGCATATTATGAGTGAAAAAAGTATAAAGGTAAGTAAATTCTAAAATATTATTTAATCTTAAAAATTGTTTTTTAATGATATTGAAAAATAAATTAATCCCATGTCTCAACATCATCGTAATTAATTATTTAAAACAAACATCTAAATCAATTTTCTATTTTTTAAATGCATGTCTAACCTCAAATTTAGAGATTATTAATCCTCAATAATTTCCCAATAGCCACTTTTATTAGAGCCTATTCTCTTTATTCTTTGCAATTGTTTTAATTCTTTTACGATTACACTAATTCTACTTGTTCCAAGGCCTACAACTTTACAAAGTTCTGCTGTTGTAATTGAGGGCTTTGTACTTATAGCTTTTAATACTTTTTCTTGTGAAGAGCTCAAACCTGAAAGGTCTGCTTTGCCACGTTTAAGAAGATAGGGGAATTTCAGCGTAACAATAATATAGTTAGTAGTAATATTAAAAGCTTCCCTTCCATATTTTTTTACGATTTCAGGCACACCATGTCCTGTTTGTTCAACAAACCCTAGCTGCCCCATTATCTTTTGTAGTCCTCTATTTACAGGGTGACTTATCCCACTATAAAAGTCTTCTTCGGAATAATCAACAGGCAAGCCTCCTGTTGATATTATTTCAATTCTATCATCAAAAATATAAATAGCTGGTGGAATAAGTTTATCCCATCTTGTATGTAAGCAAGCATTTGCCCAAGCTTCTCTTAAAGCTGATTCAATAAACAATTTTGTTTCCTTTCTTACCGCTCCACTCATTTCGACTTTTGTCTCGTTATAAGACAATGTATAATTCAATGCATTTTCCATTGATAATAATAAACACTTGTATCCAAATTCGTTTCTCGAGATAATTTCTGTTTTGTCTAATCCCTTAAATCTAATCACCTTAATAGAAATATCATTATTATCTGACAATAAATTAGCGAGGAGATTATATTTTTTATTTTTTGTTAGTAAACTTGTATTTTTTTCAAAAGTATCTTTATTCAATGTAAAGTTTTTAAGCACAAATAATTGCCACAATTGTTCGAAGGTTAAATCTTGGTTTATTGATTCAATTTCGATAATGTTATCATTTGAATTTTTAAATATTAATTGCCTCATTATTTCAGGATCAATTTTTTTATTTTCATTACCGCTTCTAATAAAATAATTACCATCAGAAGAATATGGACAATTCACTCCTGAAGCTTCGACTTTGATAACAAGTTTCCCATCAATTTCTTCTTCAATTATTTTAGGCACTAATACTGGTTTTATTCGCTCAAAAATTGCATGGCTTATATCCTTAATAGTCTTATTTCCAATAGTTAATCCAAGAACTTCGCCATTGTCCTTAATGCCGAAGTAAACTATTCCAGTTCCGTTTTTGTTAACCATAGCTACCAGTGATTCTAATCCTCTATTTAATTGACTTAAACTTTCTTTGAATTCTATATATTCTGTTTCTCGCTTGATTTCCATATAAGATACCTTACAATTTTATTCTACACTTATTCTACACTTTATTCTACACTTTATCCAACTATTCATGTTTTTCTATCCTATTTTTATGAAATTTCTAGGAAAAGCACATCATTCAATTGATATTTTCAATACAAGTTGTAACTAACACAAGTCTCCACCAATACTGCTATTTGAAGTTAGCAATAGCATTAGGGGTGCTTTTTAACTTTAATGTTAATAATTTTCATCGTATTAAAATTTCTTCCAACAATATGTCTTCATAAATTCTAATATTTCACCATTATCTCTATCTTCATAATATAAAACTAATAATTTTTTAAAATCTGGGACTCTATTCCATGGAATTACTAAAAGTCCTGCACCTTTTGAAATCAAAAAATGATTAGCAAAAATAACTGCTGCTCTTTTGTTTCCATCATTAAAAATTTGCCTTTTCATACAATATAAACAAAGTTCAATAGCAATTTCAGCTGGCTCTTCTTTCTTATTTAATATTTCTTCTATTTTTTCTTCAACAACAAATTCAATAGGCATAGGTGGAACGTAAGTTGTACCACCTATACTTACAGATACGCTTCTTATTCTACCACCATAAGTATAAAATCCCTCATTTACAAGACCAGCAATATAACAAAGAATTGAATAACTAGTTTTAGATGCAACAGCATCTTTATCCATAATAAATTCCCATGCATGTTTTAGATTTAATATCTTTTGAACATCTGTTGCAGTCATTCCGCTTACTTTTCCATTTTCAATAATTGTTTCGATATCTGAAAATGTAGTTGCTATGCCTTCAAGTATCGCTTGGTCATAGATATTCGATTTCAAATTAGCTCTTGCAAAATCAATATTTAATAAAACTCTAGGCGATAAATATTGTGGGCTATATCCTAATTTAGCAAGTTCAATATTAATTTTTCTAATTTCTTTTTTATATTCTTTAGCATCTTTTAATAATTTAGATATTGAAGCAAATAATTCATCTGAATACGAATCAATATATGTAGATGTGTATCGTCCTAAAACACATTTCCTAATGTAAATATACTTCTTTTCATCTCTATCTTTTATTTCAATTGATCCATCATATGGAATTAAATTAAGTCTAGCGGTTATTTCAGCTCTTTGTTGCAATAGTATTTGAATTTCTAAATATCGTTTATCCATAAATTGCCTCCTTTTGGGGTGATTTTATGCGAATATTATATCAATTTGCACCCCAAAAATTAACACAAATGTTAGAATTTTCATTTTTAATATTAAAAACCCAAATTAAACTTTTAGAGTTCTTTAAAAACTTTTAATTTAATATCATCCATATCAAGTCTAGGAAAATTCTTAAACTGTTGGCATATAGTTTTATTAATATTATCTACTTTTTTATTAACTCCACAGTTATTAACTCTCGAGTTAATTATGTTTAATAATGAGAAAAAATTTAGTAAAAAAAGAGAAGCGACAATAATTTAAGTTTCTTTTCTTTGCATTATATTTTACTAAATATAAAATATTCTATTTTTAAAAGTGATATCATAAATAGTGTAAAGATTTAAGGAGAGTCATCACTATGAAAAACCATTTATGTCTAAATTTATTATTACTTCTATCGTCTCTTACATTATTATCTTGTGGAAACGAAAATGAACCAAATATAAAAGATTTTCGTGATTCTAAAGCTTGGTTTACCGCTGAAGAATTGAGTGCAGTTCATTTAGATAATCTTCCTGAGCCTACTCAATTAAATGGTGAGATGAATACAGATACTTTTTGGTTTAATGAAGGCTATTCTTTTTCTCAAAATTGTTCATCTGTTGATGTTTTAACAGCAAACGCAACGACATATTTAAATTATTTTAAAACTAATTATGCTAATAAATTTGGTATCGCTAAATCATACGCTTATGCGGATGATACTACTCTTTATAACATTATTAAAAAAGATAATTTAGATAATTATTATGATACAAATCCATGCCCAGCATACAAATTTTATTATGTAAATGACTTAACTAAAGGTGAAGATGGATTTTTATTAAAAGATGCTGTTTATACCTTTGAAATTCTTTATGATTTAAATACGACAACGAACAATTATCAACTTAAAATATTCATTGAAAAAGCTCATTCTAATCATAGTGGAACATTTACTTTTAAATATAATTTAAAGTAATTAAAGCAAAATTTTAACAATGTCAATTTGCTTTTATTTGGCTTAATTTATTTTCTCATGATCACCCTTTTCAATTTTTGTATAACTTCTAAGTTACTTCTAAGTTTAATACTAGGTTACTTCTAAGCCAATATTCAAAGCAAATAATACAAATAAAATCTGTTTATTGTAATTCCGAATTTAGTCGTTGACAACTGCAAACACAATTATTCCTACTTTTGATAAAATTCTTTATAAAGCACTTCTACTAAGTACTTAAAATCATAAATAACACTATTTTTCACCATATTTAGCCTTAAAAAACAATCCGCGTCTCTAAAATATAATTTAAAATTTCATTACCAATAATAACATTCTTCATAATTTTACTTGCAAAATTTTTTATCAAATTTTCACTATTATTTCACTATTTTTTCACTATTTAAGTATATTTATAAAATCAGATTTAAATTTTTATATATCATATTATGTTAAATAAACTTTTTTCGTTTTCCCAAAAATATCTTCTTAAATTACTAATCTTATTCTTTTTCTACAAAAACGACGTAATCTACACTAAGCATATCAAGTTTAACCACAAACCAACGCTGATAAGGTTTAGAGGCGTCGCCCACTCTAGACTTCTTTTCCATCTTATAAGCAATGGTTAAGACATCTTCAACAACATCTAAACTTACAAGGCTGTTATTCCTATGATATATGTCTACAAATGTATAAACAATTAACATTTGAGTATCAAAATTAAAATCAAAGTTAGAGACATTTTTATTAAATGTTTTATTGTATTCTTCTTGATTTTTGACAATAAAGACACGTTCAGTTGGATATTTATTGTTCTCTAAATTATCTACAAGATTATCATTTATAAAATCTTCTTTAATCCGATTTACTGCAAAATCAAAAAGCTGAGCATTGTATTTAATGTTAGAACACCCTGTTAATAAACCGAAAGTTCTAATTACTGCCAGCCATAGTGATAAAAACTTTGATTTTGGCATATATTAGTCTCCTAAGGTTTTATAAATCATTAATACTATAATATCAAAAATAAGATGAAGTTAAAAAATTCATACACAAAGATGATGTTCAATCACTAAAAATCGAACATATCATCAAGTTCTACAATATGGTATTTATCATTTTGGATTCTTTTAATTTCTTCATCAAATCCATTTTTAGAAAATAAGTAATACACTCTCATATATTTATCCGGAAAGACACTAGCACTTTCTTCTAGATGTTTTAGCATTGATAAGGTAAATTTTTCTTTTCTAAATTTACATTCAACAACTACTAACGTCTTATCATTATTTGAAAGGCCATCAATCTCAATTGAGCGATTTAAAAAGGATTTTTCTACTTTATATGGTTTAAATGGAGCAAATACATCGCCTAATAACCCTTTTGAATTCAATTCATCCATGTATAATCTAGAAACATCTTCAAACCCATGGCATATAAATTGATTAATATCATTCTCCAAATTTTTATAAACAAATTCGCCATTTAATTTAATTTTTTCCATATTATCGAAGATAAACATAAACCAAAATCTTAACATTGGATCGCCTATTTCGTAATACACTGTTTTTTTATTACCTTTATAAGTTTCTCTTTTGTCGAGCAATTCTAAATGCAATAGTGTTTTGATATATTTGCTTACTTTTGCTTCATCCTCATGAATATATTCAGCAATTTCTTTATTACTTCTTTTTCCTTTAGAAACAGCATATAAAATAGCATTATAGACATCTTGTGTATTAAGTGAATTTGATAAAAGTTGATCAGGCAATGTAAAAAATGTTCCATATTCATTAAATAGCAATCTTTTTATGTTATCTTCAAATGGCAAATTAAAATCCATTGCAGACAAGTAATATGGATAAGTTGATGTGAAAGATAAATATTTTATTTTTGTTTCATTATCTACATTTTTTAAATATTCTGATGCTTCAGAATATTTAAGTTTTGTTATATTCATTTCAAAAGTTATTCTTTTATAAAGAGGGGAATTATGGTCTACTAATTCGTTTTTAAGCATTCCAACATCACTACCAGATATTAAAAAGAAAATATTATTAGGTGCTCTATCTACCGCTTCTTGTAAAACGGAAGAAAAAGAAGGATCTTGATTAACAATATAAGGATATTCATCGATAACAATAACAAATCTGTTACCTTTTGCATAATCAATTAATGAATCAAAAGCCTCTTCCATACTAGAAAAAACAAAAGATTTTGGTAAATCTAATAATTTATCTATTTCGTATGAAAAGGATTTTAAATTTCCGTACATACTATCTTTTTTAGCTTGGAAAAAAATATTAGTTTTATTTTTTAAAAATTCATTTATTAAGGTAGATTTGCCAATTCTTCTTCTACCATATATAACCCCAAATTCTTTTTTAGTACTATTAAACCTAGCATTCAACTCATTTAATTCTTTTTTTCTTCCAACAAACATAAAATATCACCCACTTTTTTATTAACTCTATAGTTATTAACTCTCGAGTTAATTATATTGTAGACATTACAAAAAGTCTAGAATTCTCTACCAAATTTATTTGGATTGGGGAGACTATAAAATTTTCTCCATTATCTAGTTTGAACATAAACTAACCTAATTTACGAATCTTAGGACGATTATGTCCTAACTTTCGCATGTAATAATGAGGAAATAAGTTTATTAAAGAGTTCTCCACACACAGTAATGAAACGCTATCGAGATTAATCTATTACTTTTATAGCAAAAATAAGCGACTATTTCTCAGAGTAAGCGATTTAAACTCGATGCAGTAACTCCTTTCAAACCTCATCATGTAGTCCAAATACAATTCTTCTACCATCATATAATTTATTTACATTATACACCGAGCCTTTAGTGTTAATTTATAATAGGATAGTTCCCGATGTTAATTATGAAGCAACAAGCTAAGCCAAAAAGTTAATCTTTATTAATTTTATTCTTTTATTTAATCTTCAATCTTTTTTATAACTGTGATAATTGTATTGGTATTTGTCTACTTCGTAATTCTTAATTGTTTTGTATTTAGTAGAATCTATAGTTTTAAATGAAATAGCATCTTTTAAAAATTTAGTTATATGTTCATATTCGCTGTATTCACCTATACTAGCAAGTACTAATGCATTTCTAAAATACTTTGCATGTTCTTTAACAAAATCTTGATTAAGTTTTAAATTCATATTTCTTATAAATAGAAACATTAAAGTAGAAACCGATCTAGTATTACCTTCTCTAAATGGGTGAATTCGCCAAAGTGAAGAAAAGAATCTAACTATATTATCAACTATTTCGGTTTTGCTTAGTTCTTCCCATTTAGTATTTAAGAATTTCTTATTTAGATTTGTTATGCTGCTTTTAATATTATTATAATCTTCATATTGTACAGATAAACCTGCTAATACAGGTTCTTCTTTATATATGTTGATTTTTCTTATTTCTCCAGCCCATTCATAAACATTTTCAAATAACAACTTATGAATTTTATAAATATCATTTAAATCATTAAATTTAAAATTACGATTTATATTAATAATTGCTAATGATGTCATTGCATTTTCGAATTGATCTAAATCATCATTGTTCCTAATGTCTCTTTTATTCTTTGGAACATTTGTTCCTTCATAAACATAGATATCTTTCATAAATAGTATCTAAAAACATCTATTAATTGCAAAACAAGCTGTTTCATAATCAATATCACCATTTGCGTATAAATGAACAATATGTTTAAGTTTAGGTGATATTTCTTTACCACCTGTCGCATTGATTGCAAATGCTAATTCCTCTTCTCTTTTTATGACATCATCCGATTTCAATTCAATATTAAAAGGAATCTTTCTTTTTATGATTACTTGTTTAAGAAACATTGATACTGCATAGGACATATTTAGCCCCATTTCTTCAAATATTTCTTCAGCTTCAGCTTTAATACTTGGTGATAATCTAACATGTAGTGTTTCTGTTTTAGTTTCGTTCATATATAATATCCTCGATATTAATGTATCACTTTTGGTACACATTTACAACGTTTTATAGAAACCATTCCTTATCTCTTTATACTAAAATCCTAAATTAAATTTTTTTAATTCTCCAGCAAGCTGAGATTTTGACATACCACATGCATTTATAATATTATTTTGAACTTTCGTTAAAGCTCTATTGTTGTAGTAGCCAATTTCGCTATCATAAATAGCCTTTATGCAACCTAGTTCACGTATACAGTTGCTTGTTGTATACAATTTTTTATCTTTAGTTTTTTCTCTTAATTCACGAGTTTTAAGATATAATTCATTGCATAAAATGAGTCCTACAAACATTGCTAATGTTTTGCCAAATAAGTGCTCTTCATCATGAACTCTACAGACATCAAATTGTTCATTTGTTTTCATCATCATTATCATTTTTTCAGTGTAGTCTCTTGAGTGATATTCGCTATATGCTTCCGCTGCAGTTGCTGCAAAACTTGTAATAATTACAAAGAAGCCTTTATATTTAAGAGTGTCGATGGCCTTATCTTTATCATAAGAAAATTCGATTAGGGTATTGTTTTCATCAAGTTTTAATTCATAAAATCTAGACAAAATTTCACGCTCATTTTCGTTAATTATTTTTCCTTTCATTGATGTTAATGTTTGAAAATCTAATGCAATATTTTGTTTTAAAATTTTCTCTTCAATATTGTATCTTTCTTGATTAAAGTACAGATGATAGCAAACTGTTTTGTCGTAATGATCAAATAGTTTTCTAACAACTGTATATCCATTTAAATCATGTTCAGGAATATATTTATCAAACGACTTCACATCTTCAAAATAGGTGTCAATCAATTCTCTTGTTTTCTTGCACTCTTTTTCCATCATAATGAAATCATGATTTTGATTAAGCAAAGATTTCATCAATTTTGCAGAAAAATATCCCCTATCTAAAAGGAATTTGATCTTTTTAACCTTTAATTTGTTTAAAAAACTAATTATTGGTCCTACTGCATTTAAGTCATGAATTGAACCATTATATTCTTCTAAAAATAGAGGTCTTCTAAAATTTTGCTCTGTAATTAAAGTATATGAAAATTGATTTTCTTCAAGGCCTGACTTTCCATGACCTACATCTACTAATTCAAGATCTTCTGAATTTGTTGGCGTATTGCTGCCATCGATTGATAAAAATATGCCTTCGTTTTTTGCGTGTAATAATAGCCATTCTTTCATTATCTCGTTGCATTGTTGTTTAGTTATTGAAGATAAAATATTTCCCATTGTTGAATCAGAATAAATAGTGTTTCCTAAGATTAAATGATCTCTTCCAAAATATGGATAATTGATAACGCTTGAATTTTGAGTTAGCAAAAAACAGCATGCAAGGTTAAAAACATTATTTGTTGTCGTTTCATCATCAAAATTATTACTTCCTAAATTTCTCTTCAATATATCTTTGAGGGAAGTGTCCTTAAATAAATGATTAAATAGAGCAGTTTGGCCAAAAGAAATTGCCTCAGAAAATTGAATTTTGTCATTAATTTTTTCATCATTTTTTATAGATTCATATTCGTTAGGAAAAAGCTTTTTAAAGTTCTCATTTGGAAACATTGAAGTAGGCTCTGAAGGGTCAACTTTTCCAATCGTAACACGCTTATCAGAATTGTATTTTTTGTTTTTAATGTATCGCTTTTGTAAACAAAAATATACATAAGAAGCCTTTGTATTTTTACTAATAATCGAATTTTCTGGAATTGCAACTTTAACACTCAAATCAAACATAAAACATCCTCTACTCTTTAGTATAATTATACTAAATAAATTACTGAAAGTCAATAGGGAAAATTGAAAAAAAATACGATTTGCATCGAACTTTTTTTCTATTTAAAAATAGTTTATTTTTTGTTTTAGTATAAAGAGATTAGGATTATACTCATAAAAAACAAATTATTAAAAGTTTTGGAATTCTAAGTCTGAAACTTTATTTAAAATGATTGTTTTAGACTTGAAAATCCAAAAAATAATAAAAACCCCCTTAACTAGTAAAACACCCCGTCAAATTAATCGAGATGAATTATTCATACATTCAAGTTGCTTATACTTAAAAAAATTACAATAATAAGCATAAATAGTACGAAAATTAAGACATATCTGTCGAAACTTTAGCATGTGATGTCGAGAAAATAAGTTTATTAAAGAGTTCTCCACCTAAAGTAATGAAACGCTACCTACCGCTTTTTCAATTCTCACCCCATAGGAGGCGGTTTTATATCACTCTTCGAGCAACATAAGAAAAAGCCCACACATTTGAAGTGTGAGCATAAATATTTTATAAGGTTTAATCTATCAAAAGTTCCTTATTGTTTTATAATACTTTGATATCCTGCTGTTGTTATATACTTGCCGTTTCTATTTCGCAAATATAATTTATAATTTTCATCCTCTATCATTTTTTCATCAGTAGAACTTGTCACATTGCTGTTTTCTGTTGTGTCTCCTCTAAAATAAGCATGATTTATTGTTTCTTCACCTTTAATGACTTCTAAAATTTTAAAATAATAAACCGTGTAGAGTTGATTATCAATGAATTCTACTTCTCCTCTTTTAGTTACTAAAACTCGGCAACCCAAGTCACTTTTTTTCAATTGTTCTTCTTCGGATACTGCAACAAGTTCCTTATCAGTTTTTACAGATTCACCTGAAGAACTATTATTCCCGCTATCATTACGAGTGTTTTCACTGCTAGAAATTGTGTTACATCCTGTTAATGAAGCAACTAGCAAAATAAGGAATAAGCAAACATTTTTTACATTCATTTATTTCACCCCCATAAATATCTATATGCTGTCAAATCACCTTGACCAAGTTTATCTCTATAATTACCAGCGTAACTATGCATAGCATTATTTAATCCATCATAATTGATAAGTTGCTTTACTTTTTACATATTTTTGTCGAATAGCTTGTACTCTTATAATATTAAAATCCATTTCGCATTTTTGCAATTTTAGTAAATTTGCGAATCTAAAAGAAACTTGGCAATATCTATAATTTTTATTCCTTCACGAAAAAAATTCAGGATGTTTAATTCTAGAAATCAAAATTTTAGGATACGGATCTTTTATAGAAAATAAATGGCTTACTTCTCTTTTAAATGTTTCTTTATTTGAAATATCATCTGAAACTTGAATATATGTTTTATGTCCGTTTTTTTAATACAACAAAATCTATTTCTTTATCGCGCATTGCTCCAACATAGACCTCATATCCTCTTCTTAAAAGTTCGATAGCTTTATTTTAATTAATTATCCAAAAATAATATTCATCACAAAATCTATAATAAGATCTTTTTCATCCGCCTTTGATTCAGCAATTAATAAAGTTAATGCTGCTAGTGTATTATTTGATATACATGCTTTCCCATCTTTATATAGTAAACCATAAAAATTTATAAAATATAAAAATATTGAAGCTGCTATTCTTTTATTACCATCAATAAAGGCATGATCCTTCACAGTAAAATATAGTAAATTAGCTGCTTTTAATTCGATGCTTGGATAAACATCCTCTCCACCAAATGATTGATAAATATTGCCTATAATAGATTTAAAATCACTATTTCTTTCTTGGGCAAATAAATCTCCTCTTTCATTAAACTTTAACTTTTTAATAACTTGCATGCAATCTTCATAAGTGACAATTCTATCATCTTTTTTGCCACTTATTTTAGGTACACATTGGTGATCATAAGCATCTAAAAGATCTAATCCTTTTGAAAAATTATTTATTACAAGCAAAACATCCTTAGCAGCATCATTTGTAAGTTCTTCTACATTTCTTGAAGCAATATCTATTAATTTAACTGTTTTTTCTAAATATTCTAAACGCTGCTTATTAATTGCATAACCTTTTAACATGTAAGATTTTAAAATATTATTTGCCCAACGTCTAAAAGCTATACCTTGTGAAGATTTAACACGATATCCTACAGAAATAATTACATCTAAATTGTAATATTCAATCTCTCTTTTTACTTGTCTATCTCCCTCAATTTGAACTTGTGCAAATTTTGCACATGTTGAAGTTACACCTCTTAGTTCTTCAGCCAAAGCGTTTTTTATATGCTTTAAAATAACCGTTCTATCTCTTCCATATAATCTTGATATTTGATCTTGGTTTAGCCAAACAGTATCATCTTTAACATTAACTTCAAGTTGTACTCCTTGATTTTCAAATAAAACTATTTCGTTCTTACCATTAGGTTTTATTTTACTATCCAATTTAGTATTAGACTCAAATAAATCATTAACATCTACATCATATTGAGAAATTAACCTGACAATTGCATCATAACCCATGTCATTAATTCCTAATTCAATTTTATTAATGGTTGTAGCGGATTTATATCCAAGAGACTCAGCAAAAGTTTCCTGACTCATATTTCTACTTTTTCTAATTTTTTTAACTGTTTCACCAAGTTTTGACATAACATTTCCTCCATAATTAGATTTTAAATCTAAAATAATTATATAATAATATAGATTTTAAATCTATATTTATCCAAAATAATCGTTTAAATCAATCAAATCGGTGTTTTTGTGGTATTTTACTCGGTATTATTGCGTTAATTTAATCGGCATTTTTGTGATAAAGTCTTTGCAATATTATCCTTACTAGTGCAACAAAGAGGAACGAAAAAAATCCCATAATTCTGATATGTAGGTTAGTTACCCAGATTTAAATTATAAAAATTACATTTTACATTCCAAGTGATGGATGAGAATCTGAATATAATGCATTGTAAAAGAATATGAATTTTATTCATGGTATACAATTAAGCTATCTTTTAAGATGCTAGAAGATTAACTTGGTTTTTATTTCATTTTGATTGTAATTATTTAATATAAATATATCTACATCATTTCCATCAAATCTACATCGAATTGTTATAAATAATGCAGACCTATTTTTTAACGTATTTGGTTGCTGGCCCTGATCCTATTTTCTCAATGTAATTTTCTTTTATTAATTCATTTAGAGTTCTTTCAATAGTTATTTTGGAAATATTAGGGAAATAATTAATTATGTCTTTTTTGCTAAATGCACCTATATATTGATTAATATATTTTTTAATTTTTTCTGATTTATTAATCTTTTTATCAGCTAAATACTCTATTCTATTTTCAAACTCATTGAATGCTTTTATTAATATACTCAAATAATAATCAACAAAGAATGAGTAATTAGATTCATTTTCAAACCGATTGATAGAACTTTGTTGTAATGATGAATAATATTCTTCTTTTGTATTTTCAATTAGCATTTCAATACTAATATATTTACCTACTATATAACCTGCTTTATATAGCAATAATAATGTAAGTAATCTTGACATTCTGCCATTGCCATCATCAAAAGGGTGGATACATAAAAAATCTAGAACAAACATTGGAATTAGTAATAATTTATCAATTTTATTTTCATTCCAAGCTTTATTAAATGCATCACAAGCATTTATCATTGCATCCTCTGTTAAAAATGAAGGCATTGGTCTAAATCTAACTTTTTCATTTCCGAATTGATCTTTTTCGATAATAACATTATCTGTTGCTTTATATTTTCCACCAATTGATGAATCACTAAAGGAATATAATCTTTGATGTAGTTCCAATATATAATTAGGTGTAATTGGTATGTAATCATAATTTTCATGTATTAATTTTAAAACTTCTCTATAACCAGAAATTTCTTTATCGTCTCTATTATGTGGAGTTACTTTTTCGTTAACAAGTTCTTGTAATCTCTTATCGCTAGTAAAGATGCCTTCAATCCTATTAGATGCCCCTACACTTTGAATAAAAGCTACATCTAATAATGTTTTTAGTTCATCTTTATTTGCATTTACATATAAATCTTGCTTGCCTTTAAATTCATGAATTATTGATAATGTCTTTATATGATCATAATCTAAAAAGTTTAAAGAATTATTTTTATAATCAAATATCTTCATCATCCTCACCTCTTATATACATCATTATGCCATTAGATGATGCAGATTGCAATGTTTTGATGTGGATTAAAATAAAAGTAAAACCAAAAAAAGAATATATAGGTTTTATATCGAACTTTATTCTTAGTACAAAAAAAGCATCCTTTCTTACTTGGGATGTGATTATTAATAAATTAATTGGTTGATTTGTATACGTCAAAATTTAACACTCTTACAAAAAGGAAGTAAAAAGATATCCTCTTAGGTGTAAAAACTTAGGAGGATTTTTATTTTATGGACAAACCAAACGAAACACATAAAAGATTTACAGATCAAGAAAGATATGAGCATTGTAGAAAATATAAAATCTCAGGTTTAAGTGTATCTGAATATGCAAGGCAAAACGGTCTTAATAGAACCACATTTAAGGACTGGGTAAGTGCTTATAATAATGTCGCTAGCCTAAATATTTAATGACGATTTTGTCAAATTAAATGATGATATGTC
>OJML01000272.1_pt1 | contig 32414 bp, 21 predicted proteins | sample 1597221 | NCBI WGS metagenome assembly OJML01 (sample SAMEA2452123, study PRJEB22498) | human gut metagenome | biome: human feces; feature: human gut; material: feces | place: Australia | collected 2012 | reverse complement strand
GAAAGCTGTAATTGTTCGACATAGACTCATTCGGTTCAATACCTACGCATTAAAAGTTTAGGATTAATTCATTCTTGAACCATCTTTCATACATATGCATCATTCCACTAGCAAATATATTAAGCCTGATTTTAAAACTATTTGATTCTTTTATTTCTTTGTTAGGAATACTCTTATCAGTTTCCATGTAACTATAGAAAGATTTACCTAAGGTCAATCCTATGAAAATAAAAGAGATAAAACAACAATTGTTAGATGCTATCAATTTAATTCCAGATGTTCCATCTATTTATCAAGAAATAGAATAAATAGTCGAGTAGATTTTAATCATTGTTTAACCCCTTAAAGACACACGATTCAATATAAAAATCTCGTCTATGCTTAGGCATAGGCGAGACTATTATCAAGGGGAGGGAATCAAATGATTATTTTTTAGAATTCTTCTTCGTCACTTTTGTTTGCACTGACTTTGACTTCATTTTCTTTGATCTTAATCTTATCCAAGGATATCAAAGCGATGAATACAGCATTTACTGCTACTAATCCACCGATGACTCCCTATTCGGTGTATAACCAGATTTTTCAAGGAGACATTGCGTAGGAAATGTGTGCACCAGGAGCAATTCCTTGCATAATATTAGAGTTTGCTTTATTGTAAAGAATATGTTTGGTGGCATCTTTGAGGTAATAAATAGCAGTAGCACTTTCAGTATTGTATAATCCGTTTGTTCCGTTGCTGGTAAGAGTTAATGCACCACCCTTTCTCAACATCAAATCGGTTGTCATGTAGGTGTTAGGCTGCCCACCAGCATCGGTTACTGTAGTTCCAGCATTAATCGAACTCGTCTCTAAGGATTCCAAACAAAGCATCAGAAGCTCCACCCCATCAACGATGAGGAGAATATCGAGCTGGCTTTTTTCAGAACAGCTTTTCTACTCGAGATCTGTTGTAATATATATGTGACGCTTACAAATTATTTGCGCATTTATCGTGTTAAAGTATAGGCGTGAATATCTGCAAAGTATTCTTTTAAAGGTCTTTTTACGAATTATTAAATAAAGGAGTCTAGAAATGAAAGCAAAATGGAAAACATTGGTTGAAAAAGCTAGACAAGCAATGATGTCAGCAGTTGCAATCTACAACAATCCAACGATCACATTTAAAAGCGAGCTATTTATCGTAAATTCAGAAATTGCCTGGACTTATTTATTCCATGCATATTACTACAAAAATCATGTTTGCTATTACTATAGGAAGTCTCAAGGCAACGGGAAATACAAATACGAATATATAGATGGTCGGAAAAGAGAGTGGGATTTATCTCGTTGCATCAAAGAAACCCAATCACCAATAGATGAACCTACGGCAAAAAATTTAGAACTTCTCATCCAAATTAGAAACAAAATCGAGCATAGCTATTACGAAACAAACGATTCATTCATAAGTGCCAAAATCCAAGCTTGTAGCATCAACTTCAATTACTATATTAAGCAATTGTTCGGCGTCAAATTCGGATTAGATAAAACTATGTGTATGGCAATACAATTTTCATCATTGAATCCAGAACAAAAAAGCGGCTTAATCAACAAAAAGACAGCTGACAACATCACAAGTATTATCTCTTCTTATGAAAAATCACTCTCAAACGAAATATTAGAAAATCCTAAATATTCTTATAGAGTATGTTTCGTACCTGTAAACGTTAACAAGCCAAACCAAGCTGACCAAGCAATAAGATTTGTCAAGCCAGGAAGTGAGGAAAGCAACGCAATAAATTTACTGATAAAAGAAACAGAAAAGCCAAAGTTTTTGCCTAGCGCCATAGTCAATTTTGTTAAAGAGAATGGTTTTCCGACTTTCAATCTAGATCAACACACAAAGCTATGGAAAAAATTTAATGCAAGAAATCCAGAAAAGCACTATGGTGTCTTTGTCGGTAAACAATGGTATTGGTACCAAAATTGGAGATATTTTGTTTTAGATTATTTGAAGAGCGAAACAATTCAGCAATCTTAATCTTTTTCTAGTTTAATATGTTTCTTCTTGCAGTAATCTCTGATTGCTTTCTTTCCTTTCAATGATGGCTCATGATGCCCATTTTCCCAACGATTTACGGTCGCAAAAGTTACACCAAGTTCTTTGGCTAATTCATCCTGAGATAATAGTAAAGTTTCACGGATCTGTTTTAATTTCTCGGCATAGTTCATGATTGCTCTCCATTGTGTTTTTCTAGAATGTCCATCACCTTTGTTACAAAGTCGTCGTAGGTGTGCACTAAGCCATAATTAACCTTTGAAGAAGGCTGATTGTAAAGGCTCATTGCACAGTCAATCTTGGATTCCTCGATTTTTCTCAATATCAAGTTATCAAGACTTCCTTTCGTCTCGGCAATGAAATAAACGCCCTTTTCCTCATTGGATTCGTAGACGATGGCCCAGTCAGGAGAATATCTTCCCATCGGAGTAGGAATATAAAAGCCTTTAGGCATTTTTGCGTATACCTTGACGTTTTCCTGCTGTTCAAGATTTTTGACAAACTTCATCTCATTGGACTCGCCGTTTTGGGCGGTGCCGTCGACAAAGACATAATCCTGGATTGCCTTTTTGGATTTGAAAGCCTTCTGACTATCAAAATCGGCGTGTTTCTCGTTGAAGATGGTGTCATCAAAACGACCTTCAATCTTGTTGTAGCGGATTCCACGAACGATTACCGCAGCTTTCTCATCATCAATTAGATTGCTGATCTTTGTGATGTATTTTTCCGGGTTATCACGGAACATATGAAGCTTTTCTCTTGTCCCAACGAGAATACGGACAATCGTTCTTCTAGTAAGATGCGTGCGCTGAGCTATTTCGTGGACAAGATCGTATTTTGCAGAAGTAGGAGCGGAATTGTGGAATTTCTCCTTTTTACCGCTATTGGCACCTCTTTGGAAGGAATTATCGATATCTTTCTGAGCTATTGCATCTTTCTGCTCACCAACATCCACGGAATAAGTGATTTTAGAAACATCTAAATCTTTTTTGATTCTTTGGATGCAATTAGCAATCAATTCATCGGAACTGAAGGACACACGATAGGAGTACTTATGGTTGATGGAATTCCAAAGCTCCTTGAATTCCTTTCTATCGAAATTCTGATTGACTTTGTTTTCGAGAACCTTTGGTTTCTTGCCATTCTCAATTTCAATGTTTCCGCCTTTGCGGATGCTGTCTGCAAGTTCGATGATGGATGCCTGATATGGTTTCAAATCTTCTGGCATGTCAGCCAAAGAAGACTTGTCTACATCATCACGGAATTTTTCGGTAAGGTTGTCGGAAGTATCCACATAATCGTTTTTCACCAAATACTGATAAATACTTCTGGCCTGAGCATCGCTTATGTTTGTGGTAGCACTGGTTTCGGCGTTGACAATCGGCTTACCGAAGAAGAAATCCTTGTCCGCCTTGGTCGGATGCTTATAAAGGACCTCTTTGATTTCAGATTGAAGTCCTTTAACGAAGGACTCATAATCCTCATTGGCAATGACAGTTAACTTGTTCACCCCAAAGAAATCGCTCAATACAGTTGTGTCTTGGCGGTTTCCGTTCTTATCTACGGCGATACGAAGACCACGGCCTACCTCTTGACGTTTCTGTGTCTCACTCTTGGTATGTCTTAAGAAACAGATTTGGAAGACATTTGGGTTATCCCATCCCTCTCGTAACGCGGAGTGGGAGAAAATGAAACGAGTCGGTTCATCAAAGGAAAGAAGGCGTTCCTTGTTCTTCAAAATCAAATCATAGGCGGATTGATCATCTGATAAACCTGTCTTACGATCCGCTTTGGAATCAATTTCATGTCCTTTCTTATCGATGGAGAAATAGCCTTTATGAACATGATCAGGAGTAAATTGTTGAAGATACTTTTTATAAGGCTTTTGGCGACAATCTGGAGGAATACCATGAAATTCTGGCCATGGCAATGTCCTCCGGATATGAAAAAAGGAGTTCCCGCAGGAACCCCCCTGGTCGCAGGCCACGCAGGTATCTGCAACTCGATTGCTAAACACTTTACACAGAAAAATGGGATTTGTCAATCCCATCAACTAGTTATATGACTCAATGTTATGATATGCATGAATCAGTTTCTACATACACAAATTATAATCATTACGAATCCACAATTTTTGAACTCTCTTATTTCAAGAAATTAGGTGACTACGGAAACGGAACCAGGAGATACCGTTGCCTTTACTGCGGCAAAGCGTTCTCCCCACTGACGGGGACTGTATTTGACGTCCATAAGATTCCCGTATCCGAATGGATCGAATACATGATTCACCTCTTCGATTTCCATTTCCTGTCCAGTTCCGCTATTAAGGAAGATATGGATTTCTTAAACGATATTGATAAGGAGAGTTTAACTGATGCTCCTGATACTCGAATATTCACATCTATGTCTTATAACCTTGAATATAAAAAGAATCATATTATGTTTTCCGCTATTCTTTCTTTGATAGAAAAATTAATTTATTTAGCTTTATTTATCATCAGTATTTTTATAAGTTGGTCATTGCTTTATTCAGCTATAAAAATTTAGATCATAATCTAGGAATACTAAAGTCTTTGGGATGCTCTAAATGCGGGCTTTTGACTATTGCATTGTTATTAAGTTTTGGAATCAGTATCTTGGAGTTTTTATTAGTCTTATTTGGAATAGGAATAATAGATTCTTGTCTTGATGGACTTTATTTTTTTAATTAAAATCGATTATATTTTGCTCTTGTTGTTATTTGTGTTTGTAGTTGGATTAATTCCTTCAATTAGTGCAATAGTAAAGTCTATTACTAAAAAGCCAATTAAAGTTATAAATAGCGAAGACTAAAAATATTTATTGCTAAAAATTAATGCTATATTAAGTAATAATTTGAATTTTTTTCAATTATTAGTTAACCTTTCTACAGATTTAAGATTAATTAAAGTAAAAAACTAAATAAATAATAATATAATTATCCATGAATGATATAATTATGTGGTTTTCAGCAATAGGAGATTTGAAACGATATGTTCATTAAGAAAAAAGCTTTAATTACCACTGTTTCATTGCTTTCTTTGTTATTGACTAGTTGTGGTCAGAGAGCAAATAGTGGAAATGGTAGCAACACTGGTGATATTCAAGTCGATACAGATGCCAGTGGATTAGCTACGGTTAGAATTTATAAGAATAACGATTATTCTTCCAATGGTAGATTTGTTCCAGCTGATAAGGTGGATCTTGAATTAAATTATAACGATTTGTCTGGAACTCTTTCTAACAACAAGTCAGTCATGCCTTCTTTAGGTGATGCTAATCTTTTAGTAATTCCTGTTCATCTTCCTGGTGGAAATGAATACAAGACTGATAAAGTTAAATCTGATATCGAGAAGGTTTTCTTCGGAGACAAAGATGACTCTTCTTTAGGATTTAAATCGGTCAAGCAATACTATAGTGAAGCAAGTTATGGAAAGTTTAATTTGAGTGGAACAGTCACTGATTGGTTCGATGCCACTACATTAGTCTCTGATGTCAAAGACATAACTTCAGGAACTGAAGGAACGATCGTGAATAAAATATTGAGAGGTGCAGTGGATTGGGCTGGCTCTTTTCAAGGAATAAATCTAAAAGATTTTGATAATAATGAAGATGGAAACATCGACGGTGTTTATTTAGTCTACGATCATTTGGATTGGACGACAGAAAACTACATTCAACACGAATCTAATCCTCAGTTTGATTCTTCCACTTTGAATCAAGCTTTTTGGAATTTCACTTATTGGGATTTCTATTCTGAATCTAAAAATGATAAGCCCACAACTTCAGGCTTCTCATGGTCTAGTTTCGACATGATGTACACATCATATTGCGAAAGAAATAAAAATGATACTCCGGATTTATCTGACTTATCTAAAATCAAATTAGATTCTCATACATTCATTCATGAGTTTGGTCACCTATTAGGATTGGATGACTATTATTCTTCATCTGATTCTAGCTATCATCCAGCTGGCGAATCTACTATGATGGATCAAAACATCGGAGATTTGGATTCTTATTCTAAGATGTTGTTGGGATGGGTCACTCCTTATGTCGTGTATGGAACTAGTGAAATCACTATTACAAATGTTTCTAAAAACAGTGGAAATTCAGTAATAGTCATTCCTTCAAACTATGCTGAAATCTCTCAAAGTGTCGAAGATGCAATCAAAGGGAATAGAATCGATAAATTTAGATATACATTCAATCCTTTCAGTGAATATTTAATGATTGACTTGTATACACCTGATGGAAACAATGAACAGGATACTTATGGACCTTACGTTTTTGATAGATCTGCCATGGCAAATAAAGTTGGTGTAAGAATCTATCACATCGATTCTAGAATCTTTAAATGTAAAGTTGTCGATTATATGGGTGGACAAAAGCTTGCCTACGTAGACGGATATGTTTGGGATGGTCAGATGCTCGCTGATGATGAAGCTATATTGATGCCTATATCCAACAATATGAGTGAATCTAAAAATTTCCAATTACCCCAAAGTTTCGATTACTTCGACCAAATCAGATTGCTTGAATCCAGTGGAATCAATACTTTTGATAAGAATGGAATGATGACTAATCAAACATTGTATTATTCTGAAAGCAAGCCTTTTGACATCATGTCTTATGGATATCAGTTCTTCAATGGACGTTATACATATGATGATGGAAACGAGCTTCCTTTTAAAGTAAAGGTTCTCAATGTAGAAGATAAAGGAGAGTAAAAATGAAGAGAAATTTATTTGGACTTATCGGATTGTCGATGACTATGTTCTTAGTTGGATGCAATCCATCTAATAATACTAGTCAAACTCCTGACGATAGTATATATAAGCACTCGGTCAGTGTTGAAGTGAGTGGGGCTACTGGTGGAAAGGTAGTGAATCCTGAAAATGTCACCTTGACTGAAAACTTTGATTCATTGACTGATAAGAAGTTCTACAACACTAGAGTTCTCCCTTCTACTGGTGATGTGAACATCCTTGTAGTTCCTTTGATTGTACCCGGATATGAAACAATCGATATCGATGGTGATGGAATCGATGATAGCGAAAGAGTCAAGTCTGATTTAAACAAAGCTTTCTTCTCTTCTGGAAGAGATGATGTCTATTGCTCGGTCAAAGATTATTACTATCAATCCAGTTATGGAAAATTGAATCTTAGTGGTGAAGTCACAGATTATTGTGAGATCAATGATGACTTGGGATATAGTTACACCAATGCGGCTAACATCACTTTGTCTGATACTTACGATATCGTAAACAAGGTCTGCGATTGGTTGTCTGACACCAAGGGATTTGATTTGACTAAGTACGACAATAACAAAGATGGATACATCGATGGAATATGGTGTATATATTCTTGCCCTAATTATTCTAATGGTGGACCTAAAGGAGACGATAATAACTTTTGGGCTTATACATCATGGGGAAATCAAACCCCTACAAAGGATAGAAAACCCGATGTTTCAAAGCCAATCTATAACTTGTTCGGTTGGGCCAGTTACGACTTCATGTATGAAGGATACGGCATTAACAAAATCGACACACACACTTATATTCATGAGACAGGTCACTTCTTGGGATTGAACGATTATTATTCTGATGTTTCTAGCTATAACCCTATTGGAAAAGTCGATATGATGGATTCAAATATCATCGATCAAAACATGTATTCCAAGATGCTATTGGGTTGGACCAAACCTTATTTGGTGACTGGAAATGCAACTATTGATTTGAAGAGCATGCAAAACGAAAATGCTTTGATAGTTATTCCTGGCGATTCCTATGTCATCAATGACAAGAATGAATTCGATCCTTTCAGTGAATACATTTTAATCGAGTTATACACAAATGAAGGATTGAACTATGATGATTCTAGAAGAAGTGTTTCTGATAGACCTTTAGCTATGAACGATAAGGGTGTGAGAATCTATCATATCGACAATAGAAAATTTGTGGTCGATGTGAAATCAAAGAAAGATGATGGAACTTATACTTCTAAAGAATATAAGACCGGTGATACCATCGATTCTCAACATAAGATTATTCTTCCTATGTCTAACGATAGAGGATCGAGCAGATACAACTATGGATTTGGAGTTGATTCTAATGATAATCTCTTCGATGAAGTTAGAGTTATAGAAGCCAACAATGTCGATTCGTTTAGCAATGGTGGATATCAAACTTCCAAAACTTTGTTCAAGGAAGGATCTTCATTCGATATTGGAACATATAGCAAGTTCTTCATCAACAAGTCATCTGATAAGACTAAAGGTTTGTTAGATACAGAAGATTCTTTCTCCAAGACTATTTCAATAGGAGAGATTAAGTAATATGAAAAGAAATAAAATAATCATCTCTTTAGCATTGCTTTCCTTGTTATGCTTGACAAGCTGTGGCAATAGCACTTCTATAACCACTCCTTCTGACAAAACGGATAAAAAGCCTATTGACTACAATTCCGGCAGGGGATTGGAAGGAAATCAAGATGCCGATGACGTCATCGATGATAGCGATAGTGTATTGAACGGCTTCTTGAACGGTGTCTCTGGTGTGAGTCGCTACTCTTATGAAGTCACCAGCACGGTTCAAAATAATGAAGGTCATTTCACAGATTATTTTGATTCTAAATGCTGGTACAACTTAGATCACGAAGATGATTCGGCTAGTTTTGGATTGGCCTTGGATGAAAACAATAAATTATTCAAATACTATTTGAATGATGACTATGATCCCACCCCTTCGCTTTATCAGTATACTAAATATACGACTGATGGAGTGACTATCGATGACACGCTGTACGGACCTTTGAACCTAGCTACTGTCGGCATGCTCTCAACTTTGGACGGAATCACTCCTAGCACTGCTGAAGTGTCTATCGGAACTAAAGTATCGACTAACAAATATATGTTGACTTCATCCGATGTCCTTTCGGTCTTTCAATATATGACCACGTATGGATCATCCATATCTAGTTATATAACTACTTGTTATATCAATATCCTCGATATGGATAGTCTCGAATTTGAGTGTCAAATCGATTTAGGAAGTTATGGATCGATAACTGGCCATTTCACTGATTTGACTGATAAGTCTTCGATTTTGGATAAGACAAAATTAAAGTTGGTTTCAAAGACTTTAAAAGGTGTTGAGAAATATGATGATGTCACTAAATTCATGGATGTTTTGAATCAAAATAATTTCACCATCAAAGGTTATAACATACATCTATCTAATGGAAATGAATTGAAAGCTGATCCTTACACGATTTACTGTACTAATAACTATTTCTATTTTGACTTCAGCAATCTTTCATATCATGACTTTGGATATGTTTTAGTTAAGAAAGGAACAGAAGTTACTTATTATTCTAAGAATGCCGATTACGACTATACAAAAAATCCAAACGATGAATACGATAAGACAAAGTTAGTACCTACTACTAAAACTTTGAATTATGATGCTTGTTATGGATTCACCACTGACAATGATGGAAACTTATTCTTCGATTATTTCCATGGGCCTGTCGAGACAGAGACTACAAAGTACAATGAAGAGTATGAATACTTGAAGGATATTCCTGAAAGTGAGCGTAAAGAGAATGTTCTTTACATCGTTAAGGAAGAAGGAACTAATATCAAAGTTGTATACGAATGGAAGAAGAGCGGAAACGATGAGACATATTCCTGGGCTAGATATTCTGGATGGTATAACGATGTCGGTGCATTCTATGTCAACGATATTCAAGCTACTTTCTACCCTTATAACATGGGAATTACTCAATATGCCGAAGCTTATTTGGAGCAAAGCCTTACTGACAGTAACTATTATCATTCCAATAATAGTGAATTGATGTCTGGTTGGGCTAATGGATTATTCGGTTGGGGCTGGCAATCTAGTACCAATTGGATGAGCAGTGTCAGGGATTCCTATATTAAATTGACTAAGGATAGCGATGGAAGCATCACTAGCGGTGAAGTTGGATTGAAGATGCAAGCAAATTATCAAGGAACATATGGACTTCACTCGGTCTATTACACCTATAGCAATTTCGGCTCTACTTCTCATACTGTCACTGAGACATTCTTGACTGGATTGGGGGTGAGTTTCTAATGAAATTTAAAAATATTATCGCTTCTTTATCCTTGATTTCCTTGTTGGCTTCTTGCTCCAATCAAACGACAACTCCTGTTCCTACAACTCCTAGCGATAATTCATCCAATACTGGTGATAACGATTACCAACCTGTAGGTGAATTACAAAGATTGATGAAAGAAATAAAGAAGGATTCTAACTTCTCTATCGGATATCATGTAAGTAACTATGATCAAGGTGAATCCGATATGAACTTCTTCTTCACCAATTATTCATTTCAACAAGGAAACAATACTAATTCTCAAGGTATAGCTCAAGGTGATGGATTCATCTATAGATATACATTGGATGACGAAGGAAATGTCGATGCTGGAATTCCTTTGGTCAACTATAACACCGGGGTAAGATATGATGAAATTTATTCATATATCAACGGTGTAGCTAATTTGGATTTGTCCAAACTCCCGACTGAGACTGATGACGATGGATATTATCCTTATGAGTTCGGCCAAGAAGGAAATGAAGCTAATGATTTGGTCATCATGACAGTCTTCCTTAGACAGACTCAAGGCTCTTTGTATCCTAAGTCTCTCAAAATAAAGACGATTGGTGACTCTATCTTGTTCGATTCGGTTCTTTTGACTTATGGAGAATCATCAGACAATCCTTTGGACTTGAGAATTCAATCCAGTGTTTATGATATAAACAGTACGACAAATTCTCAAATCAAATCTTATATAGATTCGGGAAAGACAGCTAAGGATCCATTGAATTTTGATTTCTATAAGGTGTTCAATAAATATTTGAACTGTAACGATAACTATACAATTTCATTAGATGGAACTGGAATGACTAACTTGTCTTCAGCTTATAAGCTTGATTACACTGAGAAACGCACCCAAGATGGAATTTTGGATGTCTTTTCTAGTGGGGAGAGAAGTGGTGCGATGATAGATCAAGGATCATTGAATTATTTCGAATTAGCTTCAAATGATAAATTGAGCATAATCGGTACTCCTATTGCTGATTCGGATGGCAATTTCTATAAATCCATATACGGAGACTATAGGACCTCTTTCAGCTCGTTTGATTTCTCATTGCTGAGTGGATATGTGAAGAACAATGAAGAGAAGATATATTATTTGACTGATAGTCAATTCGTTTATTATTTCGCTCATCTATGTCAAATCAATGTGCAGGATGATTTCAGTGTAGATGGTGTCACTATTCAAATAACAGATGAAGATAAAGCTGAGTTTACTGCTACTTTTGATCTATATAGCAAGAATACTGGAACTAGATATGGTAAATTTAAAGCTAAGTTCTTCGACGTCAACAACACATCAATTCCTGAGGTTACAGACTATTTGTCCGAAGGCGATGAGCCTTCGACTCAAACAAAAGATGATTTGAAGACTGTATTGGATGCCTTTAAAGGAAACAACTATTCTTATGACACTTTGGTGAATAGCAAAGGTATGGCTAAAGTCTTCTATAATCCCTCCTATTATTTCCTTCAAGTATATGGAGATCCTAATACCAACGAAGGATACTTGAAGGACGGTGACCATATTTATTCCTTTGGAGTTCAGTATGAGACTGATACAAGCGGAAAGATTATATATGATTCAAACAATGATATGATCGTCAAGGAATTTGTTGTGAACAAAGGTACAGATTATGCGGATGCTATTCATAATATGAAACTTCCCGGTATTGGAAAAGTCTATAGCGATGAGAATTCATTGAATTATATGTCTGAATTCTCTCAAGACTTATATGATACTGATAAGTATGACATAGGAACATATGGTGGAATTACATATTGGAATTTAAACGACTATGCTTTAAGTCAAAAGATATTTGATTACGTTTATTCCGAAACTAAATCATTATTGCCTTTAGGTGTTGGAGTTAAAGTTTCAAATAAAGCCGATTCGAAAAAACTGTCTTTGATATTAGCTAGCACTATGTCAGATGGCTCTCAAAGCGGATATGCTGCTTTGACTTACTATGATATCGGAACTACTTCCAATCCAATTATAGAGAAGCAAATTGAGAATTACTTGTCTAACAAGTAATAGAAAGGATTTGGTGCTTATGAAAAAAAGAAAATTAATTCCTGCTTTATCTTCTTGGTTATTATTGACTTGCCTAATAGGATGCAACGACAATAATTCTTCAAACACTAGTGGGAAGCCTTCGACAGATGTTCCTTCGACCGTGACTCCTACTGATAAAAAGCCTGTCACCAAAGTAGAAATAAATGGAACGAAGACTTTAATAGTCGGAGAAGATACAAAGCTCATAGCTAATACTGAAGTGACCTGGTCTTCTTCAGATGAGACAGTTGCAACTGTCGATGAAACTGGAAAGGTTCATGGTGTAGCTTCTGGTTCTGTTACCATCACTGCTACTTCTATTGAAAATCCTAGTCTTTCAGCTGAATGGGAGATTTCGGTCAGCATGAGAATTCCTTCCAAGGACAAGTTGACCTTCAGTGCTAAGATCGATGGAAATGAAGTCTCTCCTGTCGGTGGAAAGTATAGTTTTCCTTTAGGAAAAGAAGTAATACTTACTATTAATTCTCAAGAAGGATTTATGACTCCTAGCGTCACATTCAGCTTGACTCTTCCCAGTGATATCGATCAAACAGTATGCAGTGTCGAAAATATTGCAGATACGACTAATTCAGCTGAATTTTTAGGAATAGGTAGTTTTGAAGGTGGAACCTTGACTGCAACTTGCTCTTTTGGAGATAGTGAAAGCAAGAGTATAAAGATGCCGATTCAATTCGATGTCATCGATACTAATGCCGATAACAAAGCTAACTTCTTCGATAAGTTTGAAGGATGTGAGGCTGTCGAGAAGAATTCGTTGACCGATGCTAAAATTACTGAAGAAACTAAGACTACTGATTTGACTGATGCTTCTATAAATCCTGAAACACAGCAAAAATCCTATACTTATGCTTTGTTTACCGATGCTGCTTATGTCAATGTGACTGGAGCTTCCAATGAGCATTATTTTGCTGGATCCAGAAATGGTTCTACATATCTTTTCGATTATGACGGCAGCGAGATTGGAACTTTCTATAACTTTGGTAGTTCAGAAAAGTTAGGTGAGTCCTTCGTATTGTTGAATCATGCACCTGTCTATGGATTTGCTAATAGAATCAAAGCTTTGTTCGATTCATCTTATGGATTAGATACTGGTTTGGTCAACTTTGGAAATTATGCAGCATATGCATATTCTACTTTCAAGATAACTGCTGAAAAGGCAGAGGTAGTATCTAATTTCGATTATAGTTCTACACATTATGAATTGAATTTGACGGTGAATTTCGCCGGAAGTAAGATTGCTTCCTTTAAGTTTACTGAATTGTCTCAAACTTCAGAAAAGAAGATTGAATATAGTCTTGAAGGATCTAACTTCGTTTACGGGAAAAAGAAGATCGATAGTCAAGATAACAACAAATCCTATTTGTCTTTTGATACATTCTATTACAAGACTCTAAATCTAATTTGTTTAGGTGGAACTAATGTCGATTCTGTAGGTGACTACACCAACACTGATAAGTATGGAACTAGTGATGATTTCAACGCTGAAGAGAATGCTTATATTCTTCCTAAATATAAATCGTTGGCAATGCGTATAGATCCAACACTTGGAAATCCTATCATCGATAGCATAACAGTGACTCAAGATAACCAAGATGTGATTGTCTCATCCATAGGTAGCAACGGACTAGTCATTTTCCAACCTAAGACTGAAAGAGTGCAACAAGATGATGGAAGCTATAAGGATGTCGTAAAAGAAGGAACCACAACCTTTACTTTAACTTCAGCAAAGAATAAAGTTTCCACTTCTATAAAAGTCGAATTTAAGACTGAGACTATCAATGCTATAGAAGTCATGGACAACAAGCCTAATAACAATGACTTTGGTGATGTCTATTTGAATGATAATTCAAATTACTTTACATTAAAAGCTTCACCTAATGATGATCAAATTGACTATGAATACGAAGCTATAGACTCTCAAACTGGTGCTTTACTATCGGATTTGAAAATCGATCACTATGTAGATGGAAACATCGATGGTTTATCTAGCTTCTATTACTATATTGTTGGAAGCAAGGTTGGAACATATAGCTTCAAAATCAGAGTTAAAGGAACTGCTGTTTCTACTAAAGATATCTTTACTATAAACATTAAATCTCCTTTATCTGATACTGAGATATATAACCATGTAAAGGATAAGACTTATAAGATAACTACAAGTACTTCAGTCCAGACTGTTAAGTTTACATCTAATACAAGTATTGCTTATACTTATAAAAATGAGAGTTCTGGAATAGATCAAACCGAGAGTATTGCAGTGACTATCACTGATGGAAAAATCAAGGTTAACGATGTCGAAGAAATTAAGATTACATCTAGTAAAATTGACGATAATGGAAATTCAGAAGGCTCTACTTCAAATACTACATACACTAGCACTTATAGAGGTCAAAAATTCAACTCATCTTCTAAGTATTATATTGGTGTGATGGCTGAGAATATCAGAGTATCTTCTGACTTTAATACTTTGGGAATATTCTTCATCAACAATTATGGTGGATATGAGAAACAAGAATTTCAAGTGGATATATCTAGCCAAATTGATATAGATAACCTTCCCTCTTATTTGAATGGAAAGACATTGGTGAATAATGATTTGAGTTGGATTATTGGTGCAGGTAACTGCACGGTCAGTGTCTCCTTTACTTCGAGCCACGCCTCTTTGACAATGGTCAATAATCAGAACACAACTATTGGAACACTTGAGTTTGACTATGCTTACGATTCTACAAGCAAAGAAATAGTTGTTTCAAACAGCACTTCTATTACTGGACCTGCTTCTATGGGTGGATATTCGTTATCTATCACGGGATTGACTTTGTCGGCGGATAAGTCATCGATCGATATCTCTATTGGAGCCTTATCTCAGTATTCTGAAGAGCCGATTCCTTCACAAGTCACAATAAAATTGTTCTAGCATTTTGTTTCTTTAAGCTGATAGCCGAGAAAGGCTATCAGTTTTTCTTTTAAGCTTTAATTAAGTATATGGTCAAAAAAACATAAAAATGAATGATTAAAAACTGTAATTAGATTTTTAAAAGATGATATAATTCTACCAGTTCAAGTAAAAGGACAGTATTAAACATGAAAAAAACATCAAAATTAGCTCTTATTTCTTTGTTAGCTGCTATTTCATTAACAGCATGTGGTGGTAGTGAAAGTAGTAAACCTTCGTCTACTCCTACCAACAACACCGGTAGTTCTCAGACTCCAGGTAAGCCTTCGACTCCATCGACACCTGAACCTAAGCCTTCTTATGCTATTACAGCTACTGAGGGTGAAGGTTATAAGATTGAGGGATTGCCTGCGACTGCTAAGGAAGGTGAGACAGTCACATTTACACTTACTCTTGATCAAGGAAAGGAAGCAGATTCAGTCAAAGCCGGTGATGTCGATTGCACTTTGAATGATGATGGTTCTTATTCATTCACCATGCCCGGTGAAGCAGTGAATGTTGCTGTCACAGTTAAGAACAAGAAATTCAAAATCAACTCTATTTATTTCGATAGTGGAATGAGTTACTATAGCCCAACACTAAGTTTTAATGTTGGAGATGAGTTTGAATTTGGTCAAAAAGTAGATTTCACATTGAGCGCTGCAAGTTCCAGTTTTTACGCTTCTACTCTTGGAAGAGAAGCAATCTATATCAATGATGAAGTTATCGATTTGGGTAGCCTTGGCCTTTCCGGTCAAGTAACAACTGTCGATAATTTGAGTTTCACAATGCCTGCAGAGGATGTCGACATCTATGTCATGCCTAAGGCAGTGGATATGACATCTGGTGATGCTGATAAGAAAATTAATAAGATTGTTATCGATGAAGCTCCTTCAGAAATCAAGGTTTTCTCTTCTGAAAAATTTTTATATGATTCAACATATAATTATGTTTTCAATAGTCTTTATGTAGCAAGAACCGATTCATATATTGTGACAAAGGTTTCTTATAAGGCAGACAATGTTTCTGAATGGACTGAGTTGGCTTTATCAATGACATGGACAGACAATATCTCTTTTATTTCTTTGAGCAATTTAAATCGTGGTACAGTCACTGGAGATCTTCATTTAAAGATTGAAGGAAAGAAGGTAGCAAGTCACAAATTGACAATTGTCAATGGTGATGTCGTAACCTTTGCCAAACAACCTGCTGCAACTTATGTAGAAGGAGATCCTGTAAGTTTGTCATTTACTGGGGTCGATGCAAACAAGGTTATCAAGTATGATATTCAAGGTGCTGAAAACACAGCATCTTCAACTGCTACTAATATTATATTCGAGATGCCTGGAAATGATGTTACCATCACATTCTCAGCTACTGATAAAGGAAAGATTACTTTTGAAACTATTGAAGGTGTGGAAAGTGCAGTTGCTAAAGATTCTTCCTATTCATACTATGCAAATGAAATTACTTCAGCATACCCTGGCGCTATATTATATGTATACGCAACCGCTAAGGCTGGATATACAATCACTGCTGCGTATATAAACGGAGACAAGGAAAACAAGGTAACAATGGGTACTTATGATACTTGTTTCAAACTTACTATGCCAGAATCGGGTGATGCATTGATAGGATTTGAAGTGGAAAAGAATGGCTCTATCAACATCGAAAATAAAGTTGGAAAAGATGAAAACATAACTGAAATCAAATACTATTCAAGTTCTTATGCTTCATCTTCTTCTGAAAAGACATATAACGGATTTGGTGCAAATGCTGACGTCTATATGTTTGTGAAGGTTAAGGATGGTTATAGTTTAGGTGATGCTACAATTACAAATAATGGAACTAATACTACATGTAAAGTAACTAGTAGTTATAGTGGAAGTTATTATAATTTTAAGATGCCTTCTGATGGAAGTGATGTTTCAATCAATATTAATGTCATCAAAAACGGAACTATAACAGTACAAGCAGATTCGACTTATGTTGAGTCTACATCTTTATCCAAGAGTAATTATTCATCAGATAACCTAGCTAATAATGCTATAGGTGCTGGTGAGACCTTCTATGTATTTGTTAAAATGAAGGAAGATGTCAGTGGATATAGTTTAGGCCAAGCACAAATTCAGGGCAAGGATGATACAGCTGTAGACGTTCAAGAAAATTACGGAAATACTTATTACCAGTTCACAATGCCTTCTGATGGTAGTGATGTGACAATTGTTATAAGTATGGTAAAAAATGGAAACATAACAATCGCTGAGAATGCTGGTGTCTCTGAATCTAAGATTTCTACTGGCGCAAGTTGGTTACAAGATGCAAGCAAAGCCGATGATTTTGCTCCCGGTAAGAAATTCTATATTTTAGCTAAACCTGTAGATGGAAAACTTGTTACCAAGGCTAGTATGAGTGATGGTACTGAATTCAAAGCCACTGAAGTTGAGGCTACATATAATTACGGTGATGGATTCTCTTACTTTAAGTTCACAATGCCTAAAAATGGTGTTGCTAACATCAGCTTCACTACTGCAGATGCAAAGAAGGTCACATTTGATACCGTTGATGGTTTAACCTTCTCCTTCCCTTCAGGTGCTACGAGTGGAACCTCATTTGCTGTCGGCGAAAAGGTTCAAGTAATGGCAACTGCTAGTTATGGTTACACAGTAAAATCGTTAGCTATCAAGGATCATGCTGATGTTCAAGTCGACAAAAAGACTGATGATTCTGGAAATACTTATTATGAATTCATCATGCCTGATTATGATGTGACATTAACTGGTAGTGTTGAAGCTAGTCAAGTTGTAACCATTTCTGTCTTGGGAACTAAGATGCCTAGTAAAGCTTATGCAGTAACTATTAATGTAAACGGTGTTTCATCAGCACCTATGTATTCATATTACGATTCAGGTAAGACTGATGTTTCTATTAAATGGATTGTTGGTGATACATTGACATTCACATATACCACCTCTGATTACAGAACAGATGATGATATTTATGTAGTAATTACTAAAACAGATGGATCAGTTAAAGAAGTTCAAATGGCAGGAGGTTCCTTCAACTACTCAGCAACTGCTACTCTTGAAGCTGATTGGGCTTCTATTTACTTCAGTGTAGGCAGCACACTTACAACTAAGTAATTTAAACTTATATTAGTGCACGCATTTGCGTGCACTTTTTTGTTTTTTTAATATAATAATCAAGAAATGAGGATAGAATTATGAATAAAAAAAAGAAGTTATACTCTATTATCCTATTAGGTGCTGCTTTATTGTCTTCATGTGGTAAGTCGTCTTCCATCGATAGCAATCCTACTACACCATCAATAACTGGTGGTGACAATAGCAATTCAAGTGTCGATAGATATTTAGTGTCTTTTAACAAGGTTAGTGACTGCTCTATTCAATTAGATCATTCCGATAACAAGTATAAAGAAGGTGAGTTGGTTTCTATAGTATTGGGTATAAGTAATGAATCTAAAGAATTCGATAGATTTGAATGTGACGATGTATCGATAGAAATCAATAGTTCTACATCAAATCGCATAGAAGCATCTTTTATAATGCCTAAAAAGAATGTGGACATTGATTTGATTCTGAAAGATAAGGATTTAGATTCTTTTAGAATTAAAGAATTGAAGAACTATTCATCTTATGATGCTTCATTAAAAGAAGGAGATAAATTCAAGTCTGGAGATAGTGTTGAACTCATATTGTCAGGGTCTTATTTTTCATCATCAGATGAATCTAACACATATATTCAAATAGATGATGAATATTACCATCCTTCATTGGTTGATTCTATCAATGGTTCTGCCACCTCTATGAGCCTATCGTTTGTTATGCCCAACAAAGACATATCTATTATTATTTCTACTGGAAACAATCAAACCAGCAAAAATGGATTTAAAGTTTCTTTAGATGAAAATGAATATGTCGATTTGATCGCATATAATCCAGAAGAAAAATATACTAGATTCTATGGTGGATTGGTGAGGAAGATTGGATATAAAGTGACATCTGTTCAATATAAGATAGGAGCTGATGGTCAATGGACTGATAACTATTCTTTGTTTGATATCAGCAATATTTGTAATTTATATATATTGGATATAACAGCAGATGTTGAAATAAAAGTTACAGGTGAATTTACAGGCGTTAGGACGATAACATATATAAATGAAGATGCCATTATTCCTACTACTAGTTCTTTATATTATGAAGGAACTGAAGGCGACACTTATAGTGTCTCCTTCAAGTCTCATCCTAAATATACTTTGACTGGCAAGCCGACATTTGAAGGTGTGGAAGTAAATGATGACGACGTCACAGACACTTATTTTAAATTGACCATAGGTCTATCTGATATAACTATTACTTTCCCAGCAAAAATAAATAATAAAATCACTGTATTAGATAACGATGATCTTGATTCTTATATTATCAAAAAGAACAATATAGAAACTGATTATTGTGCTTCATTAGCCACCTTTAATTTCTATCCTACTATGAAGAGAGGAAAAGTTATTACTGCCGCTAGAACTATAGATCCTAACGGAACAAAGGGTAGTTGGTGTTATCCCTCTGATGACAGTTATGGTGCTCAATCTATCGAAATGAGAATGCCTAAATCTGGAGACTGTCAGATAGAAATAAATACTGCTGATGGATTCACTATAGATATAGACAATATAGATCATGGTTCTATGACTATTAATAGAGATACATTTAGAAAAGACGATAGAGTCTATTTTACAATCCAAACAGAATCAAATTTCTATAGATTTAATAAATTGATAGATTCAGAAACAGGTGAGACTATAGAGACTACTATGAATGAGAATAGCGGATACTTCATTATGCCTGAGAAGTCCTTGAAGCTCAAGGCCATAATAGTTGAAGTAGAAAAAGCTGATGTCAATTTAATTGGAGATTTGGATAAACTCGAGTCCATTGAGATTCAAGGAAATAAATCTTTAACTAGAATGAATAAAGATAAAACCTTAGGAACATTCATTGTTGGAGAATACATAACCATACTACCGGTAACTTTAAAATCACAGTATCAAGATGATTATATTGTTACTGTTAAAAAGATAGTCAATGGAAAAGAAGAAGAGATTAAATCTAGTAATGGATCATATTTATTTTCGGTAGAAGAAGGACTTACTGATATAGTTATGTCAGTAGAAGAAAAAGCACAAGTAAAAAGCTTTAAAGCTACTATCAATAAGCCTGATGGTGTAAAACTAACGTTTAGAGTCAATTTTAAGTCAGTTACTTCTTTAGATGATACTTTGATTCCTGGTGCTGATGGGAAAGCAAGGCTAGAGATATTTGTAAATAGAGATGCAAAACCAACGGATTATAATGTTCAAGTCTTGGACAATGAAAACAATGAAGTTATAGGTGAGTCTGGAATGACTAGTGTCGCTTATATGATTTATAGCGATATTACGATCAACATAACAGCTAAATAAAATGTGAGGATTCTATATGAAGAAATTTAAACTAATTGCTTTGATTTTGTTATTAGGTAGTGTTGCATCGTGTGGAAAAGAATCTATTAGCAATTCGACCATATCTTCCACTTCGGATAAAAAAACTGATATATCATCGACAAAGAAGGTAGAAACAATCGATGATAAATTCAATAAGTTGTTGTCTGATATGGCTTATGGATATAGATTTAAAACTACTGCCACAACATTGACTAGTGATGGATATTCAAATTATTGTCTTGATATAGGTGTAAAGGATAATGGATATGAGTTCATTAGATATGATTCTAAACAAAATCAAGAAGCAGATAGAAATTCTGTATATGTAGAATATTTCTATTCTTACGATCCGGAAGCTTTCACTCCTTTAGTATCTATGCCTATGTTAGATATTTCTAATAAGATAGATTATTATCCTTATACTATCAATGGCAAAAACCTCGAATGGTACGACTCAGGATATCAGAATATGTTCACATATTTTGAAAAGGATAATTATTTAGATGATGAGGGTACTTATACACTGGATGTCGAGGATGATTATGTTAAAACATATCTTCCTTTATTAGCCACTCAATTTCTGCATGAATACACCAGAACTATCAAAGAGTTTTCTTTCATCTATAACAAGGATAATGATGGATTTGATGTAAATATAGTGTTCAATCCTATCACCGGATCTTTCTCTAATACTGAATTAGAGATTCAAGGCCAAGTAATTCCAGGTGATGATTTTGAATTTAAACAAGCTGAATATACTAAGACTGGTGAAGAAAAAGAAGAGTTGAACCAAGTCTTTTCTAAATTAAAGAATAATAAGTATTCTTTTGTAGATACCACTTATTCAATTGATGAAAACAGCAATAAGACAGTCGAATCGAAATATTCAGGTAAAACAGATGGATCTAGTCTGATATTTGAATCGGAGACTTCAACGTCAAAGATGAATTTCTTATATAAGAATGTCGGAAACAATCAAATCCAACAAGCCAATAAACTTGGAAATGATTATTATGCTTATGGATCAGCTATCAATTCATCTATAACACCATTACTTCCATCATTTGATATGTCTTCTATATTCTTTAATAAGACTGATGATAATAAGTATGTATATGATGGTAGAGCAAATTTCTTGAAGACGAAAACTTATAATTTTTCAGGTGAAGGCTTAGCTGTTACTTCGATGAATGTAACTTTCGATGATGATTCAGTATTGTTTGAAATTGGATTTGATAAATCAACAAATATAGAAGAGATCAAGTATACTTTCTTGAATGAATCTAATATAGCTAATAGTATAGAAATAAAAACTGATTGTTCTGATGTTGAATTATCGACTTTACTCGAAGGTTATTCTAAGGCACTGATTGGATTAGAAGAATTAATTGGTGGAAAAGATAACTTGAATCTCATTCCAGTAGTTGGAGGAAGACAATCTGTAGCAGGTCTTTATTATTCCGATGGAGTCGATGGTGATGGTGAAGAAACAAAAGAGAAGTATTATGGAATAGAATATAGGTTGATTGGAATAATTGGATTAGAACAAATAAATCTATATGAGACTAAATTGATAGAAGTCGGTTTCATAGCTACTAAAACTCAAGGAACTCATTTCTCTGGTGATTTGTTCACAAAAGAAATTCAAGTCAGTGGTGATACTAAGACATTGAGATTGGAAGTTGCGTCAGGAACCACTTATCAGACATTAGCCATTGCAATAGATGTAGCATAAAATAAAACTGGATTATCAGTGTAATCCAGTTTTTTTTTTTTTGTTTATTTATTTATTCTCTAGTTAAGATAGTCGAATCAGACTTGCCTGAATCAGATTCAATAGTCAGTGTATATTCATTATTTGATAATGTTATTGTGATTGAATATCCACCACACTCAAATGATAGATAATTATCTGAAATAGATACGTTTGTACCTACATATCCTGTTTCATCATCTAAATTGAAGTCCATTTTAAATGTGACTGAATATACATATTCATCTTTAGAATACTTATCAGTATTCTTTTTCTTTTCTACTTTAATTTGTACTTTTTGATTCTTGAATGGACTGGTTGAAGAGAATGATCCAGTGAATGTTCCATACATTTTGCTCAAAGAATCAAATTCACTTATCGTATTTATATCAAAAGGAAGTTTAGAAGAGTCAGAATAGATCTTATATTCGACATATCCTCCATTTTCTTGAAGGAATTTGACTGTATCGATTTTTGAATTCGATAATTTGATCTCGGCTTTGGTGACATTTTCAACATTATAAGAATCATCTAAATCAGAGAACGAGTCGAAGTAAAAAGCAAATCTATCTGGCATTATGGTCAATGAATAAACATCTGTTTCTTTATCGAATGTGAAGGCTTCGATTGGCTCACTTCTTCTAGGCATAGAGTAGGATAAATGAGTTATATACGATCCATCGCTATCCTTTTCTTTTTCTTCTTTATAGTAGTATGTTCCATCCTCTTTTGTGATTTCATGTACATATCCATCTTTGACTAAAGCACCGCTGAAATTATTATCATCGATTTGATAGAACATTACAGAGGAGGATATATATCCTTCGAGATAAGGCATTTTAACATTGCTTATATTTGATACATTTCTTTCAAAACTATAAGGATTGCTAAATAAGTTATCAAAAGCTGATTTCAATGCATCATGATAGTCTTTGTGCTCATATGGAACAGGTTTATTAGCTTCGTGATCAACGTTTTTGTCATTGTTAATAGTGAAGTCGATTTCATAATGGAATGGAGATCCATCCTTATCATTAGCTTCCTTACTAACTATATGGAATGAATCTATGGAGTCGTTCTTAACTATAATTTTGAATTCATCAAAACTCATTATGGATAAGATTGCTATTTTTGATGTGAAGTTTCTAGCAGCCTTAAATCTATTACCTGCTGTTTGACCATCTTTTGAGAAATCCAAGTAATAGTTACCATCATTATCCTTATCGAAGAAACCCGAATCACTTGTTTCATCGTAGAATGGATTTGATACCATTGACCAGGATAAAGATCCTTCTCCATCTGAGGCTTTGGTCAATACTAGATTGTTATTTTCATCTATATCATATGTTCCGACATATTCATTAGATTCTTCAGTGATTTTAAAATAATCTAAGCTTCCTTCTTCATCTCCGACTTTTCTATCGTAGTGATAAGAATCATCGCTGAATTTAGTTGTGAATGTTGTTGTTTGATTTAAGTCATCACCATCAAAATCTTTGATGGTTCCATTTATAGTCAATCCTGTTTTCATGGATTCGAACAAATCGAATAAGGACTTAGTCGATTTAGAAGTAGATGAATTGTTAGTGGATTGTTTGTTAGTCGATGATGGGTTTGTACTAGGCTTAGATGTGTTGGATGTTGTGTTTGTGCCACTGCAACCGACCAACAACAAAGCTAAAGATAAAATAGATAGATATTTAGATTTCATGATTTCCTTCTTTCATTGACCTTAAGATTTAACACTATTGTGCGATATTTATTCAAGAGAAGATTTAAGCAATTTGATTTAAACCAAAAAGCAGCCATCCTATAATGGCTGCTTGATGATAATATTGATTATCAATTAGTAAGTATCTGGAACTGATAAAGCACTGCTGAATACATGAATTTTTACAGAGTTTTGTGCGACACCATTCCAACTATTTATATATGGACTCACTGATAGTTCGTATACATTTCCGTTTATAGTCTTTGTATAGAGTTTATAGGCGGCGTAAGTATCGTTGTAATTTGATTTGTCGGTTAAGGTCCAACCATCTTCTACTAATTTTGCCTTATAGTTTTCTATGAATTCATCTCTTGCAGTTTCATTTTCAAATTTCTTGGTTTCAAAGTAACAATCGTTATGACCGGCATCATATAATGAATTTGTATGAGCGATTGTATTATCCCATCCCGGCTTTGCATATAAGTAAGGAACAACATTGTCGATTTTCCATGCTACCATTTCATTATATAAAGAACTATTCGCTTCTTGGAATGAAGTAGGTTCATCGTGTTCTTTAGCCTTGGTCCAGTCTATATCGATGGTAGTAGAATCGTAATTAGAATAATTGGCTTCGATTGTGACTTCTTCATCAAAGGATTCTAGTTTTGTAGAAATCTTAGATACATATCCATCAGTGATATAGAGATTTCCTTGGTCGATATATTGACCATTCATATAAGGAAGATATAAACACTGACCTACGAATTGACCATTCTTTCCATTTCCACCACGTGATACATATGCACCATTAGAGTTTTTATCAGCAAAGATATCAGCTGAGAATGCAAAGGTTGGATAACGATTTACTGTATCGCTCTGGAATGGAGTTGTATGAGTCTTTTCAATATATAAATCTTTGGTAGTATCATTGTAACTATACTCATAGTATCCAGTATCAGTCTTTTTAATACCAGTATGTGTTGTTTTACCATTTATAGTTACTACTTGGTCAATAGCATCTTCATTAAACTTCATTGTGTACATATTGACTGACGATCCGTAATCCAATGAGTATTTAACTGTATAGTTATGGCTTGAAGCTGAAGCATTTCTTGCTGTTTCGATAGTGTCATGATAAGTCTCATGTGTGAAAGGCTCTATATGTTTTATTTTAGCAGTGCCTATTTCTGAAATAGTTCCAGTAGCTATAAATCCGTATTTGGTGTCAGGATCAGATTCATTTGTTGCGGCAGGATCTACGATCATGGTGACTCCATCGATCACTCCGTTTGTAACGGAGAAATACAAGTCATCCAAAGCTACATTAGATCTTCTTAACAACATTAAAGGAATCAAAGTTTCATAGTAATATCCACCGATGTAGTGATATGTTTTTCCTCCATCGAATGTTGCGAAGTCTTCATAGGAGAAATAATCACTTTCTCCTCCAGTCACTCCTAAGAAGTTGGCGTAGTTAGCGTCAAAGCTTCTTTTATTTCCTTCCTCATTAGTCAAAGTCTCTTTTGCGAGTTTATTATTTATATCGATGTATTCTTTGGAAAGACTAGAGCCATTTCTTACATAGGCTTGGTTCATTGTTTCTTTTTGTTTGATATTATCGTATGCAGTTACTGAGTATGCATCAGTTAAATTGTATTCAAGGTTAAATAAATATGAATCGTCATTTTCTTCGAATATGATTTCTAAATCAGTATCACCTTTTTCTGTGGAATTCAATTCATAGTCATAATCGTAAAGCTTTTCGTTAATATTGAATTTAGCTGCTCCGGTGACAGTCTTGAACATGTCTTCGTTCATAGCTTCACCTTCTTCGACGGTTACTTCCATCTCAGAATAGACGGATTCATCATCCGCCATTGTGGCTTTGATGATTACAGTTCCAAACTTATCAGGCATTGAAGTTAGCAAAGCTTCCTCTTGCTCTTGATTTTCTAATCTGGAAACTTTAACTATGCTTTCATCGGATGAAGTCCAATTGACATCCTTGTTTCCATATTCATCTACGATTGCATAGATAGATCTTTGTTGATTAGGATAGAGATTTCCCATCATCTTAAGCTTAATTCTGTCATCAGTATGGAGCTCTTTGTTAGAAGAGGTTGTATCTTTTCCTGTGTCTGATGTGTTAGGCTTTGGTGTGGGTGTAGCACTAGGATTGGTAGAAGGTTGTGTAGATGGTTCTGTTGTCTTGCCACACGATCCTAGCAATGTTAATAATATTAGTGTGGAAAGACCTATTTTATTTTTTCTCATTTGTTTTTATTCCTTTCGTTTTATCTATGAGGGCTAGATTATAAAGGCATAAGTTATCCTAGTCAAGTGATTAGATAACACAAGCATCACTTGTCAAATAAACATCGATAATATGAAATATGGTTGTTTGATTCTCTTTAATATTTTGTGTAATCAGTCTTCTATATTTTTGATAAAATAATAAAAGTTAAGTGCTTACACAAGAGCAATAAAGGATTAAAGGAGAAATTGTTATGGAAAAAAGCTATTTTACTTCTAAGAACAATGTAAAAGCCAAAGACTATACGAATATATTGGATGATGCAGAGGAGCATGATAAGTCTAAATCATATGATAGCTTACCTTTTGCTTATAAGCATGTAAAATTGAAAAGTGAATATATAAGTGAGAATGTACTCCTTTCAGTGAATCACTTAAAAGTATTCTATAAGAAGAAACACTTCTTAAAGAAGGAATACATCAAAGCGGTTCATGATATCAGTTTTAAAATTCATAAAGGTGAAATCTTTGGAATAGTAGGAGAAGAGGGAAGTGGAAAGACTATTACGGCTAAAGCTATAGTAGGGGAAGAAAGCATAACTTCTGGTGCTGTCTATTTTAAAGGTGCACGTATTGCAGCTGGAGACAGATGGAACAGGAAGGAAATAGAGTGGTCTAAGAAAAATGGAAAGAAGGAAATCGAGAGATTGAAGAATGCTAAGACCGTAGAAGAAGTTGAGGATCATCCTTCTAAAGTCGATAACCTTTATGTAGGAAAAGAAATCTTGGATTATTCTTTAGTTCGCTCTAAATATGCAGTATCTACTAGATTCTTAATCTATAGTGAATTGAGCAAAGGGCATTCCTTTGATTATGCTTTGAAGTATATAGAAGCATTAGCCGAGAGTTTTATCGGTGGAACTTATGATAGAAGCAAATACTTCTTTATAAATGATAAGGAAGCTAATGAGAATGGATATCACTTATTGAGAAGAATTAAAGTGTTGACTGAGAAGGATGTATTGGATTCCTTACTTCCAACTAACGATTTAGCTCTATTGATTCAGTCTAGAATTAAAACAGTAAAAATGAACATAAAGTTGATTAAAGAAGAACAGACAAGAAAAATCAAACAAATAAAATTCGATAATGAAAATAATGATTATAGATTGAGAATTCAAATACAACCTTTGTTCTTAAATGCATTAGACCCTGATATGAATGTTAGAGATGTTTTGACTAGTAGAATCAAATCTTTAAACAATGCTGCTATTGCAGAAAGAAGCTCTAAGGCTTTGGAAGAAGTCGGACTAGTTTCAAGTTACTTCTCTTTATCGGTTAAAGATTTGAAATCTTTTGAAGCAGTTAAAGTTGAATTGGCTGCGGCTTTAGCTGCTAACCCTGAACTTTTGATAGTCAATGATCTTCCTAAGACATTGACTAAAGAGGAAGAAGAGGAATTTATTGAGTTGTTGAGAAAACTTAGAAATAGCAGAATGATCTCTATTCTTTTCATGAGCAGAAATCTTAATTTGGCTAAGCAAATTTGCGATACTATCAGCATTCTTCATGATGGAGATATGGTCGAATTAGCAAAGAAGGATGAGCTTTTGAGCAATCCTATTCATCCTTATGGAAAAGCTTTTGTTAAGGCTTTTGAAAAAGACGATGGTGATCATAAAGTTGATTATGATTCATCGAAGAAACGTGATTATTCAAAGGAGAAACCGACATTCCAAGCAGTCATTCCAGGTCATTATGTCTTGTTCGATACTAATGAAGCTATCGCTTATAAGAGCTTGATTCAAAGCCAAAACAAGTTTAATAAGTGATCGTTTAAATCCTTTAGTCTATTATCTAGTTTTATCTTTTATCAGTTAAATCAATTACTTGTTTATGTATTTGATTTTCATCTTACAATGAATATAAGGAAGGAATTCTATTATGAGCGATACGAATAATAAAGAGCAAAAGAAAGAATGGTCAACTTTTAAAAAATGGATAGTATCTATATTGATAATATTATTGACTTTAGTTGTTATTTTAGGAGGAACTATATGCGCTTTGTATATACGTTCTGCAACGTATAAACCTAATGATCAAAAGCCGAAAATAGATACGAAAAGCGAATTCGTAACTCAAGGAAATGAGAATGGTACAAAAAGAGCAATCTATGATAAGGATGGTAATAGATTGCAGATAAAAGGCATCAATGCTGGGAATGTACTTGTTCAAGAAGGATGGATGAGCCCATTTGACAATGATCCTAAGAAAGATGAAGATGGAAATCTTATAAAGGATAATGATGGTAATTTAACTTATGCGGAGTTCACTCAGGAAGACTTTGAAGAAGGATTGTCAAATAATCCAAATTTAAAGGATAACAAAGATGAATTGATGAATCTTTACTATAAGTCTTTCTTCTCTGAAGATGACTTTAAGAAAGTTAAAGAATTACAATTCAATACCATTAGACTTCCTTTCTACTGGCGAAATATTTTAAATGACGATTTTACTAGAAAAGATGAAAGTGTTGCATTCTCTTATTTAGATTGGTTCGTAGAGCAATGTAAGGTTAATGATTTATATGCTATCTTAGATTTGCATGGTGTTCCTGGAAGTCAAAACGGTTTTGAGCATTCGGGATTGTTCTTAGAGCAACCAACATTTTGGCATAACGAGACATACGAGAATGCTGTCATAGATTTATGGGACTATGTCAGTGAACATTACACAAACAATAGAAAAGATATCGCTTCTTGGATTTTATCTTATGATGTCATAAATGAACCTCAATCTTCAAAGAATGAAAATCAAGATAAATATTGCACTGATTATCAAGATAAATTATATAAGGTTATAAGAGAAAACAATGATCAGCATCTTATCACATTAGAGTTCATGTGGGACTATTCAGTATGCCCTAATCCAGATAAATATGGATGGTCTAACATCATGTATGAATTGCATCAATATAATTGGAATAGCAATCTTATCAATTTGGAAACATTCAAATCTTACTTCGATTCGAAATTATTAGGTCACGATTATGATGTTCCTATCTATATAGGTGAATTTAACTGGTTCGAAAATTTGGATAGTTGGAAGAAATGTTTGGTTGATTGGTACGATGATAGAGGATATGGTTGGACCATATGGAACTATAAGACCACAGTAACTGGTGGCTGGACTTCATCTTGGGGTGTTTATACAGCACAGATGAAATTAAATAAGAAAAATGAAGAAACTAAAGTAAATATTCATACTTGTACTTTAGATGAATATAAGAAGGCCTGTGAATTAGTCAAGACAGAAAATTGTGCTACTTCTTTTACATATGATATGATTAATATATATAACACTGAATGGAAAGTTTAAATAGTATAATTAGATAGAAGACAATATTACGATTTTGAAATAGTGATATAATACTTATGTATAGGAGGATATATAAATGAAAAATAAAATTAAAAAAGTTGTTGTTTCTATTATGTCTCTTCTAAGTGTTGGGTTTGCTTCTTTCAACTTTACGAGTTATCAACCATCAACAAATTTAATTCCTAAAAGAGCTTATTCGACTATTACTGGCAAATGGGCGACATTAAAAGTAAAGATTTTTGCCTACTATAATGGTGTAAATTCATCCGGTTTTGGTCTTGGTCATGCCTTTATTACTGTTGAAAACTTAGCATATAATGAGCAGACATTTGGTCATGCAACATTGAATGTTACTCAAGGTGCTACAGTTGGAACTTGGGGCAACATAAGAGAACATAATGGGTTATGGTATAACTTGGAAAAGCACGCTTGGATTCAAAATAAAAAAGCATATGATGGAATTGTCTCTTTGACTACTTACTTAGATGAAAAAGAAGCTAATGTATTACATGCATATGTGAGAGATTATGATTCATGGTCTACTTTTAATAATTGCTCTTCCTTTGCTGCTGGTGCTTGGAACCTCATTTCCAACGAGAAAGTCACAGCTGGTCTTATAAATACACCTGAAAATTTAGCAAATTCAATCAAATGCTATTCGGATTATAAGACTAATGATGATTTACCATCTTATTGTGGAAAAGTGTTTTATATGGATAATGGTGTAAAAACTTATCCTCAAACTATTGCAATGCTTACCAGTTTATATGATGATCCATATAGTTATAGAAAGGAATTATAAAATATGACTTATTTAATTTTGTCCATTGTGAGTTTAGTTCTTTGTGTAGTTTCCGGATTTTTTATTGTTGTTGGCAATACTGTTTTGGTTAACAAGCCTTGGGAAAATCTCGGCGATGGATTCTGGTCCGAGCAATTAGCTACAAACGTGAGAAATACTTCTATTGTTCTACTCGTTGTTTTTATCGTGCTAGCAATTGTTTTATTTGTTCTTTTTCTTAGAAAGAAAAAGAATGATAAAAGACGTAAAGAATTAGAAGAAAAAGAGAAGAATAAGTAAAATAGAAAAGCTCAATGACCTAATCATTGAGCTTTTTTAAATCAAATTTTTCTTATTTATTATCGTCGCTCTTTGCTTTATCATCTTGTTCTTTCATAGCAGAGATGGATTCTGTGACAACATTTGCTATGGAAGAAATTTAAGTTATATCGGATGGGATGATCAGCTTAGTAGCTTTACCATCTGCGACTTTAGATAATGTCTCATAGGATCTGATTGTTAATACAGCGTTAGATGGATTGGCCTCATTTATCATTTTTATTGCTTCAGCCTCGGCTTTTCTCACCATCAATTCACCATCAGCTTCAGCTTTTTTGACTTTGAGAATCGCCTCAGCTTGAGCCTCGGCTTTTTTGATAGTTGCTTCTTTCTCAGCCTCTGCATTTAATATTGCTGCCTCTTTGTTACCTTCAGCGATAGTTATTGCAGAGGTCTTTTCACCTTCAGCTATCAATATCTTTTCTCTCTTTTCACGTTCTGCTCTCATCTGTTTTTCCATTGCAGATTGAATATCTTTTGGAGGCAAGATATTTTTGACTTCGACACGCGTGACTTTGATTCCCCAAGGATCGGTGGCGTCATCAAGGATTTGTCTCATCTTAGTGTTTATGATGTCACGACTGGTTAGGGTTTGATCCAAGTCCAAATCACCGATAATATTTCTCAGTGTTATGGCAGATAATGCTTCTATACCGGCGATAGGATTTTCTACTCCATAGGTGAATAATTTAGGGTCAGTCACATTGAAGAAGACGACTGTATCTATTTGCATAGTGACGTTATCTTTTGTGATGACGGGTTGAGGAGGAAAATCATAAATTTGTTCCTTCATCGAGACTTTCTTTTGAATTCTATCCACAAACGGAGCTAGGAAATGAATTCCTGTGTCCCAAGTACAAAGATATTTTCCTAATCTTTCAATTACGTATTTATCTGTTTGGTTTACTATCTTAAGTGAGCAAAGCAAAATGATTAAGACTATAAATACTATTACTGCAAAAATTGAAATAATGACTATTGCTTCTGTTGGCATTTTATAATCCTCCTTTAATTAGATTTTTTGACAAGAAGTTTATTTCCTTGTATAGAAATGACTTCTACGATTGAATCGACTTCTATTGTATCATCTTCATCTCGTTTGATAGCATTCCAAATGATATCATTGATTTTTACTTCACCTTTTTCTAGAGAAGTTATTCTTTTTACTACGATTCCTTTTTTTCCTATCATAGTATCTACATTTGTCTTTGAATGGAGATGAACAAGTCTCTTTTGGAGTATAGGTCTTATTACTAAGAAAGTTATTAATGACACTCCAACAAAGACAATAATCTCACCCCAGTATGGCATTCCAGGAATAAAAGTTATGGCGAAAGCTACTATAGCTCCAACACAAAACCATACTGAAACTAAAGCTTCAGTCAACAGCTCAGCCATCAAAGCTAAAGCGAAGATTACGGCCCAAACTATTAAACCTAAACTTTTAATGCGTAGGTATTGAATCATCGAAGATATCGGCCAA
>OJML01000270.1_pt1 | contig 32571 bp, 40 predicted proteins | sample 1597221 | NCBI WGS metagenome assembly OJML01 (sample SAMEA2452123, study PRJEB22498) | human gut metagenome | biome: human feces; feature: human gut; material: feces | place: Australia | collected 2012 | reverse complement strand
TTTCATGTGCTCAACTGACTAAAGTCACTAATTCTCTTTTCAGAGAATTACACAAGTAAAAAAGGCAGATTTCTCTGCCTTACTTATTGAACTTGAATGTCTTAATACCAGGATAAACTGCACTATCACCTAAAGCTTCTTCAATACGAAGTAACTGATTGTATTTAGCCACTCTTTCAGTTCTACTAGGAGCACCCGTCTTGATCTGACCTGCATTGAGTGCAACAGCTAAATCCGCAATAGTTGTATCTTCTGTTTCACCAGAACGATGAGATACGATTGCTGTCATGTTTGCGTTATGAGCCATCTTAATAGCTTCTAATGTTTCAGAAAGAGTACCAATCTGGTTTAATTTAATAAGGATAGAATTACCTGCTTTTAATTCAATACCTTTAGATAAACGTTTAGTATTAGTAACAAATAAATCATCACCTACTAGCTGTACTTTATCTCCTAATTCCTGAGTCATAAGTGTCCAGCCTTCCCAGTCTTCTTCGTCTAAACCATCTTCCAATGAATAGATTGGATACTTTTCAACTAAAGACTTCCAATGTGCAATTAACTCTGCAGATGTATAAGTCTTACCTGACTTAGGTAATTTATAGAAGCCTTTCTTATCAGTCTTCCATTCACTTGATGCAGCATCAATCGCAAGTACAAAATCTTTACCTGGTTCATAACCTGCATTCTTAACTGCTTCTAGAATAGTTTCGATTGTTTCTTCATCAGTTGATAAGTCTGGCGCAAATCCACCTTCATCACCTACTGAAGTAGCGAGTCCCTTAGATTTTAATAATGACTGTAATGCATGGAATACTTCAGTCGCCATTCTTAATGCATCCTTAAAGCTATCAGCACCTACTGGCATGATCATGAATTCCTGTACGTCCACAGTATTTGTGGCATGAGCACCACCATTTAAGATATTCATCATTGGGACAGGAAGCTTATTCGCATTCACACCACCAATGAAACGGTATAAAGAAATACCTTCACTCTTAGCAGCAGCCTGAGCAGCCGCTAAAGAAACAGCTAGAATCGCATTGGCACCAAAGTTAGATTTATCTTCTGTACCATCTGCTTCAATCATTAGTTTATCAACATGATATGTATCTCTTGCATCTGCACCAATGACTGCTTTCGCAATTTCATTGTTCACATGTTCGACTGCCTTAGAAACACCTTTACCACCAAACTTCTTAGGATTGTTATCTCTTAGTTCTAATGCTTCAAATTCACCTGTAGAAGCACCACTAGGACTTGCAGCACGTCCTACTGTACCATCCGCAAGAGTCACTTCTGCTTCTACTGTAGGATTCCCACGAGAATCAATAATTTCACGTCCATATACTTTCTCAATTAGATATTTATTCATTGTTTACCTCCGAGTTAGACTTCTCTAACTATAGTTAGTCTAGCATAACTATAGTTGTTAAACAAGTAAAATGACCAAGAAAAATTAATTTAATATATTTATTGCATTTACCCTGTATGTATGATAATATCTAGTTAGTTACTACTAACTAGCAACTAAAAAAAACATATCCTTACAATCCTTAAGAAAAGAGTGGCCACGGCCACTCTTTTTACTTGATATTTAATTGTTGTGAAAGACGATGTGATGCAAGCATCACTCTTGTCATTGGTAGATCATGATTAACTGGAGAATCTACACCAAAGTAGACCTTCATGACCATGACCGCAAAGGCATTGGCATCGATAACATATTCAAGATCATGAGGTTGTTTCATATTTGTGTAATCCTGATAATAACGTCTTAATTCTGTAAATAACGCAAATAAGGATTTTTGATTTTCCTTCTTGAAAGCATCGATATCAACATATAAGCATCCTTGCTTTCCTGATATATATTTCACTAAATGATAGTTCTGACCTTCTGGCATTTCATAAACAACATCTACGCGAGGGACATCCTGAAGACTACAGCCAAAAGAGATCAGTTTCTCTAAATAACGTTTCAACATGAGTCTTACCTCCTTCAACATCACACTTGTGATGTTGGTAGTATTTTACACCAAAAATCATAAAAAGCAAGAATATCACTAGTAATATTTAAGTGGTAAAATCAAGAAATCATCATTATATATGCTTTTTTAGTGCCTCCATATAGGCTTCTCCATAACGTGAAAGAATCATATTCTTTTGTGTAATAGTGCCTACTCTCATAATTTCATCCACCAATAAAGGAACAGAAATAATTGTTTCACCATTCAATTCTTTAGAGATAATACCAGTAGATACTGTATAACCATTTAAACCTATCAACAAGTTAAAGAGTGTCGCACGGTCTCTTACCTTAATGTTTCTCTTTCTATCTAATGTACTTAATACTTCTTCTGAGAAATAGAAAGAATTATATTCTCCCTGTTCAAAAGAAAGATAGGGGTAATCTTCTAAGTCTTTAAGAGTTAATGTCTTCTTATAAGCAAGAGGATGGTGGTAAGAAATAAAAACATGAGGTTTTGCGACAAATAGTTCTTTAAATTCTAAGTTATTCTGTCTGATCATCTTCATGATGACTTCTTCATTCTTAGGGCATGTATAAAGAACACCTATTTCACTTTTCATAGTAGAAACATCTTCGATAATTTCATGTGTTTCTGTTTCTCTTAATGTGAAATCATATTGGTTAACACCAAACTGTCTAATAACATCCACAAAGGCATTAACTGCAAATGAATAATGCTGGCAGGATACACTAAAATGAGGACTTTGATGTTTATCATTCATATAGCGTTCTTCAAGTAGATCAGCTTGATCTAATACCTGTCTAGCATAACTTAAGAATGTTTCTCCTTCTCTAGACACAATAACACCTTTATTGGTACGCCTAAAGATTGTGATATGCATTTCGCTTTCTAATTCTTTAATCGCATTTGTAAGAGAAGGCTGTGAGATAAATAGTCTTTTAGCCGCCTGAGTAATGCTTCCTGTTTGTGCCACCATGACGACATAACGTAATTGATTGAGTGTCATGAGATCCTCCTTTTCCTGGGAAATTATTTTGTTTTGAGTGTCAGTTCTGCAATCTTTGTCTGACCGTCCTGTAAATAGAGTGGTAATGTACGTGACGATGATGTAATAGAATCCTTGTCTGTCTTCTTTAAATAACCTTTAATCCCATCTTCACTTTCTGCAAGAATGAGATCAGGAACACTACCTACATAGTCTGATAAATCAGGACCATAAGTCTGCCCTGATTCATTTTTAGGATAGCCCTTTTCAATGATTTCCTGGCTATCAGGAATAATCAAATGATTATTAATATAGGCAATCTCGAAGCGAGACATCTCATTTGGTATATTTTTCTGAAAATAGAGAACACCACATATAGAAATTATAAAAAAGAGGGGAATAACCCAAAGTATTTTATATTTTGACATCCATTACTTCTCCTTCTTGTGTAAATGAGAGAACCTGATCTTTATGACCCTGTTCTTCTATAAATCTTTCAATGACATCATATTTATTCCAACAATGCATTGGGACAATATAACGCGTATGACATACTTTTAAGAAGTCTGTAATACCTTCATGATAATTATCTTCTAGACGAGGATCTAAAGGAATAAAGGCTACATCTATATCAAAGTCCTTCATCTTTTCTAGTTCTGTATGATAAAGGTTCTTCTGCCAATCAAGCCACTCTTTATCTTCCCCAATCCAATCCCAGTTATTGAGATCTCCAGCATGATAAAGAGTATAACCATCTACTTGTACCATAAACGCAATACCTTCATCATTTGATAAATAAGTACTCACTTCTATATTAGAATCAAAATAAACAATATTGTCCTTTAAATAAGAGATAGAATCATCTTCTATTTTCTCTATATCACTAGATAGTAAATAATGAACATCTTTGTATTCATTCTTTAAGTCAAAGATTTTCTTAGAATAATGATCACCATGTCTATGACTTGCAAAGACATAAAGTTTCTTACCCTCAGGTACTTTTGGAATAGCCCCTGTATAATAATCAAATAACAAGCATGTACGATTTGTTTCTATAAAGAAACTGCTATGAGCTATATAAGTAATTTTCAACATAATACCACCTCTATTTTGGTATTATAGCACCTTTGATTCTCTCTTCCATCTATTTTATAATACATAAAAAGGAGAAAATTAGATGACAGAATGTATATATGTCGGTATGGGTGGTTTGATTCCTTTAAAGACTACACATGGATTTCCATTACTGACTTTATTTATTAATATTCTTGGTGCATTTTTAATAGGTTTTATTAGCACAATAGCTTTAAAGAAGTCTATGAATCCCCACTTAGTTCTATTACTTAAAACAGGATTATGTGGGGGATTTACTACCTTCTCTACATTTGCGTTAGAATCTATTACTTTACATAAGAATGGCAATACAACTCTTGCAATGATTTACATAGTTCTAAGTATAGTACTTGGACTAAGTGCAGTCATTCTAGGTGATTATTTTGCACACTAAAAGGCAGATTTCTCTGCCTTTTTAATTATTTGATTGCTTCTTTTAATGCATGTGCAAACTGATCTGCACAAGATGTATTTTTCATACCACAAGTATTGCCTTCTAGAATAGCTACGATTTCTTCTGCTTCTTTACCTTCTACAAGTTTACCAATGGCTTTTAAGTTTCCATTACATCCTCTAGTAAATACAACGTTATGAATTGTATGACCTTCTAAGTCAAAATCAATAGCAGTTGCACAAGTTCCTTTAGTCTTATAAGTAAAATGTTCCATAATCATATCCTCCTTCTACTATACTAACAAAGGAAGGAATAATGTGGCAAGACCTAAAAAGAAGAAAAAGCCCATACAGTCTGTCACAGTTGTGACAAATACGCCTGATGCAAGTGCTGGATCGATATTTAAACGTTTTAAGATAACTGGTACTAAATAACCCGCAATATTAGCTGCAAGCATATTTAAGATCATAGCCAAACCTGCGACTAAACCAAACCATGGGTTACTAGCAAACCACCAGGCACCAAATGCGACAATAATACCAATCACAATACCTGATAATAAGCCAACTGTGATTTCTTTACAGAAAATCTGGAAGGCATTGTCTTTATCCACTTCACCCAAAGATAAACCACGACATAAGATAGTAAGTGATTGTGTCCCTGCATTACCACCCATTCCAGTAACAATGGACATAACTGAAGATAAAGAGACAACTTTCGCAATAGTCGATTCAAAATTTGCGACCACTGCAGCAGCCATAACAGCTGTAAATAAGTTGACAATAAGCCAAGGAATACGGCTCTTTGCAGATTCTAATACTGTAGAATCTACACGTTCTTCACCACTCATACCAGCCATTAAGTTGATATCTTCTGTTGTTTCTTCTTCCATGACATCCATAACATCATCAATTTCAATCACACCAAGCATATGATACTCTGAATCAACAACTGGCATCATATAGAAGCCATATTTCATAAACTTCTTAGCCACTTCTTCCTGGTCCATATTAACATCTACTGTCTTTACATTAGGATTCACAATATCCATGATTGGTGTATCGAAAGAAGAAGATACAATATCTCTTAATGAAATAACACCTTTCAATACCTTTTCTTTATCTAAAACATATAAATAATACGTTGTATCTTCTTCAACCTGAGTCTGTAAGTATTCTAAAGTCTTTAATACTGTATTATTGGCTTTAATAGAGATAAACTCTGTTGTCATGATACCACCAGCAGTGCTTGGATCATATTTCAACAGGCTCTCAATATGTGTCTTATCCTCTATGTCTAATTTAGATAATACATCTGCACGTTCTTCTGGATCATCAAGTTCACCAATCAAATCGGCTAATTCATCATCACTCATCTCATCTAGGATAGCACTCTGACGATCTTTAAGGAATGTTTTAAGGATTTCATACTGTTCATCTTCATCCTCTTCTTCCTCAATAACATCCGCAATAATATCATTTGGGAGTTTAGAAAGAATATTATTTAACTGACTATGATGGTCCTGTAATACATCAAGAATATCCGCGGGGTGAATATCATCTATCGCTTCCTGAATCTGTTCTGAAGTCCCATTTATTAAGAGACTCGTAAGATGTTCTTTTGTCATCTTATCCATGTTATTCACCCTCCTTGTATACATAAAAGTCCTTTGCCATTTTATCATTTTTTATGTTAAATCTAAAGCCTTATGATGTAAAAACTATTACAAAAAAAGTCATCGTTTAGATGACTTTCATAGCGCCTTGTTGTCTTATATGAGTGACATAACAACAATGTTTACCCATATACTTTTCTATTTCATTCTTATACTTTCTTGCATAATCATTTTCAACAAATACCTGAATAGTCCCTTCAAAACCAGGACCATGTACTCTTACTACACCCTTATCTTTTAGAATCTTTTCACTCATACAGATTGCGAGAGAAATATTCTGATGAGAAGGATCTTTTGAAGAATAAACATTCTGTAAATATTCAAATGAACTATTACCAGAACGCTTCACCTGGATCTTAAATTCATTAAAGTTACCATCTCTTAGTGCCTTTAATTCTTTATTTACACGCTTTTCTTCACTATAGAAATGCATTGCACGTAAGATAGCTCTATCTGAACATACTTTACGCATTGGAATAATATGATCATAGAATTCATTTTCATCTACTTCTCTTAAGAATTCTTTACCAAAATATTTGGCTACTGATCTCATTTCTTCAATAATAGCACGATATTCTTTCGTTAAGTTAGCTGGTACATCTTTTGTATCTACGATACATAAAGAATGATTGAACTGTTCAAACTTGATCATCTGTTTCTTAATAAGTGGTTTCTTAGGATCCTTGAAATCAATCTTAATTAAGCCACCAATCGCACAAGCTGCCTGGTCCATTAAACCACATGGCTTACCAAAATAGATATTTTCAGCATACTGTGCAATCTGTGCAATAATTAATGAGCTAATTGAGCCACTATTGTATAAACCATTAAGAATAGTGGCAAGAAGAACTTCTATTGCAGCACTTGATGACATACCTGAATAAAGTGGTACTTCACTTGTAATATAAGCTTTAAAACCGCCTACTTCATAACCTAGTTTCTGGAACTGAGACACAATGCCTTTAATTAAAGATTCAGTTGTACCCTGTTCATCAAAGGCTAACCTTAATCCTGTTTTACTAGTTGTAATAGGACGAATATCTGGGAATCCTTCAGACACAAGTCTTACAACATTGTCATCTGTAGGTGTAACAACCGCAATAATATCACGGTTTACAGCACATGCAAGCATCTTACCGTGCTGATGATCTGTATGCATACCACAGATTTCACTACGTCCTGGTGCACTATAGATTTCTACTTCTTCATCACCATATAATTCAATGAATTTTTTCAAAGCAGCGACATAACGATTTTTCTGCTTTGTAAGTCTGGCATCTTCTGTATAAAGATCCTTGATCAGCGCTTTGTATTCCCCTTTGTTAAATCCTGTAATAATCTTACTTGCTTTTTTCACTTAAATCACCTCGAATATATATATGAAATTATTGATAATTATCTATTAAGATTTTAACATTTCTTACTATGGTTGTACACTTCTAGACAAATGAATATTCGAAATTAATCACACAATAGTATGTTGTATTCATTTCTTTGACCTTAGAAGTAATTAATTTATTAAGTTCCTTCTTACTATACTTATCATCCTTCATTAATACATCAAAGACAAGATTAGTATGTGTAGGACCTCTCACTATTCTAAAGTCATGGATAGAAAGTGATGAATCAATAGATTCTACAATACGAGTCACTTTATCTCTTAATTCATTTGTGAGTGTATCATGGATGTCAATAGGATCCATATGAATTGTAGTAAGGATATGAAATTTCTCCATCATTGCACGTTCAATATTATCTATTTCATCATGCGTTGTCATCATATCAATAGAAGCATCTACTTCACAATGAACAGTTAAATAACGACGTCCTGGGCCATAGTCATGCATCATTAAATCATGAATACCCATAACACAGTCATAACTCATCAAATAGTCTTCTATTTCTTTAATTGTTTCTGGATCTGGTTTAATACCAAGAAGTGGATCAATGGTTGATTTTGCGATAGATATACCAGAAATGACAACAACAACAGAGACTGCCGCACCAATGAGACTATCCACTGGTAGATCAGTAACTAAAGAAGCTACTAGAGCCACAATAGTGGCAGAAGTTGCCATGACATCATTCATACTATCCTGGGCTGCTGCTTCTAATGCGGTTGAATTGATTTCTTTACCTGCTTTACGATTAAAGTAACCCATCCATATCTTAACGAATACTGAGAATATCAAAGCAATAAGTGCAGGAACACTGAACTTGACTGCTTCTGGATTAAAGATTTTTAAAACGGCATCCTTTAAACTCATTAAACCAACTAAAATAATTAAAAAAGAAATGCCTAAACCTGTAATATATTCAAAACGTCCATGACCATATGGATGTTCTGCATCAGGATGCTTATTAGCAAGCTTAAATCCAAAAAATGTCGCAATGTTACTTCCTGCATCAGATAAGTTGTTGTAACCATCTGCGACAATAGAAACAGAATGAACTAATGTTCCAAAAATAAGTTTAAATATTACAAGTATAATATTACATACTATAGAAATAATAGAACAGACTGTTCCATATTGTTCTCTTACATGTGCATTTTCAGTATTCTTATAATCACGTACAAATGTTTTTATTAATAACTGATACATATATACTCCCCCTTAACTATTAAAAAAGAGAAAGGAACCTTTCTCTAAAAAATTGAAACAATTTTTCTAACGTAAACGTTTCTTCCATCACGTCTTACGAGTTCTAATTCATCCATTTCATCAAGATAGCCTTCAATCTTTGCAGCATTGACTTTCTTATTCGCAATCTTAACTAACATCTCAATAATTGCAGGAGAATCATCTTTTACATAGGCATTATTATCCTGATCATAATGTGGTTTATTCAATAATGTATTTAATACAGCCACATAAGCCCATTTGACTTCTAGTCTTATAAGGTTATACTGCATCCCATTAAATAATTCACCAGGAATGTAATATTGATCATTTTTTTCGCCATTTAGTTCTTCTACATCATCTTTTGTAAGTATTTCTATCATCTTTATCTCTCCCATCTCGCCTATTATAACATAGACTTAATTATCTTTCACTCTTTTTGTGAATGTAGTTACATCGTCAAATCCAATTTCCTGATAATGTTTTAAAACATCTTCTACATGTTCTCCTACACGATCACTTGTATGAGAATCAGTACCCACTGTAATTATTGTACCACCTAGCTCTTTATAACGCTTCACAATATCAAAATTAGGAAAACCACATGTCTTATTTAATGCATATCCTGATGTATTGACTTCAATACCCTTACCCTTTTGAATAAGTGTCTTTAAGATTTCATCAATAATATCCTGATATAACTCATGTTCTACACGTTTATCTTCATAAGGACCATAACGCATAATATAGTCTAAATGACCTAAACAGTTGAAACAGTCAAATGTCTGTACACATTTTAATGTTTCTTCAAAGAATTCTCTATGTGCTTCTTCTTTTGTTTTACCCTTGAAGAATTCTCCATAATAGAATTCTGTATGATGAATAACATGAATAGAACCAATAACATAATCAAAAGGACATTGTGCTACAAAAGTGTTGATTTCATCAATATGATCCATGTCTAATCCAACTTCAACACCAATCTTAATAGTAATACGATCTACATATTCATTCTTCAAGGCACTCAGTTCCATGAAATATGCATCTGTATCGAGATCAAATGTATCAATAGGATAATCAAAATCACGATGATCAGTAAAACATATTTCATCTAATCCCATTCTAATTGCCTGTTCAATATGTTCACGAGGACTTGCTTCACTATCACCACTAAAATGCGTATGCATATGATAATCAATCTTACGCATTAAGCCCACGCTCCTTCTTATATTCCTCTAATACTTCTGTTTCAGAGAAATGGCGTGTCACTTCATCTTCACCAATCATATAAGTTTCATGACCTTTACCAAGTAATAAGACAACATCACCCTTACAAGCCATATCTAATGCATGATAGATGGCTTCTTTACGATCAGGAATAATCGTATATTCACCATGATACTTATCAATACCCACTACGATGTCCTTGCAGATATCTACAATCTTTTCTCCTCTTGGGTTATCTGCAGTCAAAATAGAATAACCACCATGCTTGGCGACTACTTCACCCGATTCATATCGTCTTGTTTTAGAACGTTTTCCTCCACTGCCATAAACTACAATTAACTTATTAGGATTGTATTGTTCTACAGTAGAAATAATACTTTCAAAAGAAACACCATTATGAGCATAATCGATTAATACACTATAATCAGGTGAGACATGCATGACTTGTCCTCTACCTAATACATGAACCTGTGGTAATGTATTTTGTATATCCTTTGTAGGGACATCAATTAAATAACAGATCATAATTGCGACTAATGCATTATACGCATTGAACTTACCTGGCATAGACGCTTTAAAAGAGGCATTAATTAATCCCTTTGTATCAAAGGTAATACCTAATTCACCATTCTCATTATAAAGTTCAATATGGAGAGCTTTAAGGTCACTGTCTTTTTCAATGCTGTATGTTAATACCTTGCAAGGAACATCCTTTGTGAACTCTTCAAAATGTTCATCATCCTTATTAAATAAACCAACCTGACAGAAATCAAATAAATGTTTCTTACATGCCATATATTCTGCAAAATCCTTATGTTCATTAGGTCCGATATGATCAGGTGAAATATTTGTAAAGACACCATAATCAAATTCAATACCAGCCACACGATTCATCTTTAAAGCCTGACTTGATACTTCCATAACACAATATTCACAATCATGTTCTACCATCTTTCTCATGATACGCTGTAATTCATAAGATTCTGGCGTTGTATTGGCTGTAGGTTCATGGATATCTCCAATAAAAGTACCATTTGTCCCAATAATACCAACTTTCTTACCTGCATGTTCTAGAATAGACTTGATCATTAATGAAGAACTCGTCTTACCCTTAGTTCCTGTAATACCAACAACCTTCAATTCTTTACTAGGATAATTAAAATAAGCACAAGATAATAAAGCTAAGGCAATACGTGTATCCTTGACTCTAATATAAGTCATCCCCTCTTTTAAAGGGACATCCTGAGAAATCACAATCGCGTGGGCTCCCTTTTCAATCACCTGATCAATAAAATCATGTGCATTAAAAGCAGCACCAACCATACAGACAAATAAGCTGCCTTCTTCTACCTTACGTGAATCATAGACTAATGTTGTAATATCTACATCTTTATTCCCAATGATTTCATATTCAAAACCATTTAATAACTTTTCTAATTTCATACAAACACCTCTCTTAAATGATTATAACAAAAAAAAAGAGAGAATTAAATCTCTCCTCTTGTATGGAATTCTTTTTTGTTGCCTGTCACCTTATGTCTTTCCTTTAATTTATCTAAAACATCATCTACAGTTAAACCATAGGCATTCATTAAGACTAATACATGATAATATAAATCACCGATTTCACCAATCAAATCTTCTTTAGATGTATTCTTAGCTGCAATAACTGTTTCAGTGGCTTCTTCTCCAACCTTCTTACAGATCTTATCAATACCTTCATTTAATAAGTAGTTTGTATAAGACTTTTCTACTGGATGTACTTTTCTATCTTCAATAAGATCATAAAGTTCATGCGCAAAATCACTATTGTCATAAGGAATTACTTCATTAAAGAAGCAAGAATAAGAACCTGTATGACAAGCAGCTCCGACCTGTTCTACATAAATAGCGATTGTATCTAAATCACAATCTAAATAAAGACCCTTAATATGCTGGAAATGTCCTGATTCTTCCCCTTTATGCCATAGCTTATTTCTAGAACGTGAATAGAACCAAGTATCTCCTGTTTCTAACATCTTTTCATAGGCTTCTTCATTCACATAAGCAAGCATTAATACCTGTTTAGTCTTGACATCCTGTACAACAGCAGGTACAAGACCATTCATTTTCTCAAAATCTGGTTTCATTAACTATTTCTCCTTACTGGAATACCTGCCTGTGCACAGGATTCCTTAACTTCATCCACTGTGGCTTCACCAAAGTGGAATAAACTTGCAGCTAATGCAGCATCGCAGTCTGTTTCTTTAAAGACATCAACGATATCTTCTTTACCACCACAGCCACCACTTGCGATAACTGGAATATTGACTGCTGCCACTACTGCCTTCAACATATCGATATCAAATCCATCTCTTGTTCCATCCGCATCCATACTTGTAAGAAGTATTTCACCAGCACCAAGAGATTCACATTTCTTAACCCATTCTATTAAATCGAGTCCAGTATTTGTACGTCCACCTGCGACATAGACATCCCATCCAGAATGGTCTTCTCGTGCTTTCGCATCTATTGCCACAACAACACATTGAACACCAAACTCATCACTGGCTTCCTTAATAATATTCGGATTCTTGACGGCAGCTGAGTTAACAGATACCTTATCTGCACCTGCTGCAAGAATCATACGAAAGTCTTCGACAGTACGAATACCGCCACCCACACATAGTGGAATAGAAAGTTCATCAGCCCCTCTTTGGATCAGATCCTTGATGATATCTCTATTTTCATATGTAGCAGTAATGTCTAGAAAGACAACTTCATCTGCACTTTGACGGTCATATTCTTTCGCTAGTTCGATGGGGTCACCAACATCCTTCAGGCCAACGAAATTAACACCTTTTACAACCTTCCCATCTTTAATATCTAGACAGGGAATAATTCTTTTAGCCAGCATTTTCAATGACCTCCTTTAGATTAATACGCCCTTCATAGTATGCTTTACCTACAATACAGGCATAATAATCACGTTTATTGACTTCATAGACATCTTCATCATCTTTCACACCACCAGAGACGACAAAATTAATCTTAGAATTAGCGTGTATTTCTTCATAAAGAGGGAAAGAAGGTCCTGTGAGAGTACCATCTTTAGAAATGTCCGTACATACTATATATTTCACACCTCTCTCTTCTAGCTGATGAATAAATGTCAGATAATCTACATCGCTTGTTTCAAGCCAGCCGGCAATACTGACCTTTCTATCTCTTACATCTACCCCTACGACTATTCTTTCTGGTCCATACTTTTTTAATGCTTCATCAAGAAAAGCAGGATTCTTAATAGCCGCCGTACCAAGAATCACACGATCTACTCCAATCTCATCTAAATACATAGAGACTGTATCCATATCACGAATACCTCCTCCTAATTCCATGGGAATAGAAATAGCAGCACGTATTCTTTTTATTGTTTCTTTATTAGTTGCATGGGCATCTTTTGCACCATCTAGATCTACTACATGGAGATACTTTGCACCCATCTTCTCAAATCCTGCTGCTAATTCTTCAGGATGTGATGAATAAACAACTTTCTTATTGTAATCACCCTTATAAAGACGGACTGCTTCTCCATCTTTTAAATCAATGGCTGGAATAACTAACATAATACCAACTCCTTAAAGGCACGTAAGATCTTCTTACCAATCTCTCCACTCTTTTCAGGGTGGAACTGCGTACCCATGACATTATCTTTATATACAAAAGCAGTAATTTTCTTACCACCATAATTCACACAAGCTCCAATCTGGTCTTCTGGACAATGAGCACTATATGAATGTACAAAGTAGACATAATCGCCTTCTTCTACATACTTTAATAAAGGATGAGACTGTTTAATAACTAACTGGTTCCATCCCATATGTGGAAGTTTTGCATCGACTTCCATCTTATCGACAGAACCTTTTAAGAATCCTAATCCTTTTGTATATCCATTCTCACTGCCTTCTTCAAATAAAAGCTGCATCCCAATACAAATACCAAGTATTGGTGTTCCCTTGTCCTTCACTTCATTAAGTACAGGTACAAGATGACATGCCTCTAAATTACTCATAGCTGCAGGAAATGCGCCAACACCTGGAAGAATAATGCCATCCGCCTGACGAATAACTTCAGGATCATTTGTGACAACTACATCCATCCCCTGTCTTTTACAGGCATTTGTGACTGATCCAAGATTTCCCACATGATAATCAACAATCGCAATCATTTATAACACCCCTTTACTTGATACTACCTGCCCAATGTGGGCTTCATCAATTGTGACAGCCTCCTTGATGGCACGTGCCATAGATTTAAATATTGCCTCTATAATATGATGTGTATTCTTACCATAATGTTCATTAATATGTAGAGTCATGAAGCAGTTATAGGCAAATGCACGGAAGAATTCTTCTGTCATTTCTACTTCATAGTTACCTAGATGAATATTATCTAGTTCTACATTAAAAACTAAATATGGACGTCCACTAAAATCTAAGTCAGTCGTTACAAGTGCTTCATCCATAGGAATAGTGAAATGCCCATAACGGGTAATACCACGCTTATCACCTAAAGCCTTATTGAAGCACTGTCCTAAGACAATCCCTAAGTCTTCTACAGTATGATGAGAATCAACCTGTAGATCACCCTTACATCTCACCTTTAAATCAAAATTACCATGGAAAGCAAGAAGCTCAAGCATATGGTCCATGAACCCTACACCTGTATCCACATCTGCTTCTCCTTTACCATCAATATTTAAAGAAACATATACATATGTCTCTTTTGTCTGTCTTTCTATTTCTGCCTGTCGCATAATTTAATCCTCAAAACGTACCTTGATACTATTAGCATGTGCATCTAAACCTTCTAGATGTGCAAACTTCATAATATCATCTTTGAATGTACCAAGTACTGCCTGTGGATAATAGCTGAAAGCAGAATGCTTTATGAAATCATAAACACCTAAAGCACTATAGAACTTAGCAGTACCACCTGTTGGTAATACATGGTTTGTACCACTCATATAGTCACCTAATGGTTCTGGTGTATACTCACCTAAGAATATAGAACCAGCGTTCTTGATATTTGGCAATTGTTCTAATGGGTTATCTACTAATACTTCTAAATGTTCAGGCGCAATCTTATTAGATAAGTTAATACCTTCCTTGATACTATCTACAATAACAGCACCACCATAGTTATCTAATGAAGACTTGATGATGTCTTTACGAGGTAAATCTTCTACCTGTCTCTTTAATTCTTCATCTACATTCTTTACTAATTCTTTTGAAGTTGTAATAAGAATCGCACTGGCAAGCTTATCATGTTCAGCCTGGCTCATTAAGTCAGCTGCGATATATTTAGGATTTGCGTTCTCATCAGCGACAATAAGAATTTCACTAGGTCCGGCAATCATATCAATATCAACGACTCCATAACATAACTTCTTTGCAGTTGCGACAAAGATATTACCTGGACCCACAATCTTATCTGCCTTCGTAATTGTATCAGTTCCATAAGCAGCAGCGGCAACACCCTGTGCTCCACCACATTTATAAATCTTAGTGATACCAGCTACATAGGCAGCAGCTAAAATAACATCAGAAACCTTACCATCCTTCTTTACTGGTGTAATAATATAAAGATCTTCTACACCTGCAAGCTTTGCAGGTACAGCATTCATCATAACAGTAGAAGGATAAGTAGCAGTTCCACCTGGTACATATAAAGCCACTGTTGCGATTGGACGTACTAATTGTCCCATGACAACACCATTATCCTTATACATAGTCCATGATTTTTCAATCTGGTTCTTATGATATTCAGTGATCTGATCCTTTGTGCGTTCTAGAATCTTCATGAATTCAGGACCTACCTTAGTAATAGCATCCATGATTTCCTGTTTAGAAACGATGAAATCATCCTTTCTAGACACATGGAAACCATCAAACTTAGCACAGTATTCCTTTAATGCATCATCCCCATTTTCACGTACATTATTAATGATTTCACTGACTGCCTTATTGACTTCTTCAGATATTTCGGTTTTTCTTGTATGAAGTTTATTTTCTAGTTCTTCATAGTTTCCTTTATAAATCAATTCTTTTAACACTTTAATGATCCCCCTTCTTTAGTGCATCCACTAGTTTGAATATTTCATCCTTCTTATATTTTAAAGCCACTTTATTCACAACCATTCTTGTAGAAATATCTGAAATCTTTTCAATCACTTCAAGACCATTGGCCTTAAGTGTAGATCCTGTTTCTACAATATCTACAATCGCATCAGATAAACCAACAACAGGTCCTAACTCTACAGAACCTTCCAGTTTAATAATTTCTACATCCTCCTGTTTAGATGCGAAATATTCTTTTGCGGTCTTTGTATATTTAGAAGTAATACGTTTACGACGATTAAATGTCTTTGTGCGGTATTCTGGATAAGCCGCTAACGCAAAATAACATTTACCAATCTCTAAATCTAATAACTCATAATAATCATCAAAATCAGATTCATCCAAAGTATCCTTACCGACAAATCCAACATCCACAATACCGTGTTCTAGGAAAGTCAATACATCATTTGCCTTCGCAAAGATCATTGAAATACCATCCTTTGTCTCTATTAATAACTCACGGTCTTTATTAAAAATAGGATCCATATCAAAGCCCTGCTGTTGTAATAACTTACATACCTGCTTTTCTATTCTTCCTTTAGTAATCGCAATCTTAATCATTGGCTTCATTCTCCTTTCCTATTGCATCCAATACATTATTTAAATGATATGAGAATCCAATAGAAGGTACGTTCTTATAGAAATGATCGAATAAATGGTCATAACGTCCTCCCTGGAGAATTGGATGGGCACTATAATAAGAGAATCCCTTCATCATAATACCTGTATAATAACTTCTCTCAGGTACCATACATAAATCAAAGATAATATTCTCTTTATGCTTAGAGAACTCATACAATGATTCCATCTCTTCAATAGCCTCCAAAAGTTCATCATCCTTCACAATCTCTTTCACTTCTCTTAAACACTTAATATCCCCAAAAGCACTAGGAAGAATTAATAAGAGTTTATTTAAATCTTCGTCAAAATCATGTGCTTCTACTAAATGTTTCATATCAGAACTTTTCTTTTTCTTTAAGATATCAGTGAGAGAACGATCCATTACAAGAGCCATTAAACGCTTATAGAACTTTGCAGAACCAAGTTCTAGTTTTAAATCACTTAAACCAATATTCTGCATTGTTTCTTCAATAAGTGATAAGCATTCCTGATCTCCCTCACGTCCTGGAAGACCAAATAACTCAATACCACCCTGGAACAATTCAGAACTTCTACCTTTATGTCGTGCCTGAGTACGATATACCTTACCAAAATAACTATAACGTCTTACTTCATCTGTATGAGCATTACTATAGATACGTGCAATAGGTACAGTAAAGTCAGTTCTTAAAGTGATACGCTTTCCTTCATGGTTAATGAACTGAAACATTGTTTCTTCATTTGTCCCAAAACCACTTAACAAGTCTGCATATTCAAATGTAGGTAATAATAACTCCTGGTATTCATGTGCATTGAATGTTCTTCTTAAATGTCCTTCAATTGTACGCATTAAAGAAGCGTCCATTCTAGTTGCATCATTACTTTCTTCAGGAATCAGATATTTAAATTCTTCCAAAGTTATGTCCCCCTTATATATAAAAAGGAACAGGTCCAATGACCTGTTCCCTTATGTCATTGTTTCGTGTCCGTTTTTTTGAGTTGTATGTCAAAACGGGCTGTATCTAATTGATATAACCCTAACTAGAACCACGATGGTGATGGTGTAAATTGTTGACAAAAATTGTATTTTTCATAAATAATCACCTCAGTTTTTAATATACTACCACATTTTACTTATAAAAAAAAGCATTTTAATACAAAAAAGAGCCTTAAAAAAGGCTCTCAATTGTAAAATAAAACTGGAATTAAATTTTTATATATATCTACCATGTAAAAATTGATATCTTTTCTTAAAATAATTGTTTAACATAATTTTGCAGGCAATGTAGTATTCGTACAATCAAAATAGTTTCTTTAGTAATCTGATAAAATATAATGTAATTATCACATGTTAAAAATCGAAATCCACTATCAATATTATTTTCTAAATACCATACTGGTCCAAGTCGGGGATATTCCTTAAGTTCACTAATTTTATCGAGAATTCCTTTTACTGTTTTTTCTGCTGCAATCGGATTATTCAAATCATCATAGATATAATCATAAATTCTATCCAAATCTTTTCTTGATTTTGGTGAGTAAAATATTTTAATCATTATTGAATCTCTTTTCAAAATGTTTTAGCATTTCATCTTCATCAATCCACCCTTCTTCATTAGCAGAAACAACACTTTCATTTAACATGCTCATAAGTTTCATCTCAGCAACAAGTTTATCATACTTCATTGCTTTGTCATACATTTCCTCCTGTTCATTGATATCCATAATCGTATAACAACCATGACCATTTTTTGTCAAATAAACAGGTGACCCAACAGATACTTTTTCTAGCACTTGATTATAATTTCTTAAATCTGAAATAGGTTTAATAACTGGCATAACAATCACTCCTTACATCATTATTATACATATTTATTAAGAATTATTCAAAGTAATATTTTTAGAAGAATTCTACTAATAATTTGTTTTCCATTCTTTTATCTAAAAGAAAACGGCAGAAATGACTATATGAATAAGACTGCACGCAGGGTGATTGATTACTGTATCAATCATGATATTAGAACTCTTGTTATGAGCTATAATGAAACATTTCAGAAGGATTAGAACATAGGCAAACTTTTGGGATAAAGATGTAATACCAGTCTATAAGAGTAATGATACTGAAGAATACCATTTCAGTGGAAAGAGAATAAATCGTGGACAGTATAGAACAGCTAGTGGACAAGTTCTGAATGCAGATGTGAATGGTGCATTAAATATCATGCGTAAAAGTAGCGTTGTGGATGCAAATATTGTCTATACAGTAGAGACGAAGTGGACACGCAATAAGAATACGGAGTATTAAGTCGAGGTAGTTCACAAGTAGAAAATGTCATGCCCCTGTTGACATAACATATAAGCGACTGCCTGTCGCACAAAAAAAGAACCTCATAATGAGATTCTTATAAGAAAGTACTTTCATATTATCTAGAAGAACTTATATTCCTTTAATAGGGCTTCTAGATCAGAGCCCTCTATTCTTCTTAATAGTTCTTTTAAGACAAGACGTTTTGTGAATGACTGAGTTTCCATGAATGTCTCATCACCATATAAAGATGAGAAGACACTTAAATAGTCTTCAATAGAATAACGATAAGCTGGAATACTTCTAGTGATATGTAATAAACTATACACTGCATTCATTGCGGTATGCACGAGATAATCTAAGCTACCTGGATATTCATAAGGTAATGAAACTCCTTCACCTATATAAGCATAATTTAATCCATTGATGTGTGCTTCACAATGAGTACTAGTATGAGTGTAAGGAACGGTAGAAGCAGACATCAATGAGAATTCATTGATTTTATCTTGTGGAATACCTAAATGATAAAGCCATTCTGCACATATCTCATAGCCCTTACTTTCTAACATGGACTTCTCTATATAGTCTCCTGTCTTTTCTGGATGTAATCCATGAAGGAGAATAACACATTCATTCTCTTTCTGGTTCTTATAGTAAGGCTGTCTTGGTATTGTCCAGTTGAGTTCCCAGGCTGATTCGTTAATTGGAATAACACCACCTGTAATATCTTCACCAGAAAGTGGATCTTTTTGAAGAATATTTCTTAAGTAATGGATGATCTTCTCATCCTGAGTTGTAATGACTGCATGAACTATAGAATCTTTACTTTGACTTGTATGAATAAACAGAAGATCCTGTCTTGTAAGTCCAATCGTTTCTTCCATGCCTTCACTCTTAATAGAAAAGGCAGTGGCCTTATTGTCTTCTGTTTCTATATGAGTGACTTCAGTATTGAAATGGAAGACTACATGATGTGCCTCTAGATATTCTATAATAGGTACAATCACTGATTCATATATACAATACTTAGGAGAAATCATGCTGTGCGAGGTCAATATATGCATATAGCGATGTAATGTCACTTTAAATGAATAAGCATCATTGACTGGAAATAAAGCATGCCAATAATAATAGAAATCAGATTCCATAAAGTCCTGACTGAATACATCTTTAATCTGTTTACCTTCTAATTGTTCATCTGAAGTAAAGAAGAAATGAACAAGTTCTGATATTAATTGATCACTTAATTGTATATTATGAATAGTCTTCATAGGTGCATCATGATTTAAATAAGTCATTTCATCTAAAACAGTGAGTCCCTCTGTTTCTATAGAAGGTATAGAACGTAATATATCCCACAAATAGAGACTACGATTATCTACAAAGGAAAGATAAGACTCATAATGGTGAAATGAATCTACTGAATCTATAATATGAATATGTTCACCCTTTAATGAACCATCTCTCAATAAATAACAGGCAGTCACTAAACTAGTAAAGTCACTTCCTAATATATATGCATTATGTGCATCAATGTTTTCTCTTTTTCTTGGCTTCACAAATAAATCCATGGCAATCCCTCCTATCCTCATAGTATAGAAAAAATAAAATATAAAAAAATAAACATCCCATACAAGATGTTTATTCTTTATACATTATAGTGTTTTTGTTTAAAAGGTTTCATAGCGTTTTAAGGCCGCTTTGATGTTTCCTTTGATTGCTTTATCTAGTTTACGGATAATAAGTTCTGGGTCTTGTCGCATATCATTATTGATCCATTCTAATGTAAGACCGACAAAAGAATACTTATAGAAATTCGCAAGGAACTCTTTGTCATCTTCTCTGACATTCATTCCTACAGCCTGTTCATCTACAACATCCTTTAATAACTTATATACAATCCTATAAAGATATGTTTCTACATGTTCACGACTAACAGAACGATAAACATTAGTGACAAATGGTTTGTTGTCTAAGATAGCACCAAAGAGTGCATAGAGACCTTCTTCCCATGTATCAGATGTTTTATGGCCCTGTAATACTTCTTCAGCATCCTGAATACATGACCATTCTACGAGATCATAAATATCCTGGAAATGATAATAGAAAGTCATACGGCTGATACCACAGTCTTCCGCAATATCATTAATAGTGATCTTATCAAGAGGCTTCTTTAATAATAAATGTTTCAATGACGCTTCAATAGCGCGTTTTGTAGTTTGTGACATTTTAGCCCTCCTTATATCCACTATTATGCACGTTGTTTTTATATTTTACAACAAAAACGTATAGATGATATTGATGATTGGCATAGTAATAATACATAAAAGAACAGATAATGCGTTAATAACTGAACTTTCAAAAGCATGATTATCATATAATTGCGCAAACTGAGTCACAGTAGAAGCGGCTGGACCACTGGCTGCAAGTAATGAAATCATTAATACCTGTGATGCACTTGGGAATAGTTTTGTCATACCTGTAAAAATAAAAACTAATAAAATAATTGCTGGGAATACAACTAAACGAAGGAAACATACGACATAAGCACGGACATTGGTAAAGACTTCCTTCATATTCATACCAGCAAGTAACATTCCTACTACAAACATACTCAATGGTCCCATTAAGCTGCCCATACCAGATACAGCACTCTGAAACATCGTAGGTAATTTAATCTGTAAAAAGAACATAATGATACCTGCTGCAATCGCAATCATGTTGATGTTCAAGAGAATCTTCTTTAAATCAAAGTGTGTATCTTCACTAATAATGAACTTACAATGTGTCCACAATAATATAGTCTGTACAATCATATACCCTGAACAATAGAAAACCATTTCGTTTCCTAATACAATAGAAACAAGAGGAAGAATCAAGTTTCCACAGTTAGGATACATAATAGACATTGATTCAATCGCATTAAAATGGCATTTCTTTGTGAGTATCTTAGCAAGTATATAATAAATAATATGTACAAGAATAGCTGCACCAATAGACAGTAAGAAACCTTTTAACTTTTCTTCTGTCAAGTCAATCTGGAATGAATTGATGATTGCACAAGGTGCAGAAACATATAATACAATCTGTGATAAAAGTTTTGATTCTGATATTGTACATATATCTGTTTTAATTAGTACATATCCTACTCCTATCATAATAAATAAAGCTCCAATTTGTGTAGCAAGTGAAATAGCTAAATCCATATCTTTAACCCTCCTAGAAGGCATCATACACTTATTATCTTCTAAAAGCATCTTTTTGCATAAGATGAAAAAAGGAATTGGTACAAATTCATAGTGGTGACTTATATATAGTATATTTATAAAAAAAACATTTTACATTGTATACAGTGAATTCATTATATATAATTAAATTATAGAAAGCGCTTCCTTGCAATTTTTGCTAGATATTTGTGTATGCACTACAAAAGTGCATAAAAATGGAGGAAAATATGAATACTCAAGAAAATAGAATTAAGGTATTTGTGAATGATTCTCGTGAAAATTATTCTGTTTTGACTTATTCAGAAAATGGATTATCATTTGATGAAAAAGTAATCGATAATATAGATCACATTGATCTATCTCTATGTTGTTCTAAGGGTGAGGATGGCCGTTATTATTGTATATATAATTTATACTTTGTGTATCTTGATATTGTCACAAAAGATGGAACTTATTTATTTCAACTAATGAATAATGATCAAGTAAATGATTTATTTAAATATCTAATAGCTTCTAACATCAAAATCAATGATCCGTTAGAGTTAATAAAAGCTTATGATACAATAACTGACCCAGTAGAATTATATAAGCATTTTAATAGACATTTTAAAGAATGGAGAGAAACATATAACCTAGAAATCAATAATTTTTATTATTCAGTCATAGAAAATACTTATATGAAACCATTACAGAATTTGAATCCAGACGAAACACCAAACTTTAGAGAACAATTGAAACAAGTATTTGAAGGATATATAGATATTTTCAAAAAAAATAAATCTGAATAAGTATTATGATAGAGAAGTCCGCTTTGTATAGTTAATTTATGAAAAATCACAAGCTGATATATATCCGTTATTATTATGATACAATATATTTGTAAAAATACTTAGCATAAAGAAAGGAGAAGAATCATGACTACAACTATCATTTACTTCTTAATTGTATTGATTCTACAGTTACTCTTATTCCTATTTATCAAACGTAATCATAATAATAGCGTACTACTTGTTTTGATTTCTTTAGGTATTTCTATATCTGCGGCAATATCTTTATGGAACACAGCTATTCTTATAGATGAATTGGGTATAAGTTCCAGTATTCTCGATACACTATTCTTTGGTATATCTATCATATTATCTTTAGTTAATATGTATACTGTACTCAAAGAGAAATAATCAGAACATATAGTCACATACGACTATATGGTTTTTTAGTAAAAGAAAACACCAAATAGATGCCCATTTGGTATTTCACATGATTTTACATATTCTCTTGTTCTTTCACAGATTCCTGTAATAATTGATAGTTTTCCATGAACTCTTCACTATTACTCACATAAGCATAAGAAATATACTTATGCGCAATCTTGATCTTATGTTTACTTACTGCCTTGATTGATTTAATATCTTTTACTTCAATCATTTCTGGAAGTAATGCGACATATTTCCATGTATATATCATGATAATATCGCTATATAAGTGAAGATTATAGCCAGCAAGACAGATTAATGCGATAGTAATAGTCATAATAAGAGCCAAGACAAAACGCATCTGTGAATGCCATACAACTTTGGAATAAATAGATAATGCGAGTAATGCAGGAATCATAACAATCATAAATACTGTTACTCTAAAATCTTTGAATTTTTTCATTTTATCACCTTTTCACATTCTACATGGATTAAGGTCATTTGACAAGTTGTTGAATTTGTCTTACACTCATTTCATAAAAATATTGGAGGTATTCAATGAAAATCAAGAAATTTCTATCTGAACTACTTGGTACTTTCCTACTTGTATTTCTAGGTACTACAGCTTATGCATTACTTGGATCTACAGGATTAGGTTCTACATATAGTACAGTAGCAGGTATTATCGGTATTGCAGTTGTATTTGGTCTTGCAATGACATTCGTTTATTATATGTTCTCTTCTATTTCAGGAGCACATGTCAATCCAGCAGTGTCTATCGCAATGTATTTTAATGGAGCTATCTCTCTCGTAGAAACGATCCTTTATATTGTGGCACAGCTATTAGGTGCACTTCTTGCAAGTGGATTGCTACTTGGTATTCTTAAGTGTATTCCTAGTGTATCTATTACAACTTTAGGTGTTGGACAGACAGGATATAGCTCTTTAAGTATGATTTCATTAGATGTAAAGGGTGCTATTCTTGTAGAGTCTGTATTAACTTTTGTCTTTGTATTAGTGTACTTACATGTCGTAAATGACGAAAGATTAGAAAGACTATCTGGATTATTAATTGGTGGTGCTTTAACACTTGTTACTATTTTAGGTATTCCATTTACCGGTGCTTCTATTAACCCTGCAAGATCATTTGGTCCAGCAGTTATTATGAAGATACTTGGTAAAGGCACTGCACTTAATCAGTTATGGGTATTCTTATTATCACCACTTATTGGTGCTTTAGTTGCTTATATCGTTTATAAGTTATTAAAAGGTGAAAAGATTGCATAGCTAAACTGATTCAAAAATCTTTGGGCTGTAACGAATAGACAGCATTGACTACTACCTTGAGCGTTACAGCTCTTTTTCATATATACTCTCCTAAAAAGGTTATTCTCTTTTGCATGATGAATACTTTTTCATATTCTAGATGCACTTAAAAACATTAGAAAAGAGATAGCTTCCGCTATCTCCCAGGACCCCTGCTATAAGTTAGGATTATTATGTATATACTAGTAATTCGCTTTTTTAACCTAGAATTTGAAGAAGTTTTTAATTTCATCCTTAAAGAAATAGATAAGTAACACTGTATTTCCAACAAACGGAGTTAAAAGACATGAGTGGAAAAATGTTGGTATTGAAACAAACTCAAATAGCGTATCTGCGATAGGGATTGCCACAATTGTTTGATCAGGATAAAAAGAAACTGCAATAAATAAAATCACATAGATAACAAAACAGAAAAGAAATTTTATTGTTTTAGTACTCATAAAATTATACCTCTATACATTAAGATTTAGATTTAACATCAATATAGGATGCTGGCGTCTTTTTGGAAATGTAGTTATATAAATCATATAATCCACTTGAATCAAAGTAATCTGTTCTCATATGTTTTACCAAGAAATCTCCAGATTTTCCAAAACGACTACATTTTTATATTGAGGTGGGGGGTTTCTGCCGTTTTCATTTAAATAAATGTAAACGCTTTCTACACTATATATTATACTGATCCAAATAATATTAGTAAATAATTTACCAATTTTTATATATAAATTATTTTCAATAATCACAATCCTAAAGTATACTCACAAAGTGTAGTTCATGCTTTTTATCACCTTAATCCTAGCTTTATCTTTGTGATAATAATTTCTTATTTTATAGAAATTCTATCATACGCATAATATAATTAATTTAAGGAGGATTTCGTTATGAAATATGTTGATAAGGTTTTAACAGAATTAAAAGAAAAGAATGCTGATCAGCCAGAATTCATCGAAGCGGCTACAAACATCTTAAAGAGTTTGGAACCAGTTATTGAAGCACACCCTGAATATGAAAATATGGCGATCCTTGAAAGATTTACTGAACCTGAAAGAGTTATTATGTTTAAAGTCCCTTGGGTTAATGATGAAGGTAAGACTATTGTGAACAGAGGTTACCGTGTACAGTTCTCTAGCGCAATCGGTCCTTACAAAGGTGGATTAAGATTCCATCCTTCAGTAAACCTAGGTATTATTAAATTCTTAGGTCTTGAACAGATCTTAAAGAACTCTCTTACAACTTTACCTATCGGTGGTGGTAAAGGTGGTTCTGACTTTGACCCACAAGGTAAGAGCGATGCTGAAGTAATGCGTTTCTGTCAGTCATTCATGACTGAATTATACCGTCATATCGGTCCTAGCGTAGACGTACCTGCTGGTGATATCGGTGTAGGTGGAAGAGAAATCGGATACTTATTTGGACAGTATAAGAGAATTAAAGATGCTTATGAAAACGGTGTTTTAACTGGTAAGGCTTTACCATTTGGTGGAAGCTTAATTCGTCCTGAAGCGACTGGTTTTGGTGCTGTTTATTATGGTAATGAAGTATTAAAACATTTCAATGACAGCTATGAAGGCAAGACTATTGCATGTTCTGGATATGGTAATGTTGCATGGGGTGTTGCTCAGAAAGCAACTGAATTTGGTGCTAAGGTTGTTACTATTTCTGGTAGAGATGGTTATGTATATGATGCAGAAGGTGTCAATACTCAAGAAAAATGGGACTTCCTTGTTGAAATCAGAACTAAGAACGATGTTAAGTTAAAAGACTATGCTGAAAAGTTCGGTGCTGAATTCCATCCAGGAGAAAAACCTTGGGGTGTTAAGTGTGATATGGCATTCCCTTGTGCAACACAGAATGAAATCGAAGAAGAAGATGCTAAGAAGTTAGTAGAAAACGGATGTAAGTATATTATCGAAGGTGCTAATATGCCTACTACTCCAGAAGCTATTGCATACTTCACAGGTCATGAAGGTACTTTAGCTCCTGCAAAGGCAGCAAATGCTGGTGGTGTTGCAGTTTCTGCACTTGAAATGAGTCAGAACTCAATGCGCTATAGCTGGACTAAAGAAGAAGTAGATGCAAAACTTCATACTATCATGGTAGATATCTACAATAACTCTGTTGCAGCAGCCGAAAAGTATGGCTTAGGTTATGACTTAATCAAAGGTGCAAATATTGCAGGATTTGAAAAAGTTGTAGATGCTATGATTGCTCAGGGTAACTATTAATATTTATGAGAGTTGTAATGAAATCATTACAGCTCTTTTTTTACATTCAATTTTGTTTTTTTTGTAAAAATATGATTTATATTGAATAGCTTTATTATAAAGTGTTATTTTTATATTAGATAATATAAAGGAGTGATTGATGTGATTAAAAGACTTCTCAAATGTTTTATCTTTATCTCGTTGGTATTCTTACTGTGTATATCTGTATTAGATCATTCAGTTATGTATTTCTATACACAAAGTCAATCCGCTACTAATCATTCTAATCATACACTGCTTGCATCCTTCAAATATGGTACAAGTAATGAAGAAAAAGAAGAGATAGCCCAATACTTAGATAATAGAAATATCCCCTACTACTTCTCTAACTATGTGAATGACACATCACTCATTTATGAAACAAGTGATAGTTTTCCTATCAAGCCCTCTATCAAGAAGTTTGGTTCTCCTCTAACAGATTCACAAACAATCACATATAAGAGAATAAAGAACTGGCATCATATTTATGAAATTACTTTGCTAACAAATGATCAATCTATACAGCGTTACTTAAGTAATGATTCTAATATAATTGTGCAAAAGAATACTGTACATGAAGAAGAGTACTCTATTTCTCTTAAAGATATACTTATGAAGTATTCTTTCCTCTATGTTGTATTGTTGTTATCTTTGATTCTACTAAAAGTTTTAGATATGATTGATTATCAAAAACATATAGGTATATATAAACTCCATGGAATCAATTCAAAGTCCATTCTCTATCAATTAGATCATCAAGAATGGTACAGTTTAGTATTCTTCTATTGGTTTGTATGTCTTATTACAGATTTTATGATTGGTTATAATTGGAATAATCATTGGATACTATTGAAGTATGAAGGACTATTATTTCTTATTCTATTGGTTTTATATATCCTTATAGAATTCATATTCTATCTATATATTTCTAGTCATTCAATTAAACAATATATCGTAGGTAGTCACCTCATAGATATGAAATCCTATGTCTTGTTTGGTTTTAAAGTGATTGTAGTAGGTATATTATGTGTAATGACTTCTGTATTATATTCTTCTATCTCTAAAGCTCAGTATGAATATAAGACTTTACAGTCAATAAAAGAAAAAACGCAGAATATGGTTGTCATTGATTCCTTTAAAGGAGAATATGTCACTGATCATCAAGGCTGGAGTGACATATTAAAGAAACTACAAAACTTTATTGATTCACAGAATTCTCTCTATGTAGAATCTCAAGCGCAATTCGATGAAGATATTCTTCACAATGTTCCTAATAGTGTACGTGTGAATCAGAATGTATTAGATATCTTTCATATCAAAGATATCAATAATCGTTCTATTAAACCTCAATCACAAACATTATTAGTACCACTATCAAGAAAAAATGATTCTTCAATTAAAGAATATGGTGATGGATATGCCATCCAATATATTAAGAATAATCAGAAAATTTATTCTTATTCTACCCATCATAAACATAACGGCTGGTTGATTAATTCTATTATTGTGATAGATGAAAACAATGATCCTTATCTTTATATGATTCCATCACGTAATATCAATAAGAAGCTTAAAGAAGCAGGTATTCCACCTGTGCTTAACTTCATAAAGCCTTACAATACACTAAATGAACAGTTAGAAGAACTCAATAAGACAATACAGAAAAATATTATCTCTATTCAATTAACTTCTATTTTGATGTTGATATTAATCTATGAATATATCTTCTTCTATTTCAAGAAATCAATTATGAAGATTTCTGTATTAAAGATTCATGGTATTTCTTTCTTCAAGAGATATCAGGAATATATTATGTTGGAAAGTATATGTTATGTGTTGCTACTTCTACTTTCATTATTTATTCATACTATTCATCCAATCATGATCATTATGATATTGATGGTAGATTGGCTTCTCTCTTTACTTCTCATTTATGCCCTAGAAAAGATCAAGGTAATTTCTTGTCTTAAAGGAGATGAATTAACATGAGTCTAAAAGTATCTCATTTATATAAAAGTTATGATAAACCTATTATACAGGACTTTAGTTATACCTTTGAAGATAATCATATTTACGCGATTACTGGACCTTCAGGTTGTGGTAAAACCACATTATTATATCTATTAGGATTCTTAGAAAAAAAAGATCAAGGAAGCATACTTATAGATGATAAAGAACCTAAAAGTATTCAGAAACTTTATAAACATACTATTGGTTTCTTATTTCAGAATTATGCATTAATAGAGAATGAAACAATAGAACAGAATCTAAAGATGATTTTAAAGAAAGATCAATATTCTCTTATTCCTGAGGTATTAAAACAAGTGGGTATAGAAACACCCATAACACAAAAGATATATAAGTTATCAGGTGGACAGCAGCAAAGAATTGCCCTGGCAAGACTCTTATTACATGATACAAAAATCATATTATGTGATGAACCAACGGGTAACCTTGATAAAGAAAATAGAGATATCGTCTTTGATATTCTCTATAAGTTATCTAGAAAAGGTAAGATAGTCATTATGGTCACACATGATTTAGAACTTGCTTCAAGATGTGATGAAGAAATTAAACTATAAGCTAAAAAGGTGGATTTTAAATTTCCACTTTTTTCTTATGATTATAGATTATACTTATTATAATATAACAGACTAACACTCCTGCAATCACAAACTTACATTCTTGAGAAAAATGACTTATTCTCAAAATCAACAAAATCATAAATATAATGATCATACAAATATTCTCTTGAAGTAATACTTTTGCGGATTTGTTTTTCTTCATACTTTCAATAAGCTCATAAACAAGTACTATTGCATCAAAAATCAAAATAACTGCTGCTATTCCTAAACGATACTTTGATGGAATCGCATCAAGATCATTAAATATTAGAAATAGGAATGTAATGATTACACCAGTAAAATAATTCAGAATTCTTTTCATAATAGAACCTCTCTTACATATAATAGTATATTATTTTTTTATTAGACGCTAGGGATTGCGACTGATTTCTTTTTTTTCTTTTTCTTTCTTCTCTCTTTAATATTATGAGTAATTGCGATTACCTGGTAAATTATTACTGAACCTGATAATACTGCACCAATAATTGAATGTACAATATCTAAATGCAAAGGTATAAGAACAATAAGTGAAATAAGCACAAAGATATCAGTTTGTAAAAATACTTCTTTTGATTTGTTCTCTTTCATTCTATCATTAAGAAGATATCTTAAAATGATTGCATCAAGCACAAAGAGTATAACTAATATAATTCATCGATTTTTTGATACTGATTTCATCGATTTCCAATCCTTAACAAAATTGTAGACTAAGCCTATTAATTGAATGATTTTTCTTTCTACTTTCAATAATTGCATATATTGCAAAGATTGCATCGAAAATCAGAATGATAGCCGCTATTGCTAGACGATATTGAGATGGAATCATATTGCTGCCATCTAATAACTCAAACAAAAACGTAACTACTATACATATACAGATATTTAAATCCCATAATCTTTTCATAGTAAGTCCTCCTTAATAAAATGTGAGTGTTTAAATATAAGGTTTAGTGCTCATCCGCAAACTACTAGTTTTAAAACTATATGACTTTTTTGGGCCACTACCAAATTTCATTGTAAGAGTTATATAAGTTCTCCTATTATTCTTCTGACATTTATATTTTAAACAGCCTTTTACTTGAGTTCCTACCGCTAACTTAAAAGCTGGCATCACCTTTTTAAGGGATGAAATAGAAGTCGCTGTAAAAGCTAAAATACTACCTGCTAGAAGTCCAGCTGTTTGATAATCAACAGTGAAATTCATTTTATAATGTGATGCATTTCTAGGATGATTTGCATGAACAACACACTTTTTATTTCTTCTATTAATTGTGAGTACACCTGTCTTTTTATCATATACTATATAATCTACATGCTTTGTTTTCTTATTAATTACATCCACATATCTTTTTTCACTATTCTCAAATAATTCATAGGAATAATGATTCAAATTGTTTTCTTCAATATGATCTGCAAAAACAGTAGTTATCGGGATATTTAAAATCATCACAAGAGATAATAGTATTATCATTAATCTCTTCATTGCTTTAAACCTTTCTCTTTTTTAATTTTCATCTAGATGTTAATTAAATATTATACTATGACCTTAAAATTGCCTATAATTCTCGCATAAGAGACACATTTTCATGCATAAAAGACATTACACAGAAATTACATTTCAATCCAATAAAATAATATGCTAAAATATTACAGAGGTGACGTTATGAATATACTGATTTGTGATGATAATACTGCTTTCGCAATGCAGCTAGAAAAAGATATAAGTGAATACTTTCATAATCCCAATATGAATATAAATGTGGTGACTGATCATTTTGATCAAATAGAAGGTACATATGATGTTATATTCATGGATATTGAATTAAATGATAAGAACGGTATTGAAATCGCAAAATATCATAAAGATAAGCATAACTGTCTGGTTATATTCACATCAAGTCACGAAAGTCTAGTGTTTAATACATTCCAGGTTGAGCCTTTTCAATTCATAAGAAAGAACCATTATGATTATGATAAAAATATTGTCTTTAAGCAATTAAAAGAGAAACTACTTACTCTTTATATTTCTATTACACTTAAAGATAGTAAACGTTCATTACAAATTCCTATTCAAGATATCCATTCAATTGTTTCTATTGGTCATGATCTAGTTGTACATACACCTAAAGAAGACTATATGACAACTGGTACTCTTAAAGATTTCTGTAATGATTATATCAATACAACACTTGTTCAGATTCAAAAAAATATGATCATTAACCTTCAATATGTAGAAGATTACAATCGTAATATTATTTTATATAACAATGAAAATCTTTCTGTAGGACGTATTTATAAAAACAACTTTTTACATCATTACAAGGAGTACAAAAAACTATGATATTTGATTTCTTATTTTCAACTATAAGTATCACAATGTTTTGTTTTTGCATCAGCAGTGCTTTAATACCCGAAAGAAAGTATTCCTATACAATTCTTTGCACTCCTCTTACTTTCACAGAACTGGCTATTTTTTCGGATCCTTTCTTCATCAACAACTTTTTATTGATTATTCTTATATGTATAACACATGCATGTATGCTTTATATTTATAAATATAAAGCTGTACTTTATAGTATTTCTACAACACTTCTATTCTTAACCGCCTTAATTTTTGTGAATCTCTTATATGTTCGTTTATTAAACATATTTAATTTAGGAGAATTTTATGGACTTCCCTTCGGAATTCTTTATTGTATGATTTCCTTAGGCTTATTAAAGATATTAAAATACAACGCTCAATTTAAGAAAATTGTTGCTTTGAGTAATCTTATTCAGCGAATATACCATAACGATATTCGTAATATGCTTCCTTAAGTGAAATAGGCATAGGTGTAGCTCTTACCATTTCATTACTGAAAGCCTCAGTATCCATCATCATTCTTAGAA
>OJML01000261.1_pt1 | contig 32953 bp, 37 predicted proteins | sample 1597221 | NCBI WGS metagenome assembly OJML01 (sample SAMEA2452123, study PRJEB22498) | human gut metagenome | biome: human feces; feature: human gut; material: feces | place: Australia | collected 2012 | reverse complement strand
GATTAGACTTCTCGAATAGCACTAGCGCGCACGAGGTAGGACTTTAACCTACAGGGTTTCTACATTCCATGACACATTTCAAGTTAATAGAAACCTATCTTGAATAATCATTTATAAGTAGAAAATGTCATGCTCCTGTTGACATGACATATAAGCGACTGCCTGTCGCACAAAAAGCCTCCTTATAATACTATTATAGGAGGCTAAAACGAATTTGTTTAGAATTCTTTGATTGCTTTGATTACATCTTCTACAGTTAAATGGAATTCCTTGAATAAGTCTGCTGGCTTACCTGAAGCACCAAATGTATCCATAGTGACATATTTGCCCTTGAATCCTGCGAATTCACCCCAAGATAAACGGCTTCCTGCTTCTACAATAATTCTATTTTCTACACATGATGGTAAAATAGATTCTTTGTATTCTTCAGACTGTTCTCTGAATAATTCCTGACAAGGCATAGAAACGACTCTGATATTTAAGTTAGGGTCTTTTAATTGTTCTTTTGCTTTGACTGCTAAGTCTACTTCTGAACCTGATGCAATGATGATGATATCTGGCTTACTCATGCAGTCATCAATGATATAACCACCTCTTAAGGCACCTCTGTTACTGCCTACCATCTTAGGTAAGTCCTGTCTAGAAAGGATGAGAGATGTAGGTGTTTCTTTTGAACTCATTGCGACATACCAGCCGGCTTTTGTTTCAAATTCATCACATGGTCTAAATACATACATGTTAGGCATTGCACGAAGCATAGTCAACTGTTCTACTGGTTCATGTGTTGGTCCATCTTCCCCTACACCAATACTATCATGAGTAAATACATAAGTAAGTGGAAGCTTCATTAATGAAGACAAACGAGCCATAGGTTTTACATAGTCACTAAATACAAAGAATGTAGCCACATATGCCTTTAATCCACCATATAACATTAAACCATTACCTACTGCAGCCATAGCCTGTTCTCTTACACCAAAGTGGATATTACGTCCGCCATAGTTGTCTGCACTGAATTCACCTTCACCCTTTAAGACTGTCTTATTAGAAGGTCCTAAGTCAGCTGAACCACCAATGAAGTTAGGGGCAAAATCTTTAATAAGGTTCATTGTTTCACCACTTGCAGCACGAGTTGCAATATTGTGATGTTTATTTGCCCAGAATAATGGGTTATCCTTGAAGATTCTTGCAAAGTCAGGGTTAAAATACTGTTCCCATACAATCTTCATTTCTGGATATTCTTCAAAGTATTTATCCTGCATAGAAGTCCAAGCATCATATAAATCATCTACACGTTTTTGTGTGGAAGCTAGATAATCATATACTTCTTCTGGTACATAGAAATCTTCCTGTGGAAGACCAAGTTTTTCTTTAAGTGCTTTGATGTTATCCGCGCCAAGTGGTGCACCATGAGTGCTTTCTGAACCTTCGTTTGGACTATCTTTACCAATTGTAGTCTTAATTTCAATGAACTTAGGCTTACCTTTAATAGTCTTTGCTTTTTCTAATGCAGCAAGTACTTCATCTAAGTTATCGCCATCTTCTACAGTTAATGTTTCAAAACCAAATGCCTTTACTCTGTCTGATACATTTTCTGTAAATGTAATGCTTGTGTTACCTTCGATAGAAATGTTGTTTGAATCATATAAGATGATGAGCTTTTCTAACTTAAGTGTACCAGCGAGTGATAATGCTTCTGAAGAGATTCCTTCCATCATACATCCATCACCAGCTAATGCATAAACATAATGATCAAATAGATCATAACCTGGTTTATTAAATACAGTGGCTAAATGAGCCTGACCCATTGCCATACCAACAGCCATGCCTAAGCCCTGTCCTAAAGGACCTGTAGTGGCATCTACACCTACTGTATGTCCATATTCTGGATGTCCTGGTGTAAGTGAACCTAACTGTCTAAACTGCTTTAAATCATCCATAGTTAAGCCATAACCATATAGATGTAATAAACTATAAAGCATGCTTGAACCATGTCCTGCTGATAAAATAAAACGATCTCTGTTAACCCATTCAGGATGCTTTGCACTATGGTTTAATACTTGTGACCATAATACATGAGTGAATCCAGCAGCCCCTAAAGGAAGTCCTGGATGTCCTGAATTTGCTTTCTGAATCATATCTGCACAAAGTGCTTTAATTGTATATACTGTTTTTTGATCAATCTTGTTCATTTTTCTATTTTCTCCCATTCATCATTGTTAAATATTATACCTGTTCTCTTTTTGTGAATGCAAGATATTTAGTACTTCACATTCCAATTCATTGCCGCATTATATAAGAAATACAGGCCATACATTAAGCAGCCTTCATCAAAGATAGTGGCTTTGTTATGAAGACCATAAATATAACCATCCTGTTTACATCCTGCCGCAAGAGTAACAAAGAGTGAAGGTACATTGGCAGTAATATGGCCAAAGTCTTCTGAGATAGTAAGAGGTAGTTCTAGCTTCTTGATATAACCACCAAATACATCTTTTTCTACATCCATAATAGATTTAAGTAATGCAGGATCATTGTAGACACTTGGTGCCTGCTGTAAGATTGTGATACCTGCCTGGGCATGATACATAGAAGCAATACTTTGTACTAATTCATTGACTCTTCCCATAATATATTCCTGATCATCTGGACGATAACTTCTTAGTGAACATTTCATATAGGCTTTTTCTGGAATAATATTATGGGCTTTACCTGCATTCATAATACCGATTGTAAGTACATCATCATGACTCATGCTGATTTCTTTAGGAATGATTTCCTGTAATTGCTGGTAGATATGAACAGCCACACGAAGTGCGTCAATACCTTTTTCTGGCATAGAACCATGTGAACTCTTACCCGTAATATTGATTTCAAAGATTGTAGAAGCGGTTGTCATTGCTTTACGAATCGTACGGATTGTACCTGTCTTATCTTCTGTCGCCGGCATGACATGTAAGCCTACTGCCGCATCAACATGAGGATATTTCAATACCCCATCTTCAATCATCATCTTACAGCCTACTAGTCCTTCTTCATGAGGTTGGAAGACAATCTTGATCTGTCCTTTGAGTTTCTTTTCATTCTGTTTTAATAGTTTGGCACACATCAACATCATAGATGCATGCATATCATGTCCACATGCATGCATTGCCCCATTAATAGACTTAAAAGGAAGATTTGTATGTTCTACAAGTGGTAATGCATCCATATCACTTCTAAGTAAAAGAATCTTCTTATCATGAGGTCCTACAAGTACTTCAATACTTCCTCCGGGATTCACAATAATATTCTCATAACCATACATTTCAAGCAGTTTCACTATATATTCCTGTGTCTGAGGAAGAGGATGACCGACTTCTGGATGTTCATGAAAATGTCTTCTCAATCGTATTAATTCCTGTTCAATATCCTTGTTGTTTGATATCCATTTTTCTATCTTTTCCATAACTTACACCTACTTTTCCATTTCTTGAATAATACGTCTTGTATTAATAATCTTTTGTGCATATTTTTCTTTATTACGTTTCACTAATCCATAGTAAAGAAGATCAACAACAATAAGTGAAGAATAACGAGAACTCATCGCTCCGATACGTAATGACTGTTCCTGTGAAGGAATAGTTAATACATAATCTACTAACTTACCAAGCTTATTATATGCAGATTGTGTAATTGCGACAGATGGGATGTTCATTTCCTTTGCCCATTTAGCCGCAGTGACTATACCTTTTGTCTCTCCACTATATGAAACAAAGATGGCTAAATCTTCCTGTGTCATAGTAGGTACAAAAGTCATCTGTAAATGAATATCAGGGCAATAACTAGAAGGTTTCCCTATCCTCATAAGCTTATGTATAAAATCATCGCAGACAATAGCTGAACCCCCTACTCCAAATAAGTAAACATGTTTCGCTTGTTCTAAAGCTTTCACAACATCTTCTAGTGTAGAAGCACTAAGAAGATGATATGTTTTATCAATAGTCACAATCTGAGAATGATGTACTTTATTCATAAGTGTTGCCATATCTTCATCTGGATGTAGTAAGTTATCTACTTCAGGAATTAATCCTACTAGATCCTTGGCAAGTTCAATCTTCAATTGTGGAAAACCTGAATAACCAAGTTTTTTCGCAAATCTAACAATTGCTGCAGAAGATGAATGTGTCTTTTCTCCAAGTTTCATAGCAGAATCATCAAGAACATGTTCTGGATGGTCTATGATATATTGCGCTATTTCTTTTTCTGTTTCTGTAAGGCTTGCTTCTTTAATACGTGTAATACAGCTCATTAGAACCTCCTTCTCATATATGACTACGCATATATATTTTTATTTGTCTTTCCTTATACAAAAGTATACCATGTTTTTCTTTTACATCGCATTTTTTATGGCACATTATATGAATTATATGCGTTTTTAATAAGATTTTATCATTTTAAAAGAAATTTTATTATCATTTAATAATTCATTTTATCATGAATATGAGGTGCTTTTTTTCGCTTATTCCGATAAATATGTATGATAATTTAACGTTATGGTGATATTTTTTTATTGACATGACTATTTTCTATTCGTATAATGCAGTCATACCAGAAAGGTAAAAAGAAAACATAAACATGATAAAGGGGGAGTGCTTATGGCAAAGGTTTTAACTGAAGTTTTTGGTATATGGTATTTAATTGGTGCCGCGTTTGTATTCTTTATGCAGGCAGGCTTCGCAATGGTTGAGGCAGGGTTCACCCGTGCTAAGAACGCCGGAAATATCATCATGAAGAACTTGATGGATTTCTGTTTAGGAACTGTTGCTTTTCTTATTGTAGGTTACAGCTTCTTATGTGGGAGTGATATAGCTAACGGATTTATTGGCTGGGTTGGTTTTGGAAATGGTCCATTAACTAATTTTGCATCAACGGATTGGTCTAGCTTCGTATTCAACTTAGTATTCTGTGCAACTGCAGCAACTATCGTATCTGGAGCCATGGCAGAAAGAACTAAGTTCTTAAGTTATTGTATTTATTCATTCGTTATTTCTTTAATTGTTTATCCTATTGAAGCTCATTGGGTTTGGGGACCTGATGGATGGTTAACAGCAATGGGATTCCATGATTTCGCTGGTAGTGCAGTTATTCACTTTGTTGGTGGTTTAACTGCTTTAATTGGGGCTAAACTTCTTGGTCCTCGTATTGGTAAGTTCAATAAAGATGGAAGCCCAAATGGTATTCCTGGTCATAGTTTAACTATTGGTGCTTTAGGTGTATTCATTCTTTGGTTTGGCTGGTATGGATTCAATGGTGCTGCTGCTAAGAATGGTACTCAGTTAGCAACTATCTTTGCAACTACTACTGTTGCACCAGCACTTGCAACATGTACTGTTATGATCTTTACTTGGTTAAAGTATGGTAAGCCTGATGTAGCTATGAGCTTAAACGGTTCACTTGCAGGTTTAGTTGCAATTACTGCTGGATGTGATGCAGTTAATGTAATGGGTGCTTGTATTATTGGTATTTTATCTGGATTTACTGTTTGTTTCTTTACTTGGTTATTAGATTATAAATTACATATTGATGATCCAGTTGGTGCTGTCGCTGTTCATTTTGGTAATGGTTTACTTGGCACTATCTGTGTTGGATTATTTGCCTGCGGTACTGATACAATGCCTAAGGCTCAGGGTCTATTCTACGGAGGAGGCTTTAAGTTATTAGGTACTCAATTACTTGGCTTATTATGTATTGGTGTTTGGACTGCTGTATTAATGACTATTACATTCGTAGTTATTAAGCATACTGTTGGTCTTAGAGTTACTGAAGAAGAAGAAATTACTGGTCTTGATAAGCTTGAACATGGTTTAGAGAGTGCATATGCAGGTTTCGCATTAGAAACAGAAACTTATACTGGTGCTACTGCTGTAACTGTTTCAGCTCCTGAATTAAGTGTTGCAGAAGCTGTTCCTACTGTTGCAGTCAATGGGGAAGGTAAGATCAGTAAGATTGTTATTATTACGAAAGCAGAAAAGATGGATGCTTTAAAAGTTGCTATGAATGATATTGGTGTTACTGGTATGACAGTGACAAGAGTATCAGGCTGTGGTGTTCAGAAAGGACAGACTGCTTATTATAGAGGCGCTAAGGTTGATATCCAGTTATTGCCTAAAGTAAAGGCTGAGATTGTTGTGTCTAGTATTCCTGTACAGACAGTTGTAGATGCAGCAAGAAGTGTTCTATACACTGGTCATATGGGTGATGGTAAGATCTTTATCTATAATGTAGAGAATGTCGTAAGAATCTCTTCTGGTGAACAAGGTCCTGAAGCCTTAAGCTATGAAGACTAATAAAAATGAGACTCGATTAGTCGAGCCTCATTTTTTTCATTATTTGTTTGATTGGTACTGTTTATATTCTCTTCCTATATAATATAGATATATAAAGGAGACAGATATGGGTAAAATAATATTTCTAGATGTAGATGGTACATTAATTGATTATGAAGCAAAATTACCTGCTTCAGCAGCTAAGGCAGTAGACATGGCACGAGCAAATGGGCATAAGGTATATATTTGTACAGGATGTTCTAAGGCTGAAGTACTACAGCGTAATTTATGTGATTTAGATGGTATGATTGGTGGTAATGGTGCTTATGTAGAAGACCATGATGAAGTTGTTATGCATCAAGGATTATCAAAGGAAGATGTAAAACATATTGTAGATTGGTGTAATGAGAGACACTTAGGATTCTATTTAGAAGCTAATAGCGGTATGTACTGCAATGACTATATGTTAGAACAGGGTCCTGAAACAATGGTTAAGTATGCTCAGGGTAAAGGAGCAGACCTAGAGAAAGCAAAGGAATCTTCTAAAGCATTCATGGATGGATTTATTCATTTACAGGGTGAAGATTTATATAGAGATGATGTAAATAAGATCAGCTTTATCTTAAGCTCTTATCAGGATCATTTAGATTCTAAGGTGGAATTCCCTACTCTTGTAGCGAATACATGGGGTGGTAAGGGTGAAGTAGCCTTATATGGTGATTTAGGACCTACTGGTATTACTAAGAGACATGCAATTGAAGTATTAATGGAACATCTTGGTGCTGACTTTAAAGATACTATTTCTTTTGGGGATGCAAAGATTGATTTATCAATGTTTGAATGTTGTGCTTATAATGTCGCTATGGGTAATGGTGGTCCAGAAATTAAGGAAGCAGCAGATTATATTACGACTGATGTTAATGATGATGGACTTTATAATGCATTTAAACATTTAGGACTAATTTAAAAGCCGTTGTGAGTGTAATGCTCACAACGACTTTTTTAATGTCTTCTTTTGTATCTGTAGAGAACTTAAAAGGTATTTTTCTGTCTATTTTATATGTTGTACTGTATTCACGTAAGTCATTATTCTTGTCATATGTCTTAATCTGAATATTGATATATTGTTCTGTGAACTTATATGACTTGATATGAAGACATAGACTGTAATAGTCACCTACCATACGTGATCTATTTGTTGTACAGGTAATGCCATAGGGTTCATCTATTTCTACAGGAATAGATGTTTCAAAGCGATGATATGCAAAATAAAGAGTAATAACTGCAATAATAGAAAGACCTATTATAAACTTCTTCTTTCTCATATCAACGCCTCCCCTCCTTTAAATTCTAACAAATTAGAACATCGAGTACTAGAGGAAGTTCTCTAATTAGATAAAACCTTATCTATAGCCTTTTTCCTTAGCTACAGTTGTAAGTAAATTAATATTTTCACGCTCATAGTTATTTAACATACTATCGTTCCATGTAGACTGATTTATATCTGGATTAGAGTGATACCAGCTTTTATCTTCAAAGTATTCTTTTAAATCTTCTGTTTGATATGTATAACCATGTCTTGCATAAATTTCATTAATAGCAAGTCTATTTTCTTCCTTTGATAAATCTTCTACATCACTTCTAGTGAGATATTCTGAATCACTTGTTGGAAGGATATAATCTTCATCTTCGTATTCATCATAGCCATCATCGTAATCTTCATCGTCATCGTCATCATAACTATCATAAATATAATCATTATGTAGATCAATAGCTTCCTCATATGCAAAACATCCCCACTTTGTAGGAGTTATATCACTGTACTTATATGTTTTATCTGGTGTTTTATAACAATAAAGTACATCATCATCGTAATATAATTTATACCAATCATCTGAATTATCAGGGTCATAAATATATGCATAATTCAAGCTACCATCAGTAAAGTAGTAATTTCTCTTATATTTCTGATTCTTTTCATCTGGTTTAACAGAAATAATATTTTCAAAATATTCAATACTATTTGTATATTTTCTAATATTACTATTAACAGACTTATAATCATAATCACTTAAATTTAAATCAGCAATTTCACTATCAATCTCTTTAGTGCTTAATTTATCATATTTCTTACTACTCTCTAATTTTTTATTATAAGGTTCCCAAAAAGATTTATATTTATCATAAGAAAAATAAAGAGAATAATCGCCATCTTTGGCTGAGTCTCTTAGTATTTTTAAATCTTCCTTTTTCGTAGTTCCAAATACATAACTTGGTTTCTTATTCGCAACAAAAAGAGCACCACCAGTTACAGCAGATACCACTAATACAATAGCAACAATTGCAATAATAATTTTATTTGTATTATTTGGCTTTTTTACCTGAGCCTTTGTCTGTACACTAGGCTTATTATTCTGTGCTAGGTTATATCCGCAATTTCCACAAAATAATTCTCCATCATGAACTTCTTTTCCACATTTTGGACATTTCATAATTATTTCTCCTCCTAAAAACAAAATGATTATTAAGTATATAACCCAATAATCATTTTGCACTTATATACTTATAATAATTTCTTTAAGATTTTCTAATCTTATTCTGGTAAATGAATGATATCTTTGCTTGCTAAAACATCTACTGCTACAACACCAATTAATAAAAGTGAAGCTAATAGAATTAAATATAAACCGCCTGCTTTAGAAAGAGTATCTGTCATTTTTAAAACTGCACCTACTTTATCTACCATACCATTTACAGTTGCGTATAAAAATAATCCAGCAATTCCAGTCACAACACCAGCAACCCATGTTGCTTTACGCTTCTTTAGATAGAATAAAACAACAGTTACTACTGATAAAACTACTACTAATAGTGGTAAAAAAGTTGGAATACTATTGATTTGACTTAAACTTTCAGAAACAGTACTAGAAGTATAAGAACTAGAATTTGCATATGAAAGTAAATATGATCTTAATTGTGATACTAATCCAAATAATGAATATGCAGAAATATCTATTGAAATACTATCTTTTATACCTATAGAGATTGCCCCTACATAGTTACTAATAATCAATAAAACTGATGCAACAATACCAGCCAAGCGAATTCTTGCAGTATTTTTCTCATCTAATTTTTTAGTGTTCTTTTCATCTAAGAAAGTATTTACTGCGCCCATAACTGAACCAGATAGATTCTTTAATTGTTCTCCTACATCATTTTGATTCTGAACTGGAGCTGCCTGTCTAGGTGTTGGTGTTGGATTTGGTCTAACATCGTTATTTACCCTATCTTCGAATTTGTAACCACATCTTGTGCAGAACTTAGTATTATCATCTAACTGCATTCCACATTTAACACAAAACTTCATAAAAAAATCCTCCCTATTTTTAACCAAAATACATGGATCGAGCATATTTATATATAATTTTGTATACCATAAACATTAAATAATTACATTATAAAATGGACATTGACTCTGCCCCTATTTTTGGTATTTAATTCCCTTCATTAACATTCCCCATGTATATTCGTATATTGATTATTTTACAACAAATTGATTGTTTTCTTTTTTTGTACGTTATTAACAACCTACATATGTAATTAAGAAACTAAAGTACACAAAAATACATATATAATACTTTTATTAATTATATAATTAGTAATAATTTTTAGAATGGTATGATTGATTCATGTCTCTTTACATTTCTATTTAAGAGGCTAAGAATATTGGAGGGAATATTTATGTATTGTAAAAATTGTGGGAAAGAAATCGGAGAAAATGCATTTTGTCCACATTGTGGAACTGCTCAGACTCAGGCAGAACAAACTCAACCAACTACTAATCAGCAGCAGTATACTGCACCTGTAGACAATGGTGGTTTCGGATGGGGATTACTTGGATGTTGTATTCCTCTTGTAGGGTTAATCTTGTTCTTAGTTTGGAAAAATGAAAAGCCAAAAACTGCAAAAGCTGTAGGTATGGGAGCACTTATTTCAGTAATCTGCAGTATCTTATTCTATTTCTTTAGTGCTGTACTTGGTTTAGGAATTGGTCTTATCGGATTATAAAATGATGAATATACAATCATTTTTATATAAATGGCTTCCTATCTTTTTTGGATGTCATTGTCGCAGTGATCGCTCTTTGTATTATCGTGGAAAACAATTTCCTATTTGTGCAAGATGTACAGGTGAACTCATAGGAATACTAGTATCCTTTATTCTCTTTTGGTTCTGGCGACCAAACCTTGCTAGTGCAATCATTATGTTGATTCCACTAACAATAGATGGATTTATTCAACGCCTTACCTCTTATGAAAGTAATAACTTTAAAAGAATGGTTACAGGATTTCTTTTTGGAATTGGATTTGCAGCCATTATCTCAATCACTTTATCATATGCTTTTAATCTTGGACTTGAATATGGTAGAAGTATTAGAAAACAGCTATAAAAATGATTTACTAAATATTAAGATTAAGTGATGAAAGTTTTCGGAAATGTTTCTGAAAACTTTTTTTGTCTTACATAATAAAAAAGGCGAACAAGCCGCCTTTTGGATTACCTTTATAGTATTATCAGTTATTTCTTATTAAGTACAATACCTTTGGCATTGCTTGAATTTCCTGTTAATGTCTTACTATCTAAATCATACTGAAATTTAATTGTTATGCCAGAAAGAGAATTATCATCAAGTTCTACAACAACCATTTTAGTTCCTTCATAAACCTTATATGTGCCATAATAAGCATCATCATCATCTTTATAACTGGCATTTCCAGAAGTGTTATCTTTACCATCTGGACTTTCTAATACGATTGTTGATTCTTCTCCATCATCATCAGTATACACATACTCACCCGCAAGTTTTTGTGTGGTTGATTGAGTTACAGAACATCCAACAATAAGCCATAATACTGCAAATAATTTTAGAATTCTTTTCATCTTTTTTCCCTCTACTTTCAAGTTTTCCCTTAAAATTCTTTACTTAGGATCTTTATAAATTTATTCTAACAGTTATATTTAAATGATTTGCTCTATGCCTAATCATTTGTAAATATACGTCATATTTAACCAATCAATAAAAAGGTGACCACTCATCTTTTTATAATAGATACATTTCATGAAAAAATTCGCTTGCAGAGTATTCCACAAGCGATTTTATAATTATCATCAATTTTATTATGCCTTAGACTTATTTATCATACGATTTCCCATAAGATCTATATATGTAGTAAATATAACAGCAAGTGACCCGATTACTATAAGATAGAATCCTGCTCCTAGTCCAAAAATGTCATCCATTCCATGAATTTTATATACTAGATAAGCTTGATAGCAACCAAATAATCCAGCCAATACACCAAAGAAACATGCTCCTGAACGATTCTTCAATACTGCAAATATAATTACCCCAACTGCTAAAGCAGCTAGAAGAATACCACTAAAAAATACTCCATGAGATAATGCTTCACTTGATCCACCGAGTTCATTTACTAAATCTGAAATATTTACTAATGAGATATCAGATGGTAAACCAGATAATGAATAAAGTGCTGATTGAATTTTTAAACATGGCAGAAAAGCTGATAAAGCTAATAAAGCACCTGATACAATAACACTAACTGTTACACTATCTTTACTGCTAGTACCATTATGAGCAACAGAACCATTATTACTTATCTTAGAATTTATCGCATTTTTAACACCATTCAATGAATTCTTTAAATCCTCATAAGATTCATTTTGTTTCACATTATCCTGACTTGCCTGTGATTGATTCACAGCACTTCTTTCATTATGATAAACTGGTTTACTGATTACTTCTTTATGAACCTCAGAAGCTGGCGTATCTGAAATAATAGAATCTGTTGTTTCAGCCTGATATCTTTTGTAGCCACATTTTGGGCAGAATAATTCACCTTCTTTTAATTCATTCCCACATTTTATACAAAAAGCCATTATTCTTTCCTCCCTAATTATATATTTACCTGCTGATATACAGTAATCTTATTAGTCTTTAAGTCTTTCTTGCAGTAAGCATATGATAAGCAATGCGTATAATCATCATCTACTTTGACTACCACAAAGTATAATTCATCACCAGTATAATTTAACGATTCTAAATTATTTCCATATGAAGCATATTCTTTTTCAGATAATAATTCCTTCTTGCTTCCATCTTCTGTATAAACAACTACTTTATAAGAATCGCTACCTGCATCATATTCTTCAAATGGTTTATTTAATGTACCACCCTGCTTAATTTCAACCTTATCCTCTGACTTATACGCAGTAAATGTCGTATAACCATCTTCATCAACACTTTGTACTACAACCAAACCAGTACCATCTGTTTTTACTTTTGCAATTTTACCACCTACGTAACAATTTCCACTTCCATCATAGCCACCAAATTGGAAATACACTTCATCACCAATTTCTTGTGCACAATCCACAGATACTGGAATATTCACCTCATAATCATCTGACTCATCATACCAACTAGACTGAGTTAATGTGGCTAGATGAACATTATTCTTACCATCTAAATCTACACATTCAAAATTAATACCTGAATCAGCATTTGTAGTGTAATAAACTCTCGTATCACTGACTAATACCACTTTAATACTATTAAAATGAGCATATGCAATACGTTCTAATTTATCATTGTTTTTTAGTATTGAAAGAGACTCATCATCTCCTGATTCCCCAACTACTAAGCCTTCCTTTCTTACAGCGTAAATAGCATTGAAATACTCTTCTTTCGTATTTGATCCATCTAAGTCCATAGAAGTACAATTATCCGAATAAGTATTGCTTGGTATTACATAAATTCTATTGTTAAACACCCAAATATTGCCGTTATTCTTTCCGCTATAGATAGTTTTCTTATTTCCTTTATCATCCACACACACTAAATCATTAGAAGTATCTTCATATTGTAATGGATGACCGTGAGTTATTGCACGTTGATTAGATGTGTAAAAACTATTACTCTTATATTCCCAATAATAACTTTTGCCCTTGTATGTTACATAGTCTCCACCATTATTGATAGCATTCAGACCATCCTTGATTTCTTCCTGCTTATCTTTAATAATCTCCTTATTTTCTTTACCTTCTACATTCTTATAACCTTTTTCAAGGATAGCTTCTGCCTTATCCTGTTTATTTACAGTCACATAAACATCAGCAAGTTCTACGTATGCAGTTGGCTGCTTTGGATTAATATCAATAGCTTTTAAGTAAGTTGCTTCAGCTTTCTTATAATCTAGCTTAGCCACATACTTCTGTGCTTCATCAAGCTTGTTATTATAATCCTTAGCACTATGACGATTATTAAATACAAATACTAAAGAAATAATGATTGCGATAACAAGAAGGATGATAGCTATTGCTGTTGCAATCATTTTATTGTTTTTTGTTTTCATTTTCTTCTCCCTATAAATTACACATTTATTTTTTGATATACAGTGATCTTATTAGTCTTCAAGTCTTTCTTGCAGTAAGCATATGATAAACATTGAGTATAATTATCATCTGTTTTGACTACCACAAAGTATAATTCATCACCAGTATAATTTAATGATTCTAAATTATTTCCATATGAAGCATATTCTTTTTCAGATAATAATTCCTTCTTGCTTCCATCTTCTGTATAAACAACTAATACACTAGAATCACCACTCTCATCATAATCTATAAATGGTTTATTTAATATACAACCCTGCTTAATTTCAACCTTATCTCCTGACTTATAAGCAGTAAACGTAGGAAATCCTTCGCCTTCAATATCAAATTCATCAGGAACACTTTTTACTTCAGTAAAACCTGTTCCATCTGTTTTCACCTTTGCAACTTTGCCGCCTTGGTAAATATCATCATTATATCCACCAAATTGGAAATAAACTTCATCACCAATTTCTTGTGCACAATCCACAGTTACTGGAACTCTCATCTCATGATCATCTGACCAGTCACACCAGCTAGACTGAGTTAATGTGGCTAGGTGAACATTATTCTTACCATCTAGATTGACACATTCAAAATTAATACCTGAATCAGCATTTGTAGTGTAATAAACTCTCGTATCACTCACTAGTACAACTTTAATACTATTAAAATGAGCATATGCGACACGTTCTAATTTATCATTATTTTTTAGTATTGAAAGAGAATCATCATCTCCTACTGCTCCTACTACCAAGGCTTCTTTTCTTACAGCGTAGATAGTATTGAAATACTCTTCTTTCGAATTTAATCCATCTAAATCCATAGAAGTACAATTATCCGAATAAGCATCAAATGGTTCTACATAAATTCTATTGTTAAATACCCAGATACTTCCTTTATTTTTTCCACTATAGATAGTTTTCTTATTACCTTTATCATCTACACACACTAAATCGTTAGAAGCATTTGCATATATTAAAGTACGGTCCCTGTCAATTGCACGTTGATTAGATGCATCAAAACTATTACTCTTATATTCCCAATAATAGCTTTTACCCCTGTATGTTACATAGTCTCCGCCATTATTGATAGCATTCATTCCATCCTTGATTTCTTCCTGCTTATCTTTAATAATCTTCTTGTTTTCTTTACCTTCTACATTTTTATAACCTTTTTCAAGAATAGCTTCTGCCTTATCCTGTTCATTTATATTCACATAAACATCAGCAAGTTCTACGTATGCAGTTGGCTGCTTCGGATTAATATCAATAACTTTTAAGTAAGCTGCTTCAGCTTTCTTATAATCCAGCTTAGATACATATCTTTGTGCTTCATCAAGCTTATTACTATAAGCCTTAGCGCTATGACGATTATTAAATACAAATACTAAAGAAATAATGATTGCAATAACAAGAAAAATGCTAGCTATTGCTGTTGCAATCATTTTATTGTTTTTTGTTTTCATTTTCTTCTTCCTAAAAAATCATTTAATTTATTAATTTCTTTTTCATTTCTTTAGATTCAGTCTCAATTTATCCTCAATCTAAATCCACCTTGTCATAAACAGTTATCTTGTTACTATTTAAATCCTTTTTACAGTATGAGTAACTATAGATTGTGTCACCGTCCCATTTAATAACAACATAGTATAAATTATCACCAGAATAGCTAATATTTTGAAGATCTGTTCCTAAATCTTTATATTCATCAGGAGACAACATCTTAACACGTTTACTGGACTTATCTGTATAAGCATATACTGAACCGTCTTCTTCAAATGGTTCATTAAGTGCACCACCATATTTAAAAGTTACTTTACCGTTCTTTTCTTTATATGCAGTAAATTTATTTATAGAACTATCATCTAAAACAGTAAATCCTGTTCCGTCTTTTTTAACTTTTGCTACTTTACCTCCATGATCAAGTTGACCATATTGGAAATAAATATCATTATCTATTACTTGAAGGCTGTTCACCATATATGGATCAATTTGAGCTAATGAGTTTTCGTCCTGATACCCAATTTGAGCTAATGTAGTTTCATTTTCACCATTACTATCAATAGACTTAAGCGTTGTTGGAGTTGAGTAGTTTAAAGAGGTAAAATAAATCACATTGTCATCAATGCCAATAAAATAACCCTCAAACAATAATTCTTCCTTTAAATCACTCGTCAACAAATGACCTAGCGGTTCATGCCCTGTAAGTATTAACCCTTTATCACAAACACCATAAATAGAGTCATAACCACCTACTTCTTTTTGATCAGTGCCATCTAACTTTATACTTATAATCCAATCAGTCTCCTCAAAATCTTCATCATCAATATGTTTCTCTATAAAAATTCGATTACTAAATATCCAAATATTTCCTGCAGCGTAACCAGAGTAAATAGTCTCTTTATTCCCATTTTTATCTTCACATATCAAATCATTGACAGCATTATCATAAAGTAATAATTGTCCGTCTTCTATATTTCGTGGTTCAGGATCATAAAAACTATTTCCATGATATTCCCAATAATAGCTTTTTCCATTATATGTTACATAATCCCCACCATTATTGATAACACCTTGATTTTTCTTAATATCATTTTTCTTATTTAGGATTTCTTGTTTATCCTCTTTACTATCAACGTTTTTATAACCTTGTTCCAAGATAGAAATAGCTTTTTCTTCTTTTCCACCACTCATATAAACGTTTGCAAGACTGAGATAAGCCTTTGCTTTTTTAGGACTCACTTTGATAGCTGCTAAATAAGCAGCTTCAGCTTTCTTATAATCCATCTTTACAACATAACTTTGTGCTTCTTCCAGCTTGCTATCATAAGATTTTGTTCCTGTTTTATTAAATACAAATATCAATGAAATAATAAGTGCTACTACAATTACAATAATTGCTATTGAAATGGCAGTAATTTTCTTCTTTTTCATCTTCCCTCTCCCCTATTGATTTACTTTAATTTATAGCCACAAGATGCACAATAAACCATTTCATCTACAATAGGCTGATGACAGTTTGGACATAAATGCTTCTTATACTCTTCTATATCATTGTATGTTTTATTAATTTCATCAATGATTGGAAGTAATTGTGGTAAGTTCTCTTCGTATTGACCTGCATAATAGGCTTTTCCCAATTCTATATAAAGCTTGTCTAATTCGTTCATTTTCCTGTTCCTCCTTCAAATAAAACTTCAAAACATGTATAAGTAATAGAAATCAATAATTTGCTATTTCTATGTGATATCATTTTAATGAATGTAAAACTAATAATGATTTGTATAAATTAGTTTTGTAGTCTTGTTAACAGTGTCATACTGATAATATAATGTATCATTCTTATACATCGTATAATATAAATATTTTCCATCATACTCAAGATTTAATAAAGCTAGATAAGTATCATCGAGATGAGCTGCATCATGATTATTAAATGAAAATATTTCTTCTCCAGTTTCCCTATTAATATATACGGATTTGTATTGCTCTTTGATTGTATCTGCATTATCGAATTTTTTTATAACCCATACATATTTTCCTGCAGTAGCTCCATATCCCCATGAATTAATCATATTCAACTTACCAAAAACATGTGGTTCTTCGCTATCTTTTTGATTTCCTATTTCCACATGTCCATTCTTGTCTATAAACATATAATATAAATAATCGTCTCCATTTTCTTTGGAAAAATCAATTTTCACATTAGTCCCATCAACGTTCATATGTCCTATATCAAATACTGATTTTTTCTGTTTGATACCACTCCAACATGCAAAAGTTATAGAATCATTTAATTTTTCAATGTATCCATAAGATCTTGAATCACCTTCGGATACTTCTGAAAGCATGTTGCCATCAATTGTTGCTATTTTCTTATCCTTGTTTGTCGAAAGATTATAACAACCAATAACAACTTCATCATTAGTAGATTTTGCAGTATCAAAATAGTATAACTCATCAGTTAATGTTGGACTAGAAATCGCATGTTTCTTAACAACTTCTTCTTTTTGAGTTAAAGTATCAATTGCAAAAATGATTCCATCAGTCGTATCTTTATTGTATATATTTATTGTCAATTTATTATTCTGTATATTCAATAGATAATATCCACCAATTTTAGAATCTAAATCCCATAGTTTTTTAGGATTATAATGCTTTTGGTTTTTTCCATTTAAATCTAATGACACAATTTCATTCAATGATACATAATATAAATGACCATTCACTATACTTATGTTACCGTCTTCTTGCTCTTTTTTTTCTTTATATAATACTTTTTCATTACCATTAGTATCAATTTTTATGATTTTTGTACATATTTTGTGGTCAGTACTATAGCGTGTTATCATGTACATATCTTCCCCATAAATTACATTATGTGATCCATTACCACGAACCGATTCACCATTAATAATCTGAATCTTCTTATCTGCTAGTTTCTTATTATCATGCTCCTCAACTTTCTTGATACCTTGATCTAGAATACTAATCGCTTTATCAGTTTCGTCATTATAATTATATAGATCAGCAAGTTTTAAATATGGCTCCACCTTTTTAGGTTCTAGTTTAATAGCAGCTAAATAAGATGCTTCAGCTGTTTTATAATCCTTTTTTAAGATGAAACTTTGCGCTGTAACCATTTGTTCATCATATGTTTTTGCAGATTTAGAAGAGAATGTAAATACCAAAGAAATAACTAAAGCGATAACGACAATAATAATTCCTATAACAAGGAATAGCTTTTTATCTTTTTTCATACTATTTCAACTTATAACCACATGACCCACAAAACATCATATCTTCTGTAATAGGTGAATGACAGTTAGGGCATGTGTTCTTTCTATCTTCTTCTAATGCTGTTTTAGTAGATGTAATCTGATCAAAAATTGGTAAAAGCTGAGGAAGAGGATTTTCAAATCCTCCTTCATAATATGCTTTTCCTAAGTCTCTATATAATTCTTCTAATCTGTTTTCTAGATTATCCATAATTCATCTTCCCTTCTGTTAACATAATTCATACTTAGCATCTTTGATACTGATTTCTGTACCACGTGGTAAGTAATAAAGTCTATTGGCACCTAAAGGCTGTCCGCTCTTTAGTAATACTGTTCTCATTTCTAATGGTTCTACACAATATTCCTGATATTCAGAGATATAATAGATTTTTGCTAGAATATTTCCTTCTTCATATCTTTCAATATCACCATTATTTACTGCATAGACTTCTACTTTATCATCTAATACTAATACCTGCTGGTCTGTATTTTTAATCATTCCAGCAAATTCTTTTGGCTCTTCTACTACTGGTTCTTCTTCAGGGATAGAAATATGTTCTTGGTAAGGTGCTGTTTCTTTGAAAGGAATTGGTTCTGATTTGATATTAGGGATTGGATCAGGGATAGGGAGTTCTTCTCTCTTAAGTTCAGGCTCACTGTTCTTTTCAAACATTAAACCTAAAACAGATAATAAGATAATAAGAATAGTGATCATTTCCCAAATAGCAATTGTTAATATGACGATAGAAGTAGTTATACCAGTGCCATAGAAAAGTTTTGACTTCATTAAAGCTTTGAGTTTTGAGATTAATAATAAAGTCGTTACTGATGTATATACGTTAATACCTAAAGACATACCAATTGATGAGAAATAGGCAGTCTTACCTTTCAACATCGTAACTAAAACAACCGCAATAAGAACTAATGCGACTAAAATGCCATACATAATGATGAACTTCATCATTGATGTGCCTATGACTGTTTGTAAATCATTGATAATTTCAACTGAATCTGATGCACCTGACTGCACAGAAATTTTTAGTATATCAAATACTGACATTTCAGCATCTGACACTTCTATAAGTGGCATAAAGAACATGCCAAATACGCTTAAAAAACAAAGTGCTAAAATAGCTTTTATTCCTTTTTTCATAATTGACCTCCCTCAGTTTCTATTTGTTTTAATACTGATTTTGCTTTTTTCTTAAAATAGATATTAAGTACAATCATTAAAATAATAGATGCGATGATCCCAATGACTGCACATATAATCATTATTAACCCTTTACTCATTACGATAACCAGCCACCTTTCATAACATCTTGATATACTGTATCTAATAACTGCATTTCTGCATCATCTGTTTTTTCTTTTTCATAAAGTGCTTTTGCTTTCTTATAATAATTAGCAAACTGTGAATAATCTCTGCTTTCTTCATTCTTCTGCTTCTGTAAGTCTATTTCTAAGAATGCATAACGCTTATAAATGTTATAATCTTCACCATAATTTTCTTTCATTAATGATAGATAACTTCTTACTTCGTTATAGTTACCAAGTTTCTCATTAATAACAACTAGATTGTCATATGTTGCATAGTTATCCCAATGTTTATTAATTACTTCTTTCAACAATTGAACAGCTTCTTTCTCATATTGAGAGTTACCTGTTTTATCCCCTAAATCAATATTTGCTTGTATTAATCTTTCAATAGAGATTAATTGTCTTGAAGATGGTAAGTCATTCATAGCTTTCATTAGAATAGTTCTACAATCTGCAAGATTACCTTGTTTCTTATATATGTCACTTAACAATACATAAGATCTTTCCTTTAATTCATCATCGGCTGTAATATGCAGACAAGATTTAAAGCATGAAATAGCTTCATTATCCTTATTCATGGCATTATTAATTTCACCTTTTGCATAATAGATGTCATCTTCCTTCATGCCTTTATTAATAGCCTGTTGAAGTATTTCATTCGCTTTAGAGTTATCTTTGTTATAAGCCAATGTGATTGCATAATCTCTATAATGAAGATAATTGCTGCTTCCACACTGGAACAACTTTTTATAATTATCCACTGACGTTCCATACTGTTCTAATTCAAAATAACAGCGTGCTTTTACATAATAAACATCCGCAAATGAATTATTTGTACTATCTAAATCATTATTCTGTTCAATGTTTGTACTTATAAATTCAATACAGTCTTTATATAAACCTTGTTCATACATTGACAATGCATTTTGATAATAGCTTTCTAATTGGTCTGGCATCAATTCACTTGCTTCTTGATAAATCTTAGTCTGCTTCTTATATAGACCTTTTTTTCGATAAGATGTCTGTTGTTGAATTAATTCATCATACTTATCTAATTTATCTTGTTTCATTTGGTGAACACCCAAACCTAATAAAACAATATTAATTGCAAGTAATACTGAACATAGAATCATAGAGATACGATGTGCTCTTGTGACTTGTATATATCTTTTATCTTTCTTAGATATATTCTGAAGTGCTTTATACATTTCATAAGCACTTTGGAATCTATCTGCTTTATCAAATGATATTGCCTTACATATAACGCTGCTGAATGCTTCAGTCACTCTGTTTTCTAGTAATAATCTACACTGTTCCGGATCATTAAACTCATTTACTTTTCTTCGAGTAATCATAAAGAAGAAAACAGCACCTAAACTATAAATATCTGTTTTATCATCTAAAACAATATCCTGTAAGTTCTTATCAAATACAATAGATCTTTGTTCAGGTGATGAGTATCCATGACTGTAACCAATCATCTTTGTGCCATCCATAAAGAATGAAATGTTAAAGTCAATCAAACAAATATTTCCCTCTGGAGTTAACATAATATTTGAAGGTTTAATATCACTATGCACAATAGGTGGGTTTTGATTATGTAAGTAATCTAATGCACTACATAACTGCAATCCCCATCTAATAAGCTGATTCTGTGTAAATCTATATCCCTCTTTTACTAGTTCTTGGAAAGATTTACCTGGAATATAAGACATAACTATATAGCTTTTTCCATCAATATTTATGAAATCATATACCTGTGGTAAATATGTATGATTCAGTCCCTTTAAAATATCAACTTCACGTCTTGTATTGTAATCTTTCTTTTGACTATTTTTTATTTGTTTGAGTACAACTTCTTTCTTTAGTCGAGAGTGATAGGCTAAATAAACAATTCCGCCTCCACCTTCACCTAATTTACGAATAATCTTATATGTTCCCCTTGTATCATTCATTGATTATTCCTCACTTATAAAAAATGAAAACTCCTCGTCAGCTAATTGAAATGTTGTCTGGTCATCTATTTCTACTAATCCAGAAATATTCTCTCCATTAATTGATGTATGATTTAGAGAATTTAAATCTTCTAAATAATAAACACCTTCCTTGCAAGTAATCTTTGCATGCTGTCTACTAATTGATGGATTTCCTTCTACCTTATAGTCACATGTAGATGATTTACCAATAATAAATTCATTCTTATCTACAATAATCACTTCTTCATTTTTTAATCTCTTTAAATAAGCAATCCTACGACTTAATAATACTGTCGCTTCTTCATCTAGATCATCTAATAATACTGTTGCCTCTGAATCGTCATCCTGAGTCATTAATACTGTTTCTTGTTCTACATAATCAGGCTCTACATAATTAGATTCTACTGGTGGCTTTTCCCTTAGAACTTCTAGTTTTTTTGGTGCCACATACTCTCTGATGATAATTCTGTCAGTAAATCCCTCAGATGTTAGTGGAGGAATTGTTACTTGGCTAATATCAATCCAATCTTTTTTCATTTTATTACCCCTCATTTCTATTGAATAAAATATGCTTATAAAATTTTATCATGACCGGTGCATAAGATTGATTTATATGTAATTAACGGCTTTTATATAGACTCATGGGATAAACAAAGCACATATATGTAATAGAATGAACTCTTAGATCCAGCAAGCGTACTTAGCACTTATTAATAATCTATATATTCATAACTAAAAACATGCCTCTCGGCATGTTATGACTGGCTATCTTTAATAACCTGAATCTGTTTTATTATAACCTGATAGACATAAACGACCATTTTCCATTAATTGGTCTAAGTCAACATATTCACCATGTGTACTAATATGGAAAATCTTAGGACTGATAATATCTAAGAAGTTATTATGATCGGCATCTTCACGTGATAGGAGTGTACTATCTTCAAACAATTGATTAATATACATTCCTTCAATATAGTTTTTCCGTAAAGAACACCTTTTTGTCCTCTGCTTTCAGAAGAATCATCATAATAATCAGGATAAATGACAGATACAATATCTAAATCATCATCACTTGATTGTTTATAGTCTTCTAATAGGTCTTGTGGTGAAGAGAGAGAACTGATTTCTGTATCGATATATCTTGCAAAAGAGATGTTATACAAATCTCCATCAGGACAGATATAGAGGTGTTTGACATCTTTTAAATAAGGCTCTATCTTTTCCACAAAATCTTTCATCATTTCATCTATATCTAATATTTCAGAAAAGTAAGTGGTTTGTACTTCTTTTCGTATAAGAACAGCACCATAACCTTTTTCACAATAATAGAAATCTAACAAATATTCTCCTTCATATAACGCATCACGTAATAACTTACACGACTCTATCTTATTTAAATCTTGAATGTAATTAGAAATAATCGATTCACTAAATATAGATCTAACGCCATACAATGTAGTGCATTCAAAGTTTTTATATCATTATAGCCGTAAACTGTAGAAAAAGTTTCATATTTAGGCTGACTATAGTATGCACGTGCCTTATAATCCTGCATTTCACTTACAATTTGGTAAATAACTGTAAGTGCATGACATACCAATTCATCATCGTTATATGCTTTATGATGCTCGTTATAAAACAATTGAAGAATTTTTAAAGCTTTTTCTTTTCTTCTGCCAAGTAGTAATTAATACCAATATGTCCTAAACATATTAATGAAGTCATATTTGTTCTCCCATACAAATAACTACTTATTTCATACTTCATCAAACAATATTCTATACGTTCAGCTTGATTCTTACATATCTTAAGGGCTTCTGTTAAAACATTAAAAGCTTTTTCATACTCATTTAGTTCTTTATAAGATAAAGCCACATATTTAGCATCATCTAAATCATATCTTTGTATAATTCATTATCATACATTCCTTTAATATCCATAACTCTCACCTCCCATTCATCTACTTTTCAAATAAAACAAATGTAATAATTACACTTTATATCACATTTTATGCATTCCACGCTAAATTTGTGTCGTTTTATGCATTACGAGCCGCTTTCGTGAATTTCCCATCTATAATAGAGACTAGGAGGCTCATATGCAATCATTTATTATATTTATACTTTATATGCTATATGTACTAACTAGCGCCCAGTACTTATACTATCAGCTATTAAAACCAAAAACAGATCATATTCTGCTTGTTGGTATCATACTTCATATTCTCTTTGTAGTACTTTATCTATTACTACAGAAACATTCATTTCTAGCTACCTATCTATTATACATCTTTATGTTTCTTCCTTCGCTATTCTATGAAGGAAATATGAAACATAAATTAACACTTACATTTATGTTACTTACTTTTTCATTGACTGCAGAAACAATTCTTGCGATTGTTTTTGTTGCAATCAGTCCACTATTTCCACATATTAATATGGTTCCTGTATTATTTAAAATAAATAATCAATATATACTTATTAGTATATTCTCATTATTGACCGGATCATTCGTCTTGTTACTCACAGTAAAAGCTGCTTTTCTTCTTAAGAACTCCTTTACTGTTTTAAAATCAGGATTAATTTTAAGAACATGTTTCTATTTTGTGGCAGTGATCTTTATTAATAATTTATTTGCAGCACCATCTGCTATAAAATTCTCTTTATTCCTTGTTCTAATTAGTATGGTTGCAACGATTTTCTTGATTATTTTAATCAACCGACTATTTAAAGAGATTTCTAAGTCCACTCATGATATCGCTTTGAAAAAACAGCAGGTAGAACTTGTAGAATCTCAATTAACATCTTATAAAGAAACAGAAGCGCAATATATTGAGATACGTCATTGGAATCATGATATTGCGAATCACTTATTATCATTGGCGCATTTAATTGAATCTTCTAAAAATGAAGAAGCTAAAGAATATATTCATAATATTATTGAGGAGGAGAAATAATGAAGTCTTATAAAATGACCTTTTTATGTATTATCTTTTCTTCTATCTTTGGCCTTTTAAGTAAAATGAGCCTTACTTCACCAAAATTAAGCTCTTTTATTGGTTTATTTCAGTTCCTTATGCTTATCACAATAATGAGTATTGTTGTATCAGTGTACAATACCATCAAAAAGATTTTTGACTTAACTGAACAGAATATCAAGTTTGATACAATAATGAAAAATCAAGAGCTTAGAAAGAAACAGGAAACAGAATTAAAAGTAATGAAAGACAATGCAGAAGAGTTCCAAAATGAAATTAAAAAGGCCTTAAAAGCTGTAAGTGGGATGTTGGAAAACAATGATGTCAATCAAGCAAAAGAAACACTTATGCAGTTATCTGATCATTTTGAATCTGTGAGAATGCATCCTATTTGTTCTGATTCCTTAATGAATGCGATTTTGCAATCAAAAAGAGAATATGCGAATACGTTAGGTATTGACGTTCATTATCATGTAGTGACTGAGTATGCGAACAGATTTGATACAGACTTATCTGCAGTACTCTTTAATTTATTAGATAATGGAATAGAAGCATGTCTTGGATGTTCTAATTCATCATTAACATTGACTATAAGTGATCATATGGGTTATTTACATATTAAGATGGTGAATTCAAAACAAGAGAAGAAGTTTACAGGAGAAACAACCAAAGAAGATAAAGTACATCATGGTTATGGTTTATCTATTATTACAGATATTGCGAATAAGCATGATGGATCAGTCCAATGGATTGATAATGGTGATACATTTACATCACTTGTTATGTTGAAAGTATAGGAGGAGATATTATGCTTAAGATTGGGTTATGTGAGGATAATGAAATACAACATAATCAGATATTATCCTTTTTAGAAACGATTTCTTTGCCTAAGCATGCGATTAATTCTTTTTATAAAGGGAATGATTTATACAATAGTATTCAAGAGGCAATGAGGGATAAAGAGCCTTATGATATTGTGATTATGGATATTGATTTACCTGATGGTAATGGCATTAAGTTCTCTAAACAGATCAATGTCTTTTCACCTCATACAATTATTATTTATATGACATCTTATGAAGATTATGTGAGTGATGTGTATGATACAGAACATATCTATTTTATTCTCAAGAAGAATTATCAGAAGTATTTACCACATGCTTTATCACTCGCAAATGAAGCGTTAAATAAACAGAGAAGAGCTTCTTTAAAGATTTTCTGGAATAAAGAAGAATATAACATCTTACAGAAGGATATCTTCTATATGGAGAGACAATTAAGAACAACAATGATTATGACTCCTACACAGACTTATTCAACATCTGAAAAGCTTGCAGATTTACTGGAACGTTTAGAAGATTCATTTGCGCTGTGTCATCGTAGTTATATTATAAATTTAAAGATGGTACAGGAAATCACAAAAGATTCAGCACTTCTTGTAGATGGGACTTCTATTCCTATTAGTCGTCGTTATTATAGTTCTTTAAAGGATAAGATAAACAATATGATTTCGTAAAAAGACTTAGACACCTAAATGTCTAAGTCTTTTAATATGTCTTCAGATTCCACAAACTCAGGATCCATATGAGTTAAGAAATGCCACTCATCTGGGTCTGTATATAAGATGGCTTCGCCATCTTCAGAACCAAAATAAGCTCGTATTACTTCATGCCCCTTAGATTCTAAGTATTCTTTAACACATATATAGTTATATTCTCTTTTCTCTATGTAGTCCTTAAGTTCATCATTAGGAATAGAATAAGCATCTACTCTAGTAGTTCCTTCAATCATTCCATCTCCTGGCATAGATAAGTCCACTATCTCATCCCAATAAATATCTACTTTACCATCGCCAGTAAACATATATGTAGTAAAAGGTACAATGTGACCATTATATTTTAGTTCTACATAATCAGGCATATAGTCAGGAATAAAGTACTCATACTCAAATCCTTCTATCACTTCATAATGATAACCATGTAATTGTGATATAAACTCTCTACCTTGCTGTATTGTATGAAACAAACCAATATTGGTACTTAACTCACCTTGGCACAATTTTAATATATACATAGTGTACCCCTATTTTTTATAGTAGCTTAAGTTCTCTTCTAATGCAGACACAATAGAATCTTTTAATTTCTCTGGACCTACTACAACCATCATAGGACCAAACTGTCTAATCCAGTTCATCAAACCTGTATTAAAGATAATCCCTTCAATACGTGTTTCATACCATAACTGTTTATTATTATAACCAGTTGGAGGAATAGTCTTAGTCATAGTAATCTCATTTCCAAAACGAGAAACAACTTCTCGAATAAGTGCTGCATCAAACTTAATATGTAATGTAATTTCTTCACCATCAAAGAAACTATTCATTGATTTCTCTAATGATTGTCTTAAAGATTCACTAATCTTCTTTTCATCATCAAAATCAAAATAATATGTACGACTATACTGTAAATCTCTAATACGATCCATACGGAATGTAGTCAAAGAATCCTTATGCTTATTATAATAAGCACGTAAATAGTAATGACCATCCACAATAACTGTATTATAAGGACTTACATTATAATATTCATGACTAATACCAGCATTCCCTTTTGTAGAATGTGTTTCTACAGGATGTCCATCAATGATTGCATAATCAATATACTTAAAGCGTATATCTTTCTTATTACGTATTGCGGAAGTAATGGTCTTTAAGTTTCTACTAAGTGAATAAACTTCTTCTTCATCTTCTTCTAATTCAGGAATGATTAAATAATCCTTCTGTTTTGCAGAAGAAAATTTTAAAAGTTTATTAATCAATTCTACTTTATCTGCACGACTTAAGTCCTGACGATAATTCACCATATCAATCAATAACTGTACTTGTGCTTCATCAAAATAGCCCGTTTCAATAATATAACCAAAACGTCTCACTGCTTTGATTATTTCTTTTCCAAACATTAAAGATGTAAATGCATTAATCTGTTTAATCACTGCATAAACAGCTTTTAAACCAATATCATAACCTTTTTCTTCTAATTGACGCTGTATTTCTTCTGCACTGATACATTCTTCTGAATTCATCAATAATGAGAAGACAGCCCACATTTTTTCTCCCATCTTATGCCTCCTGATACCTGGTAAGATACCTTTTTACTATAATGATCCACAAGTAGGAAATAACCAATCAAGTCATAAGATGCATAAAGATTTAAAAGTGATTCATCTGGTTCCACTTCGCAATTTTCTAAGTAGTCATAAGCCCCTTCAATATCTTCTTCTACCAAAGAGAAGTAAGCAGCCTGTGCATAAGTAATGACTTCTTTCTCTACTAATATAGAAATAAGAGCAACATATGAGAAAGGCATCAGATGTCTCACAATACGATACACATCTATTGGTGATCCATTGTGCAGCATATAGTTACATAACTTTTTATTCAATGATTGAATACGTGGATGATCTCCAAATAAATATTCAATCATTACAAGATGATTTTCTAGACATTGCATATCATCAATTTCATAGAGTTTCTTTAAAGCAAGTCCTAAGTATTTCTTTTGATGTGCCTTAATATAAGCCTCTATTTTCTTCTGACTTCTGCAAGTATCAATAAATGAATCATGATATACATCAATGATATCTAAATAGTCCTTTAACTTATTTAATGAGATTGATGTAATTTCTTTATAACTTTCTAACATATTCTTTCCCTCCTCTTTTTTCTAACACTATTATAGCGAAGAGAAAGAATTAATGCGTCAAAGTTTACACTGACAAAACCTATTTATAGGTGTTTTGAATATTTTCTTTTTAGCTAGTAATCCCATAAGTTCATATCTGGGTAGTTTGTTTCATATAAGAACTGTTCATTCATGACTTTAGTCAATATAGCGGCCCAGAGTATTAATGCATAAAATGAGTTATTTAAGCACTGAACAGTACCTCCACCATTGACCTTATCTTCATATACATAAAGTTCTTCTTTTTGTGATGGCACATAATCTAATTCATCCAGATCATCTAATATGCCATCATAAGGACGAGTACTCATTTCTTCTATCAAAGTGATCCACTTCTTATAAGCTTCTTCTGTATGATCATATGAGAAGAAACGTATTGCGGCACGTAGTTTATATATTGCAGCATAGACTGCATTGAATGTCATTTCTGTATATGGCTTTTCTGTAAGTAGCTTAGGTAAGAATATACCTGGTTTAAATGTAAGATGAATACTAGGCTTCACATCTGTATAATCATGAGTTATTCCTACGCTTGTGCGTACATATTCTCTTGATAATTTAATTAATGCGAGACATACACACATATTCGCATATTTCATATCATCCACTAATGGAAGTGAAAAACCTAAGTCTGCCCCATATTGTCTAGAGAAGAAAGGTTTAAAGACAGCTTCTTCGTCATATTTATAAGTCACCGCAAAGGTATAATCCTTAAATACAATTCCTTGAGTCTGAATAGAATCTCTTAATGCTTCATCATAATCCTCATAGGTATTCTCCAGCATATCCTCTACGACTTCACCACTTGTCATAACAGCCTGAAAACTTAAATCCTGTAAAAGGACTGCTGCTTCTAGTCTTTTAGTAATTTCTCCCTTTGTGATACACGTCATATCACCGCTTTTTAATAAATAACGTAAACTCTGTGTAGCTGCACTTGTCTGTACAACCATTTCAAATTCTCTTTGCATGAGCATTCCTCCTTTCTATACAAAAAAAGCAGATTCATCATCTGCTTCCTATTCTGCGAGATTTTTGATGAATTGGATTCCTACACCACCAATTCCCATATGAGCACCTACAACACTTGGTAACTCTCTCATGGTAACTTGACATGGACCTAATTGTTCTTCAAGATAGTCTCTTACACGCTGAGCTTCTTCAGGTGCAAGAACATCTTCAATCGCAAATGTATAATCTTTCGCATTTGCGCCTCTTTCAACAACACGATCAGCAAGCATCTTACATGCCTTACGTGTTGTTCTTACTTTGCCTAAAGTATCAATCTTACCACCTAATTCACTATTCAATTCCATAACTGGAACAAGCTTCAACATATTGCCAAGCATTGCGACTGCAGGCGTAATACGCCCACCCTTTTTAAGGTGATTCAAGTTTGGTGTAAAAATAATTGTACCTGAATGCTTAACCATATCTTCAAGCTTTTCTTTAATTTCAGAAACAGACTGACCCTTTTCTATGAGATTTCGTGCTGCTTCAATAAGCTTTTTTTGAACATGTGCTGTTCCTTGAGAATCGATTAAAGTAATAGGCATTTCTACTGTATCAGCTGCAACCTGCATACCATTTAATGTAGATGATAAACCAGTTGCGATAGGAATCCCAATTAACTCATCATAACCGTCTCTTTTCGCATCTTCCATAGCCTTTATTAAAGAACCAGTCGAAGGCTGAGATGTTGTATACATATCATCTGTTTCCTTCATCTGATTAAATACATCAAGACTTGTGATTTCTAATTGATCTAAATATGTCTGACTACCATGACCAATACATAATGGTGCAATATAAATACCTTCATGCTCTCCATTGATATCAATCTGACAGCCACTGTCTGCAATAATCGCTATTTTACTCATTTTTAATACCCCATCAGTGATAATTCACTATGTATATTATAGTTTATTTCTTTTTATTTTACAACCAATGGGATATAATACGAACGGGTGAAACTATGAGATCAATTAAAGAAACAACGACAAATACAATCATTATTAAGAAATCAGAGTTCATTACAACCCTGATTCCATGTAATGATGAAAAAGAAATCAAAGACTTAATAGAACTCTATTCTAAAGATGATGCAACACATAACTGTGTCGCTTATCGTGTCGGTCCTTTAGAAAAAGCGGATGATGATGGAGAACCATCAGGTACTGCAGGACTTCCTATGTTGAATGTATTACAGAGACAGAAGATCGATAATGTGATTGCGATTGTGACACGTTATTTTGGTGGGATTAAGCTAGGAGCCGGAGGATTGACTCGTGCATATACAAATAGTGTTGCAGATGCTTTAAAAGAAGCAGAAATAGTCGATAAAGAACTCGTCAAGCTTTATCGTATTAGTGTTGACTATCACTTCAGCCGTAAGGTATCTTATTTAATACAATCTAAGAATCTATTATTAATGAATACTGAGTATGATGAAGAAGTTCATTATGATGTTTATTTAAGAGATACTTCTTTCTTAGATGAACTTAATGAACTGACTGCATCCAATATGCATTATGAGGTTGTAAAGGAAGATTATATTCCAGTTGAGGTGTAAAGATGTCTAGTATAGAAATATTATTAATTGGTATTGGGTTATCCATGGATGCTTTTGCGGTATCTGTATGTAAAGGATTATCTGTAAAGAAGTTATCTATTAAGAATGTATTATTATGTGGTGTATGGTTTGGTGGATTCCAGGCATTGATGCCATTTATTGGTTATTGTCTTGGTTCTACATTGAGTGGTTTAGTGGATTCTATTGACCACTGGATTGCGTTTATCCTACTCGCATTTATTGGAATCAATATGATTAAAGAATCTTTTGAAGAAGAAAAACAGAATGATGACTTCTCTTGGAAGACAATGTTGATGCTTGCTATCGCAACTGCTATTGATGCACTTGCAGTAGGTGTTACGTTCTCTTTTGAATCAATCAATATCTTCATGGCTATTTCTATTATTGGTTTAACGACATTTATTATTGCATCTGCTGGTGTTTATATTGGTCATGTGTTTGGAAATAAATATGAACAGAAAGCACAAATCACTGGTGGTATTATTCTTATTCTCATAGGTATTAAAATTTTAATAGAAGGTTTAGGAATTATTTAGGGAATCTACGTGATTCTCTTTTTTAATTGACTATAATAGTATATAAGAGGTGATTTAAATGAATGAATTATCAAAATTATATCAGTTAGTATTAAACAGAGAATTAGATATTCCTAAAGGTCAGATTCTAGATATTAAGAAGATTGACCATAAACTTCTTGCATTTATGCAATGTGTATATAATACAGGAGAATTAGGACATGTTTATACATTCTGGGATAAAGATACTCAGGTTGATCAAAACGCTCTTTTAGACACTTATATTGAAGGTATGCGCTTATTAATGAGTATTGCGTATGACTTACAGATTGATGAAATCAAGAATCATGAAGAAATGCCTGAAAAGAGTAGTTCTGTTGATTTGCTCTTTAAAGTCAATCATGATATTCTAGATTTAAGAAATGGTTATAGTCCTATTAAGTTACAGGATGCTTTAGATGATTACTTCCATTTTGGTTTTTCTTTAGGTATCACATTTGATGATATGTTAGAAGGATTGTAAAAAACATAATAAATACATAGAGAATACATACGAATTACATAACTGACATGTATAGTATAGACATGAAAGAGGTGATTCTTATGATCTATATTATTCTAACTATTATTGCAGTATTATTAAGTACTTTAATCATGGGAGTTGCAAATAAGTATACAAACAAAAAAATCCATGATATTGATCATGAATTGAATATACATTGAGACTCCCCCCATGAATCATAACCACTGATAAAATCAGTGGTATGAACCCGCCCTGTAAGGGCATGTCGTTGTGCGAGTCCTTCGACTACTGAAGACTGACAACCACAACACGTTTACCTATAACCCCTAAAAGGGGTTTTTTTATTTAATTTTATCTCCTGTAAAAGGATCAATAAACTCCTTCATGCTCATCTGGTCCGAAAGTCTATCTTCCTGTAATTGATTTCTTATATATCGTTTTACAGCTTCTTCATTGTGTCCTACTGTCACACAATAATATCCTTTCGCCCAGAATTTTCTGTTACCATATTTATATTTCATATTTGCATGTCTGTCAAAAATCATCAGTGTTGATTTGCTTTTCAGATAACCCATGAAAGACGATACGCTATATTTTGGTGGTATCGTCATCAACATATGTATATGATCAGGACATGCCTCAGCCTCATGAATTACAACTCCTGGTTTTCTTTCTGCTACTGCTCTGAGAATAGCGCCTATATCTTTTCTTGCTAAAGTGAAAAGTTAAATTCCACTTTAAAACAGAACGAAACAAATGTGGAATT
>OJML01000240.1_pt1 | contig 34871 bp, 49 predicted proteins | sample 1597221 | NCBI WGS metagenome assembly OJML01 (sample SAMEA2452123, study PRJEB22498) | human gut metagenome | biome: human feces; feature: human gut; material: feces | place: Australia | collected 2012 | reverse complement strand
ACGGAGAGGGAGCCCGCAAAACACCCGTCGGAGCAGTAGCGTTTTTAGTAGCGGTTGTTAATACTCCAACGGTACGATAAACTGATCCATTTTTTTAAGTCGTTCCCGCTCTTGGGCGCGCATTTCGGGGGTTAATGTGTCCGTATAGTTTTTGCGCGTAACTTTGCTGTCCGCGTGGCCCATACTCTTGCCTGTTTCCTCTATGGAGGCCCCTTGGCCTTGCCGGCTAGTGCTGTAATTTTTGCGCAAGGTTTTGCAACTGCCCATAATTTTAATAGGTTCTTTTTCTTTTTCCCGAATACAGGCATTTACTTTTTTTACAAATTTGCCATAAAACTGCGGGAATCCCAGTTGCGTATATGGTTCGCCATATTGGTTTGAAATCAAGTAGGGGCCCTCGCTGCCCAGTTTTTTAATTTCTGCAATAAGGCGTGGCGTAAGTCGGATTTGACGGCGTTTCCAAACCTTTGGATGCCACCGCGTAATGCCGTGCTTGCTGTCTTCTTCGTGTGGTGTAATATCGGCAAAACCGTTTTCCAAATCTAAGTTGTTAATAAGCATATTGGCGATTTCTTCGGGCCGGCAACCGCAGTCAAAGCCCAATAGAACAACCACACGTTCTTTGGTACTACCGTATTTTAAGAGTAGTTCTATTTCTCGGATACTTTGGGTTTTTACTTTTACCTCTGCTACTGGGAGTGCGCGGAAGTTATCTAATATAATATCTTTCATATACCCACGCTCCATAGCCCACATCAGGCTGGCGCGCATACAACCAACGAACTTATTGGGACCATAATTGTCCGCATCCTTTGCACGCGCTTCATCTTCCAATACTCCACGGGCAAGACGTAGTTTTTGAAGTGTAATATCGGCAAGATAACGGAGCGGGGAAATAAGGCGTTCAGCCTGTTTAAATGCCCACTTGTATTCTGTAATCGTACGTTCTGCCATAGGAACTTTGGATTTTGTTTCCAAGCGGGCCCATTCCTCCCATTTTGTTTTGAAAAAGTCCCATGTTTTTGTTCCATCCCAGTTATCTCGATAGCGGGATTTGATATCTTCCCACCACGCACGTGCTTGTGTTTCGCATTGTTTTTCGGTTCCGTAAAAATCTTTCACAAAACGAATACTGTTAATCTGCTTTTGGCACCGAAAAACACCTTGCCGAATTTCATATAAGTGAATTTTGTCTGACATAAAAACCTCAAAATTTGCAAAAAGGCCCCTACCCCATAAATAGGGGCCGATTCAATAACTTTGTTTTTCTGATTTAATTATTCTTGGCTGAATCGAATTTCAAAGAATTTTTCCTCATTTGGTTTTCCGAAATAATCATAAACTTCATTGGGTAAATCCCAGCCGGTAATTACGCGAATATCCTTAATGCGCCGCGTAAGTGTGCGGCCTGTGTATCCGCGGTGGAACACAACAAAATCACCGCGTTGTAGGCCGTTTAACCGCTTGCGCCAGCCCTCTGTAAATCGGCGGTATTCAGCTGTTTTGCGTCCGACGGATATTTCGTCCCACCAGTGATATGTCAATGTAAGGTGCAAGGTTTTAGGCATTCTTACTCTCCTGTTTCATAAAAACTAAAAAGTGAGTCTTTCCCCGTTGGTGGCCAAAAAGCGGCCGCACTCCGAAAATATGCAAGATTTCGGATAGTTTTACTTGCTCTTCGTTCCACTTAAAGACCAATGTGCCATACGGTTTTAAAACGCGTAAACACTCGTCAAATCCGGCTTTTAAATCAGCCCGCCAGTCAGGGCCCAACTTGCCGTATTTGGCGGCAAGCCAACTTTTCTTACCGGCACGAACAAGGTGCGGCGGGTCAAAAACAACCAAATAAAAGGTGTTATCCTGGTAGGGGATGTGGCGGAAATCGCCTACCACATCCGGCTTTATTTCAAGTTTTCGTCCGTCGCAAAGGGTTTGTTCTACCGTTCGGTTGTCCATAAAAACAACTTTCGGATTTTTTCGGTCAAACCAAAACATCCGCGAACCGCAACAGACGTCAATTATGGGCTTCATTGCTCCTCCCCTGCGCGGCGGTTCCACAGGTTTACCGCTTCATTTCCTTTCCCAGTTACCTCCGCCGAGCAGTTGCAACAACAAACGGATGATAAAACTACGCCGGGCGAACCAAAATGACAGGGTTTTTGATAGTACAAATTTTTACTCCCGCAAAACGGGCACGGTTTTAATTCATTTGTCATATGTATCCTCCAACAGTGCGGGATTTTCGTGGATGTTGCCCACAACTAAAACGCCGCTTTCGTATGGGCAATTATCAATAACCTTTCCGAGCCAAGCATCGCCTGATTCATAGGGCAAAACGAAACACCCATTTTTAAACAGGACCGGCCACCGCATAGGCCCCGCCACCGTATCGTGCTGGATAATATCGCCCTCGTAAATAAGCCGCCCGTTTTTATCCTTGAGGCCTGTGCATTGTTCAGATCTCCCGAATGTAGCATTATCATCAACAAGTAAAGTCCTGGCGACCTCAAAAAAGCCATCTTCACAATGCCAAATTTCAAATCTCTTAAACTTCCCATCAACCCTATAAATCGGGGTTCTAAATCTGAATCTGTCGTTCATAATATCTCCTAATCGCAGTAGGGTTCAAAAACGTAGTATTCAAAAAGACCGTTTCCTTTGTTCCGGAAAGTGTAAAATCCACCGAAATACAATCCCATATCGGAGGCTGCTTTTTTGCGATTCTCCTGCCATTTATCTTCTGTCGTGTGGCAGGGACGCAAAACCTCGGTGCAGAATCTTTCAACGAGTTCCTCGCATAAGTCGCTTTCAATTTCAAAGCGATAATGGCTGTCGCCATAACGGTGTTCCTGCCCCGCTTGGGTTTGTTTAATTTTGATGTATCTTTCTTGGGTCATAGTTTTACCTCTAAATTTTCTGTATGGGGGCGCAATCGCGCGCCCCCTTGTGCTTGTTAGTTATTTTTCTTCTTTTTGCCAAGCTTCTTCGGCTTTTTGGCGGCAGTCTGCTTCTAATGCTTGATAATCTACGCCGGCCAATTCACAAATGTTTTCTTCAAAGTTCCAACTGGAAAGGTTTCTGTCGGCTGCAAGTATGGTAAGGATTTGTTCGCCAGACAGTTTTTTAAACGATTCTAACGACAAGTCTTTCATACCGAATAACTTGCAAATAAACTCTTGTTGTTTATCGTCCGCGTACCTAAACGGCAATGCGTCTTCAAGTTCTTGATTTGTCGGTTGATATTTGAAAAGCGGCAATGATTTCCACACAAGTTGCTCCGTCTTTTCGCGGATAAATTGCTCTTTTCCGTTTTCTTCTTCCGCAGGTTCTTCTTCGTCATCTGTTCCTCGTAAATCAGCAAGCCACGAGGTAGATTCTTTTTCAATGGCAAATATACGGATAGAGGCATCTTTCTTATCCACTCCGATACCGAAATATGCCGGATGGGCGGATATTTCTTTTTCCAATTTATTTATTTCATCTGGATTAAGTACCGGATGGCTGTTAAAGTAACTTTCAGATCCGTATCCGTATTTGTCTTCTTGAAATACAAACCCGTTAAGTTTTGCTTCTTTTTTGGCCTTGACCATTTGTTCTTCCAAAAAAGCGTTGTGCTTTTTATTGAAACACTGCGCGTTGGTGCAACGGCCTTTTTCGATTTCTTCTTCAAACAGGTCTTGCTGATTGCTGCTGTTGTGGAGACAATTCCGGCAGGATGGACAATCTGCATAAGCCGTACTGGTAGGGAAAACGGCTTCTTTAAGCGATTTGCCGAAATGCCACTCCATTTGTTCGGTTACTTCTTTCACGCTTAAACCTTCTTCCAAGATTTCTCCCAACATTTCTTTGCATTCGTCAGCAGTTAAACGGAGCAAATGCCGCGCGTGGCCGCTTGTTATTTGCCCTGCAATTAATGCATCTTGCGCCTCTTGCGGCAACTCTAAAAGCCGGATGGAACGATATACATACGCTTTGCTTTTATTCACGCGGTCGGCCACATCTTCCACTTGGTAATTGCCGCTGTCTAACAATGTTTTAAACGCTTTGGCTTCTTCAATGGGGTTTAAATCCGCGCGGTGCAAATTTTCCAAGGCGGTAACTTCTAACGCTTCTTCTTCGGTCAGATTAAGCAGGCGGTAAGGGATGGTTTTGAGGCCTGCCATTTGGGCGGCGCGGAAACGACGTTCACCGGCAACGAGTATTTTTTGTCCGTTTTCTTCGCGCAAAATTATAGGTTGCAGTACGCCCACTTTGGCGATATTATTTGCTAATTCTTCCAGGCGTTCCTTGTTGAACTCTTTGCGAAAGTTAAACTGCACCGTGATTTCGTCCAACGATATTTCGCCGCGTTGCAATTCGGCAAAACTTTGAGATGTTTTTTCTTGGTTTTTCATAATTTCTCCTGTATGGTGTTTAAAAAATGCACGGAACGGAATAAACCCGTTTGATGCCGCCGTGCCGGCGTTTGGTTGCAACTGCGCTTTATAGACGCAGTTGTTTGTTTGCTTCTTCCACTCTTTTGCAAGCGGTGTCAAAGTATTTTTCGTTTATTTCGATTCCGGTACCGCGCAAGCCCAGTTTTTCACAGGCTACGAGCGTCGTGCCGGAACCCATAAACACGTCCAAAATATCGTTTTGGGCCGCGGCCGTGAGCAGATATTCCAATAGAGCAACGGGTTTTTCTGCGGGGTGGTTTGGCTTGCGCGTGAGCCGCGGGCATTCCACAATGTCGCCCAAGCACCTGTTTGGGATTTTAAAGCCCGCCTGCGTGAACAACGCCACCATTTCGTAGGCAGGTCGGAACCCGCGCATATTTGTTCCCAAGTATTTTTTGTTCCAAACCACCAAACTTTCCATCGGCCAACCCAAAAGGCACGACGCCTTGGTAAACGTGGCGACACTCCGCCAGTTCAAGAACGACATCAGTGCCCCGTCGTCTTTGAGTTTTTTTCGCGCCTTGCCAATCCACTCGGCATAGAATACGGCGGCGTTCATATAGTCGCCCCAAGGGTCTATTTTTCCTGTGCCGTCGCTTTTGGTGTTTATCATATACGGCGGATCCGTAAGCACTAACCCATACGATTTATCTGTTAGTAAGTCCATTATTTCAATCGAATTACCACAGTACAGCGTTTGTTTGCCGATAACTTCTTTTTTCATTGACTATTTTCCTCTTCTTGTTTCTTGCTTTGCGCTTCTGCTGTGCTGCAAAGCGGGCCGCAGGATGCGGCGGAAAACAGTCATAACCTCAAAACTTTAATTTTGGCGCCGGAACGATGTCCGTGCAAAATCCCAACGTGTTAAAACTTGGCCGATACGGTCGTTTATGGCTGCCATTTCGGGGATATTGGCTATCCGCGCGATACATTCCGGGTTGGTCGTCATAGCGAACACGATTTGGTGCGTATACAATCTGTCCACAATTTGAAATACGTTTTGCAGGCGGACGGGGGTGTAATTCTCGCGTCCGTAGTCGTCAAATACGATAAAGTCATACGCTAGTAACTCACAAAGTGTGCGCCGTGCCTGCGCCGCACGGTTGCCGCCAACGCCCTGCTCCATTCTGTCTAACATTTCGGTCATCGTGGTAAACAGCACGCGGCGGCCGCGGTACGCCAACTCTTTACAAATAACGGCGGCCAACGTACTTTTACCGTTACCGTTTGTGCCGGAAAGAAACAGTCCTTTACTTTGGCGAGGCCGGAAACCTTCCACGTAGATTTGCGCGTCCGCGGCGTGTTCGCATTCCAAATTTTTGAGCCACCACGGGGCGAAAATCGGCGGCAGATTAAGCGCGGCCACGCGGGCCAGTTTGCGCGCGCGTTCCTCGGCTTGGCGTTGTTTTTCAGCCTCCTGCTCCTCGCATTTGCAGGAAGGTTGAAGCATACTGCGAACCTGTCCGCATACTTCGTAGCGGACTTGTTGGTACGGTTTGCCGCAAAAAATGCACTGTTCGCTCATTTGGAACCTCCGAAAATCTCGTCAATTTTGGCCGTGCCGGCCTCTCTTGCCGCCGCCAACGCGGCGTCGGAAGTCTTGGCCGGTGCATAATTGCGCAGGAAGCGGTCGTCATTCAGCCATGCCTGCGCGCCCTTGGCAAATCCGCGCGCCACTTCTTCGCTGGCGGCGTATTCTGCCGCTTTGGCCGTAATTTCCTGCGGAGTCTTGCCGGAACGTTTGACGGCTTGCGCAAACGCCGCGCGGGCTTTGTCTTTGTTGCCGATTCTCTGTTTGGGGTACACGGCCCAAAAATCGGCAAAGGGTTCCTTTTCCCCTGCAACCCCTTTTGTTTCTTTTTCTTGTTCTTGTTCCTTTTCTTTTTCTTCAAGGGTATTAATACCCTTTGAATACCCTTTCAATACCCTTACGGTACCCTTTCCGTTTTCCATAACCAAAAGCCCCAGTTTTTCCAATTCTTTGATAATCGGTTTATGCGGCTTGCAGGATTCGGTAAGTTGCCCGTACTGAAATTCGATAAAGGACGGAATGAAGAACTTGCTTGATTCCAACCACACGATGCGGTCGCCAAAGGCTTTATCCAGCGTTTCTTTTTTAACGGGGAATCCTACCGCCACGCTGAAAAACTTACTGGAAAAATCCGCTATTCCCGCCGCATCGCACGCGTCGCAGCAATAGAGCCACAACACCTTCTCCCGTATGCTTAAATCGCCGAACCATTGTTTAGTCCATTTGTCGGTGTCTGTAAACCTCTTTCCCATAGTTGCCTCAACTTTCTAAAAATTCCTGCCAGTGCTGCTGAAACTCTTCCAACGTGCGGGATACCGCGCCGTACGCGCCCAACTTGCGAACATCCGCCAAAAACGCTTCTTGGCTTTCTGTCGGCTTGCCCTCGGGGGTATTTATAACGCGTTTCCCAGTCTTTTCGCTGGTTTTGTAGGTGGCAGGCCGTTTCTGCTCAAAAAACCCCAGTTTCAGCCGGTTATCGCGTTTTATAACTACCACCAAATCGCTGACGCCGTCTTTAAAACCTTCGGCGCGCATTTTTGCGTAGGCCGCGCTGATACGGCGGCTATCTTTGAGAGTGCTTAAAAATTTAAGCGCGTTTGGTACTGCAAAATAGAGCATTGGCAGGTGTGCGGACTGATAATCCAAAAACGTACAGATTTCTTTTTGCAGGCCGTGTTCCAAATCTTCGCGGTGCGGTTTCAGTTTTACGCCCATTGCGTAACAGCCGTATTGTTTACTAAACATATTCCTCCTTAAAGTGGGGCGACGACGGTATCCCGTAAACGCCGCCGCCCTCGGGCTTACTCGCCCGCCACCCCGGTATCGGCGGGTTCGTCTATGATTTCTGCGGAAACAACGCCGCCCTGCGTCGGTTCGTCCAACGGTTGAACATCCGCGTAATTGACGGCATCGGGTTGTTGCGCTTGGTGCGCGGGGCGGTCGTATTCTTTATTGTCAATTTCAATGATCCGCTCCATTTCCGGCTCGCCAATAAATTCAAGTTTGCAGGCCCGGCGCAAAAGTACCTTCTTCATCATTTCGCCAGTCCACATAACCCACGGCCCGTATTGGGCTTTGGATGCTTTTTTTGCTTTATCAATTTCTTCGCGGCTCATTGTGTGGATGCAGGAATATTCCCGTCCGTTTTGCGTCCACGCCATATACACAAAACCGCCTGTTACCGCGTCAAAATCCGACCGTACGGGCTTTGCCGGCTTGTAGGTGTATTCTGTGCGGCCGCTCTGGCTTTGGTAGCTGAAATCGTCGCCGTTCCATAATAGGTGGACTTCAACGTACGCGCCTTTGCGTAACTGGCGGATTTTGTATAAGTAGCCCTTGTAGCCGACGTGATACGCTAATTCGTTTCCGTATTTAGTCAGGTACGCCAACTGGTAGGCATTGACGGGTAAGCCTACATCAAGCGATGTTTTAAAGGCTTCCGCAATAGATCCGCGCGTACAGCGTACCAGTTCTTCTTTCTTCATCTTTTTGCATTGATAAACGAAAGATAAAATTCGGTCGTTGAGATTTTGCACGGGGTTGGTAATGAACTTGGCCGACTGACTGAGAGTCCGCAGGTACTCGCTGATTTCGCGCGCCCCGCTGACAAGTCCGTCTGCGTCTTTAATAGCAAGTTGAGTATTGTTTTCCATAATTAATTCCCCATTTCGGCCATTTCTTTATCAAAGGCAAACGAAAAAGCCGTATTTTGATACCCTTGAAAGGTATGATGGGCAAGTTTCGTTTTCCACGCGGCAGGGTTGCCAAGGCCCCATTGACCGTACCGCTCGTTGATTTCCGCCAGTACGCGGTCCACATAGTACACGCAGGTTTCCAAATCAACCTGATCCACTACGAACAGGCGGATGCGGTTTTCTTCGCCCTCTGCTTGGCTTTGGACTACGAAGATCATTTGAAACGGCATTTCGCCGTATTTGGCTTGGACGGCCTTACACTGCATACCCGCATCCCAATGCCACCCCATAACGTCCAAACCGCGCTCGATTTGGTCGAAACTTTTGCCCGTGGTTTTGTATTCCACGATAAGTATGCCCTCTTTAATTCGTTTAATTAAGTCCAGTTTGGCTTTGAGGGGTAAATTGGTGGCTTTGTCCGTCCAAAAGAAAGCCTGCTCAACGCTTGCTCCGGCAAGCAGGTCTTGCACGGGCTTGTAGCTTTTAAGCGTTTCAATTTGGAGTTTTGCCAAGTCGTACTCGCTTTGTTTGACGACGGTTACGCTAGGGTTGTCCGCGATATGCTTTTTAAAAGCCTGCGTATTTCGGGAGGAAAGCCCCTTTCCGTCTTCAATGACGAGGAACTCGCTTTCCACTTTGTGCGGCTCCAATAAAAGCGTGTGCCGCAGTTTGCCGTTGGCGATGGCATCGTTTTCTTCAACGGGCGTGTGTTTCGGGTTTAAAAGACACCCGCGCCAAAAAGCCATCGGGTTGTCGCGTGTCCACGCGTGGAGCTGCGACTTGGAAATCGCCGGATAGGCGAAGTATTCTTTATCGGTTAATGTGTTCATTTTTTGTCCTCGTCAAAAAGTTGGCCTTGCGCGCGGTACTGCCCTTGCATGAATTTGCGCGCCATCTCCGTGATTTTTTCCACGTCGTATTCCAAATCCTCGCACATCGGCGTGGTAACATTTTCGTTTCGCAGCGGAGGAATATACGGTGTATTAAGGCACAGCGGTGCAGATAGCGTTGATAAGCCCTTAATGGCCGATATGACTACTCCGATACCTTCCTCCTCGTACTTGATGGTAAGGCCGCGCACGTTCAGCGTTTCGCCATAATCCTCCGGCAATTCCAAGGCCGAGATAACGTAAGGCTTCAAAATTTGCAAAGCGTCTAGGAACTCTTTGGCTTGTAAATCCCAACTTTTAAAAACCACCTCTTTGGAGTCTTTCGCTTCCGATTCCAGGTAGGCGATTTCCGTGTCGCAGGATTTGATTTTTACTTTGGTGATTTTCATTTTTCCACCTCGGTTTCCTGTTTAAGTTCTCCGTCTTCAATGACGAATCCGACGGAACCTTCGGCCGATACGCGTTCTTCCCAAACTTGGTACCCTTCCTGCACGGCGCGGCGGCGTACATAGTCGGTGCTTTGCGGGTCTAAAAGCGACGCGTCTTTGAGTAAAATCACACGCAATTTGGGGTTTTCCGCCATAGCGATATCCATAGACAGCTTTAACTGCTCCGCGGCCGATAACTGTTCGAGCGGTACGCCGTTTAAAAGCAGTTCCCCGTCGCCAAATTCCAAGCCGGAAACGGGCAGATGGGCCGATTCGATGGCCGCGCGCTTTTGCTCTTGCAGTCCTTGCATTTGGGCGGTTAAGCCGTCCGCCTTGCTCTGTGCGGCGCGGAGCGTCTTTTCTTCCAAAGCGCGGTTGTCGCGCAAATCCATAATGCTGTTGATTTGCTCGGCCTGTTTGATTTTTTCGCTGTAAAAAGAAGCATCCTGTGGTTTGTTGTCGCGCAGATAATCCGTAATCGTTCCGATTTGTTCGGCGGCGGATTTGTTTTCTTTTTCAATTTCGGCAAGCCGCGCGTACAGTTTTTTGGCTTCTTCGCCGCGGCGGACGTTATCAGCGAGCAAGGTTTGGCGCATACGTTGCTGCTGGGCGATAGCGGAGTTGGCCGCGTTGATTTCTTCCACTTTGTCAACCAAAGCGGCCACGTCCACGCGCTCGGTCGGCGCGCCGGCGGGGATTACCATATTGGCAAGCCGCGCTTCGCACGTCTTTACGTCGCGGTTTACATCCGTTCGGCGGGCGAACAAGTCCTTGTATTGTCTGTCCAGTTCTTCCACGTCCACGTCCAATTTACAAAGCCCGCGCAGGGTGTCGTATTGCTGTTTGGGCGTTTGGCGCATAAAGGCCAACGGGTCAAAGCCCAACATACCCGTAAAGCCGTCCAGTACCGCCTGCGGGCTGCGCATTTGGGCGCGGGCTTTGGTAATCACTTTGATGTTGGTGGTGTAATCGGCGCCGTGTTCGTTGCGTTTGAACGTGCGCTCTACGATGTACTGCTCCACTTCCAGCGTGATTTTGCCCGTTTTCTCGCCGTTGCGGATGGGCGCGGTTTGGATATTGTCCTTGCCTTTTAACGCCCACCAAATAGCGTCCAACACGGTGCTTTTGCCTTGCCCGTTGCGGCCGGTAATTTCCACCACATTGCCGCTTGGGCGGATGGTTACGGCCTTGATTTTTTTGATGTTTTCCACAGTTAGGGAAATAATGCCGTTTGTCATTGGTATGGTCTCCTTTTTTGATTATTCGCGGAAGTTATCCCGCATTTTGTCCTTAAAATCTTCGTACGCGGTGCAAGTCTTGCAGTTTGCCGCGTTCCGGCACTCCGGCTTTTTGCCGCATACCGGTAAATCGCCGTGATCGGGGTTTAAGTGTGCGTGTATATGCTCTTGCAAGGTTGGTGCGCCACGCAGTAAACGCCGCAAATCGGTTTCGTAAACGTCTTTTACCTGCTCGGCAAGCCGTACGGCTTTGGGGCCTTCCGACGCGCGCCACGCCCCGATAAACCCGTCCGCTGTGTGCCGCGCACTGGCGCGGGCTGCTTCTATTTCTTCTTTGGTGTAAGTTCTTTCTTGCATAACTATCCTCGGATGAACTCTTTAAAATCGCGCCAAAAGAGCGGTGCGGCGCAAATAAGCGCGATGTACAGCAAATCCAAAATTGCTTGGCACACGGCCAGTCCTGTTTCGTAATCCATTGCTAAACCTCTCAAATCGTGCGCTATAACGGGCGCACCCGTGCGGGGTAATCACGCCCGCCCACCTTTGTTTGCCCTGTCGCGACCCCCTCAGTATCGCAACACTACAACCTATCAGAGAGCAACCTTCGGCATTTCCATACCCCGTTTGTTTTTCAATTCGGGGTAAATTTTTCCCGCCGTTGTAGGGTAGCCTTCACAGGAGGCCGGCGGGAGCCCTTGCGGGCCAAATCAGCGGCAGGACAGATATTCTTCAATGTCCGTCTGTGCGTAAACTGTTTTGCGGTTGACGCGCGCCCGTAAAGGGTTTAAGCCGTCTTTCCCGCGAATTTTCAACAGGTTGGCGGGAGTGCAACCAAGAAGTTCTGCGGTGGCTTCTTTGTCAAACACCAGTTCCCCAATTCCCGGGTGAAAGAAATGCGTTCCTTTCTTAATTGCGCCTACATCTATCATTTGTTTATTCCTCCGTAATTATTAAATTCGCTTATTGATTATCAATTTCAATTTGGTAAAATAAAAAAGCGAGCATCAAACCGTGGGCGCGGTGGGATATTATCCCGTTTGCTCGCTTTTGGAGACCGGGGCGCGTTGCCGCGCCTGTCGTTTACCAATTTGTGTGTGTACTGCCGGTCTCCGCCCCTGCCCTGGGGTTTTATACGTTCGGTGGTTCGTGGCCGCCGCCCGCTGTAGTTCTTTTAAAATCGTTTTCAATTTCAAAAAGTTAAAACGATTGTTAAAGAACTGGCCTTACGGCCTAAGGCTTGCGCCTTACTTAATTAAGTATAGACAAACTTGTACAAGTTTGTCAAGGGGATTTTGCATACCCCACTTTTTACGACGAGGAAATATAAAAGTGAAAACATTAGAAAACTTATTGCAAGAATGGAATAATGGCGTTTTAAGAGGCGCAAGGCGCCGTTTATCCGAAGAATTAAAGATTAATGAGGCTACTGTTTCAATGTGGGTATCTGGTCGTGCAAAAGCCAGCGAAGAAAATATTAAAAAAATGGCCAAATTATTCAAAATTTCCGAACACGAAATCAAAGCGGCGTTTGGCATTGAAGATAAAGAATTCGCCCGTTCTATCCGAGCGGTTCCGCTGACGGACAAAAACACTATTTCCCTGCCGATTTTGGCCGATGTTCCCGCCGGCCTGCCGGAATTTTCCGAAGCGGACGTGGAAACCTTTTGGGATATTCCCCGCTGGGTTTTCCCCGGGGCCGATTTTGTTGTAAAATGTAACGGCGACAGTTTGGAGCCTAAATTGCATCAGGGCGACTACTGCGTTATACGTAAAACGACGGAACCTATACATGGCCGCGCGATGGTTGTTAAAACCGAACGCGGAATATGTATGAAAGTAATTAAGAAGTTATCGGACGGCACTATCCAACTCTGCTCCACTAACCCGAAATATAAGCCGTTTATACCCGATGAGTTAGTTATCGTCGGGCTGATTATCGGCTCATGGAGCCGCCAAGACAAGGAAAATTGGCTTGGATTAACGGAGATATAAGATGAAAAAAATCATAACACTGGTTTGCTTATTGGCGTTGATTTCTTTGCCGGCCTATGCGAAAAAGGATGCGGCCTGGGTGGTTAAAAAAGCAAAAGCCGAAGATGACTCTTTTGCTAAACAAAAAACAGTTACTTTTCCTGAAATAAATTATCGGCAGATGGGTGGTGAAGTAAAAGAATATACAGGTGTGAGCGTCTGGAAAAGCCCTGCTTTTAAATATAAAATCGTGGCGATTGAAAAAGATGGGCAACCCCTTGAATTTAAGATTGAAGTGGCTGATGCCCGTGCTAATTTAGCTGGTAATAAGAATTTTAACAACTATTCTAAAGCTCTTGATAAAGACGGCTCCACGTTAAAATTTATCTCTGGTGTCCAGTTTGACCCTGAACAGGGGGATGCGCTTAAACACCCATTAAAAGAGGAGCATTTTTCTATCGTGTTAGATAAGGCCTACTTAGTTTCTCATAGAGAGACTGGTATTGTGATTAAAGTATATGGAGAGTCTGAAAGTCCTGTTTTTCATATTTCCCCGTGGTATGTGGACGGTGTGCTGAAGTATTTTGAGGGGGCGAAATAATTATGCAAATGAGCGCAGCAGAGCAATTAAGAAAAAGCGTTACTCGTTGCCCTGAAGACAAACATCAATGGGAAAAGGAATACTATAATGGCGCCAATACCGGCGACTATGTTTGTTCTGTTTGTGGTGCGGAAATTAGCGGCCTTAGTTATGAGCAATTGCGTAAAAAACAAGTTGAGAGCACGCAATGAATTTGGTTTGTAATATTGCTGTTGGTGCGGTTGCCAGTTTAGTTGCAACGCTGGTATGGGTTTTGGTTGGTAATGTATATCGTGTAAATATCAGACTAAAAAATGCTGCTTTATTGTGGGACGCTGAAAATACATCCCGTTCTGTATACCATAATTTTGAGTTTGATAAATACGATTTGGGGATGATGGGCGTTTTTAAGTTGCATGATTTGCTAAACCAATTGCAAACCTCATTGTTTTGGGGAAATTATCCTAGGCCTGCGGAAAGGAAGTTATTTTTTACTTACATATATCACATCAAACGAATATTGGATATAAGTAAAAATCTGTCTGTAGGCGGAAGAAATGCGCGTGAAGAAGACGAGTATCGGTGCAAAAAACTATTAAAGAGATATTTTATTTATACGAATAATACTGGCGAAGAGTATCAAACCATAGAGGTGTTGCTCCACCTTTTGTATAGATTAAATAATAACGAAGGGTACACTCGGGCCTTGACTTTTTCTTCCGTGGCTCCAGATATGACAAAAAAAGATTTATGCGAATTGATAGACGTTAATTCTTTCAAATCTAATGAGCACGATGGAGACGAGCAAAGAAAAAGATGCTTTACTCAGGAAGAATATAAAAAATTTTTAGATAAATACTTTATACAGAATTAATCGGGCGGTATTTTTATTAAGGAGACTCGGAATATGTCCTTTGATTTTAGTTGTCCGTTTTGTGGGCAAAAACATACAGGAAAACCGGCGGGAGAGTCTTGTAGTTTTTCATGTCTGGGGTTTTTTTCATTAGACTATTTTGGTTGTGAAAATTATATTAAAGTTGCATGGCAAAAACCAGAAGAACGTCAACAGGCTTGGGCAAAAATTGCCTTTGTAGCGGCACATCAAAGCATATTTTATGAGCGAGTGCCATATACAGGGTTTCCTTTAGTAAATTACGAACAAGCTTTGAAAAGTATAGAATTGCCTACGCCTGCCCAGCAAGCGGATTTGTTAATTGATTATGTTGGAAGAAAAACTAAATTCTTGGGACAACGCTTGGATATTAATACGCCCCCACATGGAAGAGGGTTTCCCGAGTTAAATGCGTGGATAGGCGGGATATTTGCAAACGGGGAAAATTCTGCTCCTGCTGTTTATCGTATTTTTGAAGATTTGGTAAATAAAAAAATATTAGTAGAGCATAAAACCAGCAACAGAACTTCTTTTAAATTGGAGCTTACCATAGATGGCTGGCAGCGTTTTGAAGAATTACGTCAAGTCAACAAAGAAAGTAAGCAAGCCTTTATGGCTATGAAATTTGATGAGGAGCAGATAAAATTTATTAAAGAGCACTTAGCCCCGGTAGTCAAAGAAACAGGATTTACTTTGAACCTTTTAACGGACATTCCCAGTAAGGAAAATCTAATTGATAACAAACTGCGCGTGGCCATTAAGCAGAGCCGTTTCTTAATTTGTGATTTAACCCATTGTAATGCGGGGGCTTATTGGGAAGCGGGGTATGCGGAAGGATTAAAACTCCCGGTAATTTACATCTGTGAACAATCCGCTTTTGAAGATGACGATAAGACTAAAAGACCCCATTTTGACGTAAACCACCAAGAGATTTTCCGGTGGGATAACTCCGACAAGGAAAGCATTGCAAAATTTCAGTCGGATATAAAGGCAAAAATTCAAGTAATGTTAGAGTAAAATTTTAAAAGGACCTACGTTAAAAAATAGGTCCTTTTTTTTACTTGACTTTTTGTAGTTTATAAACTACAATATAAATATGAAAACATTAAAATTTTACGAAACCGTTGACGGAAAGGTGCCTTTTAAAGACTGGCTGGAATCTGTTAAGGATAAAAGTTTACAGGGTAAAATCAATACGCGTTTAAATTTTTTGGCTTTGGGATATATGCCGGATTTTGACCATGTGGGCGAAGGCGTGTTTGAAACCCGTATACATACGGGCGGCGGTGTACGGATTTATTTCTATCCGCATAAAAACACGATGGTTGTGTTGTTGTGCGGCGGTCTGAAAAAGACCCAAAAGAAGGACATTCAAAAAGCTATTGAATATGCCAATGATTTTAGGGGGCGTTATGAATAAGAAAACGAGAAAACTCAAAGCCCAAGACTTGCCGGACTTTAATGACTGGCAAAATGAATACTACAAGAAGCACCCGGAAGAAATCGCGCTGTTGGAAAACAATCTGATAGAAGAGTATAATCGGGTGCCGGATATGCCGGTAGAGGTGCTTTTGGGCAGTTTGCGTCGTATTGCCGAGTTGTATGGTATGAGTAAGTTGGCGCGGCAAACAAAGCTAAACCGGGAAAGTCTGTACCGGGCTTTTTCGGCAAAAGGAAATCCTACGGTTCGGACGTTGGATAAAGTGGTAACTTGCATGGGCTACCGCCTGACGTTGACGCCGCTTAACCGTTAAAATAGCGGGAGGGGGTACGAACTTAAACCCGTTTCAAAATAAACAATTCGGCGCTAAGGCCTTTTACGACGATAAGAGGGGTAAAAATAATGCGAAATAGCCCTAAACGGCGCCAAGGAGAAATATATGTACGTGAATGAATTAAAGAAAAAATTGGAAAAGAGAGGTCTCCCCTGTACATGCGAACAAGAAACTAAAATACAAGCTGGTAGTGAACCGGAAAAAAGATATATTGTTTTTACTTGTAAATATGGTTTAGATAATAATGAAATTTGGTGCCGGATGGATGGTTTGCATATTAAAGGTATTAAATGTGAGGGGCCTCAAGAAAAATATTTGGCTGATTTTTGTAAAAATGAATTGCAGAAAGAATGCTGGATGCGTGAATTGGATATGTATCCTTGTCCGGTATGTGGTAAAAATACATTAGAACCACAGCGGTCTGTTGAGAGTCCAGAGTTTTATGTAGAGTGTACGGATTGTGGAAATTTTTTTCCTTCATCGCAGTCTTTAACTATTTCGGGTGTATTTGTAGTAGATAGTGGAAAATATGCTGCTACGCCTGTATGTAAAATTAAATAAACCCTTGCATTTTTAACAAAACTTATCTAAACTGTTAGTGGGCAGATAAAGGAGACCGGGAAGCATAATGCTTTCGGCCTCCTTTTTTGTTTATAGGCCGCTGTCGTTTACATACGATGGCGGTTTTTTGTCGGCCGCCCGTATCAAGAGCGAGGTGGCCCAATGACGCACAAAACCGAAGTGCATGATTTTTTTTCTTCTACCCAAGCCAAGCAGCGCGCGTCGCGTCGGTTATCTGTGGCGCGCAAAACAAACACCCGCAGCGCGTTTGACCGCTTTATCCGGCAGACCTTGCGTAATTTCTTTAATACCTCCCTTTTTCTTTTCTTTTTTAAGTTATTGGGGCTGATTTCGGTCCCGTGGTACGGTGTAGTGGCTTACCCGCTTTTATGGTGGGTATGCCTCTTTTTGTTGGTTTGTGCGGTAGCCATTTATAAAGGCCGCAGGGGTTAGTCTATGGCAGTCGGCAAAAAGGTCAAAAAGACCCGCAACACTTCGCGGGCAAGTAGGAAAGCGGTGCGGAATACCCCGGTACAAAAACCGACGGGCCGCCCGGCCATGTTCCGAACGCCGGAAGCTATGCAAGCCAAAATTGACGAGTATTTTAATTCCCAGGTGGGGCAGTTTCCCTTGTTGGACAGGGACGGCAAGCAAGTGTATACCAAGGCCGGCGTTCCGCTGTTTGAAGAACGTCCGCCGACGGTTTCGGGCCTGGCTTTGTTCCTGGGCTTTGCTGACAGGTACAGTCTGTACGAGTACAAACAGAAAGCGGCTTTTACTTTCACAGTAAAACGCGCTATTGCCCGTATTGAGCACTACGCCGAGCGCGGCGTGATGACGCGCGACAAACCAACCGGGGCCATATTCTGGCTTAAAAACCACGGCTGGACGGCGGAAGAAGAAAGCAAAAGCCGAGTGGACGTTACCCTGCCGGAAGACTGGAAGCGCATTGCCAAGGATTTGGGTATAGGCGGGCCGGAAAAATGAGCGCGTTTGCGGATTTTTACAGGCGCACCTTTTACCCGTATCAAAAACAGTTCTTTGAAAGCAAGTCGCAGTTTCGCATTGTAAACAAAGCGCGGCAGATAGGTTTTAGCTGGGGAATTGCGCACGAAATGGCCTTTGGGGCTTTATGCGGGCGCGACAGCATTGCCGGGTCCACCGGGCTGCGGGCCAGCCAAAAACTGCTTGCTCAGGTGCGGCGGTTTATTACGGCTTATGAGCCGCGTGCGCGGTTTGATGTGGATAACACCACGCAACTGACCGTTCGCGGTGCGGGCACGGTGGTAAGCGTTCCTGCCAACCCGTCCACCATTCGCGGGTATACCGGGGACGTATATCTGGACGAAGTGGCCCATATACGCAACACGCGCGAGATTATCCGCGCCATTGGGCCGAGTTTAACGCGCCAGGACAAACCGCGTCGGCTGACGCTGACCAGTACGCCGATGGGCAAACTGGGTTTCTTTTACGATGCCTGGACGAATAAAGACGGAGCCTTTGGCCAGTACGAACGCTTTGAGGTGGATATTTACCGGGCTATTAAAGAGGGGTTCCCTTCGTCCGTCCAAGCGTGTTTATCGTTGCTTGGCGTGAGCAGTGAGGCCGATGAGGCGTTTCAGACGGAGTTCGCCTGTCAGTTCGTAGACGAGAAAACAAGTTATTTCCCCTACGATTTGATAGCGCGGTGTTCTAACAGCGATTTGCAGTATGTACCGCTGGCGGAGTTGGGGGCCTACATAGCAACCAGACCCAACAGCGTATTCTTCAGCGGGTATGACCCGGCGAAGTTGGTGGACGGTGCCGTCCTGTATGTGGTGGAGCGAACCCCTGCCGGGCTGTTGGTGCCCGTACACTGCAAAGTGTGGCGTGGCGAGAAGTACAGCGAGCAAGTGGCGTATGTGGTTGATGTAATTAAACTGGGCATCACCCTGCACATTACGGACCGCACAGGCGTGGGCGAAAAGGTGCATGAAGACGTGGAAACGGCATGCGGCAGTGTTAGAGCCCAGGGACTCACGTATACGAACGGCGTGAAAGAAAAGCTGATTGTCAATTTAAAAAGTGCCTTGGAAGACAGACGGCTGGAACTGCCGGGAGAAGACATTGCGCTTCGTACCGAATTGCACGGGCTCCAGCGCGAAATAACCGCCGGCGGTCTGCATAAGTACCGGCACGAAAGCGGCAAGCACGATGACCGCGTATGGGCTTTGGCCAATGCGGTGTATGCGGCTACCTCGGCCCCGAAAGAGGCGGAAATTCCGGAGAACTTTTTTAGCATTTCGGGTGGTGCCACCAGCGGCGGAGGAGCCGCCAAGAGATTTTAACTATGAGCAAAAAACAAACACAAGCGTTTTTGGAAGTTTTAAATATGCCTGCCAAGCAAGCCGAGCAATGGGTGCGCGTTCCGCTGGGGGAAAGCCTGCCCTTGCACGAGAATAAACACACCAACGAGTATTTAATCGACTTGCAGGGGAAAGCAGGCAGCGATATATACGACCAAATGCGTAAATCGGACACCAATGTCAAAATGGTGCTGCGGGTGTGCAAATACCCGATTGTCGCCTGCTCCTGGCGTATTACCAATGACGGCGACGCCAAGCTGGACGATATAACCGCCGTGGCCAACGCTTATTTTATGGAGCAGATGAAACAAAGTTGGCAGGGCCTGCTGTTCAATATCCTTACCATGTTGGAGTTTGGTTTTTCCGTCTTTGAAATTATCTGGGCCCCGTGGGAATACCAGGGCAAGACGTATCTCGCGCCGAAACTTCAATTCCGCCAGCAACAGAGCATTGAAGATATTGACGCGGAAACGGGGTTCATGACGCAAAATAAACGGGACGGCTCGGAGGCTAAAATCCCGTTTTCCCAGTTGGTGTTTTTTATCATGGAGCAGGAGGGCGACGACTTTCGGGGCAATTCCATTCTGCGCAGTGCTTACAGGAACTGGTACTACAAGGACAAATTTTTAAACCAGTGGTCCATTGCCATTGAGCGCAACGTCGGCGGTGTGCCGGTGGCCACTCTGCCGGAAAAATATGCCGCGCAGGACAGTCCCGTGCGTAAGGGGCTGGAACGCGCGCTGAAAGATTATATTACCCACACCACGCAATGGATTTCAATTCCGGAAGGCGTAAAGCTGGATTTTGTGGAAGGAAAAATAAACGACCAGGTGCTTACCAACGCCATCAACAATATGGACCTGGGAATAGCCAAAAGCGTACTGGTGCAGTTTTTGGAACTGGGGACGGGCGGCAACGGCGGGGCCTATGCGCTCTCTCGCAACTTGTCTGACATCTTTATCCAAGGCTTGCAGTCGGTCGTCAACCAGGTTCAAACCGTTTTTGACCGTTATGTGCTTAAACCTTTTGTGGAGGCCAACTTCGGCGTGCAGGATAACTACCCGCGTCTAAAGGCCGCTAATCTGGATATGGCCCGCAAGCAGGCTAATTTTGACAATCTGCTCAAACTTATCAATACCGGCAGTATTGAAATCAAGCGGCAGGACGAGCAGGAACTGCGCCGCGCGCTGGATTTTCGTCCATTGACGGATGAAGAAATGGAAGTGGAAAAAGCCCCGCGCACGATTATCGGCGGCGGACAGTTTGGGGGAAGTTCCGGCAATGCTCTTTTCCGTGAGGGCGAGCGGTTTCTAACAAGCAGGTCCGCCGTACCCGCGTTTTTGGCGGGGTCTTCTGTCCGTACGCGCAAAAAGCAACTGGACGACGCGGCCGCTAAAACCAATGACTTTATGCGCGGGTGGATATTGGAAGCGGGGGAGAAACTCAAAGAGGATATTCGCCGCACCTTGGGCCAGGGAAACACGCCCGCCAAGGGTTTAAAAAATATTCCCACGCCTTATTTGTCCAAGTACACCGCCGCGCTTAAAAAAGAGATTGAGGCCATGGCGTTGGTCGGGTGGACTGACGGATTTACCAAATGGGAGCGGCACGCCGCCGCGCGTAAGCAGGCGCGGGCGACCCTGCGGCCGCTTACCGCGCAGCTGGCCGAAAAGAACGGTTTGCCTTCGGCCTTGCGGGCCTACGTTGACAATAAGTCCGAAGGACTGGCCGAAGACCAGCTGGTTAATCTGCGCATCAAAGCCGTTTACACCGCCCAAAAAGGCGTTAACGACGGGTTGTCCGTTGAACAAATCCTGGCTGATTTAACGGACGTAATAAACGATTACGCCGTGTCCAATAAAATCGTACAGGGCGCGGATTTAACGGCGGCGGAGGCGGTGAACACGGGCGAACAGCAATTTTACAAAACGCAGGTGGCCGATGAACTGCATGCGTTTGAATTTGTGGCTGTCATAGATGATAAAACGACCGAGTGGTGCCGCCAGTGCAACGGGCATTGGTACACCCCTTGGGGGACGGCATACAACCGGGTAATTACGCCCTGTCATTTCGGCTGCCGTTCTATGCTGGAACCGATTTGGAAAGAGCCGGGACAAATACTCCCCGCGCCGGATAACTTCATTCCGTCCGTGGCGATTTCGGGGGCCTTTTAATATGGCCTATACCGTAACGGGTACCCAACGCGGCGGGAGCGTCATCAAATGGCAGGAAGAGTGTCAGCGCAGAGCCCGCGCGCGGTTTGATTATTGCAGGTCTTCGGAGTCTTTTGTCCGCGCGGAGATTATAGGCCCGGACGGGCAATTTATAGCGAGGTGGAAAAAGTGAACAGAGAAATTTGGGTCAACCGTGAATTTTCCCAGGATATGGCAAACGGCGTGGTGCAGCAGTTGATGGCCCTAGACAAAGAAAGCCGGGACCCCATCAAAATTTACATCAACAGTCCCGGCGGAGACGTAAACGCCATGTTCAGTATCATTGACGCGCGCATGGTGTTAAAAAGCCCCGTTTACACGGTGAACTATGGCGAAGCGGCCAGCGCGGCCGCGGCCTTATTTGCCAGCGGAGATAAGCGTTTTATCATGGAAAACGCCCGCGTAATGATACACGCGGCCTGGGGGCTGGCCATCGGCAACGCAGATGAAGTGCAGGAACAGGCGGAAGCCCTGCGCGCGCTGACGGATAAATACGTTAAGCTGTTGTCCAAGTATACGGGCAAGAAAGAAGAAGACATCAAAAAGGATATTGACGGACAGGATTTGTGGATGGATGCCGAAGAGGCTATCCAATATGGCGCGGCGGATATGGTGCTTACGGAAAAACTGAAGGAGAAGTACAGTCTTCAAGCCCGAAAGCCCGGCCCCGCTACCAAACAAAAAGAGGTAAAAGAAATGACAAAAAAGGAACTCCTGGCCTTGCTTAAAAACGAGCACGACGTAGACGTTGAGTCTATGAGCGTGCAGCTTGGCAAAGCCAAAGGCGACCTGGAAGCCGCGTTTAAGACTAAAGCGGACCTGGAAGCCAAGTTGGAAGCCTCCAAAAAGGAAGCCTCTGACACCAAAGCCCAGCTTTCCAAACTCTTGGACAAGGTGGAGCTTGAAGCCAAAGAACGCTGCTTTGACGGCCTGGTGAAGGATTTGAAAGAAATCCCGGCCCGCAAAGAGGTGGTTATGGCGCAGTTCAAAGACGCGGAAGCGATGGCTGCTTTTTATAAAGACATGCCCGCCCGCTTGGCCTCCAAACCGCTCGGAGAAGACGGAAAAGACGTTCCTGCCGAAGATTTGGAACTGAAAGCCAAAATGGCCAAATACGGCCTTACGGAGGAAAAATAACATGGCTGCAACTGAAAACAAAGCGGTTTGCGAACAAAACAGCCGCCAAATTGCCCAGCCTGTTTTGCAGGGCACGTCTGCCGTGAAGATTTATCAAGGCTCACTGGTGGACATTAAAAGCGGCGGGGTTACGCCTGCCACTTCTAAAGGCTCTATCTTTGGCGGCATTGCCGTGGAATACGCGGAGGTGGAAGCGGGCAGCGCAGAAGCCGTTTCTAACGTGCGCGTCATGCTGCGCAAAGAGGGCACTTGGGAAGTGAACGCCCAGGCCTTGACCTCCGCCGATTTGGGCAAAGAAGTGGAGATTGTGGATAACGATACCGTGAAAGTGGTGGGTGAAACCGCCGGACACAAATGCGGCGTTATCCGCGAAGTTATTTCCGCCACCAAAGCGATGGTTTGCATTGATGGCTATGCCAAATAGGGGTATCTTGCAATGAACAAAACCTTAAAACAAATCAGAGACTGCTACAAGCTGGCCACCGCCGCCTTGCAGCGCGGAATGAAAGCGGCGGATACGGGCCTGCTTTCACTCCTTGCCATGACGCAGGACTTTTCCCAAAATCCGCAAAATTCCGTTACGCACGTCGGTTTCGGCGGTGCGCCGGATTTAAGCGAGTTTAAAGGGGCCGTTAAGTATAAACTGCTTACCGGCAAAGAGCTGGTCATCAAAGACAAAACCTGGACGGCCGGCGAACAAATCGCCCGGACGGACATTGAGAATGACGCGCTGGGGCTGTTTTTAGACAGCGTCAAAGACATGGGCAACAAAGCCAAAACGCACCCGGTGCGTCTGCTGATTGATATGCTGGTCGGCGGCGAAAGCGGTGCTTATGGCTTGGCCTATGACGGCGCGAACTTCTTTTCGGACTCGCACGTGGGTTATGACGGTGCGACGCAGAAGAACATTGTTACCCGCACCTTGGCCAAAGGTTCCGCTTACACGCGTGAACAGTTTAAGGCGGACTTTGTTGCCGCCGTGGCGCAGATGCAGGAGTTAAAGGACGAAGACGACGGCGAGGCGTTCTTTTCCGATGATATTGCCTATAAGGATCTGCTGGTCGTGGTGCCCGCCGCGTACAGAAGCCTGGCCGAAGAATTGTTCATGTCTGAAAAGATTGACGACGTAACCAACCCGTACTATGGGGTGCAGATTAGAACGTCCGGCAAGGTAAAGGCGGGAGAATGGTACTTGCTGTATGTGGGGTCTTCGCAAAAGCCGTTCATCTACCAGCCGATGAGCGACGTTGAAACCACGTCCAACATGAATGGTACCGATGAAGCGGTAATGGACAATGAAATCTATAAATTCAAAGTCCGCCGCCGCTATAACAACGGTTACGCGTTCTGGCAGATGGCCGCCAAGGTTAAAATTACCGAGGCCGCTTCTTAATTGACCGGGGGACGGAAACGTCCCCCAGGGAGTTTGCGCATGATAAAAGCAAGAGTAAACGCAAAAAACGTATCTGTCCGGCGTTTGGCCGGGCTGGTTATTCCCGCTGAACCTTGTGACTTGAAAATCAGCGAAGAACAGTTTGCAGTCCTGGCCAAAGATGAGTTTGTGTCCGTCGTCAAGCTGGAAGAAGAATCCGGCGCGCAGGAGCCTGTTGTCTTTGGCAAGAAGGCCTCCGAATACACCGCCGACGATTTAGCCGCTTTGCGCGCCCAGGCCAAAGGAAAAGGAAACACCAAAGAGGGCAGGCTGGCCAAAGAACTCATTAAAAAGCTGGAAGAAGAAGCCGGCGTAAAGGACGGAGAGTAAGGTATGCAATGGGCAGCGGTAGAAGACGTACAGCAGTATTTTCAAAACCTTTCTTTCAATTCCGGCGATTTAATAAACCGGGAACGGGTGGAAGGCCTCTTGGTTTTTGCTCAACGGTATATGGAAAGCGGCCTGCGCGTCGCGTACTCGTTGCCCATTACTGACCCGGATGACGTGAAAACCCTGGCGCATATCCAGGCGAAGTATGTGGCCGGGGAAATTGACCAAATCCTTTATGATGCGGGCAAATACACCGACAACGCCAAACACCGCGAATTAAAGCAGGAAGCGGAAAGGGAGTTAGGTTGCTTGGTTAATCTGGAAAAACGCTTAAAAACGGGTATTTTGGCGCAGGTAAACAGCGGCAGCGATGGGTGCGGATATACCGCCCGGCCCTATTTTAAAAGAGGTCAAAAGTTCTAATGCAAGGGCTTGGGATTACCATTGAAAGCAATGTAACGGACACGGTCAAAAAACTGGGAGACGCGAAATTAACTCGTTTCGGCGTACTCCTGCGGCAGATAGGCGAAATCTATTTGCGGCATGAGAAAGCCCTGTTTGGCAATAAGAGCGGCCGAAAAAGTGCAAAGGAAAGCCCTTGGAAAGATTTAAAGGCTTCTTACAAGGACGTGAAACGGAAACGGTGGGGTAAAGTATACCCTACGCTTGTAGCCGGCGGAGAACTGGCGGAAAGTTTTTCCAAAGAGGGCTCGCCTTATAACGTGTTTGTCTTGGGGCCAAGTTATGCACGTTTTGGCTCCACTCACCCGCTGGCCCGTTACCATCAGGACGGACACAGCCGGGGAGTCTATCCCGCCCGCCCTATGGTGTATGAAAGCCCCAGTTTGGAAGGCCGGATAAACAAAAAAATCAGTTTCTTTTACACCCGGTTGCTTAAAGACGCGGGGCTGGCCGTCAGCGGAAACACGACTGATGACGGAATGAAAGGAGCGTTTGAAGGATGACCCAGGAAGAAGCGTTGAGAGCGTTGGAAGACACGCTGAAAAAATACCTGAATTGCGAAATCCGCCGCGAAAATGAAAAACACGCGGACGGCGTGGTGCTGGATGAAATCCCGGAAGGCCATTATTTTTACAGTTTGTTTGATTTGCCCAATGTGGACAAATTCATCAATTTGGAAATCGCAGAGTCCGGCACTTCCGAAGAAACCCTGGAAATGGAAGTGGATTTGAGTTTTTCCATCAGAGGTAAAGACGATTATTTCCGCGCGCTTCGTTACCGGCAGGCTTTGCGGCGCGTGCTCATGGGACGGGCGCGGGAGAACGGACTTGATTTAAAGATTGAGGGCCGCTCGATGGCGGGGCTTAACCGGGGTTCCCTCAAACGGTATTTGGTCAGTTTCCGAGTGTCTACCACCACGATTTAAGAGGAGCGTATGACAAAGAACGTTAAAAGAGCAGGTAAAGAAGAGCTGGAAGCCGTATTAAACAATCATACGGCGGACGTTATAACGGACAGAAACGACGTGTCCAAGCAATATCGTGCGGCAAACGTAAGTTTTAAGCGCGCCGACGGTTTGATTATTAAAGTCAAAAACTACGCCGGGCGGGTAATTGCCCGAGATAAAAGCATTTATAAAAGCGGCAAAATGCACACCGTGAAGGCCGGTACGGCATGGGAAGACATTCCCGCGCAGTTTAAGCCTTCCGGTTCGCTTGCGCTAGCTTTTTCGGAAGAGGATTTCCTGCCGGCGGCGGAAAAGGAGCAAAAATAATGCCAAGAAAAAAGTTAGTGCCGTTGTACGGCGTAGAGTTGGTGGCGTTGTTTGACTATCGGACGAATAAACCCCTCGGCTACTTTCAGGCCGTGGCCAGCGCGGGGTTGGAACGTTCTGTGGAAATGACCACTATGACCGGCGGAAACGCCGCGGGCGCGTTGGACGCGGAGCCGGGCGCGCCGGAAAACAGTTTCAGCGCGACGCTGCGCGAACTGCCTGATTTCCTGTTGGAAACGGTGGAGGGTGCCAAAAAGACTGTCGGAGAAGCGGAAGTTTCCGGCTACGTGGATACTGCATTGAGTGATACGAAAGGAACTTCTCTGTCGGCCAAAATTACTGCCGTGGCCGTTAAAGAGTCCGGCAAAGACAAACTGCCGTTTGGCGAAATTATTTTCACGGCTACCGGGGAGAACAAAGTTAAAGTGCAAGTGCTGGGGGCGTTGGCCGGAGGTGTAAACGGTTTCGCTTCCGAGGATTGCACCGTCATTGAAGAACTGACGCTCAGCGGCGGCACCGTAGACTTGGACGACTTGGGCATTACGCTGACGCTGGCTTCTGATGCGTCGCTTACAGAGGGCGACGTTGCGTTTGTCAACGTCCGTCCCGTCAACAACGGTTACAGCGAGCTTAAAGTCGGCCCCAGTGAGGGAATTAAATATTTCGGCGTGCTCATCGTGTGGCCGAAAGCGTCCGACGGTTCCATCAAGTTCTGCAAAATCCACAAAGTGGCGGCCGGCGGCGTACCGATTAGCGCGGGAGAACGGGCGTATTCCGAAATCAGCATTTCTGGCACGCCTTTGGTGGATACATGTAAAAACGGCGAAGTCTACAAATTCTGCCGCTTGCATCCCGCCGAGGGGTGCTAAATTGAACAGGAAGGAGCCGCATGCAAAAACTGGACTCATTGGACAATATCTTTAACGCCAGCACGGTGCGTATATCGGGGCGGAATTATGCCCTTCGCTTTACGGTCAAGGCCGAAATGTGGCTTGAAAAGCAGGGTATTATGTTGTCCACTTTGCCCAAGCGTATGCTTGCGGCCCCTTATGAAACCGCCGTCAAACTGGCTTTTGCCGCTTTGCCGGCGGACGAATTCCGCGGAAAGATGGATTTTGAAACTTTCGTAAACCATACGCCCGAAGAAGATTTAAGAGCCGTGTTGGAGCGCGTGAATACGGTACTGACGGCATATTATAACCATGTGCTAGCCGTGTTAGACGAACAAAAACAAACCGAACCGCTGCGGCCGGCCAAAAGTGAAGCGGAACTCAAACAAAATTTGCTGGACGTGATTAATTTTTTAGCGGTGCGTTTTCAGTGGGATTATCAGAAAATCGGCGAATTGACCCGTTTTGAAATGAAAGAGCTTTGCGACGCATACGCCAAATACCAAAAACAAGACAGGATAATCCATACGCTGGATAACTTAAACAACCTGCGCGTAACCGCACCGCTGGGCTTGCCAAGCAAAAAGGCAATAGAAACCGCCAGCCGGGCGGCGGAAGAACGTGCGCGGGAGCTGATAAAAAGCCTGGAGCCGGAGAAACGGCAGTCTTCCGAGGAACTGGAGGCCGCCATGAACGATTTGGATAAACAGTTTGAGGGGATTTGATTATGGCCGACAATGAAGTCAGTTTTTTAGTCAAGTTAAAAGACGAGTTCAACAGTGGTATCAATAAAGTCATCAAAGGCTTTACCGGGCTTGACGCCGCCACGGCTAAAAGCAACGTCAGTACCACGGCTTTAGGCGTAGCTTTCGGCAATTTGGCCGCCAAAGCGGTCGGCGCGGGGCTGAATGGCATTAAGCAGTTGGGCGCGTTTTTGGTGGACTGCGTATATAGCCTGGCAGAGGCGGAACGCTCTACAAACGCTTTGTCCGCCTCTTTGCAGAATATGGGCATAAATAGTTCATACGTATTGCAAGACTTGACTGCTTATGCGGACCAACTCCAAAATATCAGCGGTATTTCCGGAGACGTATTCCAGGACGGTATGCGTCTGTTAACCAGCTTCGGGTTATTTGGCGATGAGTTGAAACGCGCAACGGCCAGCGCGTACAACCTTTCTTTGGGCCTGAACATTGACCTCAAGAGCGCGTTCCAAATGGTTGCCCGCGGGGCGGAAATGGGCGGGGCGGCGTTTACCCGCGCCGGGATAGCCGTAGACACCACCAAAAGCAAAAGCGAGCAATTTGCCGATGCTTTGGACAAAATAGACGCAAAGTTTGGCCAGTTAGCCGGGGCCAACGCCAATAATCTGATTACTAAAACGGGCGTTCTGAAAGAAACGTGGGGCGATTTTAAAGAAGCCGTAGGCTCCGCTGTCGGTGGAGGGACGGGTATTGTGGACGTGCTGATTTGGGGCGTAGAGCGGTTGAAAGACGGTTTACGGCTGATACAGAATTATTATGCCCGGCTTTTTGAAGAAATCATTATAGGGACCAAGCAGTTTAAGTTGATGTACGACGGCGTAATTGCTGGCGCGGCCGCCGCCAAGACGGCTGTTTTGGAGTTGGGCAATACGATGAAGTTGGTGTCGGATGAGGTCGTGCAGGAAGCGCAAAAGGAGCTTGCGGCTAAAAAAAGTCAGATGGATATGACCGCCCAACAAATAAACCAACTGAAAGAACAGCGCACCGCCCTGTTTGATTTGTCTGATGCGCGGGCCCAGGCCAGCGAAGCGGAGAAGGCGGAAGCGCAATCACAGATAGAGCAGGCGAAAGCTAACTATGAAGCCCAACAACAGGCCGAAGAGGCCAGAAAACAAGCGGCTGAAGAAGCGAAGCAGGTGGAGGAAAACGCAGCTAAAGAAGCCGAAGCCAGAACACAGCGCTTAAACGATTTCCGGGTAAACGCGGAAGAAAACATCTTATCGCAGGTGGCTGCTTTGCGTGAAACTGCTGACAAAAATGACTTTGCCGCTTTGGACGCAAAAAACAAACAGGAATATGAGAGTAAAATAAATTTTCTTCAAATGCAGGTGGAGGCCATCCGGGAAAAAGAAGGCGAAGGCGTGGCCATTCAAAGCGAGAAATACGAACAGTTGCGGATTATGGAAGAGGAGTATCAGGCATATTTGGATGAGTCGGAAACCGTACAACAGGAACGCGGCCTGCGTATCAACGCTTTAGACGAATGGCTGGCCAGTTCCAAGTATCAAGCGCAGTCCAAAGTATTAAATGATATTTCCAATTTACAAAATGCCAAAAACAAAGAAATGGCGGCCGTGGGCAAGGCCGCGGCCATTTCTCAGGCGACCATAGACACCTATAAAGCCGCGAATGGTGCGTACTCGGCTATGGCTTCTATCCCCTTTGTGGGGCCGGCTTTGGGCATTGCGGCCGCCGCTGCGGCCATCGCTTCGGGGCTTATGAATGTGGGAAAAATCGCGGGCATTCAATTAGCCGTAGGCACGCCGTATGTGCCAGAAGATATGCCGGCTACGGTACACCAGGGCGAAATCATTATTCCGCGTACCTTTTCGGAAGGGTTGCGCTCCGGCGACCTGGTAATGAGCGCAACGGACGATTTGGGAGCTGGCGGCGGGGATATAGTGAACAGCGGGAACATTAACGTCAACTTTAACGGTGATGTGCTGTCCGACAATCCGGAAAGTATTTCTCGCAAGCTGGCCGAAGTGCTGAGCCAACAAATCGCCGGCGGGCAAATTGCACCGCTGCCGACAGGAGAAAGAATGTAGTATGAACAAGTTTTTTAACGGGATTAAATTCTTTGAAGACAATGTAGCGCAAATCAACCTGGGCGGCACGGCCACCGCGTCCAGCGCGGCGGACGACGCGGCGGAAGCGTTTAACGGCAGTCGGGCTTTTGGCTGGGAGTCTTACGGCGAGGCGGAGGACGGTCAAACCGCCTATTTGGAACGGGATTTTGGCACCGTATTGTACGGAGACACCCTTATCATTGCCAACCATAATTTGCGCAGTTTTGACCTTAAAATTAATGGCGAGTATTTCAGCCAATACAGCGTGCAGACGCAGCGCGGTTTTAGCCTCGTTTCTTTCCCGTACCGCGAAGACATACACACCCTGCGTATAGAGGCGGCGGCTACGCTGGAGCCGGGCGAAGAAAAGCGCATCGGCGAGGTTATGTTGCTTCGGGCCGCCGGCCAGTTTGAGCAACCGCAGGAGCTTAAAAACACGCTGACGCGCGAACAGGGCGACCTAAAACTGCAAAACGGCAAGCATTTTATTTTTAATTGCGGCCGGGCGTGGACGTTTTCCATTGACGTTTTTTCGCTTTCGCAGGCGGACATAGAGCTTTTGCAAAAGTTGCAGGAACTCGGTACGCCGTTTTACATCTGGCCGTGCGGCGGCGACGAAAGTCAGTTTGAGTATCACTTTGAACCGTTTAGGTTTTGTGACTTTTACAAAGTTTCTTTTTCCGGCAACGCGAAACCCAACCTCAAAGACAACATGTACTGGAGCGGGCTGCGCGACAGCATCAAACTGGTGGAGGTGGAATAATGCCTTCGTCTAAAGGGCTCTATTTTTCCAAAAGCGTGCTGAATTTGCAAAAACGGTTCAGCATACTGCGGCGGCTGGCCGTGCCGGAAACGGACGGTGTGGAAATTGCCCAGGATAGGGATTTTTCCGGCTCCGGGGTATGGAGCGCGGGCGCGGGGATTACCATCAATGCGGAGGCCAAACGAGCCCTTTTCTCGTATGTGTCGGGTACGTCGCTTACGCAAACCGTGGCCGCTATGGTAAAAAGCACCTGGTATCGGGTGCAGTTTGATATTTTGGAATACCAGCAAGGCGACGTGCAGGTTCAATGCGGACACGAGGGTACGCCCATGAGCGCGGCCGGGCGCGCGGGGCGCATCAGCATTGACGTGTGTTCAAAGGGGAATAATACTCTTTACATCACGGGCATAAACGAGTTTGCGGGTACTATCAGCAACGTCAGTCTGCAAAAACTGGTGTTTTACGAGAAGAACTGGCAGGACATCACGGCCTACACTACGGAGAGTACCATCAGCAGTATCAGTAACTCTTTGGACTATAAAAGCTGGGAGTTAGGAGAGTACAAACAGGATAATGCGACGCTGAAATTCGTAAATGTGTATGGTCAAATGTCAGATGAAGAAAATCCTGAAAGCATTTTTTATAACGGTTTTGTGCGGCATTACAGCAAAATCCGCATTGAGTGTTCTTTTGACGGAAAAACGCGCGACCTGCTGTTTGAGGGGTTATTGGACGACCGCAGCGCGTACACGTCGCCGGAGAGCACACAGCCCGTTATTGAGAATATCACGGCCTATTCATATTCCAAACTGTTGAGCGACATTACGCTTTCGGAACTGGGCACGTTAAGCGGCGGTACCATCAATGACCTTGTTTTTGATGTAATGAACCGGGGGTTTTTTACCGATTATTTTACCGTTAAGCAATCCGCCATCCGCGCCGGGGTAAATGCGGCCGTGGACCTGACGGCCTTTGAGCAGGGCACGAAAGTGCTGGAACTGCTCAAAGAACTTGCCAAAGGGCACAGCGTCTTTTACGTGGACACGGACGGAGTATTTAAATTCCAGCCCGTGGAGCCCAATGCCGAAATCGCGGCGGAATTCGGGAGCGCGCCGGAACGTAAACTCAAGGTGTACGATTACCGCACGGGTTCCGAGCGCGTAATTGAAAAGTTTTACTGGGAAGACAGCACGGAAAAGTTTGAAGTGCCCGTTCCCAAGTTTAATACGAGCCAAACCATCAACATAAAGGGGATTACGGCCAGCGCGGACCGTCAGGCCATTATCAATTATTTGGGTAAAAAATACAGCGTGAAAAGTGCGTCTTTTAAAGTGGACTTGCCGTTGTGCCCATTCCTTAAAAAAATGGACCCCGTGCGCGTGGAGCAGGTCGGTGCATTGGATGATGCGTTTGTGCTTAACGTGTCGCGTCTGGACGTAGGCGTGCTGAATCAGCCCGTAGGCGCGGTAAAGATTAACCCGGAGAGCGTGTATGTAGTATATGGGATTAAGCATACCAGTACGCAAACCACGCTGACCGTTTTGGAACTCAAGGAGAATATATGACCAAACCGACGCAGGCTATTAATTTCAGAAAAAAGCAGGTACTTTCCGCGCGGGCTTTGAACCAGGCTTTGCATGAATACGGCAGCGTAGACGGAGTGATTCCCTTTACGGAGGACGGCAAGCCCGATACTACCTTTGCCGCGCCGCTGGGGACAAAAGAAACCCCGTTTGGAGACGCTTACTTTAAGGGAATGAACATATACACCCAAGTGGAAGTTCTCAATATGGTGCAGGCAGGCAAGTTGACTGCAAATGACCGTATGGTTTTTTGGAACCTTGATACAAACAATTTATCGGCCTGGAACGGCTCAGAAATCATACATCTTGGGGACAATGGAGGCGGGTCAATGGAATACTTATTTGGAAGTGGAGAAGACGGAGATGTTACGATGGTCGCTAACGGTACATTTGATACGGTAAAAAATTTTACCAATTTTACCCTGAATGCGGGGGTCACTTTAAGCCGTTCTGTAGGGGGAACTCCCATGATTTTAAGATGTACGGGAACATGCACTATTAATGGGACTATTAATCTTGACGGTAAGGGTTGGCCTGCTGGTATGGGCTACGGAAAGCCTTTAAGAACTTGGGTTGAGGGAGCAGGGACGAGCTATGCCGTTGCTTATAGCGACCCTCAGTATTCCAGCATTGCTGGATTAACGGCTATCAACCGAAAAGAAAGTGGTTCTTTTGATGAGAATATCACCTATTTTTTAGCTTCAGTCTTGGATTTTGCTAACATTGCTCTAATGGGTGGCGGCGGGGCTTCTGACTCGTCAGGGGTTTCTTCCTTATATGGCTATGGTGCAGGCAGCGGAGGACATTCAGGGTTTTATCACAAAGGCAAGGAACCTGCCAGTGCGTCTGGTGGAGCTGGGGGAGGTGGGTTGATTATTATTGCCAAAAAGATTATTCATACGGGAGTCATATCGGCTGCAGGGCAAGCTGGGGGCTACGTTGAAACTGGTAGCTATGATAAATCTAGGTCTTATGGCGGTGGTGGTGGCGGTGGTGCGATTATTTTAATGGCAAACGAGATTGTAGACAGTGGTTCGTATAATTGTGCTGGTGGTGGTGTGGCCAGTACTCAATATGCGAGTGCCGGCGGTAGCGGCGGTTATGTAAAAGTCATTATTTAGAGGGAGCTTATGCAATTTATCACATGTAAAAAATGCAATACAGTTATTGCTATCAAAAATTTAGAAGGGGTCTTCTCACAAGAACTCCTTGCGCAAGCCACTGTGGAAAATACTGCGGCTGGCCCGGACTTGTGCTTAAACTGTGCCGCTGAACTTGAAGCACAGCGCAAAGCGGCTGAAGAAGCGGCAAAACAAGCTGAGCAAAATGCGGCGGATAACGAAGGAGATACCTATGCTGAAGAATAAAATACAGCTGCCCGGAGTGGTGGTATGAGCGACGAACTTTTAAAATGGGTAGGCGCGGTGTTGGTTTCTGCGGGTTCTGCCTGGCTGGCCTTAAATAAAAGTTTAGAAAATGCACGCACGCGTCTGGCGGCGACGGAGCGCGACATCAAGTCCGTCAAATCAAGGCAGGAAATTCAAGAGAAGAGTTTGACTGCGCTACAAGTTCAAAACTCGGCCACTGGTGCTGAGCTCAAAGCTATGAACCGTCAAATCGCCGAAATGAGCGCGGACATTAAAACCCTGCTTTTGACGGTAGGACACCATCATGGAGGGTTAAAATAATGGACCATGTAAAAGCCGCGGCCTATATCCGCCGCTATGAGGGATTTTCAAAACTCCCCTACAAGTGCCCCACAGGCCATTTAACCATTGGCTACGGGCATAATTTGGAAAACGGTATCAGCGCAAATGCCGCCTTGTTTATCCTGCAAGAGGATTTAGCGCGCGCGGAACGAGCCGTCAAAGACTCGTTCCCATGGTGGTGGAAACTGGACGAAGCGCGGCAATTTGTGTTGGTGGATATGGCATTTAATATGGGCCTTGCGGGCTTAAAAGGCTTCAAAAAAATGCTTACCGCCGTGGAACAGGGCGACTATCAGACCGCCGCCAAAGAGATGTTGGCGAGCAAATGGGCGGCACAGGTGGGCCGCCGAGCGGCAGAATTATCAAAAATTATGAAAAAAGGGGAGTGGTAACATGGAACACATCAAAGAAGCAGTAGTATGGTTAAAAACCAACTGGGACAGCGTACTGGCCTTGTGGGCGTGCTTAATCGGCGCGGCGGAAATTATCGTCAAGTGGACGGACAGCAAAAAGGATGACGCAATCCTTGGCCGCGTGCGTGCACTTGGTGTAAAAGTGATTAGCATCCTCACCAAATTTGGCTTTGAACAGCCCAAAGTAAAGGTGGAAAAATAAATGACCCCTTGGGCCATCATTGGGGTTATCTGTGGTTTATTTGCGTTCGGGGAGGTAATGTACCGTTCCGGGCGCAAAAGCGCGGAAAATGTGGCCTTTAAGGCCAAGGAAAAGGAAAATGCAAAAGTGGATGAGGTTCTTCGCTCTGTTAGTCGTCTTAACCGGGTGGATTTGCTTGCTCGGTTGCGCGAGCATAAAAAGTAATGCGGCGGTGTGCCGCATACAGTTTGACTACCAAGACGTGGGCATTGAGGCCCTAAACGAGCAAAACCTGCGCGCGTTAGTGGTTTTTAAGGAAGTGTGCCAGTAAAGCATTCGCCACAAGACAAGAAAGCGTTGCCGGACGGCTTGCCCCGTTTGTGAAAGAGGGAAAGTATGACCAAACAGGAAATTCAAAAAGAAATTGAAAAACTAAAAAAAGAAGAAGTGGAGTGCCACGGGACCAAGTGTGAAGTTTATTCGCGCGTCGTTGGCTATTTGCGCCCGGTGCAGAATTGGAATAAGGGTAAAAAGGTGGAATTTGCCATGCGTAAGACTTTTAATGTCTCGCGATGTAGTTGCGGCGATTAAAGAACCGAACCACCCGGACAAAAGGCCCTGTTTTTCGGGGCCTTTTGTTATGAGAAAAATAGGGATTATAGTAGTGTTTTTAGTAGCGTTTTTTATTATCAAATTTGCTTAAATTTGCTAAATTTGACTAAATTATTATAAACTTTGCCCGACGGAAAAGACAACAAAAAACCCGCCTTTCGGCGGGGAATAATGTTGTATAGCAAAACGGAGAGGGAG
>OJML01000238.1_pt1 | contig 35126 bp, 34 predicted proteins | sample 1597221 | NCBI WGS metagenome assembly OJML01 (sample SAMEA2452123, study PRJEB22498) | human gut metagenome | biome: human feces; feature: human gut; material: feces | place: Australia | collected 2012 | reverse complement strand
TCGTTGCCGTCATCCTGGAAAGTTGTAGTCCAGGATCTGTTGTTATAAAACAAGGATTAGATTTTGTAACTCTCCGCGCCGGGTCCTAGCGGGCTACCAAAACGCACTGGGACAACAAAATGTTTTCCCCAAAAAAGCCATAGGAAACAGGCTTATCTCCACGCAGATTTTCCAAAGTGCTATAATATATTTAATACCCCTCAAATTTGTATCTAGGAGCCGTAGTATGATTAAACAAGGCAAATGTTATTTTACGTCCGAATCTGTTTCCAAAGGACATCCGGACAAGGTCTGCGACCAAATTTCTGATGCGATTTTAGATGAAATTTTAAAGAAAGATAAAACTGCCCGCGTCGCGTGCGAAACATATATTACGAGGGGACTTGTGATTGTAGGCGGCGAAATTACCACACGCACTTGGGTAGATGTAGAACAAATTGCGCGCGACGTAATAAAAAATATCGGTTACGACGACGCCAAATACGGTTTTAACTACAAAACCTGCGCCGTAATTAACGTCATCGGCAAGCAATCGCCCGACATCAGCCAAGGGGTTGACGTGGGCGGTGCGGGAGACCAGGGCTTAATGGTGGGTTATGCCGTGGACGAAACGATGGAATATATGCCATTGTCTTTGGTGCTTTCGCACGAAATCTTAAAGAATTTGGAAAAAGCACGCCGAACGAAAATGCTCCCCTATTTAGGCCCGGATGCAAAAAGCCAGGTAACGGTGGAATATGTGGACGGCAAGCCCGTGCGCGTGGATACAGTAGTGGTTTCCACCCAACATACCGAAGATATTTTGGATAGAACAGGCAGTAAAATTACCGAAAAATCTAAAAAAGAAATTGAAGCCGCGGCCATTATTCCGGCTGTCAAAAAATGGATTGATAAAGATACTAAAATCTATATCAACCCGACAGGAAAATTTGTTATCGGCGGCCCGCAGTCCGACACCGGGCTTACCGGGCGCAAAATTATCGTGGATACCTACGGCGGCCGCTGTCCGCACGGAGGAGGAGCCTTCTCCGGCAAGGACCCAACCAAGGTGGACCGTTCCGCGGCATATATGGCGCGCTACATTGCCAAAAATATTGTAGCCGCTAAACTTGCCAAAGAATGCACGGTACAAATCGCGTACGCTATCGGACGCGACGAACCCGTCGGCTTTTATGTAGATACGGACGGCACAGGCGTTCTGCCCGACGAAAAACTGGCGCAAATTGCGCGCAAGATTTTCCCGATGACCCCGCGCGGCATTATTGAATATTTCAAACTGCGCAATCCTATTTACCTGCAAACGGCATCTTTCGGACACTTTGGCCGCAAAGAATTGCCGTGGGAAAAGACGGATAAAGTAAGTGCCCTTCAAAAAGCGGCAAACTAATTTAAAGCCCCGTGCAAACGGGGCTGTTTTATCAGGAGGAATTTTTACAATGTTAAAATCTCGCGTACAAGAAGCCACCGCTCTCCACAAGCGCGGCTATAATTGCGCACAAGCGGTGGCTTGCACTTATTGCGGCCTGCTAAATATGAGCGAGACCGACGCCCTGCGCGCGTTGGAAGCCTTTGGCGCCGGAATTGCGGCCAGCGGGGCCACCTGCGGAGCCGTGTGCGGGCTCTTAATGCTGGCTGGACTAAAAAACAGCAACGGAAACCCAAACGACCGTTCGGGCCGCGGAAGCACCATAAAACTAGGCCAACAACTTATGACCCGCTTTAAGGAGTGGAACGGCTCAACCGTCTGCCGCGAATTAAAAGGGATAGAAACGGGCAAGGTTTTGCGCAGTTGCCAAGGGTGTATTGCCGATGCGGCCAGACTGGCCGAAGAAATGCTTTTTGACGGGGTTTTTGAACCATATGCCCCGCGCACGGAGGAAGAATAAATGAAAAAAGTTTGTATGATTTTAACAGACGGATTTGAAGAAATAGAAGCCGTAGGCACTTACGCTATTTTGCGCCGGGGCGGGCTGAGTGTGGATATTTATTCCTTGCTTGACCAAGATGCCACCGGACGCTTTGGCCTTACCTGTACAAAATTGAATCCGTTTTCCCAACTAAATGCGGCTGACTATGCGGCCCTGGTTATTCCCGGCGGGCCGGAATATAAAACCTTGGAAGCAAGCCCCGCCGTACAGGCTCTTATTAAAACTTTTATAGAAGCAGGCAAAGTAGTAGCCGCCATTTGTGCAGGCCCCACCTTACTGGGCCACGCAGGGTATTTAAAAGGCAAAAATTATACTTGCTTTACCTCTATGAACGAGGACTTTGGCGGCATTTATCACGATGACTATGCCGTAACGGACGGCAATATTGTTACGGGCAAGAGCGCGGCCGCCACGATAGACTTTGCCTTTGCGGTGTTAGAAGCCGTCGCCGGGCAAGAAACCGCCAACAAAACCAAAAAGGAAATTTACTACAAGTAATTATAACTTGCCAGAGAAAAACCCCGCTTAAAAGCGGGGTTTTTTATATCTTAAAAAACAACGGTTAACATCATTTTAAACTGTTCTTTGCCATACACCGCGTGCGGGTGGCGAGCCGGCATTAAAATGGCTTCCCCTGCCGACAGTTCGTGCTTTACGCCGTCTATGGTTACCTCGCCTTTGCCGTCCAAACACAGCACCAAGGCATCCCCGCCCGATTCGTGCGTACTGATTTCTTCGCCCTTATCAAAGGCAAACAGCGTAATGCTTACCGCGCCGTTTTGCACCAAGGTTTTGCTGACAATCTGCCCGGGCTGGTACGATACTTGGTCTTTAAGTTCTATGGCCGAAGCCACAGGAATATTCTTCATAAAAGTTCCCCCCTTGTGAATATATTACAAGAAAAAATAATTTTTGTTGACTACAAAAAAGGATTAAAAAAGGCGGCTCTCGCCACCCTATTTATAAAAAAATATTTTTTGGTTAAAACTAAAACCGCAAGGACAAGGACGCTTCCGCGCCTAAACCGTAATAGGCATAGTTAGCGGCTAAACTTAAATCCAAGTACGACGGCAATTTAAAGTTAAAACCCGCCGTAGCGCGCGCCGTGGCGGCGTGTTCGTGCGTGCCAATAAGTTCGGGGGCCAGCATAGCCTGGTTAATATTAAGCGTGGTATAATCTACCCCGCCGCCCACATACGGCACAAAATATTTAAACTTCATAGACAGCACCAAACTGGCATTATAATGCGCGGCAGAAAAATCACGCGCGCTCGCGCTATGGGCCGCTACCACCAACATAGGTTGAAAGGAGCCTAACATTTCGTTCGGGCGGGTAATCCCCCAGCGCAGACCGCCGCCGGCAATCGTCAAACCTTGGTAACTGCTCGCGCGGATAAACCCGTCAATACGAAACGGCATCCCGATATCTGCCTGCAACCACGGGTATTCCACCGCTCCCACTTCGTCGCGGTCACCCAAGGCGGTATGCTGTTGGGTGGCACGGTCCTCACCGTTACCTTTACTCATTTTAAAAACCATACTGGCACGGGGGCCGATTTGAAATCCCCCCCATCCCAAAATACGGCCCGTAGTATAAGTGCCCGAGCCGATAATGCCGCCCAAGTCCTTCGTAAAAGCACGGACGTTTTGCTGGGTTACGTTCGCGCCGAAATCGTCCCAAATATTGCGGGCAAACGCGCCCGGAGCGCACAGAAACAACGCCGTCAAAACCAAAACCAGTTGCTTTACTTTCATTTGTAACCTCTATATAAAAATTAAAATCGTTATTTGATAAGCGCCACTTCGTCGCCGGATTTTACCCGCCCGGCAAGTGTGCCGCCCGCCAGTTCCAACGTATAGCGCGAGCCGCGCACAAAACGGCTAAAACGCCACGGCTTCATTTGCTCCGCCACATACAACACGCGACCGTTTTTATCAAAAAATACGGCATCTATCGCAAAGCGCATAAAGCAAGTGTGTATCTGCGGACAAGGGTCCAGCAAAAGCCCTTTTCCTAACGCAAGCCCGCGCCGGAACATCAAACCTTTTAAGCGGGTCCAATACGAATTTGCCATTTCTATTTCTTGCGCCAGCGTTTCGCCGGTGCGTTTTAATACGCACTTCATTTTTCTTCCTTTGCGCGGGCCGATAACAACTGTTCGGTACGCGCTCGTAATGTTTTATCCAAAAATACAAAATGCTCCGGCGCAACTACGCCAAAGCCTTCTTTATTTTGAAATATTAAAAAAGTAACCAGCCATTTTTCATCATATGCCACCTCGGCAATCCACATACCGGGGCGAGTTTTGGCCGGGCGGAACCCGTGTATGGAAATTTCGCCTTTATCTGCCGTTTGGCGGCAAGAGGCCGGACACTTTTTTAACATCTCAAAAGTATCTTTGGTAAGCACGCGGATATTGGCATATTTTCCGCGGGCAAGCGGCAGAACAGGTTTACCCTCTTGGCTAAGCGTAATATCTGCCACCTTAAACAAAGAACCGTACTGCAAGGTAAAAGCGCATAGCCCCGACGAGGCCCATAAACACAGCCCCAACAGGACTATGCGCTTATAAAACATTAGGCCGCCACGCGTTCAACGTAGTTGCCGGTGCGGGTATCTACCAACACGGTATCGCCTTCGTTGATAAACAGCGGCACTTTGATTACAGCGCCGGTTTCCAAGGTGGCTTCCTTGGTGGTGTTAGCGACGGTGTCGCCCTTTACACCCGGAACGGTGGAAGCAATTTTAAGCGGTACTTTAATCGGAAGTTCCACATTAAAAAGTTGGTTGTTAATATAAATGCCGATAGCATCCATATTATCTTTTAAATATTTGCTCAAATCGCCCAATTTTTTAAGGGGCACTTCAATTTGGTCGTAGGTTTCCGCGTTCATAAAGGTAGCCATATCGCCATTGGTGTACAAATATTGGAAGGGGCGTTTTTCAACTTCCACTTCTTTGAATTTGTCTTCGGGGCGGTAGGCTGTTTCAATTACGGACCCGGTGTGAATATTGCGCAATTTCACACGAACGACGGCACGGGCCTGGCTTTTGCGGTGGTGCTGAAATTCAATAATTTCTACCAACTGACCGTTTTCGTCTTCAAAAATAAGACCTTCACGAAATTCTGTCGTACTAAGCATTTTTATTACCTCTTTTCGGGCCAAAGCCCAAGAATCTATTTGTGCGTCAATTTTTTGGAACCGTCTTTGGTAAGCAGATAACTGTCTTCCAAGCGGATACCCCAGCGCCCGTCAAAATAAATGCCGGGCTCCACGGTTACTACAAAGTTTTCCTCCAACTCATCCGGCGCGCCGGAGCGCAAAATCGGACGGTCGTGCACTACCAGGCCAATCGCGTGGCCCGTAGTGTGGAAAAATTCCTTTCCATACCCGGCGGCTTCTATTACGCTGCGGGCGGCGCGGTCAATATCTCCCGCGGTCACCCCGGGGCGCAAGGCTTTTACACCTGCCGTACGGGCTTTGTCCACAATGTTCCAAATCTTTTTGTATTCGACCGGCTCTTTCTTGCCGTGCCACCAACTGCGCGTCATATCCGAGCAGTACCCTTCGTAAAAACAGCCGAAGTCCATTAACACGGGTTCCTCCGCCTTCAACTTGCGCGTTTTACTGGCGGTATGGTGGGCATCAGCCGTATTTTCGCCAAAACATACAATGTTAAAGGGAACAGAATCCGCCCCGAGGCTAATCATCGCCACCGCCATTAAAATCCGCACCTCATCTTCGGTCATACCGGTTTTAATCTGCGGAAAAACTTCGTCAAACGCTTGGGCGGCTATTTTGCAGGCTTTCTTTATGCGGGCGACTTCGTCATCATACTTTTTAAGGCGCATTTCGCCAATCAGCCCCTCGGCACGGCAAAGGCCGCTGTCCAAAAGTTTCTGCCCTGTCGCCAAGTCCACCAAGGCCGGATCAAAGGCTACGGTATTTAACCCGCGCTTTTTGATTTCGGCTAATGCTCCGTCCAACATTCCGCCAAAAGGAACGATAACCGTTTTTAAAAATTTGGCGGCGGGAAGCATTTTGCTGGCAATTAACTGTTTGGTTACGCACCAAGCCTTGGAGGGTGTAACCAAAAAGACGGCTTCCCCGGCGGAAAGTTCAATGCCGGACAAATAGCGTTGCTCCAACGGGTCAGCGGTTAAATACCCGTCTAATCCCGCCTGTTTGAGCACGCGGCGGAAATCGCACATCCGCTCTTGGGAAAAATCTTTGGCTGCCATATTATTTCTTCGTTAAAATTTCAGCGCCGGTTTTGGTTACTGCCACAGTGTCTTCCAAACGCACACCATATTTGCCCGGCAAATAAATACCCGGTTCCACGGTTACAATATTTCCTTCTTTTAAAATAGCGTCAGAGTGTTGCGCGTTGTACGGTTCCTCGTGGATTTCCAACCCCACGCCATGCCCCGTGCCGTGCGTAAAATACGGGCCGTATCCGGCGGCTTCAATTACCGCGCGGGAGGCTCCGTCCACAGCCTTGCACGCTATACCGATGCCTACTTTTTGGATACCCGTTTTGCGGGCGGTATCAGTGATTTCCCAAATTTTCTTGTATTCGGCAGGCTCATTGTTGCCGTGCCACCAACTGCGCGTCATATCCGAGCAATAGCCCTTATACAAACAACCGAAATCAACCAAAACAGCGTCTTCTTCTTTGAGTTTTGTATCGCCGGTTTCGTGGTGCGGGTTGGCGGAGTTTGCGCCAAAGGCCACAATTGTATTAAACGAAGTGGAGGTAGCACCGTGTTCACGCATAAATTTTTCCATTTCCGCAGCCACTTCGCACTCGGTCATACCCGTTTTTACGCGCGGCAAAATGTATTCATACGCCAAGTAAGCAATACGGTTGGATTCGCGCATTACTTTCAACTCTGCTTCGTCCTTGGTTTTGCGCAGTTCGGTAATAAAACTGGGTTGTTGCACCAACCCGCTTTTTAACATTAACTCACCGTTTAAAAACGATTCCTTTTCCGCATCAAAACCTACATTTTTAAGTCCCAATTCTTTTACTTTCGCAACCGTAGCGGCCACACGGTTTTCCCCGCCGATAACTTCCATATACGGGGCAAACTTGCCAAACGGCTCTACATACAGTTCGCGCGTAAAACACACAATGCCTTTTGGATGAATTAAAAAAACAGATTCATTTGGGTAAAAGAAGAACTTGCTCAAATAAAATTGGTCTAAATTGTTGGTAACAACCAGGCCGTCCAAGTTGTTCTCTTGCATTAATTTTTTAAGTGCGGAAAAGCGGTCCGCCGTTACAATACTTTCAGCCATTATACATCCCTCCAAAACCTCTATACAGATATCATAACAATTTTACAGCGCGTTCACAATTATTAGTTTTCGCGCGCGTAGGAGAATATTGCGGTAAAACCGCGCCAGAATATAATATAATAATGGAAGTATGCCACAATATGCGTTTTTAAAAAAATTTCTGCTGGGCGCACTTTTAGCGTGCGTTCCGTTTGCGTTGCAGGCGGAGGTGTTTACGTCTAAGGACGGTGCGTTTACACTGGATATGCCTGCGGGTTGGAAACAGGTGCAAAACACGCCCGCCGCCACGGTTCTTTCCTTGCAAAAAGGCTCTTCCCGTTTGGATATTAAAAGCGTTCCCTGCACCACAGAAACCTGCATTGAACAAAAAATAAACGCGGATTTGGCCGATGTAAAAAGCAAAAAAATGAAAGTAGTAGAAAATTCCTACACCGGGGAAGAAATTAAACGCATTGAATTTTCCACCGGTGACCCGTTTTTTTACATCAGTTTTTTTACACCCAAAAATGATTTTAGCGCAGGCTATTTTTTGATTGACTCCAAGGCCTATTCCATTTTAGCCAAAGAACTTACTTATGCGGAAACGGACCTGGTGTTTTCGTTTATTTCCCCTGCTGAAAAGTCTGTGGCAAAGCCCTTGGAAATAGATATAAAGGACCCCCGCGCCTACGACATTACCGCCTTGCCCGCCGTACACGAGGAAACATTAGAAGAAACTTTCGTCGCCCCGGTGGAGGAAACGGCCCCGCAAGAGACTGCCCCCGTTAAGGCCAAAAAGCCGGAGATCTCTTTCACTGCCAAACTCAAAAAGGTATTAATCTCTTTAAAAGGCAAAACGCTGTTATCTAAAAATATGCCGCCGTATGTGCGCCAGTTGGGCCACGGTTTTGACGTATTAGCGGTATTGGGAATTTTATTTATTTTACTTCTTATTGGCAGCGGCTGCGTACGTCCGTTTCTGCGTAAAGGGGTTCATTTGCCCCCCGCCAACCCCAACTCTCTTTACCCCATTTGGTTCAAACGCCTGTATGGTACGCCTTCGCTCATTTTCCGTGCCAAAGACAACCAAGGGAACACGCTTATTTCGCTGTCCTCGCGGTGGGATAGTTTATTTTTATTCTCCGGGTTGGCCTTAATTGTGCTATCCTTTGCGGTGCTGGCTGTTGCCGGGCTGTGCGAACAAACGAACTTGCTCCCTGTTTCCAACTTTGTGTATAACACGGTTTACTCGGCCTGCTCACTCGTTATTCCGTTGGGCGGGATTGTGTTTTTTTGCGGGTTGGTATGGTCCCAGTTGGTCCTGCGCGAAATTACACTTTTTGACCGCAAGGGCCAAAAAGCCGCCATTATTTTGCAAAAAGGTTTCGGGCTGAAAAACGAGCGGTACGAGATTTATTTTGCCCGCTCCAAAGATGTACTGGTCGTTACCCGCAAGCGCTTTTCTTTCCGCCGGGATTGGCGGTTGTTTACGCGCGAAGGGGCGGCATTGGCACACTTGGCGGAGCCTAGTTTGGTTAGAGCCCTTTTACGCAAACTGTTCGGGCATTTGTGGGGCGTCTTGCGTGCAGATTATGTGATAAACGGCGCGATGGATGCGCAAGGTTCCCTGCAAAATACACACGCCCCGTTTGACAGTTTTGTTTGCAATATAGATAAACCGCAAGCCATTAACGCGCGTGATTTATTAGCGGTTTCCCTGCTGATAAACATCCGCGACCGCGATAAATGGTATCCGTGGTTTAACTGATTTTAGCAACGTAAAAAACCCCGCTTACTGCGGGGTTTTTTAGAAATTTCCCATACCTGTTCATAAACCACAAATGCCCAAGTTATTACCGTCCGCCTCCGCCACCGCCACCACAACCGCCGCCGGAAAATCCGCCTCCGCCAGAGCCGCTGCCGGACGAAGACATAGCCCCTCCCAGAGAGGACGACAACGCCCCCAATCCGCCCATATCGTGCAGATACAGCCCACGCGAGCGGACGGTCTTTTCAACCATTTCGGCAGATAAGGTGCGTTCAAAATAGGAAATCCATTTCTTTTCCACGCCCAGTGCATAGGCATAGGGTAAATAATCGCAAAATATTTTTTCCGCATCAGTCGGATTGGAGGCGGCCACTCTTCCCCCTTCACCGATTTTTAGATATTCTTTAAAGCCCTCTATTTGGTCCATTTTTTGCCGCCCCACACGCGTATAGGCTTTAATCCACCAAGCAAAAAAAGAGCCAGAAACACCCACAACCACCACACCTACAAGCACAGGGAAAGCCTCCATTTCCCGCAAAGCAGAAAAAAACATAGGCGCAACAAACAAGACAAAAATACCGGCATAAAGCATCATAAACCAGTTTTTTAAAGCAGACAGCGGCACCCATATAGCCAACATCATAAAAAACGCAATCGGAAGCAGCAAATCCATCCCGCCCAGGTCAAGCAACAAGTACGCAAAATATCCCAAAACCAGATAAGTAGGAATCGTCCACAGCAGATTTTCGGAAAAATACTGTGCCTTTACCGCTTTTAATTTTTCTTGCAGTTCCTTTCCTGCTTTTACAAAGGTTCTCTGAAAGTCCTGGCTGATGGGCACAGATTTTTGTTTGCCGGGGAACAATGTCTTGAAAACAGCCGTTTCTTCTTCTGCCAAAACAGGCATTTCTTCCTGCGAAAATACCAAACGTTTCAGTGTATATTCACGCGCAAAAAAGTCCTTTTTTTCCTGTATTTTTATTACACCTTTCACCGCCAGACTGACCAGTACCACCGGGAACAAATTGTCCATTTTCCCATAGCGGTACACATACCCCACCTGCGCCGGGGAAAGCCCTTCGGGCGGCTCAAACTGCCGCAGCACGCGCGACTGCGGGTCCCTGCCTACGCGGTTCCACGCCCATAAATAATACACCCAAAGCAAAACCAACAGCAAGCCCACTGCGCCCCAGCCATACGGATCCAGTAAAACATCCTTCCACGTTTTGACGGGAGGCATAATAAGCCCTTTGGCAAACGGCACCGCCACGGTAAAACCATTATAAGGCTGCAAAGGGCGGGTCGTCCAAAAGGAAAGGTTTTCAAAGTTCCCCGTTGCCTCATTTTCCCGGCTGCCATAAGCACCCGTATATAGGGAAATGCGGCCCTCGTCCACCTGTGCGCCTGGGGGTAAGTGGAGCGAAAACGCCGCCGTCTCTATGGGAAAGTTCCACTCGTTTCCGGTTATGTTCCAATAAAATTCGTCATACCCGTCAAAAAAGCGAATCACATTAGCCATAGAATAAACCAAGCGGTAGGTATGCGGGCCGGGCGCAATATAATTATCATCACCAAAATTTATGCGCAGGTTTTTATCCGCGCGCTCGGTAAAATACGGGTGCGGTACTCCGTCCATTGTCAAAGATTCTATTTGTACGGGATTTTTGCGTGAAGAAGGCAACTCGCGGTAGATGCCGCGGCGGATTTGGCGGTGTTCCGCCACGACGGAAATTTCTTCCTCTATCCGCACGGTGGCATTGTTATTTACCCAAGCCGTAGAGTTAAAGCGCGTAATCCGCTCATCCGCCCAAGCGCTCACGCCAAATAAAAACACAGCAAACAAAAGGATTATTTTATTTTTCATTTTTTTATTGTAGCAATTTTTCAACCCTGCGCAGACGGGCTAATTTTGATATCCTATATTAAGATATGAAATATTTTTACTTACTCATTTTTCTCTTTTTCCCCCTTTTCTCCGGCGCGCAAAATTTGCAAACTTATGTGCAAGCGCGGTTGCAACACCCTGTTTTGAACGGGGCTTGGTGGGGTGGTTACGCCGCCTATGACAATGCGGAAATTTTTTCCGTTCAGGCAGATGCCCGCTTTACTCCGGCCTCTACCTTAAAACTTTTAACTACCGCCGCCGCCTTGGAAATACTGGGGCCGCACCACCGCTTTCAAACAAAATTATATGCACAACATAGGCCTGATGAGCGCGGCGTGCTGAACGGAAACCTTTATCTGCAAGGCGGCGCTGACCCCACCCTGGGCTCCACCCGCGTAACCGGCGGAGAAACGTGGCAAGATGTGGCCGCCCGTTGGGCGCGCGCCGTCAAACGGGCAGGTATCACGCGCGTGGAAGGCGGTATTATCGCTGACGAATCCGCCTTTGAAGGGCCGTCTATTCCCAACAAAGTCAACTGGGAAAATATCGGCAATTATTATGCCGCACCCGCCAGTCCGCTGTGCTTTAACGACAATTCTTTTGAAATTCACTTTAAACCACAGCCCCGCGCGGATAAACCCGCCGAAGTGCAAAAAACGGTTCCGCAAGTGCCGGGCCTCACCCTAAAAAGTTTTGTAACTACCGACGGCAAAACCAAAAAAGACAATGCCTATGCTTACGGCGCCCCCAACCAGTACGAAATGGAACTCTACGGCACAATTCCCACTAATTTTATGGGATTTTCCATTAAAGCGGCCTTACCCAATCCGGCGCAGTTTGCGGCCGAAGCCTTACACAATGCCTTGCGCGCCGAAGGTATAGCCGTTGGCGGACGGCCGTCTGCCACGCAAACCGCCCCCGATTATACCCAAATGCAACTGCTGGACACCTACGAATCGCCCGAATTGAAAGACATTGTGGTTATTGTAAACAAGCGGAGTTTTAACCTGTATGCCGAAATGCTTTTGCGAAATTTAGCCTTACACGCCGGAAAAAAAGGCAGCGTGCAAAACGGATTAAACGAACTGTATGCGTTTCTCAAAAAGAATCATTTAGCGGACGAAAAAACAGCCGTTTTGTATGACGGGAGCGGCCTGTCGCGCGATAATATGCTCACGCCGAAAACGCTGGTAAACACGCTTTTATTTATGGCAAAAAGCCCCAATTTTCCCTATTATTATAATTCATTAGCCACGCCGGACGACCGCGGGGATTTGCTTCTTTTGCGCCGTTTTTTAAAACCGAAAAAAAAGGTGCAGGAAGTGCGCGTAAAAGGCGGCACGATTGACGGAGTAAAAGCCTTGGCGGGTTATACGCACGATAAAGACGGCCGTATCATTGCTTTTGCATTAATGGCCAACAATTTGGCCTCCAAGGACGAAGCCCTTTTTCGTATTCACGAGGATATTATTAAGCATTTACTCGCACTGCCGGAGCAAACTAAAAACAATCGCCCTTTTTGAAACTAATGATTGTTCTGGTTTCCCATAAGCACTACAACCCGCCAACATAACTATTTTACTTATAAAAATTGCCGTCCCTGCGCCTTTTACAACAGAGCAAGGACGGCAATTTTTAGTTTTTCCGCAAAAAGAGTTTCCTTCTAATTTCCGGTTACACTAATGGTTTTCCATTTGCCTTGCCACACGCGCCACACCATCAGCACAGCCGTCAGCGCGGCATAAAATGTCAGCCAACTCCATACCCAGAAGACAGACAACTGCCACTTATACACAATCAGCCACGTTCCGGGAATAAGCAGCCCCCACGCGCAAAAGAGCATTACCAACATATAAAACTTGGTATCGCCCGCGCCGCGCAAAGTTTCGCCAAAAATAAGATAAGTGGCATCAAAAAGCACAAAGCAACTCATCAGTTTCATCAGCGGATAAGTTTTGGCGGTAATCTCCGCCGCATTGGGTGAACCCGCCGGCACAAATAACCCGATAAAAACAGGTGCAAAAAAGAAGAAAACAATTCCCACCGTGCCTGCATACAGGTAGCCTAATTTGCACGCGTTTTTAAGCACTTTCAACGTCAAATCCGGGCGTTTTAATCCCTGGTATTTGCTCGCCAAAATTTGGATACCCATCCCAAGCCCCAAAATTACCATAAATACCACCGGCTGCATAGACATTACAATATTGCTCGCTTCTAGCGACAAGACGTCAATACTGCCAACCATAAACGTAAAAAGCGTAAAGGACAAAATATCCATTAAAAAGCCAAAGCCGTTGGGCAGGCCAAAGCGTACCAACCGCGCAAAAACAGGCTTATAAAACCCAGCCAAACGGCGGATTTTAAACTCGCGCCGCACGCGCCCCGCACAAATAAGCGTGGCATAAATAATCATCATAGCACCGCAGCCGATAATCGTCGCCCACGCCGCACCGACAATGCCCATTTCGGGGAACCCCAACTTGCCGAAAATCATAATATAATCCAGCACAATATTTACGACGTTACCGGCCAGAGAGGCCCACATCGGCACTTTGGTTTGCCCGCGCCCGCTAAAAAAACTGGCCAGCGCGCTGTTAATCACCGTCAGGCCGCTAAACAAGTTTAATAAACTAAAATATTTTATTTCCAACCCGCGCACGGACATATCGTGCCCGAAGGAATTAATCAGGCCTATACCCAGCGGGGTAAGAGCCGCCAGCAACACAGAGGACAGCACCGCCAGCAAAATGCCCTGCCACAAGGATATCGTAACAGAAGCATATTTCTTTTTGGCATAATATTGCGAAATAAAAACGCTCGTATAACTGGCTAGCCCCATAAACATAGAGGCAAACGTCATCGCCAACACGCCGGCGGGCACACAGGCGGCCAAAGCCTCGTGCGAGTGCCAGGATAAAAACATCCTGTCCGCAAACTGCATAATTACCTGCGCGGCCATCGTTACGATAAGAGGGTAGGACAAATGCCACAACTCACCCAGCGAGGCTTGTTTATACATCTTTTTCATTTTACAACACACTCCAAAATACTGCCGTAAGGACATAAAAAACCCCGCAACCTTACGGCCACGGGGTTTATAAAGTCTTTCAAAAAATTACAGTTTGACGACTTTAACGGCTTTCGGGCCTTTTTCGGATTCCACGACTTCGAATTCAACTTCTTGACCTTCGGCCAAGGTTTTGAAACCGTCGCCCTGAATTTCCTGATAGTGTACAAAGAGATCTTTAGAACCATCTTCGGGGGTTACGAAGCCGTAACCTTTCTGGTCGTTAAACCATTTAACTTTTCCTTTAGGCATTTTACTTGTTACTTCCTTTTATAATTTACGGGTACTTAAACTTAATAAGTACCTACAATTATTATACTATAAATTAGGAAAAATGGTGCAAATATTATTAAATTTTTTTGGGTAACGTCTTTCCAAAAGGGTATAATTTATTTTATGAAATTAATGGAGGCCGTTCCAAATTTTTCCGAAGGTCGCCGGCCGGACGTGATAAACACTATCGTCCGGAGGGTGGCTGATGTTTCGCGAGCCAAGGTGCTAAACGTAGATTCCAACGCGGACGCAAACCGCACCGTACTGACGTTAGCGGGCGAAGCGCAAGAGGTGCGAAAAAGTGCGCTGGAACTTTTTAAAGCCACTCGCGAACTGTTGGATATGCGCACCCACCACGGCGCGCACCCGCGCTTGGGGGCGGTGGACGTATGCCCGTTTGTGCCGATTGCCGATATGACCCTGGCCGAATCCGCCGCCGAAGCCCGCCAACTTGGGCAGCAGGTGGCAAAATTAAATATTCCCGTTTACTTTTATGAGGAAAATGCTCCCACACCTGAACGCCAAAATCTGGCTTTTTTACGCCGGGGAGAATATGAAAGTCTGCCTAAAAAACTGCAAGAACTTCCCCCCGATTTAGGTCCGCAAACTTACACGGAAAGCATCGCAAAAACAGGAGCGTGTGTCATTGGTGCGCGCAATTTTTTGCTTGCGTACAATATTTCTTTAAATACTTCCGATATAGCCCCCGCCAAACAAATCGCCTCGCTTCTGCGCGAGAAAAACGGCGGGCTGAAAGCCGTAAAAGCCATCGGCTGGCTGATGCCCGGCTACCAAGCGGCACAGGTATCCTTTAACTTAACCGACTTTTACAAAACAGGTATGGCTGAGGTCTTTGAAGCGTGCAGACAAGAAGCCGGAAAACTGGGATTCTCCGTAACGGGGAGTGAACTTATTGGACTTGCGCCGTTGGAAGCCTTGTTGCGGGCAGGCCGCTTTTACGCGCCCATACAAACAGAAGAATATACGCTCGTTCAAACAGCCATTACCCGACTAGGCTTAAATTATATCCGCCCGTTTTCCCCCCGTGAAAAAATTTTAGAATACCGATTGGCGGACGAAAAAATATCCCGCTGACAGCGGGATATTTTTTACAAGCAGCAAAGTTTTTGCCACAACTCCACATATTTACCGGGCGAAATTTCCTCGGGCCGGGCCGTGGGTTTTACCTTGCAATCGGCTAACACCATTGTTATCTTTTGTTTATCATACCCCGCCAACGACCAGGAATTAAACAAGGTTTTGCGCTTGTGCAAAAAAGCGGCGGTAACTAATTTGTTAAAAGACGTCCATTTTTCACTTGGCACCGGGCTATTGTTCAAGCGCATAAACGCGAGCACCATACTTTCCACCTTCGGCGGCGGATTAAAGCAGCCGCGGCCCGCCTTGCAAATAGGACTAATCTGCGCACGCAACTGGCTGAAAACAGACAATGGGCCGTATCCCGTCTCGCCCGCGCGGGCACGGATACGCTGGGCTTGTTCTTTTTGGAACATAAACACCGCCGATTGAAAATGCGGACAGGACAGCACTTTATCCAAAATATCTGCCGCATCAATATAGGGCAAATTGCTAACAAACAGCGTAGGGCGCGGAGCCAGTTTTTCTAAATCTGCCTGTAAAAAATCCTGTCTCAAAATTTTTACGCCCGCAGATTCTGGTAAATTTTTCCGCAAATACTTTTCCATTTCCGGGTCAATTTCCACTACGGTAAAATTTCTGCATCCCCGGTCAATTAAGCGTGCGGTAAGCGCCCCTTTGCCCGGGCCGATTTCCACCAGATTTTCGCTTTTTAACAGGAGGGCCGCATCTATAATTTGGTTGATTACGTTCTCGTTAATTAAAAAATGTTGTCCGTATTTTTGCATATCACTCCGCCAATACCTTTAAATTCCTCACGGCTATTTTATTCTTAGGCTCCAAACGCAAAGCGCGTTCGTAGTGGGTACGGGCTTCATCATCCTGCCCGGCCACCACGGCAGCCGTACCTAACCCCAGCCACGAAAGCACATCTTGCGGGTTTTTGTTTTGCGCCGCCAAAAAGGCTTGCGCGGCCTCGCCGCTGTTTCCGCGCGCCAAGGCGGCCACACCCATTAGCAGTTCGCATAGGTTATCCGGCGCACACACGGACAAGGAGTCCTGCAATTCCGCCGCCGCGTCCTCTACAAAAAAAATCCACGTCCGCCCCATCACCCACAAGCCCATATCGTTGCCCACAATGCGCGGGTCATACACAGCCTTGGGTGCGGTTAAATTATTTTGCGTCAATGCCAAGGGCGAAGCAAAATCCACCGTCCTTCCTTGCATAGACAAATTAACATTATACTTTCCGCTCCCCGCTAAAACAGCCTGCTCCAACCCTGAAATTAAATTATCTATTTGCTGCTGGCGTTCCTCCGCGGTAGTTTCCGGCAGTGTAAACATACGCTTAAAAGCGCGGGGCGCAAGGCCGTCCTGCGCGGCATTTTCCGGGCGCAGAGTTTGATAAGCCTGTTCAAAAGTTTGCCCGCGGCGGGTTGTATTTTTGTGGGCGGAAGAAACAGGGTTATACTCCAAAGAGACCTCTATGTTTACCGCCTTGGAAGCAGAAACCTTTTCAAGCCCTGTTTTAAAATGATCAATTTGCTTTTTAAAGTCCTCTGCCGAGCGGCCACTTGCACGGTACACCGCATTTAGCGCAAGGCCCTCCGGCTTAAAACGGGTAATGGAAAAAGCCTCTGCCAGCACCTCGCGCGCCTTTTTTTTATTCCCTTGCTTAGCCAATAAAAACGCATAGCGCAACCGCGCCACATAATCACCGGGTTTTGTATGCACGGCCTTTTTGTAATATTTTAAGGCTTCTTGCGGACGGTTTAATTTTTCTTCCAAGGCCCCTAAACTTAACTGCGCGTCCTCATATGATGGAAATAAGCGCAAGGCTTTTTTAAAGGATTCTTCGGCCTGTTCGTCCCGGCCCATACTTTCGTAAAGCGTACCCAACTGGTAATGGTACAGCGGTTCTTGCGGGGCCAGTTCCACCGCCCGGCGGAAATGTTCCAATGCCTTTTCCCAGTTCCGCTCCACCGCATAGGTAGAGCCTAAATTCATATGCGTATCGGCTTTATTTTCATCTAGCGAATTGGCCTGCAAAAAATATTCCTGTGCTTGTTTTACATCCCCTTTCCACCCGGCGGCAATGCCAAGCAACTGGTAAGACAGGGGATTTTTAGGGTCTAACCGCTGTGCTTCCTTATATTCGCTGACGGCTTCCTCCACCTTTCCGCTCCAATAAAGAGAAGCCCCCAATAGTAAATACGGCAAAGGCGATTTGGCATTTTTGATGACCGCACGCGCAAAACTGTCTGTGGCTTCCTTATACCGCACCCGGCTCATTTCGTCCATACCGCGCCGCATATCCGCCGCCGATTGTTCCAACATCATACGGTCCCATACCGTTTGGGAATAATCGGTTTTGATTTCCTCTTTGCCAAACGAAAACGGGAAAAAGGCACACAGCGGCCCGGCAGGCACAATCAAAAGCCCTGCCGTCATTAAAAAGGGTATCAAAAGCCTTTTGTACTGCATATGTATATCATAAATAAAAAACAGGGAGTTGGGCAAACCTTAGTGTTCCAGATTGCGGCGCAGCGTTTGGATACGTTCTTGGATATAGTTGGACGCATCCACAGACAGCGGAGAATTTTTGCCCTGCACAATGTGCATAGAGAGCGCGCGCTCAAACCACAAAAGGGCCTTAGAATCGTCCTTGGGCACACCATCGCCGGCCTGGTACATTTCTGCCGCTTGTAACATTACCCCGCAGTCCTCGCCTTTGTTAGCCATTACCACCGTCCATTTAAAGGCCAAGGGATAATATTCGCGACCTTCCTCCTGGTAGAGCATCAACAGGCGGTAGCGGGCTTCTTCGTCGCCGTTGGAAGCAAGCCTGTCCCATTGTTCGTACAAGGCACGGCGGCGCGCGGCAAAGTCAAAAAAATGCTTTATCTTATTCCACCAAGTATGCAAAGTAGCCGGTAGCATTTCGTTCTCCTTGTAGATATTGTACACTATATAAAAATATTTCGCCAGGGAGAACACGCTATGATACGCCTTGATACGACACCTGTTAAAACGCTCCTTTCCAAATCTAAAATTGCCGGCTTTGATTATGTTATAAACCCATATGTCGGCTGCCCGCACAAATGTATTTATTGTTATGCGGAATATATGCGCAAATTCAGCGGGCACAGCGAGGAGTGGGGTGAATTTCTGGACGTCAAACAATGTGAGACGCCCTTAAAGCCTGCAAAACTCTTTCGCACCAACGTAATGTTAAGTTCGGTAACGGACCCATATAATGCCTATGAAAAGGATTATGAACTAACGCGCAAATTGTTAAAGCAACTCGTCTATTGCCAAGCCAAGGTGCATATCCTTACCAAATCGGCCCTGGCGGTGCGGGACATTGATTTATTTAAGCAAATGTACCAATGTGAAGTGGCATTTTCCTTTTCTTCGGCAGACGACTCCTTCCGTCAAGCCGCCGAACCAAGAGCCTCGTCCGTACAGGACAAAATAAATGCCTTAAAAATGTTGCACGAGGCCGGCATTTCCACCGCCGTAATGGTGGCGCCGTTATTTCCCGGCATTACAGACTGGAAGCAAATTATAAATTTTACAAAACCTTATACAAACCGTTATGGGTTTGACAGTTTAAATATGCGCCCGGCATTTCAGAGCAAGGTATTAGATTTCGTAGAGGGACACTACCCCGACGCTTTACCGCTGATGGGAGATATTTATATAAAGCAAGATACGTCTTATTGGACGAAACTCGCCAAAGAAATTACCCAATATTGCCACGAGCAAAATCTGCGGGCAGATATTTACTTTGGCTCTTTTGCCTCTTATTCCGGCGAATAGCCCGCAAAAAAGCCCCCAACTAATGGGGGCTTTGTGCATAAAACTTACTCGTTGGGCGGGTCATCAAAGCCCAGTTTCCAGGTAATCGCAAACCCGGCCGCCAGTGCCGTCAAAAAGCCTAATCCGTAAAATATTGCACTATGCAAATTGGATAAAGCCAGAAACAAAACCAGCCCGGACACCCCAAACGGAATAGCCGAAGTAACGTGGAAGGCCGCCACCACCGCACCGCCCACGGCCGCGCCTAAACACGCGCCGATAAAAGGTTTAAAAAGCGGTAAAGTTACGCCGTAAATAAGCGGCTCCCCGATACCCAGCAAGCCAACCGGCAAGGCCGTTTTTACAATCGTTTTCAAACGCGTATTTTGAGTCTTAAAGAAAACCGCCACCGCAGCCCCTACCTGTCCGGCTCCGGCCATACACAAAATAGGGAACAGCGGGTTCATCCCCAACATATCCACCAGTTGCTGGTGAATCGGCACCAAACTTTGGTGCACCCCCATCATGACAAGCGGCAAAAAGGTTCCGCCCAAAAGCGCGCCCGTCAGCCAACCGCCGCGGGACAAGGCGTTCTGCGTACACAAAGCCAACAGGTCCGAAAGTTCCCCCGCCACCGGCTGAATCAGCACCAAGGAGAAAAAGCCCACCACCAAAATAGTAAGCGTCGGCGTGATAAACATTTCCCAAGTGCCGGTAATAAAAGAACGCAAGCGCTTTTCAAACCAACTGCCCGCCAAACACACCAGAAGCACGGCAATCACGCCGCCCTTTCCCGGCATTAACGGCGCGCCAAAAAGCGTAATTTTAGCGAGTGCAGGCATATTTAAAATTCCCGCAAAAGCCACGCCCAAAGCAGGAGTCCCGCCAAATTCTTTATTGGCGTTATATCCCACCACCGCATTTAAATAGAAGAAAATTCCCTGCCCGAACACCGCCAGCAAACCCGCCGCATTGGGGCTGTCTGCCAGCAGCGTTTTAGCCAAAATATTGCTAATTCCCAATAACAAACCGCAGCCGATATAGGCCGGAATCAACGGCAGAAAAATATTCCCCACCACCGAGCAGGCCTTGCTTAACCAACTGGAATAGCGTTTGCGTACAGCGGTTTTATTTTCCCGCACTTCCCCCACCGCAGGAGCGGCCTCTTGTTGGGCCGGGGCTTGATAAATGGTATTGGAAAGCGGCGCAAAGTGGTGGCGTTCCTGAAAATAAGCCGCCAATTTTCCCGCCGTAGAAGGTCCCACAATCAACTGGTGTTGTACCCCCGAATAAAAATATCCCGCCACATCCGGCACCTTGCGCAAAGCGTTGGGATGAACCAGGGCTTCGTCCTTTACCGTAAAGCGCAAACGCGTCATACAGCAGCCCAGCGTAGCAATATTATCCGCCCCGCCCGTAGCCGCCAAAATTCCCTCATACATATTTTTTAAATCGGCAGGCATTTACTTTTCCTCCGTAGAAATAAATTCCCATTGGGCACTTACCGCATTGTAGCGTTCCATACGCCCGGTGTGAATATGAAAATACATCCCTTCCAAATTAAGTCCCCGTGCTTGCACGGCTTGCGCCACACACGGGATTTGTTTTAAATGGTCCAACTGGTCCAATACGTTATTTTTAATGGCTTCTTCCAAGGTGGCCCCGCGGTAAGAGGTATGCGTACGGTCCAACCACGCGCGGATTTCGGGCGTCAACTCCTCCAAATGTTGGAGTTTAGCAACCGCATTACAATCGCTATGCCCCAAAATAACAATATTTTGTACTTTTAAATTTTCCACCGCAAAACGCAAAGAGGCCATCATAGAAAAGTCCTCTTGGTCTATTTGGTTAAGCATATTGCGGTGCACGCAAATATGCCCGTCGTTTGTATTAAAAATGGCTTCGGGGCAGACCCGGCTGTCAAAACAACTGACCACCATTGAGTGCGGCGCCTGCGTATTTGCAATTTGCTCGGCGTGAATAGCGCAGAATCCGCGGCGGACCGGGTCTCCGTTGAAAAACCGGCGGTATCCGTCCACCAACTGGCGCAGCCCGTCATTAGGATAAGCAATTAAATTCATACTTATATTGTAGCAGTTTAAAAACGCCCTGCGGGATGCAAGCCCGGATGAACCGCCAGTATGGGATAAGCCCCGGTGCGGTTCCGGTTTGCCGCACATTATTATAACAACATAAACCCCGGAACGGAACGCCCCGGGGTTATCAAAAGATTTCCGTTATTTTAACTTAATGGGCAAATGGCCTTTTGCCGGGCGCAACCCAAGCAAAATTTCAGCCGCAATTCTCGCGGTGTCTGCCGTAGGGCCGTACAAGGCTAACACAGTTTGGGCCTTCGGATAAAGTGCAATTTCGTACGGGTTTAAGAGAGAAACAAGCACCGCCGGCTGATTATTTTGTTCAGCCTGCTTCAAGAGGTCCTGCACCAAGGCATACTGCTTTTGGTCCATTACGCTCGTCCGGCTGGTACCCAACACCGCAACATCAGCCCCCGCCATACACGCACGGGCCGCCTGTTCGGCAGCCTTTCCCGGTGTGCGCGGGGAATATACCGCATTTACTTGCGGCAAATGATTGGAAAGCGTATCCGTAAACGCACGCAACTGCAAACTAAAAATACCGTCTGCAAACAGCACCGCGCAAACTTTTTTGTCTTTAAGCGGAAGCAAATTTTGCGTATCGCGCACTAAGGTTACTCCGGCTTCGGCGGCCTGTTTGGCGGCCTCGTCAAAGCCTGTTTCCGTTGCAAAAGCACGGCTTTCAAACAGCCCCAAGCGTTCCTTTAATTTCAAAATTTTCTCCGCCGATTCGCGCACAAATCCGGCGGACACCGCAGGCTCTGCCGCCAGTTGCGTATATTCCACATAATCTGCGGCGCGGCCCGGATAAGTGCGGGCGGTTTTTACATCGCGGATGTCTCCGCTTAACAACAGCAAATTATTCCCCGCCCCATACGCCCGGCGGACAATTTCCTCCACGCCTACGCCCTTTACCGCGCCCATATCCAGCCCGTCCGTGGCAATAATGCCTTTAAAGCCCATTTTTTCGCGCAAAAGGCCCTTTAAAATCTTGGAAGAAAAGGAAGCGGTGTTTTCGTCATCCAAGGCCGGATAGACGACGTGCGCGCTTAACACACCCGTACCGCCTGCCGTGATAGCAGGCTGAAAGGCGGAAATATGCGTTTGCCACAGTTCTTCCGCGGGCAGAGCCGTTACGGGCTGCTCGTAATGGGAATCGGACGACGTATCCCCGTGCCCCGGAAAATGCTTGATAAAAGACGGCACGCCGTTATTTTCAAGTGCGCGAGAAGCCGCCCTGGAAAAACGCCCGACATCAGCGGAATTATCCCCAAACGAGCGTGTTTGGATAATTGGATTAAGCGGATTTGAATTGACGTCCGTAACCGGGCCTAATGCCGTATTGGCCCCGGATAACAAAATTTCTTTAGCCTGCGCGGTGTACATATCCGCCACTACTTTTTCATCACCGGAAGCCGCCAAAAGCATATTGGACGGCATTTGTTTTAGTCCCATAAACATCGGCGAAGTAACCGTTCCCCCCTCGTAATCTACGGCTAATAAAAGAGGAATTTTATGCGGGCTTTTAGCCGCCCATTTATTTAGGTCCTTGATAGTTTTTTCCAACCGTTTCCGTTGTCGGGCAATAAAACGCGCCTGATTTTTAGCGGTAATTTTTGGTTGCGTAACGGCGCCTTCTTTGGCTTTAATAAAAAAGCCTGTAACTTCGCCATTTAGCACAGCCTGTTTAAAGGCCTTTTGTTCGCCTATCAGCACGCGGGGCATAATGGTTTGGCCCACTTGCTCGCGCAAAGACAAATCGTCCACCGTCGGTACCGGGTTTCCCCACGCGGTAGCCGTAAAGGAAAACACCAAGCATAAAAAGAGATATTTTTTCATACTTGTATTATACACAAAAACTACCCGACCCGCTTTTCCACGCGGCAGATAGCCAACCGGGGAGAGTAAATTGTCCAGTTGGTCATAAAAGGCGTACAATTTTCCAACTTGCCCTGCAAACCAAAGCGTTTGAGGGCATTATCATTAACAAGTTCCGGCCAATCAATAGATATCAAATAAATAGGTCCCTCGTGCGCGGCAATTTTTTGGCGCTGGGCTTCTTCAAAGTGATATCGCAAATACTGCGGCTGTATATTATTGCGTTTTTCGGCACGCTGCTGTTCGTGGGGCGGGTAATCTTCGGGGTGGTATAAAAAGCCGCCCATATAGGTAGCCTTGGGGTTTAACAGCGGGGCCAAATACGCTGACGGCAAGTGCATAAAAAACACCAAGGAATTATCCTCCACCTGCGGTTTTTTGTCAAACACTACGGCTTGGTCAAAATAATCCTCGTGCCGCCAATCGGGTGCTTCGTACCAAAACACCAACAAAGAAAAAAGAAGCCAAGACCCATACAGACACCAACGGGTTTGAACAAAACGGTAAATCACACCGACCAACAAAATACCGCTCAACACCTCCAACACCGCCGCATAACGCAAAATGGAAAATTGGATGAGCCATAAAATATACCCTACCACAAAATAAACCGCAACAGCCAAAAAGGCCCTCTCTCCAAGCGTTTTTAACCGGCGAAAAACAGCCAGAATAGCCCCAATAAACAGGGACACAAAAAGCACAGAGAAACGCATATCTTGAAGGGGAATTTCGCTTACCAGCGCGTTTGGCGAAAAAGCCCAATAAAAAGGATAAAATATCCATTGTAAAAGTGTCTTAGGAAAAAAGCGCGTTTCCGTTACAAAAATGGGGTCAAAATACGGCGAGTGAAAAATTTGGTTGTAATACGGGAAAACCGGATTTTCATACAGGGTGTACCATTTCCACAAAAAATATCCGTCCGCCAATAAAAAACCCGCCGTGCCAAAGAGTGCAAATAAAAATATGGTTTTAATGGGACGAACGAATTGTTTGCGGCACATAAGCAAAGCGGCAAAAAGGGCCAAACAATAGGGCACCGCTGTCAGTTTTAAACCCGCCGCCAACCCGGACAGAAAGGCCGCCGCATATATGCCGCGAACGGAAGATTTGCCTCGTATAAAACGTACCACCAACCATAAGGCCAATATATTTAAAATAGCCAGCGGAATTTCGTTTGTCGTAATTCCTATTTGGGATACTACACCCACCGCCGTTACACCGATAGCGGCCGCCACCGCGGACAAGGCGCGCGGATAGGTTGTTTTGGCAAAAATTTCCTTACTTAAAAGATATACCGCCCACACCAAAAGGCCATAGGGCACTCCCATAAAAAAGGCTATCAAACGCGGATAATTAAAAAAGAATTTAAAAAGGAAATAAAAATAAATATCCGGAAGCGGATTTAAACAGGAGTGTACCCCTGCGCCCATAAAGTCCTGGCCGATTTTCCCGTGTAACAAGGCAAAGGGATTATACAAATGATAATTAAGCAAATCCCAATTTACATCTTGCCCCATATACACACTAAACAACCCACCCGCCGCCATCAACAGAATCGGCAGGAAAAAAGCACAGACAAACGATTTAATTTTCATCAAAAAACCTATATTTAAGTAAAGTAAATAAATGACGGAAACCGTCCTTAAACGGCCGCAAATGGGGTTTGTGCGACGGATGCGCGGGCCGTAAGGAAATAGGAATTTCCACATAGCGCCAATTCTTTTTCCCCGCACGCAAAAGCATTTCGCTGGCAAATTCCATCCCCGGCTGTTTTAGGTGTAACTCTTCATACAAACTGCGCTTGACCGCCCGCATACCGCCGTTACAATCATACACGGCAATGGGATATAATGTCCTCAGAACAAAGGACAAAAAGGGCGTACCGAACCAACGGTTCAGCCACGGCATAGCACCTTTTTGCAAAGTATTATTTAAACGGTTTCCCAACACCATATCGGCCTGGTTATTAAGGACCGGAGTAAGAAAACGGGCCAACTCGCAAAACGGATAAGAGCCGTCGGCATCAGCAAACACCACCGCCTGACCGCGTGCCGCCAAAATACCCGCATGAAGCGCAGAACCATAGCCGCGCTTGGCTACGGACACCACACGCGCGCCGTATTCGCGTGCAATCCGGGCACTGTCATCAGTAGAATTATTGTCTGCCACTACAATTTCGTAAGGCAGATTTAGTGCATCAGCCGCTTGGCGGATTTCAATTAAACACCCCTGCAAAGAAGGGGCCTCATTCAAACACGGAATTACCACACTAAATATTGCACCGTTCATTTTAAGTTCCCCTCTGATATCTATGTTACTGTATCAAAAATACGACGAAAAGACAACCTCCCTTCAAATGAAAACCCCGGGCAATAAAACCCGGGGCTTTTGCATTGGTTGACAAATACAAGGTTATTTCAGTAAGTTCGTCAAACTGTACAATTTTACTTCCTCTTGCATTTTGGCGATTACTTCGTCCACCGGCAAGGGCTGCGTATTTTCGCCGCCCTTCAAGCGGACAGTCAACTTACCCTCCGCCGCTTCCTTCGCACCGATAATGGCGGTGTACGGGATACGCTGCATATGCGCTTCGCGGATTTTCAGGCCCAGTTTTTCGGGTCTAATATCCAGTTCGGGGCGCAGGCCTGCTTCGCGCATTTTGGCGGCAACTTCTTTGGCGAACGGAATTTGGTCGTCGGTCAGCGTTAAGAGTTTAATCTGCACCGGGGCCAGCCAGAGCGGGAACCATCCGGCATAATGCTCAATAATCACACCGGTAAAGCGTTCAATAGAGCCGAACATTGCGCGGTGAACCATAATCGGGCGTTTGCGGCCTTCCGGGGCCACATATTCCAAATTAAAGCGTTGGGGCAGATTGAAGTCAAACTGAATCGTGGACAACTGCCACAAGCGGCCAATGGCGTCCATAACCTTAATATCAATTTTGGGGCCGTAGAAGGCGGCTTCGCCCGCGTGGGTGGTATAAGGGATATTATTCGTTTCCAAAACGTGCTTCAAAGCATTTTCGGCGCGTTCCCAATCGGCCACATCACCCGTGAAATGTTCCGGGTGTTCGGGGTCGCGGGTGGAAAGTTCCACAGCGTATTTTTCAAAGCCAAATGTTTTGAAGATGTGCATAGCAAATTCAAAACATTGTTTTACTTCGTCTTCCACCTGTTCGGGGGTGCAGAAGATATGAGCATCGTCCTGCGTAAATCCGCGCACGCGCAACAAGCCGTGCAAGGCGCCGGAACGTTCGTAGCGGTACACCGTTCCCAATTCGGAAAAGCGCAACGGCAAGTCGCGGTAACTTCTTAAATGGGTATTATAGATTTCTACGTGGAACGGGCAGTTCATCGGTTTAATTTGATATTTTTCACCGTCCACTTCCATCGGGTGGAACATACTGTCGGAATAGAATCCGGCGTGCCCGCTAATTTCAAACAAATGCAGGCGCGCAATATGCGGGCTGACCACCAAGTCATAACCGCGTTTCAAGTTCTGTTCCTTAATCCAGTCTTCCAAAATTTTGCGCAACATACCGCCCTTGGGGTGCATTAAAATCAATCCCGGGCCGACGTGGTCGTTAATGCTGAACAAGTCCAGTTCCGGCCCCAGTTTGCGGTGGTCGCGTTTGGCGGCTTCTTCCTGTTGCTTTACATAAGCATTGAGTTCGTCCTTTGTGTTAAAGCACAAGCCGTAGATGCGTTGGAGCATAGGGCGTTTTTCGTCCCCGCGCCAATATGCACCGGCAATAGTAGTAAGTTTAAAACTGTTAATTTTACCCGTGTGTTCCACATGCGGGCCGCGGCACAGGTCGGCATAGTCGCCGTTTACATAGACGGTAATTTCGCCGTCCGGAAGTTCTTCCAAAAGTTCCAACTTGTATGTTTCGCCACGTTTTTCAAAAAAGGCTTTGGCTTCCGCCTTGCTCATTTCCTTGCGTTCAAAGGGCTGGCGGGCCTTGATGATTTCCTTCATCTTGGTTTCAATAGCCTTTAAATCTTCGGGCACGAACTGGTGGGGGCAATCAAAATCGTAATAAAAGCCGTTTTCAATAGCCGGGCCGATACCTAATTTTGTACCGGGGAACAACTGCTGCACCGCTTGCGCCATTACATGCGCGCAGGAGTGGCGCTTAATTTGTAAGTCGTTATTTTCCATACTGGTTTGCGCTATGGTTCTGCCGGCCACAACGACCGGGCCAGAAGCCAAAGGTCCTCAATTAAGATATAATAATTATATCAAATTGCGAGGAACCCGAACGAATATGGACGTAATAAAAAAATACCTTTTTCCCCCTTTTAAAAATGACTGGAAACTGCTGCTTTGCTTATCAATACCCGCGCTTCTGTTAGGTGCGTTTGGTTTAAACCAACTGGGCCGGCTGACAACGGCTAATTTGCTGGCATTGGAAAGCATTAAACTGGTGTGTGAATTTTTATTTTTAGGCGCGCTGTTGTCCCTTTTGCACCTGTTGGGCGTAAAAAACAAGTGGGTATTGGCGACCGTAGCGTTCCTATATTATTTAACAATGACCGCAGACCTTATTTTGCTGTGGTATTTTAAAGAACGGTTCGGAGCCAAATACCTAAATACAATGGAGGGCGGCGATTATGATTTTTTAAAAGATTGGCGCGTCATCTCCTACTTTGCCGTATTGGCTTCTTTTTGTATTTTTGCCGCCAAAAGGTATTTTCATCCCGCCACGCGCAAAACGGCCTTTACCCGATTAACTGTGTGTCTGTCGGGCCTTGTGCTGCTATATGCCGCAAATCCGCTTAAATTACTCCCGCAGCCCGATAATTTCTATACCGCGTATCTGGTTCCGCCATCGGTTGTTTATACGGTTAATGCCGTACTTGCCAACCGCCCGGACGCACGTTTGGAGAAAGATTTGCCTGCCCCGGTAGCGCAACTTGCAAAAAAATACAATGTTTTTTCGGCTAAAAATACGCGTGTAGGGAAAAAATATACGCGGGTTGTTTTGATTGCATCAGAGTCGCTTTCCAATAAATATTTGCACCGTGTCAATGCCAACATTCCCCCTCAGGCAAGCGCGCCTTTGGACCGGCTGATGACCGTCTATCCGTCGGCCTCGTTGCAGCACGTTACGCTCTCCACGCTCTATGGCCTTACGGTCATTTTTACCTCTCATCCGTATGCGCAACTATCATACGAAAACGGCTATCCCGTTTCCTTTGTAAAAGAACTTAAAAAACAGGGGTTTCATACGGCCTTTTTGCGCGGAGCCAACGAAACCTATATGGACGAAAATATTTTGTTCAAACAAGCCGGCTTTGACGAAGTAATCGGAGCCACTTATTTTGAAACGCGACCCGAATACAAAGAATATATTGATTGGTGGGGCTTAACGGACCGCCAACTTTTTAAGTATGCGGGCGAATATTTGCAAAACCACCAAAAAGAACCTCTTTTTATGACGCTCCTTACCGTAGATTCACACGTTCCGCTGGGACGGCTGGATTATTTGGGGCAGGAATATGAGGAAATTGATGCGGAATTTTATAATATTCCCACCTTGCCGCGCGCCTTTGCCCGGTTCGGGCAGGACGTAGAGCACTTTTTGGCAGATTTAAACAAGCGGGGGCTGTTTGACGAAAACACACTTGTTTTAGTAACGGCGGACCACCCATCCTACTCTAATACGCCTACAAACAAACTGTTTAAACCGTATCAATCCGAATTTGATAATCTGCCGTTTATCATCATCACCAAAACGCCGATTAAAGCCCCCTTGGCAAACAACAAATTAATTTCCCAACTGGATATTGCACCCACGGTGCTGGACTTATTACAGGTAGAGCCGCCAAGCGGATTTTTCGGGCACAGTTTGTTTGACACCAAAGTCAAACGCAGTATTTTTGACATCAAAGAAGATTATGCGGTTGTAACCACCGAGCAAGAAAAACTTGTTTTTCCGCTGAACTCGCCGGATAAAAAAGATAGGGAATTAATTAACCTGATGACGACCTTTTGGGTGAAGTAAAAACCTTTTTTACAACAACGACAGATCCTGGACTACAACTTTCCGGGATGACGGCTACAAGCAACGGAGACAATAACAGATCCCGTACAAAAACACTACGGGATGACGGCAAAAACAAAAGGTAACAACGACACCAAACAACGGCCACGGCAAGCACACTAACGGGAGGACACCCTTTAAAAAGCAACAGCCCCCGGCAAAGATTTTCGCCGGGGGCTGTTCAGCGTAGCAAATGTACAATTACATAGAATCCGTAATGTCCCAACCTTGACCTTTCAATCCCATACAAACGGCTTTTCCTTCTTTGTCGTAAAACTCACACTCGCGTTCCCATTTTTGACCACGAAGTCTCCGTCCGTACAAATCGTAATTGCCATTATTACGATAAGCACTCCAACTACACCCAGTAGAGTAACACCACACGTCATAAGAAAAATCCTTTGACTCACACCTATCATTTCCAACAGCGCATTTCAAAGCGGCCTCAATATCTATATTGAGTTTTCCACTAGCTGAATTACTAACTTTACCAACCAGTTCCAGATTTCCGCTAGTTGGATACCCCTTTTCTAACACATACACATCGGTAGCACGCTCCGCCTGAGCCATCAGCGTAACCACTTCCGTAGCGCGCGCTTTTTCTACTGCGGCAGTATATTGCGGCAACGCCACCGCCGACAAAATGCCGATAATGAGCACCACTACCAGCAGTTCAATTAACGTAAAGCCCTGTTTCATAAGATCTCCTTTAAATTAAAAGTTCTACTCCCCTAGTATAGCAATTTTGGCGCAAGAGGCAACACCTTTTAAACCGCCGTCCTAAACGACGGGAAATATGCTAAAATAAAAATGTGTATTTATATCTTTAATTGGAGGATTTAACCTATGGAAACGACAGCCCAGGGTGGTGGAATGTTCTTCTGGTTTATTCTGCTCGCTTTTGCGTTTATCGTTATTTTTCTGCCGGCCCGTTCGCAGAAAAAGCGTGAACAAGAATTAATGAGCAAAGTAAACGCGCTTCAAAAAGGCGACCAGATTATCATCCCCGGCGGGATTATCGGCACCGTGGCGGGTTTTAAAGACAACGCGCTTGAAGTAAAAGTGGCAGAAAACGTAAAACTCACCGTGCTGAAAACCGCCGTCGTCGGACTTTTAAATGACGTACAACCCGCAGCCAAAGAAGGAGGCGCAAAGTAATGTCTAATAAATTAGCCGTAAAATGGGGACTCATTATCGCCATTTTACTGGGGTCTTTGTATTTAATTTACCCCAACTATAAGTGGTACTCTAAACCGCTGGCCGAGCGCGAAACATTAGATACGCTTGGCGAGCGCCCCAAACGGATGCTGAACTTAGGCCTTGATTTAAGAGGCGGTTCCAGTTTGCTTTTGGAACTGGATGTATCCAAGTTGAGTGCCAAAGAGCCTTTAAACGAAGCCATGGCCCGCGCGGTGGAAATTATCCGCAACCGCATTGACCAGTACGGCTTGGCCGAAACCCAAATCACCCGCCAGGGCGATAAGTGGATTATGGTACAGTTGCCCGGCGTTTCTAACCCGCAACGCGCGGAAGAACTTATCGGTAAAACCGCTATGTTGGAATTCCGCATTGTGAAAAACGATACCTCGGCCGCCCAAAAAGCCATTGAAAAACTGGAAGCCACCGATAAGCCGTTTGACGATAACGGCCTTGTGCTGCCCGAAATTGCCAAATTGGTACCGGAAGGATACCAAATTATGCGCAATAAAGACGGCGGATACAGCGTGGTTACCGCTACTGCCACCGTTACCGGTGCAGACCTGGAAAATGCCCGCGTAGTAATGATGGGCGAAAACGGCTACCCCGAAGTTTCCTTTACGTTTAATGCGGAAGGCAGCAAAAAGTTCGGTCAGTTGACCGGCTCCAACATTGGCAAACAATTAGCCATTGTATTGGATAACACCGTTCAATCTGCCCCCGTGGTGCAATCCCGCATTACCAAAGACGGGCGCATCTCCGGCACATTTACGCCCGAAGAAGCCCGCTCCTTGTCTATCGTATTAAAGGCAGGCGCGCTCCCGGCCCCGGTAAAGGTAATTGAAAAGAAGACAATTGGCCCGACTTTGGGCGAAGACTCCATTAAATCGGGTCTGTCCGCTTCGCTTTATGCGTTCATTGTCATCTTGCTGTTTATGGCCGTGTACTACAAAGCGGCAGGTGTCATTGCCGATATTGCCCTCCTGCTCAACTTCGTGTTTACCGTGGCGATTATGAGTTATTTCTCCGCTACGCTTACGCTGCCCGGTATTGCAGGTATGATTTTGTCCTTGGCTATGGCTATTGACGCAAACGTACTGATTATTGAACGTATGCGCGAAGAAAAGGCCCTCGGCAAACCCGTGTACGAAATTATCAACTTGGGTTACGACAAAGCCTGGTCTGCCATTTTTGACTCCAACATCACCACCATTATCGTGGGTGCTTGCTTGCTGCAATTTGGCACCGGCCCGGTAAAGGGCTTCGCCGTTACGCTTATTATCGGCTTGGTCGTCAGTTTATTTACGGCCGTGTTTGTTACGCGCGCTATCTATGAACTGGTGCTTACCACCAACACCAAGGAGATCAGTTTATGATGCACTTACTTCCTAAAACAAACATTGATTTCCTTAAATTCAGAAAAGTATATTTCACGCTCTTTGGCCTGTTGCTATTGGGCGGTGTGATTTGCTTCTTCACCAAAGGATTCAATATGGGTATTGATTTTACCGGTGGCACGATGGTGCAGGTAAAATTCAACGCCCCCGTGGAAATGGCCGACATCCGCGCTGCGCTCGCGCAGACGGGTGCAAACTCCGAACTACAATCGTTCGGCGACCACTCCTTCGCCATCAGCGAAAAAAGCACTTCTGACGAAGTAGGCGTGGTTCAGGCCCGCATTGAAAAAGCGCTTGATACCTTAAAAGTGCCCTACTCCGTCTTGCAGACCAACTCCGTCGGCCCCGCCGTGGGCGAAAATATGACGGAAAGAGCCTTGTGGTCTGTGCTTTTGTCCTTGGTGTTTATCATCATTTATGTAGCGTTCCGTTTCAGCAACATTTTGTGGGGCGTATCCGGCGTAGTAGCCTTGTTCCACGATTTGTTTGTAATGGCGGTGGCGTTTTCGCTTACACAACGGGAAATTGACCTCGTGGTCGTAGCGGCCTTCTTAACGGTGGCCGGGTTCTCTATTAACGACACGATTGTTATTTTTGACCGTATGCGCGAAAATTTCCGTCTGCATCCCAAAATGGACTTTGGTCAAATCATCAACCTGTCCATTAACGAAACGCTCTCCCGCACGATTATCACCACTTTAACGGTGCTGTTTGCGCTCGTGGTGTTGTATTTCTTCGGCGGCGAAGTGATTAACTCCTTTGCGTTTGCTATGCTCGTAGGTTGTATTGCCGGTGTATATAGCACCATTGCACTTACAACCCCCTTGGTGTACGCTTGGAACAATGGCGAAAATAACGACGGCAGCGATTTGAAGAAATCCGCCGCCAAACCGGCCACAAAAGCCGAAGTGGAAGCGTTTGTAAAAGAGCAGAAACCTGCCAAAACTATTACCAAAATCAAACGCACCCGCAGAAGCAAAAAATAAGTCTTTTAAGGGAGTTCCCCCAGAGGGGAACTCCCCGTTTTACACGGTCATCCGGAATTTCCGGGTTACGGTGCCAAACGGTAAGGAACAGTATGAGAAAAATTAAACGCTTTAAAATTGCCCCCCGCCAACGCGAAATCTTGCGCCGTTTACTGCGCGAATTGCCGCTCTTGCGCCGCGCCGGGTTTACGAGTGAGGCGGAAGTTTCGGCGTTTATTTTATCCATTTTTAAACTGTTGGACCCGGGCGTAGTGTATGAATTTAACCAAGATGCACATTGGGAATTAGATGAAGAAAGCACTATCCATAAAGAAATGTTCAGCGCTTGCGCCGTAACACTGGGGGCCAAGGCCGAACCCTTTTTAGCCACCCTTACCAACGAGGACCGCAAAACGGCGGCAATGATTGTTCTGTTGGAATTTTTAAAGAGTGCGGTATCCTTTGTAGCGGACCTGGTAAAAGAACAGGCCGAAAAAGAGGAATGTGAAACGCAAGAGGTTCAGTTTGTGTATTTGCCCCCTTTCGGTTTGGCTATTGCGCCCAAATTGTTGCGTGAAGCCGCCCTATTGGAAGCCCCCCTTGCACAAAAAGCATTACCGGTTATTTTAGAAAAACTAAACTCGGAAAAAATTGACCTTTCCGCCCAAGAGGGAAGTTTATCCCCCTTTATGTCCGCCGTATTTTTAGTACCGTGGCAAAAATCCCGCAAAAAAGGTAAAAAATAATGTTTCAACCCACGTCATTAGAAAAGAAAAAAATCTCTTGGAAGCACGTCATCGGTTCCACCTTGGCGTACTGGTACACAATGTTTTTAGGCTGGACGACAAAAATTTATTGGTTCAAGAGTGAGGAAGCCCTAAAATTTGACCGCGAAGGCCAAAACTATATCTTCGGCGTTTGGCACAACCAACAGTTGTTTTTGTTATACCCCTACCGCGGGCAAAAAATTTGCGCCTTGATTAGTTTGAGCGACGACGGCGAATATATTGCCCGCTGTCTGCCGCATTTTGGGATGAAGGCCGTTCGCGGCAGCACCACACGCGGCGGGGCCAGAGCGCTCATCAAACTTAAAAACATTGCCGAGGCCGGGTATCACCCTATGCTTACGCCGGACGGTCCGCGCGGGCCGATTTACAAGGTTCAGCACGGCATTTTATTTTTGGCCCTCAAAACAGGATTGCCGATTATCCCGGTGGGCACGGCGCTTAGCCACAAAATAAAAGTAGGCTCGTGGGATAAAATGCGCGTACCGCTTCCTTTTGGCAAAACCGCACTCACCTATGGCAAAGCGGTCTATGTCCGCTCTGATGCGGAAATGGAGGCCGCCGCGGCGGAACTGGAAAAGCAACTCAACTGGGCGACGGACCAATCGGAGCGTTTTATCAATAAAAAGCCCTTTGACCCGAAAAAACCGTAAAATTTATTTTCCCCTCATAACTCCGGGGGTTTATTATGATGAAAAACCCCGGCCTGCAAACCGGGGCTCTTTTTATTACCACTAAAAAGGGGCGCCCGTTTAGAGCGCCCCTGTATGTAGAGTTATTTTTACTGACCGCAGCAGGTTACAGTACGAACGAAAACCGTAAATTTAAAGGTTCCTTCACCAATATCGGGTTTTGGAGTATAGCCTGGGCACAAGTGAAGTCCCGGATAATTCCGATGGCATTCATCCGTACCGCAACAGCAAGCCCCATGTGCATTGTCCGGACACGGACCATCATCAATTGGTACCCATTTTTGATGTTGATCTGGTCCTCCCGTAGGCACGGAAGTATAATAGAAAGTAGGCGCAGGCAAACCGTTTGCCATTTTGGCACCTTTGGTACTGGTGGTCATTTTAAAATCTTCTATTGTAACCTTGTCAACTTTATCGCTCGAAGTTCCACTACCACTAGAGGCAGTCGGCCTATAAACATCAGCACAAGTTCCTCTGTAAGAAGGGTTATCTTCGCAAAAGAACATACTCTTTGCATCCCCATTACAAGTATCTGTAGTTAGCATTCCTGTTCCATTTGGCATAGAATAGTTTTCTACGCAGGAATCCGTGCAGGTGCCGGACCAATCGCTCCAAGCGCAGGCCGTAGCATTCCAAGTTCTCGTTTGCGTACCTGTATATCCGTCCGGGCAAGCGCGCGAAGATGCTTCTCCGGCGGGCGGATTTTGGCAGTCGCACTCGCGTTGCGTTCTACTACAAGTTCCCCAAGAACTGTAATTCCACTCGCCCGTGGCCGTGTTACAGGTTGCCGTGCGCGTTTGCGTTCCACAAGTGTTACAAGTTTGGCTAATCGCCTCTTGCGGGTCCGTGCACTCACAGGAGTCCGAAATGGAACACGCGCTCCACGCACTCCAAGTGCCCGTAGTCGTGTCGCAGGTTCTCGTTTGTGTGCCGCCGTTTTTGCATCCGCACGCTTGCGTAGAAG
>OJML01000233.1_pt1 | contig 35324 bp, 25 predicted proteins | sample 1597221 | NCBI WGS metagenome assembly OJML01 (sample SAMEA2452123, study PRJEB22498) | human gut metagenome | biome: human feces; feature: human gut; material: feces | place: Australia | collected 2012 | reverse complement strand
CGATCCGTTTGACGATATTGCGTCCCAGCGTCTCGTGGCGGATGACAACGACATCGTTATAGTCCAGACAGTCTGGCAGACCGAATTTCTGAAGGAGGACCGGCTGCCCGGAGGTGTAGGTCGGCTCCATGGAAGAACCGTTCACAAAATACAGCTGTACCACGAAATGGGACACCAGATAACAGATACAGCCGATAAGCAATACAAAAAGCAGATAAGAACGGGTGCGATGATTCATAAGGGATCCTTTCCGGTTTGTTAAAATGCTGATAAAGATATCAAAATCTATCAGATAGCATACCACATTTCGGGTGGTAATAACAGAGAAGAGAAACAATAAGAGAAAAAGAGGTAAATGCAATGAAAGTATTACTGGTAAACGGAAGCGGACATGCGAAGGGCTGTACCTACACAGCTCTGGAGGAAGTAGCGGGAGCACTGGAGAAAAACGGTATTGAGACGGAGATCATCCAGGTGGGTACACAGCCCATCGCCGGATGTATCGGCTGCAATGCCTGTCTGAAGAACGGAAAGTGTTTCCGGGAGGATGGCGTGAATGAATTTGTGGAAAAAGCGAAGACTGCAGACGGATTTGTCTTCGGATCTCCGGTGCATTATGCATCTGCTTCCGGTATGATCACTTCCTTCCTGGACAGAGCATTTTACGGCAAGAGCGCCCTGTTCCAGGGCAAGCCCGGTGCCTGCATCGTCAGCTGCAGACGCGGTGGGGCTTCCGCAGCCTTTGACCAGTTGAACAAATATTTTACCATCAACTGTATGCCGGTGGTATCCAGCCAGTATTGGAATCAGGTACACGGCAATACTCCCGAAGAGGTAAAACAGGATCTGGAAGGCATGCAGACCATGCGTACCCTGGGTAACAATATGGCATGGCTGCTTAAATGTATTGCCGCAGGAAAAGCTGCGGGCGTGGACTTCCCGGAGAGAGAACCGGCGCAGAAGACCAACTTTATTCGATAAGGAGACAGATGAAATTATGGCAGAGTGGAATGGATTGGGAAGATATCCGGAGGATGCGGATGTGAATGATCGTCCGGAAGAGGGTACCTTGCTGGCCTATGTGGACGGAAGCTATCAGGATGCACTGAAAAAATACGGTTTCGGCTGTATTTTTATTCTTCCCGACGGACGCATCTATACAGAATACGGTAATGGTGACAATCCGGACTCTCTGAAACAGCGGAATGTCTCCGGAGAGATGCTGGGAGCCATGTATGCGGTACGGTTTGCCTTAAACAGCGGCTTTACAGTCATCGAGATCCGCTACGACTATGAAGGAATCGAGAAATGGGTCACCGGTGCCTGGAAAAGTAAGAATGATCTGACGAAAAAATATGCACAGACCATGCTGGGCTGGGGACAGAAGATTCAGATCCGCTTTACCAAAGTACCGGCTCATTCGAAGGTAAAATACAACGAGCTGGCAGATGAGACCGCAAAGCTGGGTGTGGCAAACGGAAACGGTATTCCCAAAGTCAAAAGTCTCAGTGACTTCGAAGCGGCAGACGGTGTGGAAGCGTGAAAACATATACTTGCGGCCGTGTGTCTGTAGCCCGGAAGTTAAGGGCTTCGGAAAGGAATGAGGAATAGAATGCGTCTGAATAAATATCTGGCACAGTGTGGTGTATGTTCCCGAAGAGATGCGGATAAGCTGATCGAACAGGGAAAAGTACTGGTCAACGGTCAGGTGGCCGGAATGGGACAGCAGGTGGAAGAAACGGACACCGTGCAGGTGGGTAAGAAGATTCTGCAGGGAAAACAGACACAGAAGGTACTGGCATTTTACAAGCCGGTGGGAGTGACCTGCACGGAGAGAGATCCTCATGCAGAGAAAAAGATCATGGATATGATCCGCTATCCGGAACGGCTGACCTATGCGGGACGTCTGGACAAAGATTCCGAAGGCCTGATCCTGCTCACCAATGATGGAGATCTGATCAATGCCATGATGCGGGGCGGCAACCGTCATGAAAAAGAATATATCGTAAAGACAGATAGGGAAATAACACCCGATTTTTTGGAGAAAATGGCGAAAGGTATTTATCTGAAAGATCTGGACATCACTACCAGAGAATGTGAGATTGAACAGATCGGAAAATTTACCTTCCGTATCGTTTTGACTCAGGGAGTCAACAGACAGATCCGGCGGATGTGTGAAGCCTGTGGATACCGGGTAAAAGCGCTGAAAAGAATCCGGATCATGAACATTCTGCTGGGGGATCTGAAGCCGGGAAAGTGGCGCGAGGTCACCGGAGAAGAGCTGGAACAGCTTCAAAGAGACACCGGAATGTTAAATCGCAATTAAATATATAAAGGCAGGAATACAAGATGCAGTCTTCCAAAATAGACCGGATCAAAGATCTGGTAGAACAACTGAATGCAGCTTCCGAAAGCTATTACGCCAAGGATCAGGAGATCATGAGCAACTACGAATATGACAAGCTCTATGATGAACTGGTGGAACTGGAAAAAGAGACAGGCGTTACCCTGGCCAACAGTCCTACGGTAAACGTAGGCTACGAAGCGGTGGATGAGCTTCCCAAGGAGCGCCATGAGAGTCCTATGCTGTCTCTGGGCAAGACGAAAAGCCGGGAAGAACTGCGGGACTGGCTGCAAGGCAATCCTGCAATTCTCAGCTGGAAACTGGACGGGCTGACCATTGTATTGACGTATCGTGAAGGAAAACTTGCAAAAGCGGTCACCCGTGGCAACGGCGAGATCGGTGAGGTCATTACAAATAACGCCCGTACTTTTAAGAATCTTCCGCTGAATATTTCCTATACCGGAGAACTGATCCTGCGGGGAGAAGCGGTGATCACCTACAGTGATTTTGAGAAGATCAACGGGGAGATCGCAGATGCAGAGGCAAAATACAAGAATCCCCGAAATCTGTGCAGCGGCTCTGTGAGGCAGCTCAACAATGAGATCACGGCCAGACGGAATGTCCGCTTTTTTGCTTTTACGCTGGTAAAGGCGGATGGTGTGGATTTTCATGATTCCAAGGAAGCCCAGTTTGCTTTTTTGCAGGAGCAGGGCTTTGCAGTGGTGGAACATGTGGCAGTAACGGAAGAGAACATTTTATCTGCCATTGAAGATTTTGAACACAAGATCGAGCACTACGATATTCCTTCCGACGGTCTGGTACTTACTTATGAAAGTATCAGCTACGGACAGTCCCTGGGCAGAACCGCGAAGTTCCCCAGAGATTCCATTGCTTTCAAATGGGCGGATGAACTGCGGGAGACTACATTAAAAGAGGTCGAGTGGAGCGCCAGCCGTACCGGTCTGATCAATCCGGTAGCTATTTTTGAGCCGGTGGAACTGGAAGGCACAACGGTGAGCCGCGCTTCCGTGCATAATATCAGTATCATGAGATCCCTCAGACTGGGAATCGGAGACCATATCACGGTCTATAAGGCCAATATGATCATTCCCCAGATTGCTGAGAATCTGACAGGCAGTGATAATGTGGAGATTCCAAAGGTGTGTCCGGTGTGCGGACAGCCCACGGAGATCCGACAGATGAATGAGGTACAGTCTCTGTACTGCACCAATGAGAAATGCCCGGCCAAGGAGATCAAATCCTACACTCTGTTCGTCAGCAGAGATGCGCTGAATATTGACGGACTCTCCGAGGCAACATTGGAGAAGCTGATCGATCAGGGCTTTATCCATGAATATGCGGATCTGTTCCGGCTGGACCGTTACAAGGAGGTCATTACCGGAATGGAAGGATTCGGAGAAAAATCCTATCAGAATATGATGGACAGTATCGAGACTGCAAGACATACCACGCTGCCCCGGTTGATCTATGGACTGGGGATCGCAGGAATCGGCGTGGCCAATGCCAAGGTGCTGTGCCGGTATTTTGATTACGATCTGGAACGAATGCAGGCAGCGGACGAAGAAACACTGAGTGCCATTCCCGGTGTGGGAGAGGTGCTGGCATCTACATTTACGGATTATATGCGGGATGCGGAAAATCTGGAGAAAATAGCTCATCTGAAGGAAATCCTGACGATAGAGACACCACAGATCGATGAGAGTGCACAGACACTGGCAGGAATGTCCTTCGTGGTGACGGGAAGCCTGAACCATTATGCCAGCCGGAATGATCTGAAAGAGGTCATTGAGGAAAAAGGCGGCAAGGTGACCGGAAGTGTCACCGGCAAGACCACCTGCCTGATCAACAATGATATTACCTCTACATCATCGAAAAATAAAAAAGCAAAAGAATTACAGGTTCCCATTCTGACAGAAGAGGAATTTCTGAGAACCTATAATATTCCTTACGAGGAATAAGCAAGAAAGACCCGGAGGAAAATAAAATGCCTATCAAAACACAAAATGATCTGCCTGCCAAAGAGATACTGGAAAATGAAAATATATTCGTCATGGACGAATTTCGTGCGGTACATCAGGACATGCGTCCCCTGCAGGTACTGATCCTGAACAATATGCCGGTAAAGCAGGATACGGAGCTGCAGCTGCTGCGGGCGTTGTCCAATACACCGCTGCAGGTGGATGTCACTTTCATGAACACCAAGACCCACGTGTCACTGAATACCCCGGCCAGCCATCTGAACAAATTTTACACTACCTTTGATGAAATCAGGGATCGTAAATTCGATGGACTGATCGTTACCGGAGCACCGGTGGAGGATATTACCTTCGAGGAAGTGGATTACTGGGAGGAGACCTGTCAGATCCTGGACTGGGCGGAGACCCATGTGACCTCCACCTTACATATCTGCTGGGCGGCACAGGCCGGATTTTATCATTATTACGGAATCAACAAGAGACAATTGTCCCAGAAGCTGTTCGGCATCTATGCGCATAAGGTATCCAACCGGAAAGTTCCGTTGGTCCGGGGATTTGATGATATTTTCATGGCTCCTCACAGTCGTCATACCGAGACACCATCGGAGGCCATTCATGCCTGTAAGGATCTGACGATCCTGGCGGAATCGGAGAAGGCCGGCGTATTCCTGGCAATGGCGGAAGAGGGCAAAAAGATTTTTGTAGCGGGCCATCCCGAATATGACCGTTATACATTGAACAACGAATATCATAGAGATCTGGACAAAGGACTGCCCATTCAGATCCCCTATAATTATTACCCGGACGATGACCCGGAGCAGAGACCTCTGTTACAGTGGAGATCTCATTGTAACAACCTTTACAGCAACTGGCTCAATTACTATGTATACCAGACAACACCATATGACTTAACGGAAATTCGATAATTTCGATAGAAACAGGACGATGGTCATGGAGAATGGAAAAAAGAAAGGAAGCAGAAGATGAATCAGACACTGACAAGAAAACAATTTGATATTTTATCGATACTGGCAGAGGAAAAAGGTACTTTATCCCAGAGACAGCTGGGAGAAAAGAGCGGACACTCTCTGGGAACGGTCAACCGTGTCATGCAGGAACTGACCGAATTACAGTATGTGACAGAGGGAGAGATCACAGGTGCCGGAATCTCCGCACTGGAGCCTTACCGTGCAAAGCGCGCCATCTTTATTGCAGCCGGATTCGGCAGCCGGCTGGTGCCCATTACCTTTAACACCCCGAAACCACTGGTACGTGTGCATGGACAGCGTATTATTGACGGACTGATCGATGCCTGTCTGGATGCCGGGATTAATGAAATCTATATTGTCCGGGGGTATCTGGCAGAGCAGTTTGATCAGCTGCTGTACAAATATCCCATGATCAGATTCCTGGAAAATCCGGTTTACAATGAAGCTAACAATATTTCCTCCGCCATGGTGGCCAGATACATGCTTTCCAATGCCTATGTCTTCGAGGCGGATCTGTTGATCTCCAATCCGAAGATCATTACCAAGTATCATTACACCTCTGATTTCCTGGCTATTAAAAAGGACAGAACCGATGATTGGTGCTTCATAGTGAAGGACGGCGTCATCGTAGAGGAGAAGGTCGGCGGACTGGATTGCTGGCAGATGGTGGGAATCTCTTACTGGAACGAAGAGGATGGACACAAGCTGTCAGACGATATCAAGATGACCTATGAGCAACCCGGCGGAAAAGAGCGCTACTGGGAGCAGGTGCCTCTGGTATTCTGCAAGAAGCATTATAAGGTAGAAGTACGTGAATGCCAGGAAAATGACATTATCGAGATCGATACTTTCCGGGAACTGAAAGCCATCGACAAGACGTATGATGTTTAAGGAAAAATAAGTATTGCTATTTTGTGCGAATGGTATTATGATATGTTCATATTTAACACAAAGTGTCTGCGAATGGAACGCAGACATTTTGTGTACTTATTTTAGCCGAAAACCTATGAAAACCGTTCAAAGAATTAAAACATATCATAAATTAATGAACGATTGGGAAAAGAACGTGAACAAAAAAAGGAGGAATCCCATAATGGAGCAGTTGATACAAAAACCTGTCAAAAGAAATATTTTATTGAATCCCGGACCGTCTACCACCACTGATACCGTAAAATACGCACAGGTCGTGCCGGACATCTGTCCCAGAGAGAAAGAATTCGGCGGATTGATGAAGGGGCTCAGAGAAGACCTTGTAAAAATTGTGCATGGAGACTTGGAAAAGTATACCAGCGTCCTGTTCTGTGGATCCGGCACCATCAATATTGATGCCTGCATCAGCTCCCTGCTGCCGGAGGGCGGCAAAGTACTGGTGGTGGATAACGGAGCCTACAGCACCAGAGCTGTGGAAGTATGCCAGTATTACGGACTTCCCTATATTGACCTGAAATTCCCGGTGGACGAACTGCCAGACTTAGAAAAAGTGGAGCAGACTCTGAGAGAGAATCCGGACATTGCCCTGGTACATACCACTCATAACGAGACCGGCACCGGCATTCTCAATCCGATCCGTGAGATCGGAGCCCTTGCTCATAAATATCATGCTGTCTTTACCGTGGATACCACCTCTACTTACGCCATGCGTCCCATTCATATAGAAGAAGACAATATTGACTTCTGTATGGCTTCCGCCCAGAAGGGGCTCATGGCCATGACGGGACTATCCTTTGTGGTAGGCAGCCGGGCAATTCTGGAGGCTTCGAAGGAATATCCGAAACGTTCCTATTACTGTAACCTGTATCAGCAGTATGATTTCTTCCAGAGAACCGGGGAGATGCATTTTACTCCGCCGGTACAGACAATCTACGCTACGATCCAGGCATTGAAGGAATACTGGGCAGAGGGAGAGGAAGCCAAGTGGGCGAGACACACCAGAGTCTTCGAAGCTATCCATGAGGGACTGGATGCACTGGGATTCCACGATGTGATCCGCAGAGAATGGCAGTCGGGACTGGTTGTGTCTGTGAAGTATCCCGATGATCCAAACTGGAATTTTGAAAAAGTACATGATTATTGCTATGAGCGGGGATTTACCATTTACCCCGGCAAAATCTCTACTACCAATACCTTCCGCCTGTGTGCACTGGGTGCGATTGACAGACCGGATATCGAAGCCTTTTTCAAAGTGTTCAGAAAAGCACTGGAAGTCAATAAAATTCAGATTCCGGCAAAATATAAGGAGGCATAGGATCAAATGAAGCGAGTATATACCTGTTTCTGTACGGATGTCATTCATGAGGGGCACCGCAATATCATCAGAGAAGCCGGAAAATACGGCGAACTGACCATCGGCGTCTTAAGTGATGCGGCAATGATCCGTTTTAACCGTTTTCCCACCATCAGCTTCGAGGAGCGTATGCAGTTAGTAAAAGATATCCCGGAAGTCAGCAATGTGGTCGTGCAGGATGATGTAATGTATGATAAGGTCATTGAAGAATTGCGCCCTGACTACGTGATCCATGGGGATAACTGGCAGGAGGGAGCTTTGAAGGCTATCCGTGACAACGTGGAAGGACTGCTGAAGACATACGGCGGTGAGATCATAGATGTCCCTTATACATATAATGAAGAAGTAAAAAGAATTGATACGAGGATCAAGGAAAAGCTTGCCATGCCGGAATACCGCAGAAAGCGCCTGCGCCAGCTCATTGAGATCCGTCCCATTGTCAAAGCACTGGAGGTTCACAGCGGCCTGACCGGACTGATCGCAGAGAAGACCATCGTGGAGCATGATGGTGAGCTGGACCAGTTCGACGCCATGTGGATCAGCTCTCTGTGCGATTCCACGGCGAAGGGCAAGCCGGATATCGAGCTGGTGGACATGACTTCCCGTTTCCGTACCATTGATGACGTGACGGAAGTGACCACGAAGCCCATTATTTTTGACGGAGATACCGGCGGACTGACGGAGCATTTCGTATACACAGTGAGAACATTGGAAAAAATGGGTGTTTCCGCCATCATTATTGAGGACAAGACCGGACTTAAGAAAAATTCCCTCTTCGGAAACGATGTGGTGCAGACCCAGGACAGCATCGAGAACTTCAGTGCCAAGATCGCAGCCGGCAAAAAGGCACAGTTGACGGATGATTTCATGATCATTGCCAGAATCGAAAGCCTGATCCTGGAGCGAGGCATGGAAGATGCACTGAACCGTGCCAGAGCTTTCGTAGCAGCGGGAGCGGATGGCATCATGATCCACAGCCGTAAGAAATCCCCGGATGAGATTCTGGAATTCTGTGATAAATTCCGGGCAGAGGATTCGAAGACACCTATCGTGGTGGTGCCGTCTTCCTTTAACAGCATTACGGAAAACGAACTGGCCGCCCACGGCGTCAATATCGTGATCTATGCGAACCAGCTGACCAGAAGTGCCTTCCCCGCCATGCAGCAGACCGCCGAGGACATCCTGCGGTATCACAGGGCACAGGAAGTGGACAGCAGACTGATGCCGATCAAAGATATTATAACTTTAATAGACGAAATTTAACTGACAGGGGCATAATCCATAAGAGACGCGATGTGCTTGCACGAGTGTGGCTTTATGGATTTATGCTCCGCACCGCTATGAGCATAAAAGCGGAGCATGAGCTTCGCGATATGCGAATAGCGGGCAGGATTGCAGGAGCGCATGGCGCGGAGCAACCCGTAAGGAAGTTATAGGATGAAATGTAGGAAAGGAATACTTACATGAAAGCAGAAAACTTTGCGAAAATTTTAAATGCGGACTTTTATACCGGGGTGCCGGATTCCCAGCTGAAAGCCTTCTGCAATTACCTGATGCACACCTATGGCATTGACCCAAAGCATCACGTGATCGCAGCAAACGAGGGAAACTGCACAGCTCTTGCGGCAGGCTACCATCTGGCTACCGGCAAAGTCCCGGTAGTATACATGCAGAACAGCGGAGAAGGCAATATCATCAACCCCGTGGCATCCCTGCTGAACGATAAAGTCTATGCCATCCCCATGATCTTCGTCATCGGCTGGCGCGGTGAGCCGGGGATCCACGACGAACCCCAGCATATCTACCAGGGTGAAGTGACCCTGAAATTGCTGGAGGATATGGGAATCCGCTATTTTGTCATAGGAAAAGACACAACGGAAGAGGAAGTAAGTGCTGCCATGCAGGAGTTCCGCAAGGAGCTGGATCGTGGTGAGGATGTAGCGTTCGTGATCCGGAAGGGTGCCCTCAGTTATGAGGAAAAGGTGGAGTACCGCAACGACAATCCCATGATCCGGGAAGAGATCATCCGCCACATCGTGCAGGCTTCCGGCGAGGATCCCATTGTAAGCACCACGGGCAAAGCCAGCAGAGAACTGTTCGAGATCAGAGAACACAACGGACAGAGCCACAAGTATGATTTCCTGACCGTAGGTTCCATGGGACACAGCAGCAGTATCGCCCTGGGTGTGGCAGTACAGAAGCCCGGTACGAAGGTATGGTGCGTGGACGGTGACGGCGCAGTGCTGATGCACATGGGTTCCATGGCGGTACTGGGCAGTACGGCACCTGAAAATATGGTACACATCGTCATCAATAACGGTGCCCATGAGACCGTGGGCGGTATGCCTACCGTGGCAGCCGATATGGATCTTGTCTCCATTGCAAAAGCCTGTGGCTACCCTCATGCCGTATCCGTTGCCACTTACGAGGAACTGGACAGGGAACTGACCGCTGCAAAAGAGAGAGATGCCCTGACCTTTATCGAAGTGAAATGCGGCATTGGCGCCAGAGAAGACCTCGGCAGACCTACTACCACAGCACTGGAAAACAAGCAGAACTTTATGGAGTATCTGAAAAATCTGGGTTAAATTTTGTTGACAGTAGTAAAAAAGAAATGTAATATAACAGATATAGAAAAGTCATGTCAAATAATGCTCTAGGATGTAAGTTTCTCAGAAGATGAGTAGAACAAATTCCTGGGGCATTTTTTACTAGTGAAAGTCAGATTGTGTACTGGCACGATTAAAAGGGGCAAAAATGGGAAACTTACAATATCGGAAGGTTACGAGAGAAGTGGAAAATACTTCTTTTACATGTGGTGTTCCATCCATAGATGAATATGTGAAAAATTCATATTATCCTACCATAGTACAGCAGGCATATGGTTATAGCATTAGTGGCAGGGGGATTGTTCTTGGATATTATATGATAATGTTTCGGGAGATAGAATTAGACGATTTTCCTCCGGAGATAGCAGACTATGATCCGGAAATTAAGGACCGGAAAGTATCGGCTGTTCATATTCGTTATATAGCAATAGACGAAAAATATCAACATAACAGGATTGGTACGGCTACGATTCAGGCAATAATAAAAAATGTGGAATTATTGGCTGCCAACTGGCCGGTCAGGGTAATTACGATAGATGCCAGAGAAAATCTGGTTATGTGGTATGAAAAACTCGGCTTTCGCAAAATGGTATATAATACACCGGGGCAGGATGGTGTTACTGTTTCAATGTTTTTAGATTGCATGCAGAAAAAGATGAATTTACGGAATACATAGACAGTATATATGAATAGGAGGGAAAATATATGAATGAGGAAAGAGTTGGAGACATTGTACTCCATGGCAACGATGCTATTCGACTTGCGTATATGCTTTATCGCCCAACGGAAGAGGAATTACTATATAACAGGAGCGTTCTGGAACGGATTGATAACAATATTACAATCACGGAAAGAGATAATGGGTATGATGCGGAAATTAAGGATCTGGATTTAAGCTTTTTAGAAGAAAAGCCGCAATGCAGTCTGGGTAATATAGAGGTCACATGGACGGTCAATATTCAAAAAGAAGAATTTTTCTACTCAAACAGTAGTAATGAAAATCGGGCGCAAATGGTGGTGGATACACAGAAAACATCGGTATATGAAAACACAACAAGTGATGGAATGATCTTGGTGGCAGCATAGGAGGAAACATGGAAAGTGCATTTCAGTTTAGTAATCCCTCGCTGACAAAAATGGAATTTTGCATTAATGAAGATTTTGAAAACGGACGGGATAAAGAAGTAAAGATGGCGGTGAACATGGGAATCCAGATTGACAGAAGCAAGGTTGATAACAGCGCAAAAGTCAGCCTTACTTTGGAAATTGGGAAAAAGGGGGCATCAGATCCGTTCTATGTGTGTGCAACAGAAATGGCGGAATTCAGATGGCCGGATAGTCTGAATATGGGAATGATAGAAAAATTATTGAATCAAAATGCCCCGTCATTGTTGCTGGGATATTTGAGACCCATTATTTCACAGATTACGGCAGCATCGCCGTATAATGCCTATAATTTACCGTTTATAGATTTTTCAGAGAAATAAGATGATGTATCGTGCACTTTTTGCACAGTTATTTTTCATAAAAGAATGAAAATTTATCTATATAAAAGGCTGCCTGTATGGTAAAATACATACCATACAAGCAGCTTTTCATATATTACAAAAGCAGAAAGAATGAGGGAGTACATATGGAAATTAACATTGGTATTATCGCAATTATTGTATTGGCCATTGCCATCCTGGCCATCCTGGCATCCGGTTATGTGAAGGCATCACCGAACAAAGCCTACATCATCTCCGGTATCAAGAGAGAACCTAAGGTTCTGATCGGTCGTGCAGGCATCAAGATTCCTTTTCTGGAGAAGAAGGATGAGCTGATCCTGAAGCAGATCAGTATCGACATCAAGACCAACGGTTATATACCTACCAAGGATTTCATCGGTGTGGATATCGACGCCGTGGCAAAGGTCAGAGTCCTGACCCAGAGAGATGTCACCGTAAATGCGAAGGGTGAAGTCGTGGCAGGTGCGGATGCGAACAAGAGAATCACCACCGAGATGGCTAACGCAGCCATGAAGAACTTCCTGAACATGAACGAAGATCAGATCCGCGATGCACTGACCGATTCCTTACAGGGTAACATGCGTGAGATCATCGGTACCCAGTGCCTGAAGGAACTGTGTAATGACCGTAAGACTTTCGGTGATGAGGTACAGGCAAAGGCGCAGAAGGATATGAACGCTTTAGGTATCTGGATCGAGTCCTGTAACATCCAGAAGATCGAGGATGAGAACAACCTGATCACTGCTTTAGGACAGGATAACATGTCCCAGATCCAGAAGGATGCTTCCGTTGCAAAGGCACAGGCAGACAGAGATGTGGCCATCGCCAGAGCACAGGCACAGAAGGATGCCAATGATGCACAGGTCATCGCAGAGACCGAGATTGCCCAGAAGCAGACCGAACTGGCGATCAAGAAGGCAGAACTGAAGAAAGAGTCCGATATCAAGAAGGCAGAAGCTGACGCAGCATATAAGATCCAGGAAGAGGAACAGCGTAAGACCGTGGAGATCACCACAGCGAATGCGAACCTGGCCCGTCAGGAGAAGGAACTGGAATTAAAGGAGAGAGAAGTATCCATCAAGGAGAAAGCTCTGGAAGCTGAGGTCAAGAAGACCGCAGAAGCAAACAAATACGCAGCACAGCAGAAGGCAGATGCCGAGCAGTATGAGAGACAGAAGAGAGCGGAGGCCGAACTCTTCGAGATCCAGAGACAGGCAGAGGCAGAAAAGGCAAAATCCGAGGCAGAGAGATTCGCCAAGGAGCAGGCGGCAGAGGCAGTCAAGGCAGCAGGCCTGGCAGAGGCAGCAGCCGTAGCAGCCAAAGGTAAAGCAGAAGCAGAAGCTATCCAGGCGAAGGCAGAGGCAGAGGCAGCCGGTATCCTGAAAAAGGCAGAAGCTATGAAGCAGTACGGCGACGCTGCAAGACAGCAGATGGAGTTAGATACTCTGAAGGTATACTTTGAGCAGCTGCCCAAGATCGCCGAGGCTGTGGCTAAGGGCTACATGAACGTAGATTCCATCAAGATGTTCGGTGGCGATTCCAGCAAGCTGGCAGGCGATATCATGACCACTGTGACCCAGGTTACCGATGGTATCAAGGAGTCTACCGGACTGGACATCAATGAAATGCTGGCTAAGGGCTTTGCAAAAGAAACAAAGTCTGAAGAGACTGGTTCTACAGCAAATGCCGATTACCATGAGGTAAAGCCGGAATAATACTTGCGATAAGTAACAGAATGTCATAAACTGAGGGTACAGAGACAAAATAAAAGTCTCTGTACCCTCTTGCTTTTGCGGGCGGGGTATGAAGATGAAAATGGAAAAGGAAGAAAAGATGACAACAGCAGATCCGAAGGCAACAAAAGAAACAGTAGAATTATGGAATTATCTTCATACTGTAGCGGGAAAGCAGATCATCACCGGTCAGCACACCCAGACCATCCCCTGTGAGGAGATTGCTTATATCCGGCAGACCGCCGGAAAAGAGCCAAAGCTGCGTGGCTTTGAACTACTGGGGTATTCTCCGAATATCAATTATGAAGATGCTTCCCCGGAATGCATCCAGGAAGTGGAAGAAAATAAGGGGACCGTGGAGACGGCATTGCAATGGGCCAGAAAACAGCGGGAAGCCGGAAATGGTGGTATTCTCACCTTTACCTTTCACTGGTTCTCACCTCTGGAAGGCAGAGACAAGAGCTTCTATACCGAACACACGGATTTTGATGCAAGGGAAGTATTGAAAGAGGGAACCCCAGAGAGAGCGGCATTCTATCATGACATGGATGTGATTGCGGAGATCCTGCGGCGCTTTCAGGAAGAGCGGATTCCCATTCTCTGGCGCCCGTTCCATGAATCCTACGGTACCTGGTTCTGGTGGGGAGCGCAGGGCCCGGAAGTGGCGAGAAACCTGTATCACCTGATGTTCGATTACTACACAGGGGAGAAAGACCTGCACAACCTTCTCTGGGTATGGAACAGCGATATACCAAAAGCCTACCCCGGAGATGAATACGTGGATGTAGTATCCATGGATGTCTACCTCCCGGAGTATCAGTCCACAGACTATGCGGATGCCTATGAGAAACTGGTGACAGCCACCTCCCGTGACAAAGTGGCTGCCCTGGCAGAAGTGGGATACCTTCCAGATGTGGATCTTCTGCAAAAAAGCAGAATCCCCTGGGCTTACTACATGACCTGGTCCAAGGAATTCTGCATCGGCGAAAAATATAACAACGTAGAAAATCTGAAGAAAATGTACGACAGTGAATACGCAGTGACTTTGTGATACGGTCACATTTGCACTTGTTGCAGTTTGGCAATGAGAGCGTCCTTTAGAACTTTGGAATAATTGATACCGCAATTATCACAGGCAGTGTTTAACCACGCCGGAATAGTCAGTGTCTTCTTAACAGCCCTGTCATCATAAGCACGGGCATAATTATCCAAATTCACACAGATTAGATTTATTAATGCAGTGGGATCATCTGATTTCACTGCATTAATTGCAGTAGGGGCGGGAAGAGCATCGCCGTCTCTCAGAGAAGTAAACAGATATTGTGCACATGCTTCCTGTGCCATGGCAAAGGCATCTGCAAGACTGTCACCATAGGTGGCGAGATCATTAAGATCGGGAAAAATGACAGAGTATTTCCCATTCGCTTCCGGGTAAAAAATAGCCGGATATATATAATTCATAAGATCACTCCTTTCAAAGGCTGTTCCATATTATTTTAGTCCAGCCTGTTTAAAAATAGAATTAACAACTCGCAAAGGAATATCGCCGCTGTGATTGGGAATGGTTACTTTCCCTGACTTTGAAGAATGTTTGTACTGATGAATGAGAATCTCTGATATCAGACAAAACCCAGCCATCGTCAAGGATGATTCGCTCTAATTCGCGAAAACGCATGGATTATCTCTCCTTTCTTAAGGCAACACGTATAATACGTGAAGTCAATAAATGTTGGGAAAATTCGCCGAAGAATTGGCGTATTTAGAAACTTTCAAAATAAAATGAAATAATTGTACTGTGTAACAGGAAAGAAAGTAACAAAAATGTTTTTCTCAGAAATTGGAACAAAAGTACTAAAAACAATTTACATAAATCTAAAATATGCTATAATATTTCCGTATTGAGACAAAATATTTGTGAGTTGTAGCCAAAAAATACTACAATTTCACACATATTTCCAATTATCGACAAAAGCAATGGGTGAGAGAGTTTATGGAAACAGGCAGAAAAAAAGTCCGTTTAGGTGAATTATTGGTAAACAGTGGGGTGATCACGGCAGAGCAGCTGCAGCAGGCACTGGACAACCCCAATCGTCAGGGCAAGAAGCTGGGAGAATTCCTGGTAGATGAAGGCATCGTATCGGAGGATGATCTGGCGAAAGCGCTGAGCCGTCAGCTGGATCTGGATATGATCGATCTGCAGAGCACTAACGTGGACAAGGAAGTACTGGAACTGGTGCCTGTCAATGTCCTGAAAAAGAACAAGATATTCCCCTTCGCCTACAAAGAAAATAACTTCAACGTTCTCATGGTCGCCATGGCGGATCCCCTGGATTACAACGCCATCGATGACATCAACATCATCACCAACTTCCAGGTAGAGCCCGTAGTAGCCACCACCCGCAGCATCATGCTGGCAATCGATAAATATTTCGGTCAGGAGGAAGTAACCGAGGCACTGGCAGCCTACGCCAAAGAGAAAAAGCTGGATGTGGTGGAAGACATCGCCACGGAGGAGAACATCAACAGTTCCCCTATCGTAATGCTGGTAAAGGACATGATCGAAAAAGCCGTCCGTCAGCGTGCATCCGATATCCATATCGAACCTATGGAAAACATCATCCGTGTCCGTTACCGTATCGACGGTGCCCTCTATGAGAGAGCGAGATACGGTGTCAATGTATTGTCTGCCATCATCGCCCGTATCAAGATCATTGGCGGCATGGATATCTCCGAGAAGAGAAAGCCACAGGACGGCCGTATCACCCAGGTGGTAGACCGTGTGGAATACGATATCCGTGTATCCATCCTGCCTACCGTATACGGGGAAAAAGTCGTAATGCGTCTTGCCGCGAAGAGTGCACTGAACCGCGACAAGAGCCAGTTAGGCTTCAAACCCTACGAATTAAAACAGTTTGACTACATTCTGAAAAATCCTCACGGTATCATCCTGGTAACCGGACCTACCGGAAGTGGTAAGTCCACCACCCTGTATACCGCACTGAGCGAACTGAATAAAGAAGACGTGAACATCATCACCGTCGAGGATCCTGTCGAGGCCAATATTGACGGTATCAACCAGGTACAGGTCAACACCAAGGCAGACCTCACCTTCGCATCGGCACTGCGTTCCATCCTGCGACAGGACCCGGATATCATCATGATCGGTGAGATCCGAGACCAGGAGACCGCCAGCATTGCCGTACAGGCGTCCATCACCGGACACCTGGTGGTAAGTACCCTGCATACCAATTCCTCCGCCAGCACCATCACCCGTCTGGAGGATATGGGCATCGAGTCTTACCTGATCGCAGATTCCGTCATCGGCGTTATCGCCCAGCGGCTGGTACGCAGACTCTGTCCTTTCTGTAAAAAGCCGAAGCAGGCCACCAAGGATGAAAAAGAGTTCATGGGCATGAGGGAAGAGGAAGATGTAACCATCTACGAGCCCAGCGGCTGCAGCAAATGCGACAATACCGGCTTCAAAGGCCGTATCGGTGTCTATGAGATCATGCAGATCACTCCGAAGCTGAAAACCATTATCAGCAAGCGGGAGGGTGCCGATATCTTAAAGGAAGAGGCCTTGAAAGAGGGTATGCATACCCTGCGTATGAGTGCCACGGACTACGTACTGGACGGCACCACCTCCTTCTCCGAGATGGTAAAGGTATCATTTGACGTATAATTCTATAAAAACCGCAATATTTTATAGAAATTTATCAAAATTTATAAAAATTTTTCAAAAACCTGGACCTTTTCAGGACCGGGGCTCGTCTTACATAGTTGGGGAGAAAGTTAAAGATAGAGACGTATTGGAGGAAAGGCACATGGCGACCTATGGCTACAGAGCCATCACAAAGGCTGGAAAAGAAGTAAAGGGAAGTTTGGAAGCGGATAACAAAGATCTGGCAATGGCAGAACTGAGAAGGCAGGAGCTGACCGTTATCGATCTGGGAGAACAGAGCTTCCTGACGAAAGACATCGACATCCAGATCGGCGGATGGCCCAAGGCCAGGGATCTAAGCGTCATGTGCCGCCAGTTCGTCAGCATGACCAAAGCGGGCGTCAGCATCCTCGAATCCCTGAAAATGCTCTGCGAACAGACAGAGAACAAGAGATTGCAGGATGCACTGAAGGAAGTCCGTATCAGCGTGGAAAAGGGTGAGACCCTGGCAGACTCCATGGCGGAGCATCCGAAGGTGTTCCCGGGGATTATGGTGAACATGGTGGCTGCCGGTGAAGCATCTGGTAGTCTGGAGATTGCACTGGATAGAGTAGCAACCCAGTTGGAAAAATCCCATAAGACACAAGCTATGGTAAAAAAGGCAATGATTTATCCTATTGCAGTTTGTGTTGTAGCTATTATTGTTACTGTAGTAATGCTTGTAAAAGTAATTCCTTCTTATGAGGACATGTTCAGCCAAATTGGTGGAGAACTTCCTTGGATCACACAGTTTTATGTGAATTTGAGCCATGGTATTATTAATTACTGGTTTATTATTATTCCGGTGCTTATTGCAATTGTGTTCGTTATAAGAGCATTTGCAAAAACGGATTTGGGAAAACATTTTTTTGGGAAAATAGCATTGAAGATACCTCTTTTTGGAAAGTTGACTGTTAAATCGGCATCTTCTATGATGGCAAGAACCTTAAGCACCTTGATGGGGGCAGGGGTACCTTTGATTGAAGCGGTTGAGATTGTGTCTGGAGTTATGAGCAATGTATACTTTAAAGAAGCACTGTTAGATGCAAAAGAGGAAATTACCATTGGTATGCCTCTGTCGAGACCATTACAGGAGAGTGGACTCTTTCCGCCCATGGTATATCAGATGATCCGTATCGGTGAGGAATCTGGTAATACGGAAGAAATGTTGGATAAATTGGCAGATTATTATGAGGAAGAGGTAGAGATGTCTGTTCAGGCGGTTATGGCTGCACTGGAACCAATGATTATCGTTGTATTGGCAGTCGTGGTCGGTGGATTGGTTGCAGCATGCATGATGCCTATGATGTCCATGTATGAAGCATTAGATGCTATGTAATTAAAACGGATTATCCGTTCTGTGTAGGGACAGGACGATAATTAATAAATGGGGCGGAAAACTTACTACCCTGAAATTAAAAAACACATAAAAAGGAGAATGTTATTATGAACAAGAAACAGAAGAGCTTAACAAACAAAGGTTTCTCCCTGGTAGAGCTGATCATCGTTATCGCAATTATGGCAGTTCTGATTGGTGTATTAGCACCTCAGTATTTGAAGTATGTACATAATTCTAAAGTATCAACTGATGCTCAGAATGGTCAGGAAATTGCTACAGCACTTAATGTGGCTATTGCAGATCAGAAAAATGCATTTTCAGCAGCTGATACACCTGATTTTAGCGCAGCAGGAATTGCAGCACCTGTATCAAAGCTTACAACTAATGCTACTAGTTGGACTGTAAAGGGAAATAATGATACGGGAGTTTCCAAAGTATTACTTACATATAACTCTGTAGCGTATGAATGCTATCCTAATCCAGATAGTTCAGATGCTACAAATCCTGGAATTAATACATTGAAAAAATAATTTTTGAAAGGCACCTGACATGCTCCCAACAATTCTTCTCTATATAGTCGTATTCCTCTACGGAATCGTCATCGGTAGCTTCCTCAATGTGTTGATCTACCGCATTCCGAAAAAAGAGAATATTGTAACGACCAGGTCTCACTGCATGAACTGCGGTTATCAGCTGCGGTGGTACGACCTCGTACCGCTGTTCAGTTACCTGGCGCTGGGAGGCAGATGTCGGAAATGCAAGGCACATATCTCCGCTCAGTACCCCATCATTGAGGCACTGAACGGAGTGCTGTACCTGCTCGTATTCTGGAAATATGGGATGAGCGTGGATTCCCTAGTCTACTGCTTGTTGTTTAGTGCACTTCTTGCTTTAAGTGTGATTGATTTCAGAACATATGAGATCCCTGTGGGATTTAACATTTTTATACTGACACTGGGGCTGATCCATTGCGTCTGCCATTATACAAACTGGCCGGACTATTTGATCGGCTTCCTGTGTGTCAGTGTATTTTTGCTTCTATTGTATTATGTTACCGGAGGCAGAGCCATCGGTGGCGGAGATGTGAAGCTGATGGCGGTCTGCGGACTGTTACTCGGCTGGAAACTCATTATTTTTGCATTTTTACTGGGATGTATCATCGGTTCCGTGATCCATCTGATCCGTATGAAAGTAAGCGGCGAAGGACATGTCCTCGCCATGGGACCGTATCTTTCCGCAGGGGTGGCAGCCGCTGTCCTGTGGGGCAATGAATTCTTACAGTGGTATCTGAATTTTTATGTATAAGAAGATATCCGCATTTCGAACATGATTTCAGAAAGTTCTTCAAAGATTCCGCGATGGCGGAAGGCTTTTGAAATACGATAAATACCGGGAAGAGGAAGGGTAGAAATATGGCAATGAACAATCGCGTATTGAGTATTGAGATCGGCAACTCTTTTACGAAGATCTGCGAGATGGACTACAAGGTGAAGAAGCCGAAGGTCTACAAGGTATTGACGGTGGAGACACCGGAAGGCATTGTGGTGGATGGTATGCTGCAACCGACACAGGAGTACGCAGACCATCTGGTGAATGCACTGGGGACGAACGGCATCCGCACGAAGAGAGTGATTTTCACCATTTCTTCTACCAGAGTGGCGAGCCGTGAGGTACAGATCCCGAACGTGAAGGCGAACAAGATCGAAGCACTGGTGAAGACCAATGCCAGTGACTATTTCCCTGTGGATCTGACCCAGTATGAGATCGGATATTATCTGGCAGGCGGACTTGCTGAGAACGGGAAGCTGCGTGTCATGGCACTGGCTTGTCCCAAGGCTCTGCTGAACAGTTATTATCAGCTGGCACAGATGTGCGGCTGGGAGATCGAATGTTTCGACTACAGCAGTAACAGCCTGTACCAGATCCTTCGTGATGAGAAGTCTGAGAAGGTTACCATGGTCATCAAGATCGATGAGAACAGCACCATCGTTACCGTGCTTTCCGCAGGTAAGGTGTTGCTGCAGAGAACCGTGGCTTACGGTGTACAGGATGCTATCGAGACCATGATCGCTTCCGGAGCCTATGCCGTGAACGATCCCATGAGTGCGGTAGAACGTTTCCAGAAGAAGACCTGCCTGAACCGGGTACTTCATCAGGGAGATAAACTCTGGGAGGAGAATGCCGGACGCTGGGAAGACGAGGATGCCGGAAACGTGGAAGTAACAACGGCGAGACAGAAGATCACCGCTTCCCTGGAGCCGCTAATTGTAGGCGTCAGCCGCGTTATTGATTTCTATGATTCCAGAAACAGTGAAAATCCTATTGAAAAGTCCTATGTTACCGGTCTGGGCGGCAGCTTCAGCGGCATGAGCAAGCTGTTCACCAACTGCCTGGAGCGTAAGGTACACACTCTGTCGGAAATGGACGATAAGATCGGCATGAGCAAGGCCATCCGTTCTACAAGACCGGCTGCTTATATTTCCTGTCTGGGCGCGGTGCTGGCTCCGGTGGGACTGATCGACAAGAGTACACAGAAGGCGAAGGGACTGACGGTAGTCAGCGGCACGAATTATACCTTCGTCAGTGTGGCGGTGCTGATTCTGGGCATTGTGCTTTCCATTGCATTTTGTGCCATGTCGATTCCGAGGTATGTGGTAAACAAGGCGGCAAATGAATATTTGCAGAACCGGATCGTGGAATTACAGCCGGCAGAGGCCATTTACAATGAGTATCTGACCACGGTAGCCCAGTATGACAAATATACGTATTTTTATGCCTATACCCAGACTCCCAATGAGAATCTGGTAGAGTTTATGAATGAACTGGAACAGATCCTTCCCAGCAGCTTTTACACCAACAGCTTCAGCTCGGATGAGAACGGCGTGAGTATGACGATCACGGTAGAAGGAAAAGCGGCGGCAGCCCGTACGATCCTCAACATCCGCAATATGAAGAGCATCGAATCCGTTTCAGTGAGCGGCATCACGGATGCACTGGATGAGGCCGGCAACTCTACGGTTACCTTCTCTCTGAGCGGTACTTATAAGGCACTGGGTGCGGAGGAAGAAGACACTTCCGACAGCACGGCAGTGGCAGCGCAGTAAGGAGGGGATGGATATGAAAGTAAAGAAAAGTGATATTCAGCTTCTGATTGGAGCAATCGGCGTACTGTTGGCAGTATGCACGTATTTCTTTGTTTATACCAAATTTAATGATAAATCCGAGGCTTTGGAGACGGAGAATGCTACTTTGCAGAGCAGAGTAGCCACCCTGGAAATCCTGGATCAGAAAAAAGCGGATTATGCCAAATCAACGGAAGATATGAAGCAGTATATTACGAACTTCGAGAATCGTTTTCCAGCAGGAATTCTTCCCGAGGACAGTATTATGAATATCCTGCATCTGGAAGAGTCTACGGATACCATAGTGGCCAGCCTTGGCTTTGGCACGGATACGGAAGTACCTTATGTGACTGCAGAGACGACAGTTGATGCTCCGACAGATGCAGCTGCAGATGGAACCGTTACGGATGCAGCAACTGCCACGACGGATGCAGCCGCCACAGGTCCCGTGACAACCGAGGAAACGCAATATCCGGATACCAAGCTGTATGAAGTACCGCTAAGCTTCAGTATTGAGTGTTCTTACAATGGCTTTAAAGATCTGGTGCGTTATATCTACAATCTGCAGGCGAGAGAGAGCATCCGTGCGGTGAGCCTGAGTTATGGCACAGATACCGGGGAACTGTCCGGTAATATGACTATGAGCACTTATTATTTACAGGGCACGGATAAAGTTTACAGTGAACCTGTGATTCCCAGTATGGACATGGGCGTAGATACGATCTTCGGAAATCTCGGTGAGAGAACTTCCGCAGAAACGGAGAATGCACAGGCAGAAAACTGACGGGAGAAATGAAATGCGTGGCAGGGCTTCAAATGAGAAAAGACAATTGAATAATGAGGGCTTTTCCCTGGTGGAGCTTCTGATCGCCATTGTAATTCTGTCTATTATTGTGGTTCCGCTGTTGCACAGTTTTGTGACATCGGCCAGAACCAATGCAAAAGCGAGAAACACCATGCGTGCCACTGCAATCGCAGAGGATGTCATGGAGAATTTTGAGGCATATTCGCTGGAAGAACTGGAAAAACGTTATACAGCACAGGGATTTACAGTGCAGGGCAGTGACGGTACTGGTGTGGATGCGGACGGTGATGGAAGTGTGGACCCGGGAACGGCTGGAAAATGGCTTTTTTCCGGTACGCTCGCAGAGGACAGCGTTACTTCCGGACAATATGATGTAGTAGTGCGACTGGATCCTTCCGGATATCATGAGGCGGATCTGAAGGGAATCAACGATAAACAACTGGTTGATCTGCAGAATCTGTCCGGTACGACCAATGCGGTATATCAGGAGAGTGGCGACGAAGCACTGAATGCGTATTATTATTTTGCCAAAGCAATTTTAGGGAAAACAGCGTCCGAATTAAAAGACGAAAATGCAGCATCGGAAGCGGTGATGGCAGTCGTTCCGTATGTAACCAAGACTGTGACAATTGATATTAACAGCAGCCGCATCAGTGTAGATCTCGGATATGGAGATGTGGAAGTACCCACTTATCTTGTAACTGCCAATATTCAGTTTCAGTATGATGACGGCACACGAAGTGGCACATATCCGCAACATGGAAGCAACTATGTGATTTTTTCCAACGAGAAAGGTGTAAAGGAACAGGCGGAGTCCATTAAGACCATGTGGGGTGCGGATCCGGCGAAGGCAACGGACAGCAAGGTGGAATCAAATCTTGCCAATATTGTATTCTGCATGCGGCCCAGATATGAGAGTGCGGTGGCAGGCAAAGTGGCAGATACGGTAATTGTCCATAATCCCAAGAATGTTGCAACTAATTTCTTCCTGGTGAGACAACAACAGGAAGATGCCTCTCTGTGGGATCCCAGTTATCAGATGGCTTTTGAACTTCAGGAATTCTGGCCGGGCTGGGCAGCAGGTCCACAGGATGCAGCGTGTAGGTTAAGAAGTAACTTTTTGGTGGCTGATCCGGATAACAGTATGGATTTTTCCTATCAACACAATAAGTACACTTTTCGAAATCTGAGTACGGCTATGATGACTTACGAGGGGGAAGGTTACCTGAATATGGCGGGACAGACAAAGATCCCGGCAGGATCCATGGGAGGATCCACGGCATTGACGATCATGGATGCAGATACGCTGACTCCGGATGAAAATTATGACAGATTGTATGATATTACAGTTGAAATCTATGAACCCGGTAAGTCGGGAGACGGACATCCGATCATGTCTATGACAGGTACAGTGACCAGATAACGGGATAGAAGGCAATAGCGTATGATTAGACATAGTAGAGAGAAACGAAAACTGCATAAGAGAATGAACGATAGAGGTTCGGCAATTGTTGTTGTTATTATTGCAATGGCTTTTATCGGAATTTTGGCCAGTGTTCTGATGTATATGTCCCTGTTGAATTATCAGATGAAGGTAAATAATCTGAAGGCAAAGGACAATTTTTATTCCGCGGAGACGGTATTGGATCAGATCCGGTTGGGAATGCAGGATGAAGTCTCGGATTCTTTAAAGGAGGCTTATCAGAAAGTACTGATCAACTATGACACGACCACTTCTGCAGAGAAGAGAACCAAATTACGCTATTATTATTTGACTACATTACAGAGTCGGTTTGCATTGGCTGCGGACAATACAACTTTTGATCCGGCAAAACTTTTTTCTTATCTGACCAGTGACGTTGCGGACCGGACAGTGATGGAAATCATTTATACAGATGCGTCTTCGAATGAGATCACATATCAGATCAAAAAAGAAGCAGGAACCGTTCAGGGCGGTAAAAAAGGAGAAACGGATGCCGCTAACTGGAAGACATTGATCGATGCATCTGGAAATCTGGTAACCGTTCCGGGTTATGCGGACGCTTCCGGCAGACCCAGAGGCAATTTTAATCTGTATACGGACGGACTGGGATTTAGCCGCCTGAAGATAATTTATACGGATGATGCGGGATATGTATCCATTATAGAGACGGATCTTAGGGTGAAAACACCGGAGATTGATTTTACACAGTCGGTGTCATTACCTTCGCTGGGAAATATTTCTCTGATTGCAGGTGACACTCTTCAGGCGATGCCAAAGACAGCCAATTTTAACAGCATCAACTATATCAGTGGTACTTTTTATGCAAAGAATCTGGTGGTGGGAAGCGAGAACGATAGCACCGGAAGTAATGTAAAGCTTTATCTCGGAGCAGTGCCGGGGGCTGCAACAGAAGATTCTGACAGCAGAATGGTGGTACAGGAGTCTCTGGTATTGGGAGAAGGTACAGAATTGGAGGCAACTTCCACAGGGGAATTGTGGGCCGGTTCTATTAGGATGCAAGGATCTGCAAACGGCGACGAATGCAGTATGAATTTGCCAGCAACAGATACTTATGTATCGGGAGATCTGGTATTCACTGGAAAAGCCAATAAATTTTCCGCTGGTTCCCTGGATGCAACAGACGGAACATACCGCGGAAGATATGTCGGCTTTGGTACCGGAGAAAAAATTGACGGAGATAATATCGAGGACAGTTCCATTGTCGTAAACGGTACAGACACACAGATCGATTTAAGCAAGTTGAAAAGCTTAACGCTGGCCGGAGACAGTTATATTGCCGTAAGTGCGGCGGAAGAACAGCAGAAGACGGAAAATATACCTTCTTCTGAATGGACGAATTCGGAAGAAGACAGTAAAGATATTCTCATGGGACAGTCCATAGCGGTAAAAAGTGATCAGCTGGCATATCTGGTACCGGCAAGGTGTATCGGTATTGATGATTCCGGAAAATCCGTGCTTACCACGGTATCCAATCCCATTACACTGGAACAGTATAACAGCCGGATCAAAGGGAAGACCAATGTAGCTCCGGTGGGATTAAATATCGCATGCAGTGAGCTGGGAGGCAATACTCTGGCTGATTATGGATTGGAAGCTGCGGATATTCAGCGGTATTTCAGAAGAGTTAACAGTAAGATCACATTGGTGTATTTTTATGTTGCGTTTGATCGTAACACAACGGAAGGCAGAGAAAATGCGAGCCGTTATTTCAGGGATTATTACAATGCCAATAAATCTACTATGGATGCCTATGCCAGCATTTATACGGATAAGGTGCAGATCAGAGATCAGGCAGATGGGGCTTATATCCTGCATCTGGCAGGCAATGTGGTATCCACGAAGACTGACGGTTCCAGAGAACTGACGGGAAGTACGTTAGGTGCGGATCGTACCAATAGTGGCTATCAGCAGGATCTGACGGAGTATCGGAAAAAATATCAGGCACTTTGTCATAAATTGTTAGATGATTATGAGGAGCTGGATGCAGCGGAACAGAATGCGGATATTTTTTCCAACCTGGTAGAGCGTAGCGTCGTTACATCCTTTTATGGGCTGGTACAGGGGGACAGCAGTATCCCTAATAAGGCCGAGGCAAAGTATTTTGACGGAGGAACGACAGAAGACGGAACAACGGTGAAAGCGGTTGTGACGAATAGGGATTATGTATATACGGGAACCGGCGAAGATAAGTTTCATGGCATGATCATTGCTACAGGAAATGTGACGGTGGAGAAGGATTTCCAGGGAACGATTATGGCCGGAGGTAACATTTACCTGCGGGATAATGTACAGGTACAGCCGGATAATGAAGCAGTTCTTCAGACGATGGCACTAAGCAAAACGGTAGGTACTACAGAGTTTTATGTTACGGATTTCCTGAGAGGTGGCGAAGGCTACCTGGATGGAAGCGGGAAATCTTATAATTCCGAGATTGATCTGGGAGATTTGATCACTTATGAGAACTGGCAGAAAGAATAATAATCAGGGATTTTCGCTGGTAGAGATGGTTATTGTGATTGCGATTATGGCAATTGTAGTCACTACAGTAGGACTATCCATATCCGTGGTATCCGGAAGAAAAGTTAAGAAATGTGCCGACGAGATCGTCTCCACGATAGAGAGAACCAGAGTATTGTCTCTGGGGAAGGATCAGGGGCAGGTGGAGTTCATTCTGTCACAGGATGCTTCCGAAAATTATCATGTCAGGATCTATCAGGGCAGTAATGCAGCCGATGAACCGATTCTGGATCGGACGGTTGGAAAGAACCCTATAGAGATCAAGGTGATTTTCAGCGACGGGACAGAGACAGTACTTGGAAATATTACAGGCAATACGCCCCATGCGATTCATGCATCCACAGAGAACGGTCTGCGCCTGATCTTCAATCGGGCCTCCGGTGCCTTTGAAAAGGGAACCAATGCTGTGGGTGGAGATGTAAAAACCTATTGCGAGAAAGTTGTAGTCACCGGAAACGGCAGAACCATAGAGATCACCACGGTGGGACCTACAGGAAAAATATTGCAGGAAGTGAAGTAATGCCCTGTACAGGGCAAACGGCAGTACAGAACCAAAAGGAGGAGAACCATGCATATCGGGAAAAAAGGATTTACGCTGGTAGAGATCATCGTATCTCTTGCCATTATGACCATTGTGGCAGGTGCGGTAGGTGCTTTTATGGTAGCGGGCAACAACTCTTATATGCGGGGGAACAAGGAACTTACATTGCAGGAGGAAGCACAGCTGACGGCCAACCAGATCATTGATATGATCATTGATGTGGAGAAGGACATCCAGTTCAAACAGAGTGATGATGGATCTACGGCGGAGCTGTTTCTGGAGAATGAGAAGGACAGTTACCTGTTGCAGTGGCGCCAGGGAAGCGGTGCAGCAGATCCGGGCAAAGTGTATTTCTATGAATCTGACAATACGCTGGATGCCGATGGAAATCTCGTCTGGAGTTCGGAGTCCCTTCTGGCGGAATATGTAACGAGCTTTGACGTGGATCTGTCAGGGGTACGAAGTGACCGTACCGTAATTCTCCGGATGGATTTTGCTTATCAGGACAAGACTTACAGCATTAACGAGACAATTCGACTGAGAAATGATCTGTCAGCAGTAAAGGGAACAGATTATGTCTGGATCTCCGGCTTACAGATCAGCCCGAAGAAGCCTTCCGTGAAGCAGTCGGATTCCCTGAACTTCTCCTATCGGATTCTGGGGGATCCCGAAGCAGCGGCAGAGGAGATGGCAAAGCCGGATCCTGTGACCTGGAAGGTGGAATATTACAACGACGGCGGTACACCGACGCCTTGTAAGAGTTCTATCGATTCCAAGACCGGACGACTGACGATTGCTGCTGACGAAGTGGTAGGAAGCAATATTTTACTGGTTACCTGTAGTTTGAATTCAAATCCTGCTTTCAAGGACACAGCACTGGTAACCGTGATGGAACGGAAAGTACTGGGGCTGACAATAACCCCGAAAGATGTGGACATTGAACGCGGAACCTCGGATACGTTTACATATACTCTGACAGGAACCCAGGCCGGTATGGATGCCGGTGTGACCTGGAAAGTAGAGCGTGTCAATGGAGCAGCATTGGCTTCCGGCACGAAGATCACTCCCACTGGAGACGGAACCCCTACATCCGACGGAAGCGGTCATCTGGTGAAGAACGGTACCGCAAATCTGGCAGTAGGCACGACGGAGAGGACCGGTACGTATGTACTACGGGTGACCTGTACTTCCAATGCGGACAGTGATTATTATGATACCGCACTGGTAACAGTGACCGTGATCAAGGGACAGTACACGGTAGAACTGATCCCCGGTGTTCTGACAGAATATGAATTCACGGAAAGCGGAGAGACCCGTATAGGCTATAAGGTCAATATTGAGTGTCTGCCGTCCTGGGCGGATTATGCCAATGGTTATCCCATTATTACCTGGGAAGTCGTGGATGATGCCAGCGGATACACATTAGAGCCTTATGAAGAGGATGAGTCTAATATTTATAAGCAGACCCTGAAGTGCAGCACCAATATTAATACTACAGTTACGGTTCGGGCAAGGGTGCAGTTGGATGAGGAAAACTGGTACTATCCGACACTGGATATTCCCATTCCGGATCTGCAGGCGGCAACTATTGCAGGATCTCCGTATATTTACAGTGATCAGTTTGTGCTGAATCGTAACGGAATGGTAAAATGTCGGCTGATGAAGTATGATGGAGATATGAGCAAAGTGCAGTGGATCATTGCTAACGATGCTGAACTGGGGCTGATCAATCCGCTGACAGGCGGCAATATGACAAGAGAGCAGGAGGAACAGGCGGTCGCAGCCGCAGGACAGGACGGCGGTAAGCTGGAAGTTGCCAGAATGCCGAGAGCGGTCGGATTCTCCCAGGGAGGAACCGCGACAAGTTACGGACATCTTCCCAGCGGCTTTGACGGCAGTACTATTGTTCCCGTGGAAATGTGCGGTGCGGAAAATGCTCCGGTCAACAGTCGTTCCGTGTACGCTACGACTACCGGAGAGTATGCTTATGTCTGGGCGAAATGGTATTTGGACTGGACCAAGGAATACCGTCTGAAATTGCAGGCATGGGAGACTGAGGAAGATGCGAACGGCAATGTAAAACGGACGAATATGATCGCACAGACAGATCTGTTGATTCCGGAAGTTACGGTATATTTCCCAGAGGATAAGCGTTCCAAGACTTATAATCAGGCAGATTATATGGGGACGAACGGCGGTGTATATGATGACAAATTAGCCGTTACCATTTATGGTTTTACCAATGGTAGAACTGGATTGAATCTGACAGATCCTCGTATTGCGGTCACTCCGTACTTTTATGATGCAGATGGTGTAAAAATTGATGAATCCACAGGAACCTACGCTTCCAGAAACTGGAAGGCCGGAGAGGATGCCATCAGTATTTATATCTCCAACAACGAGCAGAATTCCGTTATGTATCTGAAATTCAGTGATGCCAGAAATATATCCATAGATCGTATTTTAACAGTTTACTGGAACAGGGTGAAAAAATAATGAAGCAGAACCACGGGATAACTCTTAAAAAGTGCATAGCTTTTTCACTGACAGCAGCGGTCATCGCCGGTGCTGTTGGTTATTATGGAGGAGCGCATGTCGTTAACGCGCAGGAGAGAACTCTGCCGGGAATCGAACGACTGGTACAGGAGACCGTGGACAGCGGTGACACTTTCCATATTCTGGAAGTGGTTCCTACCAGAGCGGATGCTTCCATCGGTTATCTGATCGGTGGAGAGGAGCCGGTCTCTGAGGGAAGAAAGCTGTCAGAACTACCTTCCGCATCAGAGAGAGCAAGAGTCATGGCCGGGATTTCCGCTAGTGTATCGGATTATGCCGGTTCAGATGGATTGCTTAGCGTATCTAATTATACAGAGAGCGACAGTGGCAACAGACAGGAAGAAATCAAGGGTAACTTTGTACAGAGACAGGGTGGCCTGGGACATTATAATTACGGGCAGAGCACGGGAGCATACCGGATGCTTGCGTCAGGAGAGACTGCAAGCGGCAAGACTTATCGGAGAGACAGCAGGGTGACGGAATCCGATGCCACCGGAGAGAATACCCATCCGGTACAGATTACCATGAAAATGCTGGACGGTTCCGGTTCTCTGAAAATTAATGTCACAGAGGGAAGCACCACCAATCCGGGAGTTGTGACGGCCAACGCTCTGGAGCGGTATGCGCTCCAGTATTACAGTTATATTCCTTCCGGAAGCATGAATGTTGATTTTATCAATCTGAATCCCGACAATTATGTGGACAAGCAGGTATGGCAGAAACAGGGAGATGGGAATAGTGCAACTTACACCTATCTCGGCAAGGTGGTCAAAGGAGCAGATGTTCCTGGAGGTTATGCTACAGTTACCGATGGAAATGCAGCTTCAGCCATTGTAGATCCTAATAGTCTCTATGTATTGGATCGCAAGGAAGAGCAGGCAATTCCCTGGGCAGTGTATTATGAAAATGACGGAAGTCCTTATTATGGAGAACACGTGATTTCCGATGGTATTTTCTGTTACTTTGATGTAAAGGAAAATGGAGATTATCAGGTATCGGAGGCTGTTTATTGTGAAGAAAGTGATTTCTCACTGGAAGACAGTTTTACCGAAGATGACCATGGAAATTATGTCAAGGAAGGCGGTGAGGACGGCAGTCTGATTGCCAGGGGTGATGCTGATTTTGACGATACGAAGACGACCTACGATTTTATCGGGGATGACAGTGCGTCCGTTTACGATACGGTCACCTATTCCGGAGGTATCTACAATCAGGAATGGTTCAAGAAACAGGTGCTGAACCTTAGCGGGCACGGTCGTTATGAGGCAGACGCTGATACGGATGCTTCTTCCGAGATGAACCGTATGAAGATCGAAGTCAGCACAGTGACGCTGGAGGAACTGGCGAAGCTTGCGGGCGCCATGGCGCTTACGGATGAGACCGCTCGGACAGAGGCCATGAAGGCAGCTTATTGCGGCGTGGATCTGTCTCAGGTGGATATGATCTATCTGTCCGGCCGTGGAAACTATGTGTCCCTGGGAAATACGCAGCAGGAAAATCTGGCGGCGGCAGCTACGTTGCTTGCGAGATTGGGCTTCGGTTACGGCGCGGGCAATAATATCACCCGCAGTGACGCTGACAGAGTTCCGGTAGTCGTGGACTATGGATTTTACAGCGAAAATAAAGCAGTGGGAAACACCGTAGCAGCCAGACTGGTATTAAGTCTGCTGTTGGTATCTGATGAGGGAGTGGCTTCTGCTATAGGAACCGAAGGGATTGCTTTCTGGACCGGGACAACGGCGGCAGGTCTGGAAGGCAAAGTCAATGACATGGTGAAGAGTCTTGGCTATACCTTTGGAGATAATTTGTTTGAATACCTCACACAGAATGTCTATCTGAATGATGACAGAACCAATGCTTACGTGGCAAAGGATTATCTGACGGAGATCCCTTCTGATTCTGATCGTGCCGGAATATATAGTGATGTACTGTCGGAGATTCGCTATGAGAATTTCCTGAACAAAAAATCTTCACAGAATCAGGGCGAAGATTTGAAGGAGAATATTACCAAGGCATCCATTACCCGTTATATCCTGAACTGGTATATGCATCGTGTCATTGTGAAATCTGAACTGAAAGTGCTGGATTTGGAACCTTGTTATGATTTCGAAGGGAAGGAGCAGTTTCAGGGACGTATAAAAGAATTGATGGGACTGGGAGATACATATCAGGGAACCATCAAGATCACCCAGATGGCATCCACGGAGTTCATCGGCAAAGTGGAGGATATGAATGCCAGCTATGATCTGATCTATGTGGGTGCAAGATGCGGTAATATGAATACGGATGCCAATGGGGATACTGTCTACAATGACAGCAACATGGACGGACTGATCTATACGCATGTGGGAGATGCCTACGATTATTCCAGAGAGTCAGATGACGATAAGATGCGCCTGAGGGACGATTCCCTGCAGCATACGCAGAACCAATATGACAATTCGCTAAATAATGCGGAGAAAGCAGCCAATACCTACCGCGGTCCCGGCAATGACATGAACTCTACAAAATTAGAGGAATTCAAGCAGTATATACAGGCCGGATATCCGGTAGTGTTTGCTGATAAATTTTTCAAAGTAGAAGGCAATAAGGTTGTGGCTTCCACAAAAACGCTGGATAAGAATTCCTACTTCTATCAGTTGGTGCAATTTGTCTTGAGTACGGACAATAACGGAAACTATCTCTACTGGCAGAAAAATGTATATGCGGAAAGCCAGTTGAAGAGCACAACAGTAGATAATCCACTGGGAGATAATCTGCATCTGAATCTTACCACATCTTTGACGGAACGACAGAATCTATTTTGTGACTATTTGAATCTGTCCAAGCTGACACTGAGCTGGGTAACAAATCTGGGAGAAGTATATCGCCCCGATGCATTGTACACTACAGGAACAGAAACAGGAGAACAGTATACAGGAAGCTTACAGCCAATAGATGGAGAATATCGCTTGCAGTATATCTTCTCACTGGCAAACGACTCAGCATTGTCTCAGGTAAGTACTACTTATGATTGTCGTCTTTTCATTGACAAGAATTCCGATGGCCGATTTGCCGGATCGGAATATACCACCGGAGGCGGAAGCAAAGCAGCTGAGGAACTGACAGGACTGGAAATTTATGTAAGAAACGGTAATGTATGGGATAAAGTACAGCCTGTGGTTACAGACAGTGGCAGTCATTACGAATTGCGTGCCGGAAGAATCTATAAGGTAAGTCGTAGGTTGCCAGAGGATTTTATCGGTGTTCTACCATGGAAACTGGTGCTTTATGACAATGCGGACAGACTGGTAAGAACAGCAGTGTCGGATTATACGGCGGTTCCTTCCGGCAGCGGACGGAAAGATATATCTATCTTACAACTGTTGTCAGATAAGAGAAACAAGCAGAAGGATCAGGATGCCAACAATACCTGGAATCTGGAAGAAGATACGACGTTCCAGAAGTATATTGATGATCTGAAGGATTATAAGATTCATGTGACCACGATGTATGTATCGGATCTGGTGGACAGCATTGATACTACCACCGGAGACTGGAATTATGACAGTAACTACGGTTACAGTCTCATACGGCAGAAAAAAGCGTATGAGATTTTCCAACAGTATGATATGCTGATCATCGGATTTGCGGATAATTTCCAACTGGGTTCCGATTATGACAGCTCGGAAGCGGCTAAGTCTCTGAAGGAAGGTAAGGAATATGATAATATTCCGGATCAGAACATGGCTATTGCAAGAGCTATCAGAGATTATGTGGAATCCGGCAAGAGTATTTTGTTCACTCATGATACTTCATCCTACATAGCCAGTATGGATTCGGTGGATAAGAACTGGTATTGGGGTTATGAGGTCAACCGTTCCATTCGTGCAGCAGTAGGACTGGACCGTTATGGTGCACTGCAAAATTACTATACAAAAACGGCAAACCAGATATACAATCAGTATTATATGAATAACGGACGGAAGGACTTGTATGAAGAATACAAGAATTATGCGGATCGGTTAGCTTCCGCCTATACTTATGATCAGATAAAGGAACCAAATACAGATACCGTTCTGGAGCAGAAGGAAGGCCTGACGAAATATACGGTTGTCCGTTTTATGACACAGAAGCTGGAAACATTGCGTATATCTGGCAAGGTGGATAATTTCTACTTCCCGGTGAGGAATGATCTGTTGAGACAAGTAGCATTTAAAGATGGTAAGACAGTTGGAGCAAAGGGTACCAGCATCATGTTGAACGGAACTTATGCTTACGATACGACGCCGCAACTTCGAGTCACTGAGGTGAATGACGGTCAGATCACCAAATACCCGTATCTGATCACGGATGAGGAACAACAGTGGTTAAAGGTGAATTCCACCCACTACCAGTGGCTACAGCCTAATATGGAATTAGATAAGGATGGTGATGGCAAGAATGATATTGTGGTGTGGTATACGATCTCTGATCTGCACCAGAACACCGACGCATCAACGAATCCTTATGTTGGTAATAATATTTACAGCATTGATCCCAAGGATGTGGTAAACAATTATTATATTTACACCATGGGAAATGTCACATATTCCGGAGCCGGACACAGAACGCCGGAAAGCTCTACGGAGATGAAGCTGTTTGTCAATACCATTGTTGCGGCATACAATGCAGGAGTGAAGGCTCCAAAGGCTGAATTCCAGAATAGCAATGGTAACCAGATCGGCTCCATTTATATGATTTATGATGAGCAGAATCATGTGGTGCTCAGACAGGCAGAAGAGCAGAATGAAGTGAAGGTGAACTTCAAGGTGACGGATTATAATGTGCTTTCCGGTGATCAGCAGACCTACGTGGAGTTTTACAGAGCCTGTAGAGAGGATGATATCAATGGTATTACCGTGGATGGAATAGCAGGGAAGGTAGTTCCGTTGGCCGTGAAGAAGATCACAGATGCTTCTGGGGCAGAATTGAGCGGTAGTGGAAATGTAAAACGTTATCAGGTTGCCAGTGATTCCGTATATTCGTTAAATTACGACTTGTCTGAAATGGGATTTTTCAGTAATAGTGCCGGTTCGAATATGACATTGGAATCTGATGCCAGTCCGTCGGTGGTTTATCTCAGAACCTATACAGTTTACAATAATGGTACTGAGCAGACACCTATTGCAACCGCACAGCTGAACATCAGCGTAGAGAAACTGTTTGAACTGAATTAAAAGACTAAAATGAAGAAAATGCAATAAATAGACAAATTGCACAAAGACCGGGGCTGTGGAAATAAACAATTTCCATAGCCCTGTTTTTGTATAGTTTTTTGCTGCTTAATTTCCTGTGAACTATTGTATCGTTGGAGCTTTTGTGATATAGTAATCGCATCTCGAGAAAGTCTATATAGAGGGTAAGATACCGAAGAGCTTGTGAAGATCGGATATCATTTTAGGCACATATGTGCAGTCAATGGTGTATCGCCATAACATTCATTTTTTATAATTAAATAAGAATCGGCGGGCAGGGACTGTAATGTTATGTGCGGAAGAGATTTTTTTCTGTCTGCTTAGAAATGTTTACTACTGAATTTTATGAACAGGAATTGTGGCAGGGAGGAATTGTTTGGAACAGAACGATATTGTGACAAAGAACTTTGAAAGTTATGCGGATGTAGCGGCGGATATTATTAATGCGTTGATTCATGATGGAATGCAGAAGATAAGGAGGGTGAATTGGAAAATTAAATTCCAGTCCATTCACCCAAAAACTGGAACTTAGTATTGCAAAATATATCCTAGAAGTTAGT
>OJML01000229.1_pt1 | contig 35600 bp, 28 predicted proteins | sample 1597221 | NCBI WGS metagenome assembly OJML01 (sample SAMEA2452123, study PRJEB22498) | human gut metagenome | biome: human feces; feature: human gut; material: feces | place: Australia | collected 2012 | reverse complement strand
AGGCTTTTCTTTGCGAACAGGAGCAGAATCTCCTGCCAGAGTGAAGTCGAGTTGTTTCTTTTCGAGGTTGGCTTGTGCTACCTTGATGCGAATTTCGTCTCCCAACTGGTATTTGTTGTGATGGCGTCTTCCAATGAGGCAGAAGTTTCTTTCGTCGAAGTCGTAATAGTCGTCTGCGATGTCTCGCATTGGAATCATACCTTCGCAGTGGTTTTCGTCTATTGTTGCATAGATACCATAGCTTGTTATTCCACTAATGTGGGCATCAAATTCCTCTCCGAGCTTATCGCCCATAAATTCTACCATTTTGTATTTGATGCTGTCTCGTTCCGCATTCTGTGCTATCTGTTCCATATCAGAGCAATGTTCGCAGAGTTCTTCGTAATGCTTTTCGTTGGCGCTTCTTCCACCAGCAGCATACTTGGTCAGTAAACGATGCACCATCGTGTCGGGATAACGGCGTATTGGAGAAGTAAAGTGCGTGTAATACTCAAAAGCCAAACCAAAGTGTCCGATGTTGTGTACTGAGTATTTTGCCTTCATCATGGCTCGCAGAGCAACCATCTGAATAAGGTTGTTTTCAGGTTTCCCCTCACAGTCGGCCATCAGTTTGTTCAGGCTCTTTGCCGTGGCTCCCTTTGTTCCTTCCGTTTTCATCTTATAGCCGAACTTTACGACAAACTCGCGCAGCGTTTCCAGTTTCTGTGGATCCGGATTGTCGTGTATACGGTAAGGCAGGGTTTTAGACTTCTTGCCTTTCTTTGTCTTTCCGATGCTTTCTGCCACTGTGCGGTTGGCAAGGAGCATGAATTCCTCTACAAGTTTGTTGGCATCCTTAGAGCGTTTGAAATAGCAGCTTATAGGTTTTCCCTTTTCGTCAACATCGAAGTGCAATTCCTCGCGGTCGAACTTCACGGCTCCGTTCTTGAATCGTGCTGCACGGAGTTTCTTAGCCAGTCTGTCGAGTGTGATGAGCTGCAGCGCATTTTCTCCCTGATAAGGATGTTGCTTGGTTTCTGCTGGTGCCGGTTCTCCAGTTCCGTCGACAACTCCATTGGCTTCCAGTAATTCCTGAACCTCTTCATATTTATAGCGTCGGTTACTCTTGATGACAGTATGAACGATTCGGTAGTTCTTTACTTCTGCATTATTGTCGAGTTCGAAGATAACACTGTAAGCCAGTTTCTCCTCGTCGGGTCGCAGAGAGCAGATGAAGTTGCAGAGTCGTTCTGGCAACATAGGGATGGTGCGGTCAACGAGATAGACAGATGTGGCACGCTTCACAGCTTCCTTGTCTATGATACTACCTTCTGTGACGTAGTGTGAAACGTCAGCAATGTGCACACCCACCTGCCAGTTTCCGTTGTCCAGTTTCTGTATACTGAGTGCGTCGTCGAAGTCTTTTGCGTCCTTAGGGTCTATTGTGCAAGTGAACACATCCCTGAAGTCTTCTCTTTCCTTATAATCTTGCTCTGTGATTTCGCCAGTAATTTTGTTGGCAGCATCCTCTACGTTTTTAGGATACTTGTATGGCAATCCGTATTGGGCTAAGATAGAGTTCATCTCCACATCGTTGTCGCCCTTCTGTCCCAGCACATCCACCACTTCTCCGATGGGGCTTTTGTTTTCTCCGTCTGGCCATTCTATGATGCGTACCACGGCCTTGTCGTCAGTTTTTCCACCTTTCAACTTTCGTTTAGGAATGATGATGTTATGAGCAAACACATCACTTGGTGTTACCAGATAAGCGATATCCTTATCTACTTTCAGTCGTCCCACGAAGCTGTCCTTGGCACGTTCTATGATTCTGTTGACCTGTGCCTCCTTGATGTGGTTCTTGCGTCGTGCGAGGAACGTAAATTCCACCATGTCGCCGCTGAGAGCACCCATTGAGTTTCGTTCCGACACAAAGATCGGTTTCTCGCTTCCTTCAGGTATTACTGAGTTCTTACCATTTGGTTTTCGCACAAACTTTCCCTCCATGACCTGAATGCTCTGGTTGAGCCTGTATGAGTTGTCACTTACTTTGGCGAGATAATCGTCCCATGCCATTTCCTCCATGATGTCGATAGCCAACATCTTCAGAGGATGTGTATCAAGATGCAGGGCACGGAAAATTTCCTTGAAACTGAGAGTGACGCCTGGCTGACTGGCAAAGAAATCGTGCAGCTTCTCAGTAAGCTGTGCCTTGTTCATTCTTTTGCCTCCTTTTTTTCCTTTTCCCATAGTTTTTCTTATTTTAATAGTTAAGGGGGTGTTTTAATAATTAGGGGGATGTTTAAGGTATAGAGTTTTAGGAACTGATGCTCAAAGTAGTTTTGTTGTCACTATTTCAGCAATATGTCCTTTAAATCTTTCATTCCTTCGGAAGCCCCCTTCATGATATGCTCAATCTTGTAGTATCCGTTCGTGCTGACAGCGCCTGGGTCAATCAAGTAGATCGGTATGTTGGGCTTGGTGTATGAAATCAATCCCGCAGCAGGATAGACATTGAGCGAAGTTCCGATGATGACGAAAATGTCAGCTTGCTGTGCAGCTTTGGCTGCAGGTTCTATCATTGGCACGCTCTCTCCGAAAAAGACAATGAAGGGTCGCAGCAGACTTCCGTCTCCAGCCAGTGTGCCAGGTTTGATTTCGCAGTTGTCTTCGGGCAGTTCCTGAATATATCGAGGATCGTATGGATTTTGTGCAGAACAAACCTTACTCAGTTCTCCATGCAGATGTATGACATGGCTTGAGCCAGCCTTCTCGTGCAGGTTGTCCACGTTCTGCGTAATCACGGTCACCTCGAAGTTATTCTCCAGCTCCTTGATGAGCTTATGTCCCTCGTTGGGCTTTGCCGCGTACAGTTTCTTGCGCAGCATATTATAGAAGTTGGTCACTAAGGTTGGGTCGGCCTCCCAGCCTTCGTGGGTGGCTATCTGTTCCACAGGATAGTTCTCCCACAATCCATCATTGCCCCGGAAAGTCTTGAATCCGCTTTCCACCGACATGCCGGCACCTGTTAAAAATACGAGTTTCTTCATAAATCTTTTATTAAGAATGCACAAAAATAGCAATTTTTCTGCAAATAGCATCGTTATGAGTAAGAAAAATGTTATCTTTGCACTCGTTTTAAAGTAAAATAAGAATATTAATAACAAAAAACTTTTATAGATAGATTTATGGACAAAGTAAGTTACGCTTTGGGTATTGGCATTGGTCGCCAGTTGGCATCGATGGGTGCAGAGACATTAAACATCGATGATTTTGCTCAGGCGGTCAAGGACGCCATTGCTGGCAAGTTGCAGATTAGCGAGCAGGAGGCACAGGAGTTGGTTCAGAATTTCTTCGCCGCTCAGGAGGCTAAGGCTCAGGCAGCAGCAGCCGAGAAGGGCAAAGTAGCCAAGGAAGCTGGTGAAAAGTTCCTCGCCGAGAATGGTAAGAAGGAAGGCATCATCACCACCAAGAGTGGTTTGCAATATCAGGTTTTGCGTGAAGGAAACGGCAAGGCTCCTAAGGCTACCGATCAGGTGGAGTGCCACTATGAGGGAACTCTCATCGACGGAACCAAGTTTGACAGCTCTTATGACCGTGGTCAGACTGCCACCTTCCCATTGAATCAGGTTATCGCAGGTTGGACCGAGGGCCTTCAGCTCATGACCGAGGGTGCCAAGTACCGCTTCTTCATTCCTTATCAGTTGGGTTATGGCGAGCGTGGCGCAGGTGCTGCTATTCCTCCATTCTCAGCATTGATTTTTGATGTAGAGCTTGTAGCAGTAAAGTAAACGAGAATTAAGATTAAAACATAAAGAAAACAATGAAAAAGTTATTTTTCGGAGCCGTTGTGGCTTGTGCAGCAGCTACATTTGTAGCTTGCGGCAACTCAACTCCTAAGGCAGACCTCAAGAACGATGTCGACACAATGAGTTATGCCATGGGTATGTCTCAAACTCAGGGTTTGAAGGAGTTCTTGGTAGAACGTATGGGCGTGGATACAGCTTACATGGACGATTTTATCAAGGGTCTGAATGATGGTGCCAATGCTGGCGATGACAAGAAGAAGGCAGCTTACTATGCTGGTATTCAGATTGGTCAGCAGATTAGCAACCAGATGGTAAAGGGTATTAACCACGAAGTGTTTGGCAATGACTCAACCCAGACAATCTCTTTGAAGAACTTCATGGCTGGTTTCATCACCGGTACTACAGGCAAGAAGGGCTTGATGACAGTAGAGCAGGCTCAGCAGGTGGCTCAGGCCAAGATGATGGCTATCAAGGCTAAGGCTATGGAGAAGCAGTATGGTCCTAACAAGCAGGCTGGTGAGAAATTCCTCGCTGCCAACAAGAAGAAGCCGGGTGTGGTAACACTTCCTTCAGGTCTTCAGTACAAGGTAATCAAGGAGGGAAATGGTCCAATGCCTAAGGACACTTCTTTGGTAAAGGTAAATTATGAGGGCAAGACCATCGATGGCAAGGTATTCGATTCTTCTTATAAGCGTGGCGATGCCGTTACCCTTCGTGCCAATCAGGTTATCAAGGGCTGGACAGAGGCTTTGGTTCGCATGCCTGTAGGTTCAGTTTGGGAGGTTTACATTCCTCAGGAGTTGGCTTACGGCGAGCGTGAGCAGGCTCAGATTAAGCCATTCTCTGCTCTTATCTTCAAGATAGAGTTGGTTTCACTTGGTGCCAAGTAATATCCTTTAAGAGACTCAATAATAAAGAGGACTTTCGAGAAATATGAATAAAATGATAATGACAGCGCTCGTCCTCGTGGCGAGTGCTTCTTTGTTTACGGCGAGCGCTGCAGGCAAGGGTAAGAAAAAGGACAAGGCCAAGAAGCCAGCCGCGTCTGCAGTAGTGTTGGCTTCAGTTTCCGACTCGTTGAGCTATGCTGCCGGAATGAAAGCAAGCAATCAGGGTTTGATACCTTATCTTCAGCAGGCTTATCAGGTTGATACAGCCTATATGAGCGATTTTGTGAAGGGTTACAGCGAGGCTTTCCAGCGTGGCAATACTCCTCAGGATGTGGCTTATGCTGCAGGTATTCTCATTGCCCAGATGGCGAAGAACCGTATTCTTCCTGCCACACAGAAGGAGTTTAAGTCGAGCAAGGATTCTATTGTTGCCGACTTGTTCAATCAGGGTTTTGTTGCCACACTTTCTAAGGATACCACTTTCTTCACTCCTGCCAAGGCAGCTGAGTATACAGAAGATGTGCTGATGGGTGCCGGCAAGCGTTGGTTGGCAGAGAATGCCAAGAAAGAAGGCGTGAAGGTTACTCCAAGCGGTTTGCAGTACAAGGTGCTGAAGGAAGGCAATGGCGAAGTCCCTAAGGCGAGCGATGAGGTAGAGGTCATCTATGAGGGTCGTATGCTCGACGGCACAGTGTTTGATGCCACTTCCAAGCATCATGGTGCCAAGACAGACAAGTTTAATGCCGGCCGTCTTATCAAGGGCTGGACTGAAGCCTTGACGATGATGCCTGTAGGCAGTAAGTGGGAAATTTACATTCCTCAGGAGTTGGCTTATGGCGAGCGTGGTGCTGGTCAGATTCCTCCTTATTCTACTTTGGTGTTCGACCTTGAGTTGGTAAGCATCGTAAAGCCAGAGGTTAAGGAAGCTCAGCCAGCCACAGAAGTGAGCGACAAGACAGCTGCAGCCAAGAAAGTTGTTTCTGCCAAGAAATTGACTCCAGCCAAGAAGGCTGTTGCCAAGAGAAGAAAGTAAACTAAGTGACGGTTTAAATTCCTCACTAAGAGAATTCTGTAGAAATAGAAGCATAAAGCAAAGAGCTTGATGAATGGCCGATATCGGTCCGCTCATCAAGCTCTTTTTGTTTAAATCTTCATCATCTGTTTTGTCTGTTTTATTTCAGATATTCCCCGAAGTCGGTGAGTCGCATATCGCCCTTCTTCAGGAAGGTGTCGTGCATGGCGAGCGCAGCCCTCATACTCTGAGGTTCGTGTCCCTTCTCTGCCAGCTTCAGGTATTCGCGCAGCATGGGTCGGTAGTCGGGATGAGCACAATTCTCGATAATCTCTTTAGCTCTGCGCAGCGGACCCTTTCCTCGCAGGTCAGCAACGCCCTGTTCAGTCACAATGACGTCCACATCGTGCTCCGTGCTGTCCACATGGCTGCACATAGGCACAATGGCAGAGATGCAGCCGTTCTTGGTGGTGCTCTGTGTGGTGAAGATCGATATGAATCCGTTTCGTTCGTAGTCGCAGCTTCCTCCGATTCCGTTCATCAACTTGCTTCCACAGATGTGGCTTGAGTTCTCGTTGCCATAAATGTCGCATTCTATGGCGGTGTTCATGGCGATGACTCCCAGTCGGCGAATCACCTCTGGCGAGTTGCTTATCTCGCTCTGCCGGATGGTGAGGTGCTGTTTGAAGTAGTCGATGTCGTCGTACACTTCTTTCAATGTATCGTTGGTCACGGTGAGCGACGAGCATGAAGCGTCCTTGATTCTTCCCTCACGCATGTATTTCACCACAGCATCCTGTACCACTTCGGTGTAAACGCTGAATACCGGCACGTTCGGATTTTGTCCTAATGCCTCCAGAACAGCATTCGAAGTGACTCCCACACCGCTCTGCAACGGCAGGAACTGTGGAGGAATATGTCCCTTCTTCAGGTCTGATACCAGGAAGTCGGCAACGTTGTGTCCCATCTGTTCTGTCACAGGGTCGAGAGGTTTGAAGGCTCGTGCCTCTTCCGGAATATTGCATTCCACCACTCCCACAATCTTTCTTGCGTCTATTTCTACATACTCTTTTCCTATTCTGTCGCCTACATTCAGTATTGGAATAGGTTTGCGGAATGGGCATTCTGCAATTTCATACACGTCGTGCAGAAATCGAGATGCAGGGCTATGGAATGAATTCTTCTCGATGAGCACCTTTTTGGCGAGACGCACGATGGTGGGCACGATGCCGCCAGCCGATGTGAGGAAAGCCTTGCAGGTAGTTTCGCCCTCCTCCAGGTCGGAAACCTCGATGATGGCAAGGTCTATTTCTCCATAGAAGCCGCGGCGCAGACGCTCAGCCATGTGCCCTAAGTGCATATCCTCATAGTCTATCTCGCCCATGTTGGTATGCGTGCGGAAGTCTTTATTGGTCGAAAATGGCGCACGGAACTTGATGGCGTTGGCTGCAGCCATGTCGCCTTCGATGCTCTGCGATGTAGAGGCACCAGTCAGGATTCCCACCTGGAACGGGCGTCCAGCCTCGTGTTCGGCGATGGCTCTCTTAGAGAGTTCTCGGAAAGTAGCCTTTGGTACGCCGTTAGGAGTAAATCCACTCAGTCCGATGTTGTCTTGATCCTTGATCATAGCTGCTGCTTCGGCAGCTGTCAGCCTTGTGTATGCCATTTTTTCTTTATGTTTAAATCTTTGATGTTTGGGTTGCAAAGTTACACAAATCTTTTAAAACAAAATAACTTTTTGTTAGTTTTATGCAAATAAAAGGTTATTTAGTTATCTTTGTTGTATATATATACGGTTATTTTCTGCTTTATGCAAAAATAAGTGCTGTAATGTTGTCATTGTATGCTTTATTCTCTATAACTTTATTGCTTTAATTCTTTTTGCGATAAACTATCATTAGGTGAGTATTTTATGGCAGTTTAAGAAGATTTTAACGATTATAGCAACATTTTGTTAGCAAATTGACTGATTAATCGAAAAAAAACACTAACTTTGCAACATAATAAACAAAAAAGAAAAAGCGTTATAAAATATGGAACAGAAACTATTGATCTATAACACCCTCACCCGCACAAAGGAGAGATTTACACCGCTTCATGCCCCCAATGTAGGCATGTACGTTTGTGGCCCCACTGTGTATGGCGACCCGCATCTTGGTCATGCGCGTCCTGCCATTACTTTCGATATTCTTTTTCGTTATCTCAAGCATTTGGGATACAAGGTGCGCTATGTGCGCAACATTACCGATGTGGGACACCTGGAGCACGATGCCGATGAGGGCGACGACAAGATAGAGAAGAAGGCACGACTGGAGCAGTTGGAGCCAATGGAGATAGCCCAGTACTACACCAACCGCTATCACGATGCGATGGAGGCACTCAATGTACTTCCTCCAAGCATAGAGCCTCATGCCACGGGTCATATCATCGAGCAGGAGAAGCTGGTGCAGGAGATTCTCGACAACGGTTATGCCTACGAGAGCAATGGCTCTATCTATTTCGATATAGAGAAGTATAACAAAGACCATAAGTATGGCATTCTTTCGGGCCGCAACTTAGAGAATGTCATCAACGAGAGCCGTGAGCTTGCCGGTATCGGCGAGAAGAAAAATCAGGCCGACTTTGCCCTTTGGAAGAAGGCTTCGCCCGAGCACATCATGCGCTGGCCAAGTCCTTGGAGCGATGGTTTCCCCGGCTGGCATTGCGAGTGTACTGCTATGGGCAGAAAATATCTGGGCAGCCATTTCGATATTCACGGAGGCGGCATGGACCTCATCTTCCCTCATCATGAGTGCGAGATAGCGCAGGCTGTGGCTTCGCAGGGCGACCAGATGGTTCACTACTGGATGCACAACAACATGATTACCATCAACGGACAGAAGATGGGCAAGAGCCTCGGCAACTTCATTACGCTTGAGCAGTTCTTCACTGGCGCCCATGAGAGTCTGGAGCAGGCTTATTCGCCTATGACCATCCGTTTCTTCATCCTCTCAGCCCACTATCGCAGCACCGTCGATTTCTCCAACGATGCCCTGAAGGCAAGTCAGAAAGGACTGGAGCGCTTGATGAATGGCTTGAACGACCTTGAGCGTGTGCCTGTAGCCAAGCAGAGCGACGAGCAGGTGAAGAAGTTTGTGGGCGAGTTGCGCCAGCGTTGCTATGATGCGATGAACGACGACTTCCAGACACAGCTTGTCATCAGTTATCTCTTCGAGGCATGTCATGTCATCAATACCGCCCTTGACCATAAGGCCAATATCTCGGCCGACGACTTGAAGGAACTTTCTGACACCATGCGTCTTTTCACCTTCGACCTTCTGGGACTGAAGAGCGAGAAGGGAGCCAACAACGATGCCCGTGAGGAAGCTTACGGCAAGGTTGTCGACATGGTGCTCAACCTGCGTGCCAAGGCCAAGGCTGACAAAGACTGGGCTACCAGCGACCAAATTCGCGATGCCCTTGCAGAGGCAGGTTTCGAGGTGAAGGACACCAAGGATGGTGTAACCTGGAAACTGAATAAATAAAAATTGTAAGAAGTGCTTGGACCATATTGTATTATCATGGCCACAAAGATGAAATAACGACATTAAAAACATAAAGAATGGATAAAATTGATAATCTTGACAGAAAAATCCTGGGCATCTTGTCTAAGAATGCCCGCATACCTTTCAAGGACGTAGCAGCAGAGTGTGGTGTGTCGCGTGCAGCCATTCATCAGCGTGTGCAGCACTTGGTGGAGGATGGTTACATCACCGGCAGCGGTTTCGATGTCAACCCCAAGAGCTTGGGTTATTCCACCTGCACCTATGTCGGTATCAACCTCGAGCGAGGCAACATGTACAAGAAGGTGGTGGAGCGTCTGCTCAACATCCCCGAAATCGTGGAGTGCCATTTCACCACTGGTTCCTATACCATGCTTCTTAAGCTCTATGCCCGCGATAACGAGCAGCTCATGGATTTGCTCAACAATAAGTTGCAGGCCATCCCTGGTGTCGTTTCCACCGAGACTCTCATCTCTCTGGAGCAGAGCATCAAGCGTGAGATACCTGTTATTTTGGAAGACGAATAAATGGAAAACTTTGATTTGGAGTCGCACCTGCAGGGTGTGTACTCCGCCTTTCCCGAAGCGAAGCATCGTCCCCTCATAGGCCTTACTGCCAATTACGAGGGCATCGACGCTACGCTTCGTGAACGTTATTACAAGCAGGTGGTCGAGGCTGGCGGAGTGCCGGTCATCGTTCCTCCAGTGGCCGACACAGCCGTCATCATCAATACCCTCCAGCAGTTGGACGGACTCATTCTGACGGGCGGTGGCGACCATAACCCTTTGTGGATGGGCGAGGAGCCTTCGCCCCGTCTGCACAACATCAATCGTGAGCGCGATCTTGCCGAACTCTTGCTCGTTCGCCTTGCCTTCAATCGTCAGATTCCTATGTTGGGCATCTGTCGTGGCATACAGACCTTGGCGATAGCCCTTGGCGGAAAGGTGGAACAAGATATAGAACAGCAGGTGAAGCACAGCCAGGATGCCGACCGTTCGGAGCCAACCCACAGCGTCTGCTTGGTCAAGGACTCTACCTTATATAATATATATGGCAGCGAGCGCATCATGGTCAATTCGTTTCATCATCAGGCTGTGAGCCAGCCCGGCAAGCACTTCCGTGTCATTGCCCGTTCTGCCGACAACATCATCGAGGCCATAGAGAGCAGCGAGTACAAGTCGATTCTCGGTGTGCAATGGCATCCAGAATGGCTCGAGGCGGAAGGTCAGAAAATCTTCCGTTGGCTGGTAGAAAGGGCAGACGAGTTCTATGCTGCCAAGCAGTTTCATGCCCGCAATCTTACTCTCGACACCCATTGCGACACTCCGATGTTCTTTCCTCAGGGTGTCCGGTTCGACCATCGCGACTCTCGCATCCTTGTCGACCTTCACAAGATGACCGACGGTCGGCAGGACGCCACTACGATGGTGGCTTATCTGCCGCAACCCAAGCCAGGTGAGAGTTTCAGCAGCAAGGTGGAGTTTGACGTAGAGACGCCTGTGCAGTATGCCGACCTCATCTTCGACAAGATAGGCGACATCGTGGCTCAGAATTCCGATTATCTGGCATTTGCCCGCACTCCAGCCCAATTGTATGCCAACAAGCAGTCTGGTCGCAAGAGCATCATGCTCGGCATAGAGAACGGTTTGGCAATTCATCACGACCTTGCCAATGTGGAGCATTTTGCCCAGCGAGGCATCGTCTATATCACACTTTGCCACAACGGCGACAATGATATTTGTGACAGTGCCCGTGGCAGCAACACCCATCATGGAGTAAGCGACTTTGGTGAGCAGGTTATTCGCGAGATGAACCGTCTGGGCCTCATGGTCGACCTGAGTCATGCCTCCGAGAAGAGTTTCTACGATGCTCTGCAGATAAGCAGCACACCTATCGTGTGCAGTCATAGCAGTTGCCGTGCTCTCTGCGATGTTCCACGCAATCTTACCGACGATCAGCTTCGTGCATTGGCAGCCCGTGGAGGTGTGGCACAAGTTACGCTCTATCATGGTTTCCTGCGCAAGGATGGCGAGGCCGACATTCTCGACGCTATTGCCCATCTGGAGCATGCCGTCAGCATTGTGGGAATCGATCACGTGGGCTTGGGAACCGACTTTGATGGTGATGGAGGCATTCGCGGACTTGCCGATTCCTCAGAGCTCATTCTCTTCACCCAGCAACTGTTGCGCCGCAAGTACAGCGAAACAGACATTGCCAAGATTTGGGGCGGCAACTGGCTTCGTGTCATGCGGCAGGTACAGGAGAGTGTTAAGTGAAGAATGAAGAAAGTAGAACGTTGTAAGAGAAGAAAATATTAAACGATGACAAAAAAGATGAAAATCATATTGGGCTTTGTTGCTGCGGCAGCCATTGCTGCCGGGGCTTACACCTATAGCAAGAGCCATAGTGTGTCGCCCGACGTGCAGGAGGTGGAAGAGGCTGAGAAACTCAATCCCGTGGGGCCAGCCTTCAATGCCGACTCCGCTTTCGCCTATTGTGATGCGCAATGTCAATTCGGTCCGCGCACAATGAACAGCGAAGCGCACGAGCGTTGTGGCGAATGGATCGTCAGCAAGTTCCGTCAGTTCGGCTGTCAGGTGGAAACCCAGAAAGCCGATCTTAAGGGCTACGACGGCACTATACTCAAGAACACCAACATCATAGCCCATTACAATCCTCAGGCATCCACACGCATCCTTCTGTGTGCCCATTGGGACAGTCGTCCATGGGCAGACAATGATCCCGACAGTGCCAACTGGCGCAAGCCGGTCATGGCTGCCAACGATGGAGCCAGCGGCATAGCCGTGATGTTGGAGATAGCCCGACAGTTGCAGGCCGACAAAAAGTTGAATCCACAAATAGGAGTCGACTTTGTGTGCTTCGATACTGAGGACTGGGGAACTCCACAGTGGGCTGACGTTCAGGACGATGGCGACTCCTGGGCTTTGGGCGCTCAATACTGGAGCGAGAACAAACCTTCTGATTATCAGCCCCGTTACGGCATTCTGCTCGATATGGTGGGCGGACAGGGCGCTCAGTTCTATCGTGAGGGCATGTCCATGCAGTATGCTTCTTCGGTAGTCCATAAGGTGTGGCGTGCAGCCCGTCAGGCAGGTTATGGCAGTTTCTTCCCCAAGAGCGACGGAGGCATGATTACCGACGATCACATTCCTGTCAACCAGAAGGCGAAGATTCCTACCATCGACATCATCCCCTATTATCCCGACTGCCAGCAGAGCAGTTTCGGTCCTACTTGGCACACCGTGAACGACGATATGGCTCATCTCGACAAGAACACCCTCAAGGCTGTGGGTCAAACCATCATTCAGGTGCTTTACACCGAGGAATAGTTTCCTCATCGTATGTTGGGAAGCCCCATCTTGAGCAGAGATATTGTAGCATTTGTTCACCATGCTGCATAGCTCTGTATTGTGCCTCCTTTGGGTCTTAATAGATGACCGACGCCGGTCGTCTATTGTGACCTCCCTTGGTCATAATAGATGCCCCCCGTGGGGCTTAAGAGGCCTCAGTTATATAGAGCACTTTTTCTCTTTAAAAACGAAAATGACACAAAATGACCATGACACAAAATGACCGAATTTCAGCATCCTCTTCTCTGTTTTTTTGTCATTTAGTCATTAGTCATTAAGAGAAAATGAAGCAAGTCAGGAAACCACGATTCCAAAGTGTCAAAGTGTCAAAGTGTCAAAATGACTAATGACTAATGACTAATGACTAACTTTTCAAGATGTTACAGTATATGACCTTTCCATACATAGAAAAGTCAGATCTGTCCCGATTCCACCTGTCTTACCACACGTTCGGTAAGTCGGTCTACGCCGTTGGGGTCGTATTTCTTGGTAAGGCTGGCACCAAAGAGGGCGGCAAAAGCCTGATAGAAGCCTGCACGGATAGGACCAAGAAAAGCCTGTATCAGCTGATAGGAAGATGAGTTACACTCGCGGTAAACCAGTTTGATGCAGAGTTTGCCCTGGGCGTAGGTGAGTTTCTTCATGCGTGGCGTGTATTCGCGCTTGATGTCTTTTTCCACTCGTTTCATGTGCTCGTCTTTCGCCTTTTTGTTGGGCAGTGTTTCCAGATAAGCTCCTGTTTCCAGAATAATCTGTCTTACTTCCTTGGCGATGGGTAAAACTTTCTTTATGTTGTAAACCAGGCGGTTGTAAGCCATGCGCTGTTTGGCGTCCTTGAACTCGGGTTCCGGATAGACGTACACCTTGTTGACCTCGACATACTGTACGCTGTCTTTGCCAATCAGCACCTTTCCCACCTTTACCATGGGGTCGAAGGTAGGTGTATCCATGTCCACCTCCCTGTCTTCGGGATGAGGCGTGGAAGTATCGTCGCTCTGCGCCAAGGCAGGCGCGGAGTGTGCGGCGAGGATAGCTGGAAACAGTATGGGTAAAAGTCTTCTCATTTTCATGATTTCTTATTCTGTGCGCAAAAGTAACGATATTTTTGCATTTAAAGAAAAATATTTGCCATTTTCTTCTTCTTTTTCATTATTTCACAGTACCTTTGTCCGGAGTACAGAGCATTCTCGTACACACCTAAGCAATAATGACAATCTACATATCAACCTAAAAGCCCAAAGAGATGACGAAGAGGACAATTTGGCTTTTGTTCGTATGTCTGATGCCGGTCATAGTCCTGGCTCAGAAGGAGATAACTGCTGCGACACCGTGGCAGCAATATCTGGATCAACTGAGCGATGTGGAGGACTTTGAGGACCAGTCGTGGGAGGAATATGAGGACGTGCTGAACGAGTTGGCAGAACACCCCATCAACATCAATACCGCCACTACAGAAGACCTTCAGCGCCTGCCGTTTCTCACCGTCCAGCAGATAGAGGACATCGAGGCTTACATCTATCGCTATGGGGCGATGAAGAGTCTGGGCGAGCTTGCCATGATAAACGGCATGTCGTGGGCTCAGCGCCAGTTGTTGACGTGCTTTGTCTATGTCGGTGAGGTGAAGACAAGGAGTTTCCCCTCTCTGCGCCAGATAGCTAAATATGGAAAGCACGAGCTGATGGGCATGGTGAAAGTGCCCCTGTATGAGCGCAAGGGCGATGCCGACGGCAGTTATATGGGGAGTCGTTACAAGCACTGGCTGCGCTATCAGTTTCGTTATAGCGACAAAGTGAAAATGGGTTTCACTGGTTCGAAAGATGCTGGCGAACCCTTCATGAGCAAAGGCAACGGAGCTGGCTACGATTTCTATTCTTTTTATCTTCAGATACGCGGTTGGGGCAGGCTGAAAAACCTCACCTTGGGCCGCTACAGGCTGCATGAGGGAATGGGACTGATACTGAACAACGACTTCTCGTTTGGCAAGTTGTCCACACTCTCGGCTCTGGGCCGCAACAGCAATGTGATCAGGGCGCACAGTTCGCGCTATGCAGCCAACTATCTGCAGGGCGCGGCTGCCACTTATTCCATCACTAAATACCTAGACCTCACCGCTTTCGCCTCTTATCGCAAGATAGATGCCACGCTTTCATCAACTGGTGGTATCAAGACTATTCTGAAGACCGGTCTTCATCGCACCCAAAAGGAGATAGAGAAGCAAGATATAGCTTCCAATACCCTCATCGGCGGTAACATCAATTATCGGCGGAATGGTTGGCATGTGGGAACCACTGCCTTCTATACCTCTTTCTCGCTTCCGCTCACCCCCGACAACACTCGTTTGTATAAGCGTTACGCTCCACAAGGCAATCGGTTTTGGAATGCCAGCATAGACTATGGCTATGTTTCTCATCGCTGGACGATAGCTGGCGAGACGGCAACGGGCGATTGCGGAACCGTCGCCACCATCAATTCCGCCTCCTATCTCTTCTCCGATAAGTTCTCGCTTATGGCATTGCAGCGCTTCTATCCTGTTCGCTATTACTCTCTCTTCAGCAATACCTTTAGCGAGGGAAGTAAGGCGCAGGATGAGAGCGGGGCTTACCTAGGTTTCACTTGGAGTCCTTGGCAGCGTTGGAGTATCACAGCTTATAGTGACTTTGCCTATTTTGCTTGGCCTAAGTATCTTACCAAGGAGAGTACACAGAGCTGGGATAACATGGTGAGCCTCCTCTTTCAACCTTCTCATGGCTTGACTTTAGGTGGAAGAATGCGCTATAAGCAGAAAGCAGGGGTTACCACCGAGCGCCTTCGCCTCTATACGAGCATGGTAGGGAACTGTTGGAACGCTCGCACGAGTTTCGACTATACGATGAGCGACAAGAGCGGCAGGAGCCAAGGATGGATGCTCTGTGAGAATATGGGTTACCAATGGCGGTGGCTGAGGCTATCAGGTACATTCGCTTATTTTCATACCCAGGATTACGACAGTCGTATCTATGCTTATGAGCCAGGCTTGCTTTATCAGATGAACTTTGGCTGTTACTTTGGCGAAGGCATCCGCTATGCCTTGGTGGTTCGCTCGGAGATAGGCGAGCATCTTCTGCTGATAGCCAAGCTGGGAACCACCGATTATTTTGATCGCAACCATATCTCCAGTGGCTTGCAAGAGATAGCTCAATCCTCGCAAACCGACTTAGAAATACAGGTGAAATGGAAATGGTGAAAAAATGCTTTGAGAACCATTTCTATGAAATACAGAAATCTTATGCTATTTCCCTCCCTGATTCTTCTTGTATAAGAATACAAAGCGAAGAATCAGGAAGTTGATAGGTACCACGATGACCATCACGATGATAGGGGCTAGCCACTGACTTACACTCAGCCAAAGGAAGAGGTTGAGCAAGCCAATCTCCAACAGATAGTTGATGATGTGGCTAGTGACAAACCCTGCCGCATTCTTCTTGGAAGGTTGCTGGCGGAAGGTAAAGTAGGTGGTCATCATATAGTTGCAACATAAACCCACCAAATAGCCAATGCTATATGAAATGGTAGGATTGCAATAAAGCAGAGCTAGGCAGTATGCTCCGTAATGGATGAGGCTCGATATGGAGCCTGTGATGCCAAAACGGAAGATACGCCAAAATTCTGCCAAGAGTTGTTCTTTGCTATATCTCATGAGAGTATTTGTGCTCTTGTTTTTTCTCTTTTTTGAGTTCTCTACTATACGAGACGTTTTTATTCGAGAATCTCCTCGATGTTATACAATGGTCGGTTCTTCACCTCTTTATATATCTTGCCGATATATACACCCACGATGCCGATGGAAATGAGGTTCAGACCACCGATAAGCCAGATGCTCAGTATGACAGAGGCCCAACCAGGTACGGCTGTGCCTGTTACGAGGGCATGGATCACGTAGACTCCGATGACAAGGCAGATAAGGATGAAGAGCATGCCCAGATAGATGATGCCATAGATTGGCTTCACAGAGAATGAGGTGATGCCATCGAGGGCAAGGTTGAGCATCTTGCTGAGGGTGTACTTGGATGCGCCTGCTGTGCGCTCGCTGATAACATCTTCCACGGTAGTGGTGTTCAGACCGATGGTAGGGATGATGCCTCGCAGATAGAGGTTCTTCTCCTTGTATCGTGACAACATCTCCAGGGCGTGACGGCTCATGAATCGGAAATCGGCATGATTGTAGATGCTGTTGACACCCATCTTGCTTTGCAACTTATAGAAGGCTTGCGCCGAGAGGCGCTTCATCAGTGGGTCGGCAGTACGCGATACCTTCACGCCATAGATGATGTCGTAGCCTTTGGCATAATCGTCTATCATCTGTGGAATAGCCTTGAGGTCGTCCTGCAAGTCGGCATCAATGGTGATGGCGGCATCGGCACGGTCCTTGGCGGTCATCATACCTGCCATGATGGCATTTTGGTGACCTACATTATGGGCGAGATTCACGCCATGCACAAATTTGTTTTCCTTGTGCAGGCGGCAGATGATGTCCCAGGTCTTGTCCTTGCTGCCATCGTTGACAAACAAGAAGAAGCTATCCTCCGTGATTTTCTGCTCCTTGATGAGCTGCTGATAAAGTTGGGTGAGTCGGTTGACCGAAGTCTCCAATACTTCTTCCTCGTTGTAACAAGGAGATACGATAGCCAGCCTTATCATAGCTCCTCCTTCTTTATTTTAACAAACTCCTCGAAGGTGATAAATTCGCACCCTCTCTGCTTCAGCATCTTGATGAGACGATCCAGGCGTTGGAACATCTGTTCGCCGCTATGGTTCTTGATGATGAACGGCATCTTGAACTCAGGGTGTTCCTTGAGGGCATAAAACTCCCATGGATGGAAATAGGTTACGAAGTATCCGTCATGTTTGATGACTCTTCTTACCAAGGCATGGTAGATGCACTCAGGCAGATTGTGCAAGGCAAGCCAAAACAACGGGAAACGGATGATAGGAGTTACAGAGGCAGGAATCTGCATCACGCCATCCTTCATAAACCAAGTGCGAGGAGAGGTGAGGTGCATGTATCTGCCTGGGATAAAGGCTGGGTTGAGCGAAGAGTTGTATTGGTATCCCATGTTCTTGATGTCCTCGTCGCTTACCGGAAACATGCGTGGTTGGCGATAGCCATAGGCTGTTCTGCCAGTGGCTTGCTCCAAAACTTCCTTCGACTCCTTGACATCGGTAGCCTTTGGGTGCCAGTGGTCTACGCCATGGCAAGCCACCTCATGCCCTTCGTCCATGATGCGCTTGATGACTTCGGGTGCATGCTTTACAAAATTGGCGGTGCAGAAGAAAGTGGCTCTCACTTGGTTCTGCTTGAGGCAGTCGAGGATGCGGTTGGTGCCGAATTTTGAAACCTTCATCCCTTCTTCGAGCGAGAAATTTACGCCGTGCTCACGTGGCACGTCAAACTCCTCGGTATCGAAACTTAATAGAATCTTTGATTTATTATCCATTGTTTCTTGACTATTATTTTCGTTCAGTTGTTATCTTGTTTTGTTAACTCTCTTTTTATGGCATCACGCTTCTTCCATCACCTTGTCGTATACCTTCATGAGGTCTTGGCTGAGTAGCTTGTCGGAGAACCGTTGCGCATAGTCCTTGCCTCGGCTTATCATCTTTTGTCTCAGTTGCTCGTCATTGCAGGTGCTGAGGATGGCATTAGCCATGGCTTGCTCGTCATCTGGGTCTACGTAGATGCAGTCGGGGCCTCCTGCTTCCTCTAGGCACGAGCCTGTGCAACCGATGGCAGGAATGCCGCTGGTGATGGCTTCGAGCAGTGGTATGCCGAATCCCTCGATGCGTGATGGATAGGCAAAGGAACTAGCCAACTTATAGAAGGCTGGCAAGTCCTCGTAAGGCACTTGATGATAGAAGTGGAAGAGATGCTCGATGTCCTGTTGCTGGAGATAAGCCTGTACTTCATCGACGTATGGGGTGCGACGCCCCACAGCCACTACATGGATGCAGTTCTCCAATTTGGTCCCTTTTTTTGTATTGGCTTCTTCTTCTTTGGCAACCAAGTTCATGGCCTTGGCGATTAGCATGAGGTTTTTGCGCTCCTCGATGCTGCCTACGTAGAGCACGAAATCATCAGGCAGCTGATATTTATCTTTCACCTTGTCGAGCTTGTCCATGTCAATGTCTTGGGCAAAGACCGGGTCACAACCTTGGTATACCACGTCGATCTTATCCTCTGGCGTGTGGTAATAACGCATGATTTCCTGTTTGGTGTATTCACTTACGGCTATCACACGGTCGGCACATTGGCAGGCACGGCGAAACTTATAGTTGTATATCTTGCGGTCTATCCAATGGTAATATTGCGGAGTGTGGATAAAGATGAGGTCGTGGATGGTTACCACATATTTGCATCGCTGCTTTCCTTGTGATGCCTTGCGCTCCTCGGGAGTGCCGATGTTGAGCGGCAACTCGTTGCTCAGTCCATGGAACAGGTTGATACCTTCTGCTTGTATGTCCTTGGTCATTCCCCAAACACGCCAGATGGAGCGCATCTTGCTCCAGATGCCTTTGGGCGGGAAGTGGAGAAAGAGCCGTTTGAGGGTAGGAATCTCTGAGAGATAAGGCATGCGATGAGGCTTAGGCACAAACAGGTGATAGCTGTTGTCGGCGAATTGTTCCGACAATATTCTGATAATGAATCGGCTGTAATTGCCAAGTCCGGTACGGTTTTGTGCCGCTCTTTTTGCATCGAATCCTATTCTCATTTCTGTAGTTTTATCTTTAATGACAAGGCAAAGTTATATTAAAAAAACGATTTTACAAACTAAATGGGGAATTATTTGCTAATTACATGAATTTTAGCTAATTTTGCCACCCGAAAAGTAATGAAATAGAATAAAAAAGAATCAATGGACAATACAAAAATAAGAATGAATCAGGCTTGGCTCAGTATCAAGCGCTTCTTTGGACGACCTTTTTTCAGCGATCCTCGCACCTTGTTGGGACTGTGGTTGCTGTTAGGACTGATTTCATCGCTCATGAAGTTTCATAAGTGCAACAATTTCTTGATTTTCAAGTATGTGTTTTGGCATGCTTGGGAGCAGACATCCCTCTATGCTCCTTATCCAGATCAGTATTGGGATACGAATCATTATGGTCCATTCTTCAGTTTGGTCATTGCTCCCTTTGCGGTGCTTCCACATCCATTGGGTTTGATTTTCTGGCATGTACTGATGGCATTGGCGTTGTTTGTAGCCATCCGCAAGTTGCCGATGAAACAAGGCAAGCAGATATTCATCTATTGGTTTTGTGCCCACGAGTTGTTGACGGCTCTCTTCATGAGCCAGTTTAACATCATCATTGCCGCTATCATTGTGGCTTCTTTCTATTGCATTGAGAAGGAAAAGGACATCTCGGCAGCTTGCCTCATCATGATTGGCACGTTTGTCAAACTATATGGCATTGTCGGACTGGCATTCTTCTTCTTCTCCAAGCATAAGGTGAAGTTTGTGCTGGCGCTGATAGGTTGGGCTTTGGTTTGCTTTGTTTTGCCGATGCTCATCAGCAGTCCAGAGTACGTCATCGACCAATATAAGGAATGGTATTTGAGCTTGAGCGACAAGAATATGGAGAATATGTTTAGCGGTGGACAAAACCAGTCGCTTCTGGGATTGGTGCGCAAGATTTCGCATGTAGCTACTTATTCCGATTTATGGCTCATCATACCAGGCATCTTGGCTTTCTGTTACCCATACTTGCGTATCAAGCAGTATGGCAACATCGCCTTCCGCTATGCTTTCCTGGCATCAGTGCTGATGTTTGTGGTCTTGTTCAGTACAGGCAGTGAGTCGAGTACTTACATCATCGCTCTCTTGGGCGTTGCCATCTGGTATGTTACCGCCCCATGGAAGCGCAATCGCTGGGACATCGCCTTGATGGTGTTTGCCTTCATCTTGACCAGTATGTCGCCATCTGACCTTTTCCCCGCGTTCATTCGCAAGAACTACGTGCAGCCATACGCCTTGAAGGCATTGCCTTGTGTGTTGGTATGGTTCAAGCTCGTATACGAGATGGCTACCAAGGATTATGCCCATAGAGAGGTGAGCCAGTAGCAGCATAAATGAAGAAGTTGTATTAGGATAAAATATATAAAAGGAAAGAAAATGAGACTGAAGAGAAATATCTTTTCGACACCTTTGTGCTTCGTGCTCAACATGGTGTTGGTGTATATCGTTTATGAGATTTGTCGCTTGGTGTTCCTGGCGACCAATTGGAGTGTGTTCTCCGATTCCATCACTTGGAGTTCATTGGGCGAGATGTTGCATGGTGCTTGGTATTTTGATACCTCAGCCATCCTCTATACCAATGCGCTGTATGCGCTCCTGATGCTTTTCCCTATCCATTACAAGGAGACCGATCTGTATCAGAAGATAGCCAAGTGGGTGTTTATTGTGTGCAATAGCATCTGTATTGTGGCCAATCTGGTGGATTGCGTCTATTTCAAGTACACCACTCGCCGTACTACGGTTACCGTGTTCTCCGAATTTAAGAACGAGAACAACCTGGGTAGCATCTTTGGTGTAGAAGTGCTCAACCACTGGTATCTCGTATTGATAGGCATAGCCTTGATGGTAGGCTTGTGGTATTTTTATTTCATGCCAAGGGGCAAGAAACCAGCTGAGACTTCACGCCCTTATCAGCTCAAGCCAATGCTCAAGTATTATGTTGTGCATTTGGTATGTCTGGTAGTGTTTGTACCTTTCTGTGTGGCAGGAATGCGTGGTGGCTTAACCACAGCCGTGCGCCCTATCACCATCAGTAATGCCAACCAGTATGTAGATCGTCCACAAGAGGCAGCTATTGTGCTGAACACTCCATTCTCTATCATCCGAACCATTGACAAGCCAATCTTTGTGGTGCCTAATTATTATACGGAGAAGCAGCTCGATGCCATCTATTCGCCAGTCCATACTCCTTCAGGTTCGTTTGTGAAGCGTAAGAAGAATGTGGTGGTCATTATCATCGAGAGTTTTGGCCGAGAGTATATCGGTGGTTTCAATAAGTGGCTTGAAGGTGGCAAGTATAAGGGCTATACTCCTTTTGTCGATTCGCTGATGCAGCATAGTGCCACCTATCTTTATTCTTACTGCAATGGCAGAAAGAGCATCGATGGCATGCCTAGCATCCTGTCGAGTATCCCAATGTTCGTGGAGCCTTTCTTCCTGACCCCTGCTTCCATGAACAATGTGAGTGGATTGGCTGGTGAATTGAAGCATGAGGGGTATTACTCAGCTTTCTTCCATGGAGCCGAGAACGGTTCGATGGGATTCCAGGCGTTTGCCCGTACCACAGGTTTTGACTCTTATTTCGGCAGAACGGAGTATGATGCCGACAAGCGTTTTAATGGTGATAAGGACTTTGATGGTACTTGGGCTATTTGGGATGAGCCTTTCATGCAGTTCTTTGCCACCAAGATGGGCGAGTTTAAGCAGCCGTTTGTAACGGCACTCTTTACTGCTTCCTCTCATCATCCATACGTGATACCAGATAAGTATAAGAAGGTGTTTCCAGAGGCGGGAATCGTAATCCATAAGTGCATTCGATATACCGACTATGCCCTGCGCAAGTTCTTCGCCAAGGCGAAGACGATGCCTTGGTATAAGAATACCGTCTTCGTGATAACCTCAGACCATACCAATCTGAGCGACCATGCTTATTATCAGACTGATCTTGGAGGCTTCTGCTCTCCAATCATCTTCTTCGATCCAAATGGCGACATCAAGCCTGGTATGCGTGATGCCATTGCCCAGCAGATTGATATCATGCCTACTATATTGGATTATCTGGGTTATGATAAGAAGTATGTAGGATTTGGCATCGACCTTTTCAATACTCCAGCTAAGGATACATGGGCAGTAAACTATAACAATGGTTTCTATCAGTATGTGAAGGGTGACTACTTGTTGCAATGGGATGGTCAGAAGACGAAGGCTCTCTATCGTTTCCGTACCGACTTGCTCTTAGAGCACAATGTGGCAGCCCAGGAACCTGCGGTACGTAAGGCGATGGAACGTGAGGTGAAAGCCATCATCCAGTCGTATATGGAGCGAATGACCAAGAATGAACTGGTGGTGAAAAAGAAGTGATTTTCGTATAGCTATACCTCTCACTGCAAATTTAGTCGCAATTGCGACTAAATTTGCAGAACGATGATAAAAATGAAAGAACGATGGCTATAGAAAGAAGAGAAAAGTTGAAAAGTTAGGAAGTGCAAATTTGCAGTGCATTGCAAATTTTACCTATTATTGCAAGAAAAATGCAGTGCATTTCATTTTTTCTTGTAAAAGTTTTGTATATTTGCAGTGTAATTCATTTTTTTTCTGCTTATGATAGAACGTACAGAGTATATGTCTCTTCTGGAGAAATGGAGAGATAAGAAAATAATAAAAGTGGTGACAGGTATTCGTCGTTGTGGCAAGTCATCTCTTTTGAGGATGTTTCGTGAGAAGCTTCTTGTTGAAGGCGTATCTGAACAACAGGTGCAGGAACTCAACTTCGAAGACTTGGACAATGAGCCATTTCTCAACTATAAGTCTTTGTATTCGCATGTCAAGAAGAATCTCTGTCCAGGAAAGATGAATTATCTCTTTTTTGATGAGATTCAGATGGTGGATGGATTTCAAAAGGCGATAGACAGCTTGTTCTTATTAGATAATGTTGACCTCTATGTGACTGGCTCCAACGCTTATCTCTTGTCTGGTGAGATAGCAACCTTACTTACTGGTAGATATGTAGAAATCAAGTTGTTCCCATTCTCTTTCAATGAATATCTCCAATCGATGCCTTCTGATGCGAATATTGAAGCAGCTTATCGTGAATATATCGAGAAGAGTTCATTCCCTTATGTCTTGCAAATCAAAAATGACCGTGAGATGGTGCGTGAATATCTTACGGGTTTGTACAATACGATAGTACTGAAAGATGTGGTGAGTCGCAGGAAGATAACGGATGTCATGATGTTAGAGAATGTTGTTCGTTTTTTGGCTGATAATATTGGCAATATATCCGTCATCAAGCGTATCGGTGACACGATGACTTCTTTGGGCAGAAAAATCGCTTCGCATACTGTAGAAAACTATATCTCAGCCTTAACGAACAGTTATATTTTTTATTCTGTTCCGAGATATGATGCCAAGGGGAAACAATTGTTGAAGACAGGACAAAAGTATTATCTTGTGGATATTGGTTTGCGCAGTGTCATCAATAGTACCAAGGGAGGCGACTTGGGACATGTGTTAGAGAATGTCGTCTATTTGGAATTGGCGCGTCGGGGTGGAGAAATCTATGTCGGGAAAATGGGTGATGCCGAGATAGATTTCGTTGTTGTTCAAGGTGAGCGAAAATCGTATTATCAAGTTTCACTTAGTGTGAGGGATGAGGATACAATGAAGCGAGAATTGGAACCCTTGCAAGCCATACCGGATAATTATCCCAAATACCTATTGACGCTTGACAACGATCCGCAGATATTCCATGATGGCATCAAGCAACAGTATGTGTTGGACTGGTTGAGAAGGGAAAATTAAAATATTAAAAGATAAAATGGATATGAGCAATAATAAGATATCAGTAGTAATCAATACTTACAATGCTTCGCAGCATTTGGCACGAGTGCTTGAAACCGTCAAAGACTTCGACGAGATAGTGATTTGCGACATGGAAAGTACCGATGATACTTGCGACATAGCAAAGCGATATGGATGTAAGATTGTTGTCTTCCCGCGTGGCAACTATCAAATCTGTGAGCCCGCACGCCAAACTGCTATTGATGCTGCTTCTCATAAATGGGTCTTTGTAGTGGATGCTGATGAGTTGGTTCCTATGCAGTTAAAGGATTATCTTTATGGTTTGATAGCTCATGAAGATGTTGCCCAGGGATATTATGTTCCAAGAAAAAGTAAGTTTATGGGTCGGTTTATGCATTGTTTTTATCCTGATTACCAACTTCGCTTTTTTATAAAGGAAGGTACTGTTTGGCCTGCTATCATTCATGCAGATCCGATTATTCAAGGCCGAATTGATAAATTGCCTTCAAACAATGAAAATTTGGCATTTGTACATCTTGCCGACGATTCCATTTCTTCTCGTATGGCTAAAATCAACCAATATACAGAAAGTGAAATAGAAAAGAAGAAAGACCGAAATTATGGAATAGGTGCTTTGTTTTATCGTCCGTTTGTTAGATTTTTTAGAGCTTACATACAGAAGGGCGGTTTCCGCGATGGAATAGAAGGCTTTATTTGTGCTTGTTATGAAGGTATTTATCAATTTGTGGCAGTGAGCAAGATACTGGAAGATAGGAATCGTAAGAATGAAAAATGAAAATCAGCGTGAAGTGTGTTGGAAATGGCACTTCACGCTGATTGTGTTATTGCTTCATCTTAGGATAGATACTTATCTATTCCGTTTTCACACCATGAAAGGTGTTCTCGTTTTACTTTGTCAAGTTCTGCAAGGTGTCGTTGTTCGTTATTTTTAGATGCCTCTTTGTGGTAAAGGTGGTAAACATTTCCTCCCATTTTAAGAGCTTTCTTCTTGACACCAGCAAAATGAAGGCGAAAAGCAATTTCTCCATCCTCGTGTCCCCATTGCATTAAGTCCTCATTGAAGCCGTTTACCTTAATTAGGTCATCTTTCCAAAAGGCCATATTGCAGCCACGTAAGTGGTCTATTTTTTTAGCATATCTTTCTGCCATAAAATGGCGTAAGAACTTGGAACGGAAACTGTTGAAAACAAACGTAATTGGCATATTCCAAATGCTCAGCTTGAATTTTTTAGAATCCATCAATCGTTTGGTTACTTTAGGAGATAGCTTCACTCTACTGCCACATACGAAATAGTTCTTTTCTGCAAGTTCAAGATGGTCACTTACGAAATGAGGTGACAGGACAACATCTCCATCAACTTGTAAGATGTACTCTCCTGAAATTTGCGCAATAGCTTTGTTTAGTATGATAGTTTTGCGAAATCCTTTGTCTTCATGCCATATGTGTTTGATAGGAATGGAGGTTTCATTTCTTAATCGTTCAATGAGATCTGTAGTCTCATGTGAAGAACCATCATCTGCTATAACAATCTCATCGGGTAAAATGGTTTGTGTAAACATACTTTTGATGGAAAACTCTAATGCTTCCGGCCAATTGTATGTAGATACAAGAATACTAACTTTTATTTTTTTCATTGTTATCTTGTTTTATAGTCTTAGCTTAATATGTAATATCTGGCAGAGTGTTTTGATAATGCGCTCCAAGTAATAGCATTTCTTAGTTACTCCATATTTGCGCATGTTGGCAAGTGTTTGTTTCTTGCGGCTTGCCTCCATGTTCGTTCTGATGATTTCCTTATATACATAACCTTTTGATAAGGTAAGTTGAAATCCATTTAATATAAGTTTATCCCAAAGATAGGTGAAAATGATTAGCTTTTCTGCTAATTGCTTTTCCTTTCTATCTATTTGAACTGTAACACTTTGGCTATGTCGCCTGAACCGATTAAGTCGTTTGTGTAAGATGGCGACATCACCTTTCTCTGCCATTTTTATCCAGAAGAGCCAATCTCCACAATAGTGCATAGCAGTAAAGTCTTTATCAATGAGGTGATACTTGCTCTTGCGGAAGACGGTCATGCTGGCATTGTAGGTTTCATCATGATATAACATGAAGTCTTTTAGGTATTGGTGGGAAGTATAGGTGTATGTCTTGCCATTATCTTTACCTAAAGGCCAGGTATCATAATTACGTTCCAATTTCTTTCCATCCTGGTCTACTAGGATTGACCCACAATGTGTGAATGAGATACGAGGTTTTTCGTCTAATATTCTCACAGCATTTTGTAGGAATGTCTTATCGCAATAATCATCGCTTTCTGCTATCCAGATATATTCGCCTTGTGCCAAAGCGATACCTTTCTCCCATTGTACGAATGGGTTGCCCGTGTTTGTTTCACCCAAGATAAGGTGGCTTACCTTGGGATGCGATGCAAATTGTTGAAGATATTGGCGGCTGCCGTCTGTTGAGCAGTCATCTAGTAATATAACTTCATAGTCGGTAAATGTCTGCTCAAATATGGATTGTAACCTTTGAGGAAGATATTTGCGGTAATTGTAGTTGGGTACAATAATGCTGACTTTTGGCATATAACAAATAGTTTATCTGATATTACGGAATAAATGATTGAACTTTTCGAAAGATGAGATGGAGAGTTTTTCCTCTTTATCTTCAAGCCAATATAGCGGAAGGTCATGATACATGGCTGCCACCAGAGAGAATGTACTTGGAGCACCTATCAGGTAATCACATTCCGAAAGCAGGCATAGGTCATCTTCTTGACCGCCTTGTGGATATACGATGGTGGCACCTTTTAGCTGATCACGATAGAATGACTTGTCAAGGGCAGGATCGTTGCTGCAGATATACACCGTCAACTGCTTATCAGGAAACAGCGACTGGAACTGCTGAATGTAATCTTGGTATACATCATCTTCAAAATAGTATTTCCCATTATGCCATGTCTTGTAGTCACCTCGGCGAATATGCACACCAAGCCTAATCTCATCAATCTTCTTTTTGCCCATAAAGGCCTGGGCTTTATCCAGAATAGGCTTGTCGAAGGAAAAGAGGTCTATGATTTCTGCTTTATACTTGATGAAGAGTTCGTAGAAACGGACACACCAGCCTTTAATCAGAACGTGTTTGTTGCGGGCTACAATAGCAGCATCTCTTTCAATAGCCTCTTCGGCTATGTCGTTGAAGTCCACGGTAGCTATCAGTCCCCACTTGGCAGCGTATTTAGCTATTATATAAGTCAGGAAGTTATGGCCTTTAGTGTGGCATATCTTGAAATATTGGTATTTATAGCAGAAACGCATAGAAATGCTTTTTCTGCCATGCTCACGTGCCCAAGCGTAAACATGACCATACTGCAAGATATTGTTACACATACGTCCTTTGTCTGTTACAAATATCATCTTTTTTATCTGGTTAAATATAAATTCTGATAATTATTGTAGATCTCTTCTCATTTTATGCGTCAATGGGTCTACAACTTTAAGCCATTGTTCACGTGTACGCTTCCAGCGGTTGTGTGTCCAGAGCCAATAAGGAGGCTGACGCTGGATAGTTTTTTCCAATTCGCGGAAATACATCTCGGTGATTTCAAACTCCTTACATTCTTTGGGTTTGTCGGTCAATAGTTTGAATTCTCCTTTATAATAGCCACGTTTCACTCGTTGCATATCCAAGTAGTATACAGCAAAGTTGGCTTTTATGGCTATTTTCTCTGTACCAGTGAGCACAGGAGTGTCATGGTGCAGAAAGTCGGTCCAGTAATGGATGTTGTTCCAAAAAGGTACCTGGTCGGCAATGAAACCAATGACAATCTGTTTACCTTCCTGTCGCATTTTAACAATCTTTCTTAAAGTTTCAGCCATAGGGATGCTGATGGAACCCAGGCGGTTGCGGAGGTAGAGGAAGAGTTTGTCGAAAGCCTCGTTCTCCAGTACATGATAAATCTGGCCGAATGTAATGTCCTCGCCAGCCCAAAGAGGTAGGGATGTAACCCATTCCCAGTTGCAGTAATGTCCCAAATAGATTGCGCACGACTGGCCTTTCTGGCAGGATTCTCTTACCTTTTCGGCTCCTACAAACTGCATGCGCTTCTTGATTTGCTTCTTGCTCATCGTGAAGAGCTTGATGGTCTCTACAATGTAGTCACAGAACCAGGAGTAGAATTCCTTCTCTATCTTGATGCGCTCTGCCTCGTTTTTTTCAGGGAAAGAGTCGAAGAGGTGTTTCCTTACCAGTGGGCGACGATATTTCACCAAATAATAAATAAGGTAATATAAGCCGTCGCTGAGAATGTAGAGCACTCTCAGCGGCAGCAGAGACATCAAATACCAAATGCAGAATACACTGCCATATAATATTTTCTTCATTGTTGTTCTGCGAAAATGTTACTCAACATTGAGCATTATTTTAGTTTCTTTTTTGCTTACACCTGCTGCATGTCGTGCAACTTGCGGTAATAGCCATTCTTGGCTATCAGGTCTTCGTGAGTGCCTCTTTCTACGATGCGTCCCTCATGGAGCACACATATCTCGTCGGCATTCTTGATGGTGCTCAGGCGGTGGGCTACAGCCACCGTGGTGCGTGTCTTCATCAGTTTCTCTAAAGCATCCTGTACCAAGCGCTCGCTCTCAGTGTCGAGGGCCGATGTAGCCTCGTCAAGGATGAGGATAGGTGGATTCTTCAGAATGGCACGGGCGATGCTGACACGCTGACGCTGTCCGCCAGAGAGACGTCCGCCACGGTCGCCGATATTTGTATCGAAGCCTTGCTCTGACTGTGTGATGAAGTTGTAGGCATTGGCTATTTTTGCTGCGTTGGCTATTTCTTCATCTGTGGCGTCGGTCTTGCCAAATCGTATGTTGTCCTTGAAGGAAGCATTGAAGAGGATTGCCTCCTGATTCACGTTGCCTATCAGCTGTCGGAGGTCGTGCACGGCCAGGTCTTTTACGTTGATACCGTCGATAAGCACTTCTCCTTCCTGTACGTCGTAGTAACGTGGTATGAGGTCTACCATCGTACTCTTTCCGCTACCGCTCTGTCCTACCAGGGCAACGGTTTTTCCCTTGGGAATCACCAGGTTGATGTTCTTCAGCACATAAACCAATTCGTTGTTGCGGTGGTCGGTGTAGGCAAAAGATACGTTGCGGAATTCTATCTGGTGTTCGAAGCTTGCTATGTGTTTAGGATTTTCCTTGTCCCTGATTTCTATCTCTGCCTGCAGTATCTTGTCGATACGATCCATGGATGCAAGACCTTTAGGGATGTTGTAGCTTGCCTTCGAGAACTCCTTCAGCGGGTTGATGATGCTGTAGAGCATGACGAGATAGAAGATGATGGTAGGACCGTCGATGCGTCCGTAGTCGAGAACGAGAATACCTCCAAACCACAATACGATGACGATGAGTATAGTGCCCAAGAACTCACTCATAGGATGCGCCATCTGCTGACGGATGTTTACTCGCATGATGTGGTCGCGATACAATCCGTTCACTTTGGCGAAAGCTGTATTCATCTTGCTCTCCGCACAGAAAGCCTTGATGATGCGCAGACCGCCAAGAGTTTCTTCTACCATGCTCATGGTGTCGCTCCATAGCGACTGTGCCTCCGTACTTTGTGCTTTCAGCTTACGGCCTACAAAGCCCATAAACCATCCGAATCCTGGTACGAAGAGGATGGTGAAGATGGTGAGCTGCCAGCTGATAACCACGAGGGCAGTGAAGTAGGCTACGATGAGAATCGGATTCTTGAAGAGCATGTCGAGTGACGACATGATGCTGTTTTCCACTTCCTGTACATCGCCGCTCATTCGTGCTATGATGTCGCCCTTGCGCTCCTCGCTGAAGAATCCCAAGGAGAGGGAGGTAATCTTGTGGTAGAGCTGGTTTCGGATATCGCGCACGATGCCTGTCCTGATGGGAATAATCATGGCAGATGAGAGGAAGTAAGCTCCAGTCTTCAGGAATGTCATGAAGGCCAGGAACAGACCTATGACCAAAAGCGCCGTAGAGGCACTATACTCTACGATAAACTCCTGGATGTAGTAGTACATATTGTTGGTAGCTACTTCCTTGATGCTGCCAAGGTCTCCATTCCAGCTCATGTAGTCGTTGGCACGTATGCCTCCGTCTACCTGAAACAGGATTTGCAGGATTGGTATGAGTGCTGCAAATGAGAAGATGTTCAATATCGCTGACAGGATATTGAAGACGATAGAAAGTGCCAGGTACTTCTTGTAGGGTGGCACAAAGCGTCGTAAGACTTGCAAGAATTCCTTCATAGTCTGCAAATATAGTGCTTTTATTGAAAAACGCAAAGCCTTTTTGCGTTTTTCTTGTTTTTATTCTGTTATTTCCTCACCAAAGAGTGTAGCAGAGGTGGAACCTGTGATGCGTACTTTCACAAATTCGCCTATGTGATGATTGCCTTTGTCCATGATGACGGCCTTGTTCTGTTCGGTGCGTCCCATGAGTTGTTCGCGGCTTCTCTTGCTGAAGCCCTCGATGAGGATAGTAAACTCCTTGCCCTCGTCTTTCTTGTTCTGCTGGGCGCTGATCTCGGTCTGCAGTTTGATGAGTTCATTGAGTCGGGCTATCTTTGTCTCCTCTGATATGTTGTCGGGCAGATGCTTGGCTGCATAGGTGCCGGGACGCTCAGAATACTTGAACATGAAGGCACTGTCGAAGCCGACTTCCTTGACGAGCGACAAGGTGAGCTGTTGGTCTTCCTCAGTCTCGTCGTGGTAGCCCACAAAGATATCTGTCGTGATGCCGCAACCTGGAATGATGCGCTTGATGGCGGCTATCTTGTCCAGATATTCCTCACGTGTGTACTTGCGATTCATGAGCTTCAGAATCTTGTTGCTTCCGCTCTGGGCAGGGAAGTGGATATGTTTACAGAGGTTGGGCTCTTCGGCTATGGCTTGCAGGATGTCCTCGGTCATGTCTTCGGGGTTGGAAGTGGTAAATCGTACGCGCATATCGGGCACGGCCTGTGCCACCATGTGCAGCAACTGGGCAAAGGACAGGCTTCCTTCCTCGCGCTTGCCCGATGGAGAGAGACCGTAGCTGTTGACGTTCTGTCCCAACAGGGTTACTTCCTTGAAACCACGGTCGTGCAGGTCGCGTACTTCGCGCAGGATGCTTTCTGCATCACGGCTTCTCTCTCGGCCTCGTGTATAGGGCACGATACAATAGTGGCAGAAGTTGTTGCATCCACGCATGATGCTTACAAATCCGCTGATACGGTTTCCGCCGATTCGCTGAGGCACGATGTCGCGGTAAGTCTCAGTCTTGGATAGTTCTATGTTGATGGCGTTGTTGCCGTTTTCGCACTGTGCTATCATGTCGGGCAGGTTGAGATAGCTGTCTGGTCCGCATACCAAGTTGGCATAATGGTTCTCGATGAGGTCGGTCTTTACTCGTTCTGCCATACAGCCCAGCACGCCCAATATTACTTTCCGTCCTTTCTTCTGTTCGGCGTGAAGAGTTTCCAGACGGTGGTAAATCTTGTTCTCTGCATTCTCTCTGATGCTGCAGGTGTTGAGGAAGATGGCATCGGCCTCTTCTTCCTTCTCACACATGTCGTAGCCTGCCATTTGCATGATGCTGGCTACAACTTCGCTGTCTGCCACATTCATCTGGCAGCCATAAGTTTCGATAAATAGTTTCTTCATTGTTCTAGATGAATTCTATTTGTTTGGTTATTAATTGAACTTTAGCAAGTTCAGAAGTTATAGAAGCTAAAGAAGTTATCACTCCCTTCGGTCGTTAGAAGTTATAGCCAACAGCCTTTTTTGATTGAATATTTAGCTGTAAAGCATATGGCTTTAACTTCTCTAACTCCTTTAACTTCTTTAACTTCCCCATTTGCAATATATATAATAATGTGTATATTATCTCTGACTCTGTTTACTGGTTGAGATGTTATGCTCGGTCATGTTGCGCGATACAGCCATCAGCCCGAAGTATACTGCTACTCCTGTCACCAGTCCTGCCAAGGCATCTATGAGGTAGTGAGCCTGTATGTATACAGTGGCCAGGCACAGGAAGATGTAGAAGGGCAGGAGAGTGTAGGTGAGCTTGCGGTTGCCCGAGTGCCATGCCAACAGCATGCATACGGTGCTGATGCTGACATGCGAGCTTGGGAAGGCTGCTGTGGGGCGTTCGCCTGCTGCCTTGGCGTCTTCTACGAGATGATAGAATATGCCGTCGGTATAGCCTGGTGTGGACAGGCAGTCGGTGCAGTAGTTGAAATAGTCGTGCATGGGTGGAAAAACACCTTTGGCTATGTCGCTCAGTCCTACGGCATGATAGTAGAACGTTGGTCCGGCTACGGGCACGAAGATAAATATCACATAATAGATGATAAACGAGGCGTAGATGACGAATGTGGCACGCTCGAACTCTCTGTATCTGCAGAAGAAGTAGTAGTAAGCCACAATGACCATCATGGGATAGTACATCACGTAGCCCAAGTCCATCAGCTCGCTCACGATGACCCAGGGCATGTTCTTGGCAAACACCAGTGCAGGCTGGAATCCGAATAGCGACTGCTCCCACTGAGCAAAGATATGGTCGAGGTTGGGGAACATGCGGTTGATCTCGTAAGTGTCTGGATACCACCAGGCGAGGAGCGACAGTTGGGCGAGGATTCTTGCCATCTTGGTGATGCGGCAGGGAATCATGCGATATACAGCCCACATGGCTGCTGTGATGAACAGTACTCTGATGCGTCCCCATACCATAGACTCGGGGTTTACCAGTTTGGTGTAAGTGAAGAGCATGGCTATCACGGTGATGGCCATATATCCCAACATGACCCATTCCAGTGCCAGGAGTCCTTTCTTCGGGTTTTTCTCTATCTTGAAATAATCTTTTATCACACTATTCTTGTTTGTTGTTTTTTTCTGAAGGTCGTAGTGAAAGTCTGTCTTTCTGTCCCATCATTACAGCCATCCGTTCTTCTTGTACCATTCTACGGCCAGCTTGACGCCTTGTTTCAGCTTGTAGCGAGGATGAAATCCCAGCTCATCGACAGCAGGCTCGATGTCGCATCTCCAGTTGCGCTGTTTCAGAATGTTGTATTTGTCGTTGTTCAGAGCCGACATCTTGCCAGTCATCCTTCCTATGTATTCGCCAAAGAAGGTTACCAGGCGGAGTACCCATATAGGCGCTTTGATGCGCAGGAGCCATGTGTCGCCCAACTCGTGGTGAAGCAGGTCGCTGAATGTTTCCGACTGATATACTTCTCCGTCGCTGAGGAAGTATTTGCGTCCGTTCTTACCATGGTTGAGGGCAAGGAACACAGCCTGCACCACATCCTGAACGTATACGAAAGTGATGTCCTGACGCTTGAAGCCTACCGAGAAATCGATGTGCTGCTTGATGCTTTTTGCCATCAGGAAATAGTCTTTCTCGCGAGGTCCGTAAACACCTGTAGGTCGCAGTATGATGTAGGGAAATCCTATGCCTAAACTGTCGAGGTAGCGTTCGGCCTTGAGCTTGCTCTTTCCGTATGCCGTGTTGGGTTTGGGTGTGTCGTGCTCTGTGATTTCCTGATAAGGCTGCTTCTCGCGTATGGCACCAAAGATGCTGAGTGAGCTTACGAAGACGAATCGCTTGATGGGCATCTTCAGCGCGATGATGGCATCTGCCAGATTCTTGGTTCCTTCGGTGTTGACGCGGTAAAAGTCGTCAACGTGCAGACACTTCGTTGCGCCTGCTGCATGAACCACATAGTCGAACTCGTGTCCGTCTAACTGGCTGATAAGTTCTTCCTTGGAGGAAAGATTGAGGTTGATAAAATGGATGCGCTCGTCCTGCAGGTATTTTCTGGAACTGGAGGGGCGAACTGCCGCCCATGTTTCCATACCTTGCCTGAGGGCCTCTTCTACGATGAAGCTCCCTATGAATCCCGACGCACCCGTCACTAATATCTTCATTAAATCTTTATAAAATTGCAATTTTAAGGTGCAAAGATACGCTTATTTGTACACATGGCAAAGGAAAATGGTCTTTTTTTCAAGAAAGAAGGTCATATCATCCTGTTTTCTGGGATGATATGACCTTCTTGGGGCTGAAATGTAGCGATTTAAGCCTCGTGCTGACGCACGCCCATTCGGGCTTCTACGACGTTTACCACATAGTCGCCGAGTTTCTCGCATTCCTGTACGATATCCATGTACATCGTGCCTATGGCGTAGGTGTAGAGGTGGTTGTTCACGTCGTTGATGTTCTGGCTCTTCAACTGGTTTCGGTAGTTGTTGATTTCGTTCTCTATGTTGAACGAGAGATTGGCATCGTTGTCTACCTTATGTCCTACGAGCGTGATGTTCATCTGTGTGAGCGCCTGGTCGGTAAGCTCCATCATCTGGTGCATGTGCTCATACTGTGATGGTATGAAGTCTTCCTTGCCCTTGATGCGTCGGTTCAGGGTTCTTGCTATGTTGTAGCAGCTGTCGCCGATACTTTCTATTTCTGAAATCTCGCGCAGCATGGCGCGTATCTTGGCCTTGGTCTCGTCACTCAGATGTGAGTCGCTCACCTGATCCAGATACTTGGCAATCTCTATCTCCATATTGTCTGAGATTCCCTCGTACTTCTCGATGCGGGTGAAGAGTTTCACAAACTTATCTTCGTTGGTCTCGCCCAGGAGCTCTTTCACCATGCCAAACATTCGCTGTATGCGCTCGGCGAAGGAGTGGATTTCCTTTTGTGCCTCGAGGACAGAGATTTCTGGTGTCTTCATGATACCAGTCTGGATGAAGCGCAGGCGGAAGTCGTCCTCGTCGGCATTCTTCTTAGGACGGATGATCTTGCACACCAATCTCTCTATCTGTGGGATAAACCAAACCAGGATAAAGGTATTGGAGATGTTGAAGGTGGTGTGGAAAGCGGCAAGCACAAAGGACAACTTGGCAGCATTGGCGATGAAGTGCGGGTCGCTCTTTTCCATCACGTCGTCGTAGCCAACCCATCCGCATACGAGATGGATGAAAGGACGGAACACGCACAGAATCCACAGCACACCGAAGATATTGAACACCATGTGCGCCATGGCCGCCCTTCGGGCTTGCGTGTTGGCAGTGAGGGCAGCCACATTCGAGGTTACTGTGGTTCCGATGTTCTCACCCATCACGAGGGCAATACCTTGATAAATAGGCAGTACGCCGGTGGAGCAGAGTATCATCGTGATGGCCATGACGGCTGCCGAACTCTGTACGCACATGGTAAGCACGCTACCTATCAATAAGAAGACGATGGTAGTCTTGAAACTGTGAGGATCAAAGCTTGCGAAGAAGTCGAGGACGGGCTGGTTGTGAGCCAAGTCCATGTCGATACCGGTTTGTCGGAGAGTTCCCAAACCAAGGAACATAAAGGAAATACCAAAGATGA